>CENL01053566.1_pt1 | contig 21733 bp, 19 predicted proteins | sample 530221 | NCBI WGS metagenome assembly CENL01 (sample SAMEA2619791, study PRJEB7988) | marine metagenome | isolation source: saline water (ENVO:00002010), including
GTTTTTCGCCTCAAGCAAACCGAGCGAATTCATTGCGAGGACGGCCTGACCGATGGCGATGAGCGGGTCAACGTTCAGGCCCGACTTCCCTTGCCATTTTTCATCGAACAGCGCGGTCCAGGTGTTGGCCTCCTCGGCGCTCAACACGTCGGGATTATAACCAATGGAGTCGTAGTTGTAGACCGCTGGCACCATGTAGAGCTGTGTCTGCGCCTCGTCCGCCCAAATCTGGCCGGAGATCTGCTCCTGCGGCTGCCATTTCGGATCGGTTTTGGTAAAGGTGTCGCGGATCGACGCCCAGTTCGGAAGCTCCGCTGCCGGAATGGTTTCCACATTGTCGGTCGCGATCAGCGCCGGAAGGCGCTCGCCGATGATTTCCCAGCAATCGTAATCCGAGGAGCCAGACAGGATTTTGGTCTGGGCATCCGGAAATGTGGACGGCGTGCCAGAGGTCGCTCCGACGCCCGTCTGGGCCTTGAACATTTCAAGAATGCGATCCTGAACGGTCGTGGACAGACCGGTGGTGCGCAATTCCAGATCGGAGAGGTTCGCGGCATAAGCCATGCGCGACCAAGGGTGCAAACCGGAACCGAGGGCGGCAGCCCCCGCAGCGGCACCGTATGTCAGAAAGGTACGGCGGTTGGATTTCAAAGTCATAGTGTCTTTCCCTGTTGCTGGCGTATTGACGTTGATCGAAAGAAAACGAGGCGTTATTCGCCTCTTATCATTGGCGACTTCAGTAGCGGCCGGGGGTGAGGCCCCCATCCACCGTCACGACCTGACCGGTGAGGTAGGACGCGTCAGAAGACGCAAGAAACTTGATGACATTGGCGATTTCAGCGGGTTCACCCAGTCGCTTCATCGGGATGTAAGGCGAGGCAATCTCGGCAGCATCCGGCCCGAGGCTATGCCCCGGATTGAGAAGCTGCGCGGTGCGGATGTAACCCGGAGCGACGCCGTTGACGCGTATGCCCTTCTGGGCATATTCCACCGCCAAACCGCGGATCATACCGATCACACCGGATTTCGCGGTCGAGTAATGCACATGCTCGTCCCAACCGTAATTCGTGCCCATGATGGAAGAGAGGCAAATGATTGACGCGCCCTCTTTCATCGCGGGCAAAGCCGGACGGATCACCCGCAACATGCCATAGAGATTGATGTCGAGGGTCTCATGCCAGGTCTCGTCGGTCATCTCCGACATCGGAACCCGCAGGGCGATGCCCGCATTGGCAACGATCACGTCGATCCCGCCGAAACGGCTGTTGAGATCACCGACCAAGGCATCCGCCGCCTCGGTAGAACGCACGTTCAGTGGGTGGAACTCTGCACTGCCGCCGGCATCCTCGATCTCTGCGACGACGGCTTTGCCTTTGTCTTCGAGCACATCGGTCACAACGACATGATCGCCTTGGGCGGCAAAGGCCAGAGCGGTGGCACGGCCAATGCCGATGCCTGCGCCGGTGGTGAGAACAATACGTTTATCCATTTGATTCATATCCGTTTGAAGAGGTCAGAGCATGACGTCGCCGGAGTTCGGCCCGAGCGTTTGTCCAACGAAAAGCGCCGCATCGTCGGAGACGAGGAAAGAGACAACACCGCCCACTTCGGCCGGACTGCCAAAGCGTCCCAAAGGCAATTCGGCGCGCTTGGCGGTTTTCCAGTCTTCGGACAAAGCCTCGACCAGAGGTGTATTGATCGGCCCCGGCGCGACGGCATTGACACGCACGCCCTTGGCGGACACCTCACGGGCAAGAGATTTGGTCATCCCAATCACAGCGGCCTTGGCCCCTGCATAATGGGTCAGTTCAACACCGCCGATCTGGCCAAGCTGCGAGGCGATATTGACGATATGCCCCTGCCCTTTCGCGAGCATCGCGGGCAGGCAGGCACGGGTGCAAAGGTAGTTGCCACGAACATGCACGGCGAAGATTTTGTCGAACATCTCGGGCGTGATCTCGGTGAAAGGTGCTTGGTGGCCGAAGCCCGCGTTGTTGACCAAAATCTCCGGCGCGCCGAAGTCTTCGGTGATTGTGGCGACCATTGCGTTCACCTCAGATTCGTCACTGACATCAGCGGCATAGGCTCCGGCAACACCCCCGGCGGCATGGATTTCTGCGACGGTTGTTTTGGCAACCTCAAGCGAAAGATCGTTGACGGCGATGGTATGCCCGTCGGCGGCGAGACGTTGGGCGATGGCGGCCCCGATGCCGGAGCCTGCTCCGGTGACAAGCGCAATCATCATGCGTCCTCCTGGCCTTTGTAGCGCGAGGCTTTGGACGTAAACCGCTTCATCAACAGGCCGTAGACGACCAAAAGCGTGAAGCTGAAGAGCGTGGTGAGAACACCGAAGGCAAAGAGATTGGGATAGATTTCCACCGAAAAGGTGCCATAGATCGCCAGCGGCAGGGTCAGGTCACGGCCAGCCGTAAACAGCGTTCGCGCAAATTCGTCATAGCTGAGCGTGAAAGAGAACAGCATGGCGGAGAGCACCCCCGGAAAAATGATCGGGAACGTCACACGGCGGAACGTCTGGGCCGGGCTGACACCGAGCGAGAGGGAGGCTTCTTCGACCGTCCGGTCAAACCGATTGAAAATGGCGAGCATGACAAGGAAAGCAAAGGGATAGGTGTAGACGACGTGCAGGACGAAAGACGTCCCCCACCAGGCCCGTCCGAGATCGAGCGTATTGGACAAAAGCGCCATCCCGAGACCGACCAGAACCCCCGGCACCATCATCCCGAGGATGATGAGGTAAAAGGCAGGACCGGAGCCTTTGAATTTTGTGCGAAAGGCTTCGGCGCTCATAACACCAAGAACCGTGGAGACCACCGTGGTCATAAAGGCCAGGACAATAGAGCGGATCAGGCTCTCGCCCACTGGAAGTTGGGACACGCGAGAGGTCTCGGCCAGCCCCAAAAGGTGCTCATACCAGTAGATCGACCAGTCGCGGATCGGAAATTGTGGACCGCCGTCGATGCTTTGAAAGGAGAGGATCGCGAGGACGATCATCGGCCCGTAGAGAAACAGCAAAAAGCATGCCGTATAAAGAGCGAGGGTCGGACGAAGGATACGAGATTCCATGGCTCACATTTCCTTGCGCAGATCGACGAGACGCAAAGCGAGCGCGATCACGGCGGTGATGATGATGGTGAGCACGACACCTGCGACGGCAGCGAAGGCCCATTTGAGCGAGCCGACCTGGCTCACGATGATGTTTCCGAGAAGGTTGACTTTGCGGCCCGAAAGCGATGCGGCGGTCGCGAACTCACCGAGCACCATGACGGAGACAAAGATTGCACCGACAATGACCCCCGGCAGCGACAGCGGAAGAATGATCCGGCGAAAAATGGTGCCGAAGGAGGCGCCGAGATCGCGCGCGGCTTCGATCACGGAGATGTCGATCCGCCCCAGCATGAAGGTGATCGGTCCAACCATGAACACGCAGTAAATCTGGGTCATGCCGACAAGCACGGAAAACTCGGAAAACAAAAGAAAAGTCAGAGGTTCAGAGATGATCCCCAGTTTCATCAGGATCACGTTGATCGCCCCTTCGGTTCCCAACATCGGACGCCACGCGATCACCCGGATCAGGAAAGAGGTCCAGAACGGGATCACACAGGCCACGAGGAGAGCCGTTTGCAGCGTCTTGTTGCGCACGAAAAGCCCGATGAAAAGCGCCACCGGATAGCCGACCACAACGGTCGATATCAAGACGATGAGCCAGATGCGCAGTGTGGTCCAGATCGCACTGAGATAGGTCGCAGAACTCAGGAAGTGCTTCCAGCTTGCAGTGGTCAGGGTCGAATTCACCGAGAATGTCGTCTGGGTCCAGAAGGACACATAGATCACCATGGCCATCGGCAGGACCATGAAGAAAAACATCCACAACAGGCCCGGAGTCAAAAGGCTGATCGCGCGGCGGCGATCCTTTTTCTCGCGTAATTCGGCGGGGGAATGGGGGGTGGCGAAGTGAGTGTCGGTGGACAGGGCTGACATCAGGCGGCTCCGTGAAATTGGCGCAAGGCTTGCGGGGCAAAATGAATATCGTAGCGCTGACCTTCTACCAGATCGGGCAAGCGGGGCTGGCTCAGGTGATCAATGACCTGCAAAAGCGTGCCGTCATCCGCGCGAAAAAAGGACAGCGCGGTCGGCCCGTTGAATTCTCCAGTGAGATATTTCGCGCCCAAAGCGGGACGCCCTTGCGGCGCGGCGCCTTCTGCGCTCACATCCATCTGGTCAAATCGCACAGCGATTGTGCCCGAAGAGAAATCACCGCGACACAGCCCGGCCTCAAAGATGTTCCATGCATTGAGGTGCCGCGCTGCCTCGGCATTCCCAGGTTGATTGAAAAGCATATCTGGGGCGTCGGACTGCATAATGCGTCCGTCTGCAAGGACGGCCACCTTGTCGCCCATGGTGAGAGCTTCTGTTTCGGAGCCGGTCACATGCAGGAAGCTTACGCCGAGACGTTCCCGGATTGCTTTCAACTCGTCGCACATCCGTGCTCGCAAGTTGGCGTCAAGCGCCCCAAGCGGTTCGTCAAGCAGAACAATCCGAGGTTCACACACCAGCGTTCGGGCGAGCGCAACGCGCTGACGCTGCCCGCCTGAAATCGCACTGACCGCCCGGTGACCAAAGCCCGACAGCCCGACAAGCGCCATCATGTCTTCGGTCCGGTCTTTGATTTCGGCCTCTTTGGTCAACGGCGCATGGGCGCGATAACGCAACCCGAACGCCACGTTTTCGGCCACGGTCAGATGTGGAAAAAGAGCGAAGTTCTGGAACACAAACCCAATGTCGCGCAGATGAGAGGGCTGGCCGTCGATCCGGTCGCCATCAATGGAAATCTCTCCCTGATCGGGTTCCTCGAACCCCGCAATCAGGCGCAAGAGAGTCGTCTTTCCCGAACCGGACGCGCCAAGGAGCGACATATATGTGTTTTCCGGGACGACAAAATCCACGCCGCTCAAGGCGACAGTTTCGCCGTATCTGCGGCTTACTCGGCTTAGCGTCAGCACTGATTTTCCCCTGTTTCGATATTTTTGATTTTGTTGATACAAACATCGATTCTTGCGTCCCGTAAAGTAAATAAACGATTTTTGTATTCTAAAAATCGTTTTAATGAACTTCCTTAAATGCGGTAAAACGCATTATTATTGTACTTTTAAAGACTTAAGTCGCATTTGCCTAAATTCATGGCACCCAATTATTTTTGATCTTTGCACACAAAAATAATTTGCTTTCATCACTTCCTCCCACCTCTTATTGTCAGGGAAAGAAACCAGACGAGGCAGAAATGGCCATTTCAGAAGACCCCGCGCCCACCACTGAAGACAACGACAAGCGGGCACCTCTTTTCGAGGTTGCCGCTGAATTCATTCGCCACAACATCGCGCTCGACCACCTCTGCCCTGGTCTGGTTTTGCAAGAGAGCGCCCTGGCCGAGCGACTAGACATGTCGCGTGCCACAGTCAAAAGAGCGCTTGAAATCATCGAAGCCGAAGGGGCAATCCAAAGGTTCTCCGGGCGTGGTTTTCTGGTGGCTGGCAGAGACCTCACGCCAAAACGTGTGGACCTGCGCCAGATCGAACTGGATCACAGCACCCTGTCCGAAAGCGTTGGAAAGCCCAGCTGGCTCCGGATTTACGATGACGTCGCTTATCATGTGACACGGTGTCCTGTGTTTGGACGTTACCGTATTTTCGAAGCGCAGATGGCGGAGGAGTATAACGTCTCCCGCACAATCATCCGCGACGTTCTTGGACGCCTTCAGGAGCGTGGCTTAGTCCAAAAAAACCGCACCTCCCGCTGGGTCGTAGAGCCTCTTACATCAAAGAAAATAAAGGACAAATTTGAACTACGAAGCATCCTTGAAGTGGCCGCACTCAAATCAGCGACGCTTCCGACCGAAAAGCTTCGATCCCTTGCAGAAGAAATCCGCACATTCTCGACACAGTCGACGCTGACGCCGGCTCAGTGGTTTTCTCTTGACCAGCGCTTTTTTGAAATGGTTATTCTAACAACGTCAAACGCGGATCTTTCCGCATTTGCTTCAAGCAACCGCATCGAATTGGAGGCCTGCCAATCCGCGCTCTTTGCCCTGGGTCTGCCGCCGGACACGCAATCGAGTCTGGAACTCGGACAAGTGATTGAACTCTCCCTTTCGGGCTCCATTACCGCCGCTGCAAGCATGCTCGCGATGCATCTCGAAAAGGCGCGCGACCGCACCATTGCACAGCTCAAAATCACCGCCATCATCCCTCCCCCCCGCGACTTCCCGCCCTACCTCCAATTCACCTGAATCGGTCCCCACGGCAACCGGCGGCGTAAATCGGCCAGTGGCGGGCCCGGGCACCACGGAGCGTCCTTTCCCTCCAAAGAAAGGACCGCACCCTCAAAACGTGGGATCAAAGCGCTAGCGCTGAACAGAATTGAGAAGTTCCAATATGTCCGGTGCGACGTTCTCGCTGTCGCGAAAAAAAACACCGCAAGCGCGCATGTCATCTTTTCGGATACGATCCGCGTTGAGACGCTGAAAGACAATGGGTGTTGAATATATCGGACGGTTTCGGGCGTTGTTCGTCGTCATGAGCAAACCGGTCAGGTAATCGGCCTGCGGAAAAGAGCTGGGATAGAGTGCAATGGATTGAATGCGCGCATTGGGCTGTCCTACGTTTTGAGCATCCAGTATGTATATTCTCTCACCAAGATAAAGCGCGATCCCATTGATTTTGATCGGTCTGCGGGGTTTGTTTTCTGCGCCATACGGACTGGCGAACATGATCGTTTTGACGGCAGTAAAATCGCCATGTCGTTGAATGACTGTATAGGCCCGCCCGATCTTGTTCGGATGTGTGAGCAAGTTGATGTAGGCGTGATAGAAACCACAAATCTCGTCCATGTCCCCATGGGTCCGGTGCATATGGTACAAAATATCCTGAACAGTCCCTTCAAGCTGAGGCGGCAAACCTTCAACTTTTGCCGGAGGGCTCCACCGCTTTTTAAAATCGCGCTGTGGCAGGAACATATCGTCCGGTTCGACCCCGAAATACGAGGCGATGGTTCGAAGAGTGGCAAGTGAAGGGGTGCTTGTCCCGCTCAGATATTTCGTCAACTGTTGGCGATTGATGCCAAGTTTGCCCGCGGCCTGAACGACGCTTGGGAAATACCCGACGACATGCTGCAAATTTTGCACGAACGTGTGATTGTCTTTAGGCATAGTTATGATCTTATTCCATTATATGAACGACAGGAGAGGACATATCATTCCCGCACAGGCGATGGGCGATTTCGGAGTGACGCAGAAGAGCGTCAAAAGACAACAAACCACAGTTCAGAAGATCGCTCCGTCTGATACGGTCCACAGGCAGGCGCTCCAACGCCACGCTTGCCGAAAAGATCGGGCGGCGCCCAAATGCAAAGCTGCCAAGAAGAAACCCGCTGAGATATTGCACCCCTTTCATGTAAGTGGGGTAGAAGATCGTAAAATTCGGCGAGGCTTTTTGATTTCGTACAGTTGGTAGTTCGATACACTGAATCCGGTCCCCATTGAAGGAGAGGAGATGCTGGCTGCGACGGATATGAGCTATTTTCCACGGCTCACCGGCATTCGAGAACCGTTCGATGAAGCGTGCAAAGGTAAGCCCGTCTTTCTGGTAGATCATGGCATAGGAACGCAGCACCTGATTGCCGGTAGAGGGGAGCGCGTAGTAGCGAAAGTAAAGACCGCAATAGGGCCGTAACGCCTGGCTGCTGGAGATCGCCTGATCGGTCAGCTCAGAGGTCAGAGACTGTTGTATGCTGACTTGTTCAAGTTCACGGAATTTGTGCATTTTGCGCGCGAAGTCCGGAGGCGGCAGCGTAAGATCTTCGATCGCAACATCAAAGGCCTCGGCCACTCGGCGCATTGTCCGCAAAGACGGTTGGCTGCTTCCGTTCAAATATTTATTCAACTGCTGACGGTTGATACCGATGTCTCGGGATGCCGTTGCAATGGAAGGCATCAGGCTCACGAGATAGCGAATATTTTCCGTCAGATGTACATCCTGATCCTGTACCTTCTGCTTTTCTTCCATTTGCCCCCCCTTTTATTCGTCTTTTGTTTCGTATTCTGATTTTCCGTTCACCAGCGGCCGACCCGCCCTGATGTCGTGCAAGCGACGTCTGAACACACAAGATAAAGGCTACAGGAATGTCCAACAGTTCGCTCCAGAGCATCAGTTTTCAATATGAAAATACTTCAAACGCTACTGGTTCGGTTTTGGAGCGACATATTTTGATGGTTTTCCGCGAAGATAGCGCATGGTTTTCTTGCCACAAGGGAATAATTGCACCCGCGTTGCGAGAGCCATTTCTATGCGGAAAAGGTTATATTCAAAGCGGCTGTGACGGCCCTTATGGCGGGCACGCCACCCCCATTCTCTCCTTACTGTTGCGGAAATATGAGGTAGGCCATCCTCCAAGACACATCCATTGGTGTGACCGCAGACATAACATGCGGGGTTTGCCGGAGGCATTTTGACACAATGAGGCCTCTCAAACGCTGGAATGCGGCGGCGATACCTTTGAGATTTTCAGACGCGCTGCGAGGGCCATGATGAGAAGACTCGACAGGCAAATGAAACCGCCGGTCGTCCCCATGGCGACAGCTCCCTTCACTTCCCCCAAACCCGCTAGGGCAGGCAGAGCGAAAAGCGACAGCATGGCAATCATCGGATAGGCAAGTGCGGCGTCAGGATGGGCATCACTTTTTTGCTCTGGATCGACCATACGCAAGAGCACAAGCCCGCTGACATAGACGCCCGTGCCGGTTCCGTACATCAACAACGCCCGCTCCAGCCAAGAGGACGCATGAAACACTTTTGCAGACACCGCCAGAACAAGAAACATCGTTCCGATGAGGCCTGCGGTGGCGATGATCAGAACCGGCTTGAGCATCGGCCCCACCTGTTCGTACGGCAAGGCGGTGATCGCCGCGATCACTGCAATATCTGAGCAATATGCGGTTACGTTGTGGGAACTGTCACGGTCTACATGACGCCCGACAGCCGTGTTGCGCAGGCCCTTCCAAAGCAGCCATGCACAGAGCAAAGCATAAATCCATGGCGGCACCACACTAAGCCCGGCAATGCCGAGCCGCATGCATGTGATCTGGAAGCCCAATCCAAGCAGAGAGGCGAGGAGGATCAGAAACCCGGTGGCAAGCAAGCGCACCCCTTGTGTTTTGCGCCGCTGCGGCATGGATATTCCGTCTTGTTCCATTTTGATGGGGTGAGCTCGGGTCTGGCCGTCCCGGCCTGGACGTCGAAAAATTTTTATAAGAATGAGGCCTGTTACGATGCTCATCACGAGGCCGTAAGTGGCATAGGTAATCGCCAGGGCCTGTGCGAGCGTCCATTCGCTATGCCCCATATCGTGCAGAACCCTGCCAAGCACACCGGAGGTTGCATGACCGCCAAAGAAGCCGGCCGTCATTTCAAGACCAAGGCTGCCATAGGCAGGAAGGTCTTTGTAAAAGAGGCGCAAAACCTCGGCAAGGTAACCGCCGATCATGACTTGCAGCCCGAAAACGGCAATGCCTATGAGCAACATCATCATAACGTTGCGTTTTATACTGCGTGTGGCGGCCGACGGGCGGTTCCCGAGCGGAATACCGGCCAGCAGCGGGACAAGCATCAGCCCTGGCAACAGCATGAAGTACCCCACTGCGGATTGTAACAAGGGCCAGTCCGGAAAAAAATGCTCGGCAAAAAGCCGTATTCCAAGGCCCAGTGCACCGGCCAGAACCGCCGGGGGAACAGCCATGGTCCAACTGGTCGGACCGGCCCGGAGTATCAAGCGCGATAAGATAAGCAAAAGGTTTATGAAAAGTGCGAGCGTCAGTAGCGTCACCAACTTGTCCTCCAAATGTCGTCGTTTGGTAAAGTTTTCCCGAAAAGTGCGTCTCTCGCGTCAGTCGTTCTTGCCTGTGTTTAGATTCTTGCGCTCGTAAGGGGGAATTAGAGTGCGAAATCCCCCCTAAATCGACGCTTTATACCGCCTGCCGATGCAAAAAAACGACCGAAAACAGCGTTGAATCGCAAAGGCATTCGCTCTCAGGCGTCACTCACTGTTGGTCACTAGAGAAATTCCGCCCCCCCTAGGCTTGTGCTCCTCTGTTCGAAACACGTTGATCGATTCCCAAGGAAATTTTCCCTGATGCTTGGAATTTCGCAGTTATTTGGACCTGGCTCAAGTGTCGCGTGTTTGGCAGGCGGCGGCGTGCACGGCGAACTCGGGTGTGAAAGCCAAGCACGGCTGCGGAAGTCAATTTTGACCGGGGCGTCTCGCATGGGGGGAAGGCACGTCACAGCACTTTAGGAAATGCAGAAGCCATAGCGCACTCCACGGGCGCTAAAGGGTGGCTTGAGAAGGGTTAGAGGCGACACGAGGCAGTATCTTACAACACCTTAAGTCTTTTTCTTAGGGCAATTCGGGAGATATGGAATGGCTACTCTTGATATGTGGGCGTGGTATGGGCAAGGCCTCATACCTCAAAACGGCGCGGCTGATCTCGATGGAAGTTTAAACGGGGCAGAATTCACTGCAGGCGTGGATTTCGATTACTACAATTACGGCGACCTTCAGATGGTGGACGCTGACGGAAATGATGCGATCTGGGATGCAGACGTAGACGACGGCACCGTGAGTGGGGGGGATGGTATCATCACTCCTGACGGGGTTCAGCGTCAACTGAATGAAGTCGCCCTCTATGAAAATACAGTTATTACCTATCTTGATTTCAACGGAACGGAACAGACCTGGACGATGACCCTTACGGTCTGGCAGTTGGGAAATGGGGATGCGGTCCTTCGGATCAATGAGAGCATCAACGCTCAATGGCCAGCTGATTTCTATCCCGGAAATATCACCAGCATCACAGTGGGAACATGGGACGGTGTTGAATATGGTGCGGGTTCCGTATCGGCAAATGACGACCAAGCTGTCGTGGTCTGCTTCACCTCCGGCACGCAGTTCAAAACGCCATACGGGGAGGCCATGATTGAGGATATCCAAGTCGGCGACATGATCCTGACGCTGGACCACGGGTATCAACCGGTTCGCTGGATCGGATCTCGGACGCTCTCGGCAACGGAACTTGACATCAGCCCGAACCTGCGTCCGATCAGCATCCGCGCGGGGGCTTTGGGGCACGGTCTGCCGGAACAGGATCTCATCGTCTCACCGCAGCACCGTGTTCTGGTCCGCTCGCAGGTGGCCGAACGGATGTTCGGGACCAAAGAAGTCCTCGTGGCTGCAAAACATCTTGTGACCCTCGATGGCATTGAGGTGGCGGCTGACATGACGGAAGTGACCTATTGGCACTTCCTTTTTGACCAGCATCAGATCGTGTTTTCGAATGGGGCTGCCACCGAGAGCCTGTTCACGGGGGCCGAAGCCTTGAAAGCGGTGAGCCCGGAGGCGCGTGATGAGATTTTAACAATATTTCCGGCCCTGCGTGCCGATCCTGAGGCAGGCACCGCAGCTGTACGTCTTTTGGTGCCTGGGCGTCGGGCACGCAAATTGGCCGAGCGCATTAAGTGCAACGGCAAACTTCTGGTGGCTTAAAAAGGACGGATATGTTCGGCCTTAACTCTTGTGTAAATGGTTTTTTGGTTTCCCCCCCTCTCTTCATGCCCTTGCGAGAGAGGGGATACAGGCCGGGATCGGCAGGCTTTCCGCCGTATTCCCCCAATATGAAGCGGTTACTGGCAGCACTGCTTGGTCCCGGTCTGTATTTATATGTCGTGTGTTGTGCGCCGTGTCCGTAGACGCAGGCCCTCACCTGACCCGGAGCTTGGGGCCTTCCCTCTGCGTTCCGGATCTTCGTTCAAGTCCTAGGACAAGGACATCCGCTTCGAAACAAGGTTCATCGTGTGACGTTTTAACAATCAGGAGCAAAAATGGGACATACAAACACAAACTGGACGCTGCGAAAGCGCCCGTCACAAGAACACATCCCCAGAATGATACGCAAGATATGGCTGGCCCGCGAGTGTTTCGACGAGTCCAAGGCGGGTGTGCAAGAGCACTCCGAACAGCATGTGGCCTTCTGTGGTAAAGAGGTGTGCGTCCTCCATGGGCGGGAGCCTCTTCGTATCCGTTTGCACCCAAGCCTGCCTGCGATCGAAGGAGAAATGCGGGCCATCAACCTGATCCGTCGGGTGTGGTTCGACGTGCCCTTTGAAGTGCCGCCTTCGGTATCGCTTCACCTCCCGGTGCATGTGCCCGGATGCCGGTTGAAAGCAACTGACATCACTGGTGATGGATTCGATATTTCTGCTGAAGTGTCACGTTGTCACGATGTCGAAGAGATCGTGGTCACATGGAAATCCGTCGGTTTTTCTATAGCCATCCCGGATGCGGAGATCGTCGATGCCCGAACCTCTTAGTGGCGCCAGACTGCAGCCGGTTTGCGAAGGAAGTGCCGCAAAAGCGCTTCGTAAATTGCGCTTTGTGCAGTGCGGTAGAGAAATTACAACTTCCGCTTTTCGACGTAATTTGATGAGGCGTCGCTGTGCGCAGCACGAAGGTTACAACACATCCCGCCGTTTTCGATGATCCGGCGTACCGGGTTGAGAGGACGCGGGCAACGAAGTGCTCTGATCGCAAAGTCTAAAAATTAATGAGTAAAGGATATACACATATGCTGAGTGCTGCCCGTACTATTGTCGCCTCTCTAGCTCTGATCGGCCTGTCTGGCTGCGGGTCAGAATTCTTAGTGGATTACACGCCGGTTTCTTCAGAAACGTCCAGAGCATGGACCGTGAAAGCCATTCATGTTGACGTGCCGGAGGCGCTTGAGGTCAATCGGATCAATGTGGTGATCCCGCAAGAAGACATCGTTTGGTACGGCGATGGTGAAGGCGACAAGCGTGTGCAGGTTGCTGCAATTCTCAAAGAAGGGCTTGCGCAGGGGAGCAAGGGGCTTAGAGGACCGGTTCCCGTTGTCTTCGATGTGGAACTGATCAGGTTTCACGCTTTGACACCTAAGGCGTTCCACGTCGCCCCGGACGGCACTGGCGTAGAAAGTGTGCGCTTCAAAATCGAAGTCAGAGACGCCCGTACAAACACTGTTCTGGTGCCCGAACAGATCGTTGCATCGGATGGGCGTGCGCTCACCGCAGTGAACGGGGGCACCTTGGGCTCCGGGGAACGTTTGCGTATCGTCAACAAGATTGCAGAAACAACGCGGGGCTGGCTTGGCACAGGTCCTGACAACCGCGGAGAGTTCTGGCGGATGGGGCGTTAAAACCCCGCATCCCCGGTTTCGCAACATTCAGAACAGAGCGGGAAAAGGGAGGGGCCAAGATGACCGATTTGCTTGGAATTCAAGAGCTTGGCCAACGCTTAGTGACACCTGTCCTGCCGGGGTTGATCTCTGAAGGTGCGATGGTGATGACCCCGACTGGGGCCATCTTGATCGAAGATCTGAGCGAAGGGGATCGTGTCCTCACCTATGATCGGGGCGCAGCCGTCCTGGAAGGCTTCCTTCATGTGACGGTTTGCGCCAATGGCGGGCGGGACGTTCCGATAGAGATCAATCCGTATGGCAAAGGAAGTGTTTGTGTGTCGCCGCATTCGTTACTGCTGGTAGACACGCCGCATTGTCAGAAGATTTTCGGTTCTTCCAAAGCATTGGTCCGCGCAGCGTCTTTGAGCGAAGATCGACTGGCGCGCGGCTCCGATCAGACTGAGTGGCGCTTTATCGCGCTTTGTCTCAATCAGCCGGGGCTGATTTACGTAAACGGCTTGATTATGGAAGCACTCGGAGCGCGGGACAAAACCAGTGGGCCAGACGCTGGACATTTGAAAATGATCCGAAACACTCCCTCGGGCCTTCTGTTTCTCAGCGATGAAGAGGCGCGGTTTTTGTACAAACACGCAGGTGGGGCGGTGAATGCCGTAAAATTCGTCGATCTGGGAACGGGACATGCCCCTGATGTCGAGGCGGTGTCACCCTGCCAGTCTGGGCTCTGACGAATTTTTCTTCGTCGCAGGTGACGCGACGCAAGGACAGGGTCAATAAAGGACAGGCGCAATAAATGATGAATGGGCACCTCGTCTGCTCGTGTTGAATTGGTGCCGCCTGTCAAACCTGATTTAGACATTGGAGGGGAGTGAATGGCATTGGCCGTAGTTCCTGTCGGTTTTGATCTGCCCGACGGTCCGCACCTGAGTGAATTGCGAAAAATTGGTGGGCGGACACTTTTGGAGATTTGCCTGAAAGAGCTGTCTGACGCCGGTCAGACGGAACTTGTTGTCCTCGTTGGGCCTCATTCTGGGGTGGAAATTGGCGGTTACGGGGCAGAAACAGGTTTGCATGAAGTGTCCATCAGGCACGCTATTGAGGCGTTCGGCGCCGAGGTGTCAATTGCATATGCGTCAAGGCTGGAACAGGGTATATCAGAGCTGTCGAACCGGGACATTCTGGTCGTTTGGCCGACTGATCTCTGGAGAGATGAGAGCCCGGAGACCGTTCTCACAGAGGCAGAAATGAAGGACTCCGTACGTTCGGAGACAAACAAACAGACTTGTATCCGGCATGTTGCCGAACTGATGGCATTCCTGTGCCATCCAGTGGTCGTGGTTGAAAATGGCGTGGACTGGGAGATATCTCTACATGCCTGTGCCGTCGAACGGGATGCGTCCAATCACATTGTCCGGATTCTGGACCCGGACATATGTCGCGCGATGCCTGAAACGCTCGATATTATCCGCATGGTGGCGGGCATTCCGGCAGGATCGTTCCGGAAACTCAGGCCGGACAACACGTTCGTCGGTTGGTATGGATCTCAGGCCCTTTTCTACCATCTGCTTTCTGACAATGGAAAAATCATAGCATTTTCTGAGGAGGGAAAATGCTATGACGCGCGGTTCGAAAGCCAATTCAACGCCTATCTCGCCTCTTCGGCCAGCAAAGAATAAATGCGCAAAATGTTGACCCGCGCGGAGGACCTTGGAGGGCTGGGGCAGCATGGCCTCCGGTTCTCACCTGGCGCGCCCATCGCGCACCTGTTGCTGGTGAAAGCTTCAGACGCAACGCTGCCGCTCGCCCGCTTACCCCTTCTTCAATCAATCTCTGGAACCGACCTCTGAGTGCCAATGGCAAAGGTGCTGACATGATCCATCCGCCCAAAACAGATGAATCACATCTGACACCTCATGAGAATCCCCCGCGATTCAAGTTCAAGCCGAAACGCATTAGGGCGCCGTTGCGGCACCGGTTCGCCTCAAATACATGTGGTGTCTTCCGACCCCGCATTACGGTAAGTGCATAATTTCCTGCATTTCACCTCGTTCCCGGCCCAAACCTGCTGATCGTCCATTATATATGATGCGGCAATGCGGTCCGTCATTCCGGACTTTCGCTGCAGGCGCGAAATAAGAGCATGCGCGAATTCACTCCGTACGGGACGAAGCCGCCGCTCGTCCGTCGCTGGAGCCTCCGTTACAGCGCGTACGGACAAGATCGCTCCAACACCCCAGCATGGCCAAAGCGGGACTGCCAAGACGCTACCAGCAGCCCTTATGCTATCTGGGCTTACCACCGTTTCGCCCTCAGCCTGTGCGGCGTTGAGGATTTTCTGGCTGAACGCTGCATCACGGTCCGTCATGAGACGATCCGAGATTGGGTGGCGAAATTTGGCACACAGATTGCGGCCAAGATCCGACGTGAACGCCCCCAGTCCGCCGACAAATGGCACCTGGACGAAGTTGTGGTCACGATCCGTGGGAAAAAGCAGGCTCTGGCGTGCAGTCGATGGCAATGGAGACACCCTCGAAATCCTTATGCAGTCGCGCCGAAACGCTAAAGCCGCCAAACGTTTCTTGCGAAAACTCATGAAGCGTTGGGGCACACCTCGGGTTATCGCAACGGACAAATTGCTCAGCTATGGCGTCGCTACGCGCGAGCTTTGTCCTCGCGTTGATCACGTATCACACAAGGGATTGAACAACCGCGGCGAGGCGTCTCGTCGGCACACCCCTCGACGAGAGGAGATTTTCGGCCGGGTTAAATCAGCAAGACAGGTTCAGATGTTCTTGTCGGTCCATGGTCAAACCGCCGTTCTCTTTCGCCCGAAACGCCACCGTATTCGCAATGAGGCACATCGCCTCTCGGGGCGCTACGTGCAAAGCGCGCAGCCGTAGCCGCCTCATACCAAAGCGACCCCGCTGCGCCCTGCCAAACGGCTGCGCTCCAACAAAGTGGCGATCAGGGTGGCGGCAGCGGAAATATCCATGCCGCCGGTACGTATGTTGGACACGCAATAGCGCTCGGCATCGCGCGTATCGGCGCGCGGGTGCCATGTCACATAGGCCCCAAGCGAGTCGGCCGCCGACAGGCCCGGGCGTTCTCCGATGAGCGTTAGAACGGCCTGCGCCTTGAGCGCCAACGCAATACGATCACCCGCAGCCACCCGCCCGTTGCGCAGCAAAACCGTGCCAACAGTCAGCCCCGCAGGCAGGCATGGTCGCAGCGCCTCGATGAGCGGCACAGCGTTGCGGTTGACCGCCAGTGCCGACAATCCGTCGGCCACAACAAGGCACAGATCGCAACGCAGCGCGCTCTGCAAAAGCCGCGTCTGAGATGTGCCCGAGAGGAGACGGCCAAGGTCCGGACGCGTCAGATATTCTTCGCGCGATGTGACAGCGCTCTCGACCACCAAAGGCCAAGCGCCGTCTTTGAGCGCCCGCGAAAGTGCCGAGACCTCAAAGGCCGAGGAAATCGCATCGCGCGCCCGCGCATGGTCGAGGGAAAACCGTAAAACGGCCTGCGTTGGCAGTCCTGAACCCGCTTGGCCCAGACCAATACGCGCATCCGTAAACCGCTTGAGATTTGTCATCACATCCGCCGTAAGGACGCGGCGCAAAACGGGCCTGTCATCACTCATGCGCCAAACTCCAATAACTTGGCCCCTGCGCCCTGCAACCACGTTTGCGCGCCAGTGACACGTCCCGCACGATCAAGGATGTCGTGTTGCGCCAGCCATGCGGCAAATTCCGGCGCGGGGGTAAGGCCCAGCGTTTCGCGCAACTGCGCAAGATCATGGTGCGCGAGGCTTTGGTAATTCAGCATGACATCGTCGGCCCCCGGAACGGTAATGACAAAGTTCACCCCTGCATTCGCCAGACTGTGCAGCAAAAGATCCATGTCATTTTGGTCGGCCTCGGCATGGTTGGTGTAACAGACATCACAGCCCATCGGCACGCCCAGAAGCTTGCCGCAGAAATGGTCCTCAAGCCCCGCACGGATGATCTGCTTGCCGTCGTAGAGATACTCCGGTCCGATAAAGCCCACGACGGTGTTCACCAGCAAACAGTCAAAGGCGCGGGCAACCGCATAGGCACGTACTTCCATGGTTTGCTGGTCGACGCCGTGGTGACCGTTCGACGACAGGGCCGCGCCCTGCCCCGTCTCAAAATACATCGCGTCTTGGCCCACCGTGCCGCGTCCGAGCGCACGGGCGGCGTCCTGAGCCTCGCGCAGGATCGACAGCGAGACGCCAAAGCCTGCATTGGCCGATTGCGATCCTGCGATGGATTGAAACACCAGATCGACCGGCGCACCAAGGTTGATCGCCTCAATCGCAGTCGTCACATGGCCAAGCACGCAGGATTGAACCGGCAGGTCATAGGTGAGCCGCAGCTCGTCAAGCAACCGCGTGGTGCGAATATAGTCACTGACGCTATCGGTGGCTGGATTAACGCCGATCACAGCATCGCCCGAGCCATAGATCAGCCCATCCACAGCACTGATCGCAATACCCAACGGATCGTCAGTCGGATGGTTGGGCTGATTGCGCGCCGCGATCGTCCCCGGCAGACCCACCGTGGTGCGAAACGCACGCACCACATTGATTTTGCGCGCCACACTGATCAAATCGGCGTTGCGCATGAGTTTGCTGACGGCAGCGACCATGTCTGGCGTCAGGCCCCAAGCGACCGCCGCAATGGCAGGGCCATCTGCGCCCAAAAGCCATTCGCGAAACGCTCCCACAGTCAGGGAGGCGACCGGCGCAAAGGCATCAGAGGCATGTTGGGCCGCAATCAGATCACTCACCTCATCGGCCACTTCGGGCATAAGAGCATCTGCGAGAAAGGCCTTAAGCGGCACATCCGCCAGACAATATTGTGCAGCAATCCGTTCCTCGGCACTGCGCGCAGCAAGCCCCGCCAAAACATCACCCGAACGGTGCGGCGCTGCTCGCGCCAGCAGCATGCGCAGGTCCTCAAAATGCCAGCGCGTGGTGCCGAAAATATGCGAATAGCTCATGCGATGGGCTCCGGTTCCGTTTCAACTGGGCCTTTAAAAAGCGCACGTTGCCCTATGCCCGCGCCCTTCGCCTTGCCCAACCTTCAATCTTGGTCCGCGTCGAGCGTTTGCCATCGTGTCAAATGCACCTCGATGATGTCCTGCAAAGCGCGTGCATCGCCCGTCTCTATCGCATCGACCATGTGCAGGTGGTCAAGGCTGGACTGACGAACTTTGGCCGTCGTGGCCCAATTCGACCAGTCGCCCGGCAGGTCGCGTTCGCGCAACTCATGGATCAAGCTCGCAAGTGTTGAGTTCTGCAGGGGAGCGACCAACGCGCGATGGAACGCATGGTTGAGGCCGCGCATCTGCTGAAATGGCAAGACATCCACACCGGCATCAAAAGCCAGAGCCGCCGCCCGGATGTCAGCGATGTCTGCATCACTGGCATTGGCCACGACCTCTGCCGCGGCGGGCAATTCCAACATCAAACGCACGTCGGTGATTTCCACGCGCGCCTCGATCGAGGGCAGCACCACGCGGAACCCACGATTTGGCGTGTGCTCCACGATGTGCGCATTTGCGAGCGTTGCCAAAGCGGTACGCGCAGCGCTACGTGTGCAGTTGTAGCGGTCCTGCAAGTCGATCTGGCGCAGCCACTCGCCCGGACGTAGCGCGCCCAGAACGATGTCGCTGCGCAGACGCTCGGTCACGTCATCCGGCATATGGTCGATCAAAGAAGGGGCCTCCGCGGTCATATCAGCGCCCTCATCCGTCTACCCCAAACACAACGGCATCTTGCGCCCGCACCCAAATCCGGCCTGCACCGCGCGGCTGTGGTGTGTCGATGCTCAACCGGATCGTGGAGCCTGCCACATGGGCCTCCTGTTCAAAGTGATCCCCAAGGTAGCTTTCGGGACCGAACTCAACCTTGATTTCTGACGCATCATCGGTTGGGACGCAACGGATCAGATGCGGTCGGATGGCCAAAAGCTGCGCGCCCGCAGACAAATCCGCAAGTGGCGTGCGCGCCCGAACGACCTGACCGTCGCCCAAAGTAACGTCGCAGGGGCCGACATGCGACGTGGCGCTACCTGTCACAGCCAACAGATTGGCATTGCCGATAAAGCTTGCGGCAAAGGGATGGATCGGGTCACGGTAGATTTCCTGCGGCGTACCAAGTTGCACAATCTTGCCACCACGCATCACCACGATGCGGTCAGACATGGCCAGCGCCTCGTCTTGATCATGGGTCACGTAGATCGTGGTAAGCCCCAGTTCCTGTTGGATATCCTTGAGCCAGATGCGGGCCTGTTGGCGCAACTGCGCATCGAGGTTGGACAGCGGCTCGTCCAGCAACAACAACGGCGGGCGAAACACAATCGCGCGCGCCAGTGCCACACGCTGTTGCTGTCCACCGGACAATTCACCGGGATAGCGTTTGGCCAGCGATCCCAGCTCGACCAGTTCCAGCGCCTGCGCGATGCGGGCGCGCCGCTCGGCCGCGGGCACTTTGCGCAGTTTCAGCGCCATACCAACGTTGTCTTCGACGGACAGATGCGGCCACAGAGCATAGCTTTGGAACACCACACCAAACCCGCGCGCCTCAGGCGGCAGGAAGGTGCCGGATGCAGCATCCACCAACACCTGCTCGCCAAAGGAAATGCGCCCACCTGTGGGTTGGTCCAGCCCCGCGATCGTCGAAAGTGTCGTAGATTTGCCGCAGCCGGAGGGGCCCAAAAGGGTCAGGAATTCACCGTCTGTGACACTCAGGTTGATGCCGTCGATGGCGAGGGCTGTGCCGTATCGGCGCGAGACGTCTTTGAGCACGAGTTCAGTCATAGATCTTAACCTTGAAAAGGAGACGTGAGAGGATCAGCAGGACAGCGATCATCACGATCTGAAGGGTTGCAAAGGCTGCCAGTTCACCGACATCGCCGTTGGTCCACAAGGACAGCATCGTCACGCCCATGATTTCGAGACCGGGGGCGATCAGGAAAATGGCGATGATGTAGGATTTGAGGTGGAACACAAAGAGCAGGATGAAACTGCCCAGCACCGCGGGTTTGAGCAGGGGTACCATGATCAGACGCATGGAACTGACCCAGTCAGCCCCCACGGTGCGCGCGGCCTTGTCGAGGTCGCGCCCGATCTGGACAATCGCAGGTTGGATCACCCCCAGCGCCAGCGGCAGGGTCGCCATGACATAGGCCACGACCATGATCCCGATATTGCCGCGCAGCCATCCCATCGGCGGCAAAATGATCGCCGCATAAAAGATCCCCAACCCCGTGATCATCCCGGGGATGACACGCGGCGAATAGGCCAGCGCCTCAAGTGTACCGGCGAACTTGAACGACGAGCGTTGGATGACCAACGCCACAGCGACGGCAAGCACGGTTCCAAGCGCCGCTGACAGCAGCGAGATTTGGACCGTGTTGCCAATCGCGCGCAGGTTGGCAGGATTGCCAAACAGGTGCTCGAAATTGGCGAGGGTCAGAACCTTGGTGAACGGCACCAGAGGCGAGAGGAACGAGGTAAAGGCCCGCAACAGGATACCCGCGATCGGCACAACCACCGCGACGAGAAGAATGAGACCCGTCAAGAGTGCCAGAGGCCAACGCAGCGTACCAAGGCTCAGGACCATCGGACGTGATCCTTTGCCTTTGACGGTTTCATAGCGGTGCCCCTGGCGCAACAAGATGCGCTGCACCACAAGCGCGGAGCCCACAAGCAACATCAAAAGAAGCGACGAGGCAGCAACGAGCCCGTGGTTCGGGTTCGAGGCGGCAATCCCTTCGGCGTAAAGAAACGTCGACAGCGTGTCGATCCGCGCCGGCCGCGCCAGAAACAGCGGAATGGACAGGGTCTCGACGGCAATCACCAGATTGAGCGCCGACGAGGTGATGATCGAGGGCACCATGAGCGGCAAAGTGACCCGACGCAGCACTTGCAAAGGCCCCGCACCGACCGTGCGAGCGGCACTTTCCAACGTGGAATCGACAGAGCGAACAGCACCATAGAGACAATAGAGATAGGCCAATGGCGCCTGCGAAATCCCCGCAACAAGCGACATGCCAGCAATGGAATAGAGGTTCCACGGCGCGCCGTCTGTCTGCTGCGCGATGGTCTGCGTGACAAACCCTGATGGGCCGTACATGACCACCCAGCCGAGCGCAAAAATCAGGTGGGACAAATAGAGTGGCCACATCAGGACATCGCCCATAATCTGGCGGCCCGGCAAATCAGTCCGTCCAATGAGTAGCGCCGCGCCGATCCCCAGCACTTCGGCGATGATCACACTGAACAGGGCAAAAATGCCAGTTGTGAGCGCGATGCGCCCAATCCGTTCGGACTGCACAATGTCGCCAATATTGGACAGGGTGAATTGCCAGCCATCTGCGTAAAGCGGGCGATCAACAAAGACCTGAAGCA
>CENL01018585.1_pt1 | contig 21624 bp, 19 predicted proteins | sample 530221 | NCBI WGS metagenome assembly CENL01 (sample SAMEA2619791, study PRJEB7988) | marine metagenome | isolation source: saline water (ENVO:00002010), including
CGGGCCCGTAATTCCAGCACTTGCCCGAGTAGCACGAGCACGACGATCACGGCGGCCGCTTCGAAATATACTGGCACGGCGCCGTTATCCAGCCGGAAAGCGCCTGGAAACACCTGGGGAGCCAAAGTTGCGACCAGGCTGTAGATCAGGGCCACGCCGGTGCCGATGGCGATTAGCGTGAACATGTTCAGGTTCCGGCTGACCAGGGATTTCCAGCCTCTGACAAAAAAGGGCCAGCCACACCAGAGCACCACGGGTGTGGCCAGGACCAGTTGAATCCAGCTGGACACCTGCACAGGCACAATGTGGCTGAGACCGGTCAGGTGTCCGCCCATTTCCAGCACGAGCACCGGTAGTGTGAGTACGAACCCTATCCAGAGGCGTAGGGTCATGTCCTTGAGTTCTGCTGAGGGCGCATCGTCAAGGCTGACCTGCTCGGGCTCAAGGCCCATGCCGCAGATAGGGCAATCGCCGGGACCCTGCTGGCGAACCTCCGGGTGCATAGGGCAGGTGTATATGGCCCCCGGGGCGGCGGCCTCCTTCTGCCTTGGGGCATCACTCAAGTATTTTTCCGGTTCCTCTTCGAACCGGGATTGGCAGCGCGTGGAGCAGAAGTACCAGGTTTTGCCGCGGTGCCGACTGCTCTGTCCCGCCGTACGCGGGTCCACTGCCATGCCGCATACCGGGTCCTTAGCCGATTGGCCTTCCTTGGTCCTGCCTACGTGGTGACTGTGGGTATGTGCGTTTGTCTGCTCAGTCATGCTGATTCCCCTTCATTTTTTGCCACCGGAGTAACGTGATAACACATCAGTGGTCGTGCGCTTGCGACGTCCTCTCATCAGATTGCGCGGATTTCGCAGAGGTCTTCAGGAATAGTGTTTCGGCTACCGCAATAGTGATCATTGAGGCAACCGCTACACCGATTACGAAGGGGTCAGTATTGATTTTTACCCACATGAAACCACCCAGCACCAACACGTCGAGCGCAATGGCCGTTGCGGGCACCCAGCGGTTGGCTTTCACGTTCTCGCGCAGGTAGCGGATGACGCCCCAATGGATGGCGATGTCCATGATCAGGTAAAAAATGATGCCAAGCGCAGCGATCCGCGAGAGGTCAAAGAACGCGGTGAGCACCAGCCCTAGCACCACGGTGTAGACCAGAGTGTGCTTTTGAATGCTGCCCGACATACCGAAGTGGCTGTGCGGGACCAGGTTCATTTCCGTCAGCATCGCCAGCATTCTGGACACCGCAAAGATACTGGCCAGAATGCCGCCAGCGGTAGCCATCATGGCAATGCCCACCGTGAACCACACACCGTATTCGCCCAGTACCGGCCGTGCGGCCGCCGCGAGAGAGTAGTCCTGCGTCTCAATAATGTCGGCGAGGGAAAGATTACTCGCAACCGCAAAGCCAACGAGAGTGTAGATCACCACGCACGCCGCAATGGAAATCACAATGGCGCGGCCCACGTTCCGTTTCGGGTTCTCCACTTCCGAGCCGCTGTTGGTAATGGTCGTGAAGCCCTTGAATGCCAGAATCCCCAGTGCGGTCGCGCCGAGGAAATTGCCAACGGTGCCTGCCTCCCCAGGGCTTGAGAAGTCTACGGCGAGATTGTCGGCAATCCAGACACCCGTCAGACCTATCAGGAGAATACCGGCAATCTTTATCACGCCAATGACGGAAGCCACACCCTGCACCAAGTGATTCCCGGAGAGGTTGACGACGAAAGCGGCAAGAATGAGTGCGACGCCGAGAATGGGCACCATCAGGCCGCTCTCATCGCCACCGAAAAGCTGCATGGTATACGCGCCAAACGTGCGTGCAAGAAAGCTCTGTGCGATCACCATGGAAAAATACATCAGCAGAGCGTTGAAGGCCGTTGGTAGCCGGTCACCGTAGGCTTTTTGCAAGTACATGCCAATGCCGCCTGCCGACGGATAGGTATTGGATATCTTGATGTACGAGTAAGCGCTGAAGGAGACGACCACCGCTGCTGCCAGAAACGCCAGCGGAAAGAGGACGCCGGTCATCTGAGCCATCTGTCCGGTCAATGCGAAGATGCCGGCACCGATCATGACGCCAGTGCCCAGCATCACCGTTCCCGGCAGGCTGAGGCTCCCTTCTTTGTACTGCGTTGTTCTATCGTCTTCTTTGACCATAATATTCTCCGGTTGTCTGTTTGCACATTGAGTTGCTTGGAACCCCGTGCGAATTCTGACCTGAGCTTATTGAATTGCAGCTGACACCTTATTCGAGGTACTAAGGTTACACAATTGAAGTATGTAGACGATGACAGCGGAGGTGGAGGCATGCGTGTAATCGCGTGGAAGAGAGTGCAGGGGCTATTGGCCGGGATACATTGCCCCTGACCCGCATCAATAGTGGAGGGTTTCATCAATGCTATAGGCCCGATGGAAAGTGACTGTCTTCTTTCGATCAAGGACGCAGATTTTTTAAGTGACGTTTTAAAGTTCAAGACTGCGGGCTCTCTAAATACTATTAAAGCGAGGCACACACTGCTTTATCTCAACTAAATACGACAGATTGTTTGTGGCGTGTTTAAATATTCTTGTGGCATTGGACACCAGCGAAGAAGCGGGCGAGGTTCTCGATGCAGCCACACGCCTTGTGCGCGGCAAAGACGTGCAAATAACTATTGTGAACGTGATAAAGCCATTAATAGGCTTCTATAAAGACATGCTTCCCATGATGGGCGATCGGGACACTACTAAATCACAAGCAATCAACCAGGCTTCGATCTCGCTGAAGACTTTGGCAGACGATAAGGGAATTGAGCCGAAATCTATCGATATAATTCTCGGGAGTCCGGCAGCCGAAATTCGACGTAAGGCAGAGGAGATCAACGCTGATGTCATCGTTATGGTAACTCAAGGCAATTACGGTCTCGGGCGACTTTTGGGTTCAAACGCCAACGGCGTCCTGTATGGCGCGACCCGTGATCTGCTGGCGATGAAAATTCAAGTCGAGTCTCTATAACGTAACTAACACGGACGTTAGGGGATTCCACGCGAATTCTGGCGGCGCGGGCGCTAGGGATGAAGCCGTCAAGACTCTGGACAGGGATTGTTCATCGTTCTATGCCACGAGTAACTACTCGTAGATCATTTCGATTACAGATCCAGCAGGCCCACGTCTTGGGCGGCGCTAAAGCGCTGGAGACTGTCTTTATAGGGGCTGGGATTCCTTGGGTGGAATACCTCCTCGTTGTTTTGGAGCACGGCATGTACAAGCTCTCTCGAATTTCTATCTGTTAAGCGCCGCAAAAAGGCTAGTGTGGATGCTACTCATTGGCGCTATTTGCATCCTTAGTGCGAGCTCAGTCGTTAAAGTTGAGTTCCTGAAAAGCCAGACGCTGACTTCCCGCTTGTATGGCAATACGCCATCTTTGCACGGCGCCCTGTTTTATTGAAAGCTCCGTCCTTCGCCCACCTCTTCGTGCGTTACCCCATCGCGAATATGATAGATGCGCTTGAACGTGGGTATGATTTTCTCGTCATGGGTGACAACGATAATGGCCGTTTCCAGCTTACGCGCCATATCATTCAGAATACGCACCACGGCCATCGCGCGTTCACTATCTAGCGGGGCTGTAGGTTCATCGGCCAGAATGACGGGTGGACGATTGACCAGCCCACGGGCGATAGATACCCGCTGTTGTTCGCCGCCGGACAATTGTGAAGGCATGGCTTGCGCGCGGTGTTGCACGTCGAGAGCAGTGAGTAGCTCGAGCGCTCTGGCGCGGGCTTCGGCGTTCGGCACGCCGGCCAGCATCGGCAGCAGTGCGATATTGTCCGTCGCATCCAGAAACGGAATCAGGTAGGGCGCCTGAAACACAAAACCGATTTTGTCGCGCCGCAGTGCGCGCAGATCGCGAACCCTCCAACCGTTATCGTAGATTACTTCATCACCCAGTGTCATGCGACCAGCCGTTGGCTCAATGACCGCACCCAGGCACTTGAGCAGTGTGCTCTTGCCCGAGCCGGAAGGGCCTATCAACCCGACCACTTCACCAGGCTCCACCAGCATGGTGACGTATTTCAGGGCATGGACCGCCGTGTTGCCCTCACCATAGATTTTACTGATACCTTCGATACGGATCCCCTTGCGGCTCATCGCATCATCCTATCGCTTCGGCCGGGTCGATCTTGAGCGCCATCCGTATGGCGACAAGGCTGGCCAGGATGCAGATCGCCAGCACGGCAAAAAAACCGGCCACGGAATCCATGGGTGTAAGCAGTACGTATTTTGGAAAAATCGGAGCCGAGAATGTGGCGCTGATTTTGCCCACCACAAAACCGATCAGGCCCAAGGCGAGTGATTGCTGCATGATCATCGCTGCGATGGTCCGGTTGCGGGTGCCGATCAATTTAAGCACTGCGATTTCACGTATCTTATCCATGGTCAGGGAATAGATGATGAAGGCCACGATGGCGGCGCTGACGATGGCAAGAATCACCAAAAACATGGCGATCTGCCGGGCGGATGTGGCGATCAGTTTGCCGACCAGTATTTCCTCCATTTGGGTGCGGGTGTAGACCGTCAATCGCTTCCAGCGCCGGATAGACTCTGCCACCTCGGCCGGTGCATAGCCTTGTTTCAGCGTGACCAGTACGGCATTTACGGACGCGTTAGTGCTTTGCGAAGCGATCACGGCATCGAGCAGGCCTGGTACTCCAGGGCGATTGAATGCCGGATTGGCGGCGCTGCGACGGCGGCTTTGCCAGATGGCATCATTGTCTTTCAAGAACTGTGCTTCCTGCGCATCTTTGAGCGGAATGAATACCATCGGATCGCCGCTGGAGGAGACCATGCGCCGCGTTAGCCCTACCACGGTGTAATAGTTGCGACGAATGCTGAGGCGATCGCCGAGTTGGAAGCCGGTGGCAATGTCGGTGACTGCCTCGTAGTGACCGCGCGTTATCTGGCGCCCGGCGATGAGATGCGGCGGCCACCCGGGGGTTGCGCCCAATTCGCCGGGCGCGATACCCACCACCAGGCTACGGACATCATGCCCGTCCTTACCTACCTGCATGGTCAGGTAGGTCACGTTTGCTGCCCGCGCCACCCCCGCGATGCTCAGGATGGCGCGATAGGCATCGTCGTTGACGCTGGAAGGTTCGGCATAAGGTCCCAGCGTGTCTTTCTGCACAACCCAGAGGTCGGCGCCGCTGTTATCCAGCAAGGCTTTGCCATCAGCCACCATGCCTCGATACACCCCCGCCATGATCAGCGTGACGCCGATCAACAGTCCCAAACCTATGCCCGTAAAGACGAACTTGCCCCAAGCGTTAAGAATGTCGCGGCCGGCAAGGCTGATCACTTTGGTGCCCCCGGAATGCTCTGGACAACGTGGATACGGCTGCGGGCAGTCAGCGTCTTTTCGCTGTACAGCACAATCTTGTCGCCGCTACTGAGTCCGTCTTGTATCTGAACGCGCCCATCGAGATCAGTCACGCCAAGCTCCACCGGCGTGAAGTGCAGGTCATCCCCTACCACCTGCCATACGCCTACCTGATCGCCTTTACGCACCAAGGCGGCGTTCGGGATTACGGCAGCGGCGGGGAGTGCGGGAAGATCGATGGTGACTTCGGCCAGTTCACCGACGGGTGGCAGGGGTGCCGGCAGGCGGTTGAAAACGACCTTGGCGAGTGCTTCTTCCGTCACGGTATCGGCGATGGGTTCCACGCGCAAAACACGACCTTGCAGCGTGTGGCCGCGGCGTGAACGCAGGGTGATATGCGCCGGCAAGTCGGCGGCAAGGCCTGATGCACTGATCTGGTCGAGGCGTGTGTTTATCCACAAACTTGTGGGGTCGATTATTTCCACCACGGTTTGCCCGGCAACGATCGTGGTGCCGGGATCGGCACTGCGCACCGTGATCACCCCATCCGCTGGCGCGATCAGTCGCAGATCGTTTCTTTGCGCCACCAATGCTGCGTTGTCGTGTTTGCCGCGGGCAACGTTGTCGCGGGCCGCGGATAGGTCGGCATCGGCAACGTGCAGCGCCTGCCGCGTAGCGGTGAGGGATTCCTCGCTGGTCAGGCCCTCTGTAAATAATTGCGTATAGCGCTGCGCCTGGGTTTGTGCATAAGCGTGCCGGGCCACGGCCGCGCGCAAAGCCGATTCCGCGCCGCGCAAAGCCGATTGCTGGGCAAGAATACGCTCATCCAGACCGATTGGCTCCATTTCCCCCACGACTTGTCCCGCCTGCACCCGGTCGCCCACATCCACATCCAGACGTTGCAGCCGTCCGGCAAAGGTCGGCCCCAGCTTATAGGTATAGCGAGCCTCCACGGTACCGATCCCAAAAAGCGCCGGTTCGATGCCACGAGACTCCACGGTCACTAGCGTGACTGCCACCGGTGCCAGGGGGCCAGAGCGCAAACCAACATAGATAAACAATGCCAGTAGCGGAATGATGACCACCAATAGCCCCACCGTACGATTTTGCAGGGGCAGACGTTTCACAGTGTGCTCCCGATACCGCGACGATAAATGGCGAACACGCCGGGAGCCTGGCGGCGCATAGCGGCAACATCACCGGCTAGCAGGGATTGCATAACCAGCCCCTGAATGGTACCGATAAATAGCGTGGCGGCGGCGGTAGCATCCACAGCAACCGCCAATTCACCCTGCGTCTTGCCTTTGTCAATCAGCTGCTGCAAACGTACTGCGTAGCGCGCCAGGAGAGTTTGCACCATGCGTTTGGCTGGAGTCATATCGGCGCGTTGCAGTTCGCCGAACATCATCCGCGGCACACCGGGATGTTCGATCACGAAATTGATATGGCTCATAAACATGGCTTCCATTGCCGCAAGTGGCGATGCAACGTCCCGCACAGAGTGATCGATTCGGTCCAGCAGACGCTCGCTGACCCACTCCATTACCGCGAGCCAGATGGCCTCCTTGTTGGGAAAGTGCCGAAACAAGGACCCTTGCGTTACGCTCATGTGTTTGGCGATCGCGGCCGTTGTAATCTCACTCGGGTTTTGCGCGCCGGCCAAATCAATAACAGCCTTGACTGTTACGGAGCGTCGCTCTTCAGCAGGCAAGTGCTTGGCGCGGGTTTGCATTTCTCTCGCCTCCGATAAGATAGTAATCGATTACTATCTTATCGGAGAGTGGGAATTTTGCAAGCCATGGTTCACGGCTAGTAGGTATCTTCCAGATAGCGACCGGATTTCTTCAAGGTGGCAACGTCCAACGAAAGCGGCGCCAATAGGGTATCCATCGCGGTGGCAACGTCATTGCCCATTTGTCGTCCGCCACACACAAGAATCTGTGCCTTGGCGGTGATCAACGTGCGAATCAGCACAGCGTCCTCCCTAAGTTTGTCCTGCACATAGGCAGGCTGAACGCCTCGAGAGAATGCAACGTGTAGCTGTGAAAGCCGCTTATCTGCCAGGCACGAGTGCAGTTCGTCTTCGTACAAGAAATCCGACTCCGGGAGGCGACCTCCCCAGTAGAGGTGCATTGTGCGGTGCGCCGTGTTGTCGCGAATGAACCCCATCAGAGGACCGATGCCCGTGCCAGCGCCAATGAGCAGGATAGCGCACTTGCCCCTGGCAGGTTTGAAGCGTGAATTCTTCTCGATAAAGCCATCTACACACTCACCGAGTGACAGGTTGTATAGGTAGGTTGAACACAGTCCGTGTTCCTGACGCCTGACGCAGATTTCCAGCACACCGTCCTTGCTTCTCGAGGCCAGGGAGTAAAATCGGGGGGCGTTATTACCCGGAGGCAGAATGCCGACCAAGTCTCCGGCTGCGAACGCGGGCAGCGACTCCCGCGGTGCCGCGGACTTGAACCTCAGTACACAGGTGTGCGCATTCACCAGGGTGCCGTAGTCTTCTCGCGCATACAGAATCAGTGGTTTTGTGGCGCGAGGCACTGGTGTGTAGCGCAGGGACAGCGGCATCTCCAGCGCCGTTCCAAGTGCAACACCCCAGCGTTCGAAGGAAGATGCGGACTGACGATCCACGTGTTCGGTAGGAAGAATTTGCGGCCACATTCGTTGTAACAGGGCCTCACTAACAAGGTCTGCAAACGCGCAAAAATTCCCGAACTGGCGATCACCGAACCCCAGGATTGCCCAAGGTGGTGCGAATCCCGCCGGCATTTTCTCCAGCTTGTGTATAAACTGATTGGCAGACGCCGGTGCGTCTCCATCCCCATAGGTGGAAGTCAGAATTAGCAAACGGCGCGCCTTGGGGTAGCGGTCTGCCAGCCGGTTCATGGGGGCAACGTGGACCCTGCAGCCTGCCGCTTGCATTCCTTCCGCTAGCGACTTGGCAAAGCCCCAGGTGGTATTAGTCTCTGAGCCCACCAGCACGATGGTGTCAGCCTCGTGTCTTGAAGTATTGCCTTGCATCCTCGGCATCGCGCGGCGACGCTGCCACCAGATCAGCGCGCCAGTGATGGCCAGCACGGGCACCGTCAAAGCGCCGAGGCCCAGGATCAGGCCAAGCCACCAGTAGGCTTCGCCGGTATGCAATTCCATAATGAAGGTTTGCACTGTGGCAGCTCTGCCGTAATCGGCATAGGATAGCCACTCGCCAGTGGCTTGATCTATATACCCGGAACCCTGATGGGTGCGCAGCGAATAGACGTCGGAAGGATTATCCGGGAACGGAAATATCAACTGATGCAGGTCCATCAGGTCGACTTGCTGTAGCGCGTGCAGGGAGCCGATGGGGGCTGGGGCCGTGCCCGTTACCGCCTGTGGAAAATCCGCTTCCCGCTCATCGACTTCGGTTAGCAATTCGAACCGTAGTGCTGACATCCAAACGCCAGTCAGCGCTGAAAGCAATAACCCGAGCGCCGCTGCGCGAGCAAGCTCGGTGTGCAGCCGCGGGTTCATGTTGACGGTCCCGGAGCCGCGAACCGGGGCGAAGAGTTTGCCCCACCCTCCCGCACGCGAGGCCAATAGAAAGAGGCCAGAAACGCACATAAAGACCATGATGAGCGCGCCAACGCCGGCGGCAGCTCGTCCGCGGTCGTCCCACAGAAAAGCCCGGTGAAGGTCCGTTATCCAGGAGAAAAAGGGCGACGGCGCGTAGGTGGTTACCAGGTCGCCCGTCACCGGGTTTATCAAATCAGCACCGGAATTACCGTCCTGTGTGAAGTACACCAGTACAGCGCCCGAAGGCAGGCGCTCGATTTGCTCGATGCCAGAGTAGGCGAGCGAGGCCTTCTGGGCGACTTCGGCAACACTGACTTCACCCCGAGCAGGGACTGTGGCGGCGGAGCGCTCGAGCGCCGGCTGCAAAGAGAGGATGGCGCCAGTTGTGGCGAGCACGACCAGAAACAGCGCCGCAAAAAGTCCGGGCAATGAATGCAGGCGACGGAGCATCGCTACTTGCTCTGAGTTTGTAGCGTTACAGAGTGTAGCTTAGTGTTTTGACATAACCGCGACCGGTTACGGGCCTGCCTGCCCCCTCACGTGTCAAAGCCACTTCCGCATCGATGCGATTCTCGCGCTGATCTTCGACCGCACTGTCTACGCGTATCAGATACCCAGTGTCGATGAGTGCCTCATCGATGTCGACCTTCACGGTCAAGCTGTCACCGCTGCTGACGCTGGCACCTGTCATGCCGTCATATTCCGAACGTTGCATGCCGCTGCCTCGCGCCCAGTCCAGCAGGTGCCTGTAATATTTACTTTTGCCGCCCGCTACCCAGAGTGTTCGGGCATACTTGCCGTCTGCATCGGTGAGATAAATCGCCAGATACGCGCCGTTCCCTCGATAGGTATTCAGGGCAGTAGTGATGGTGACTTCACCTGCCTGTGCCAGGTTCGACAGACACAGGATCAGCATCAATCCTGTTGTTGCGAATAATCTCTTCATGGATCGTCCCCCTTGGTGGTCGATGTTTATTGCGACTAATGCCGGGATTCATGGTCTTTTCGCTGTCCCTTTCGTTCTTTGCGCTCCCATCCTTTGTGATCGTCGTCCTCTACTTCAAATTCCTGCAGTGTCAGATCAGCAGGCGCGTAGACGGCTTCGACGCGACGGCCTTGATCGTCTATCGCGCGCACTTGGTAACAGCCGTCATCAATGCGGATACGTTTTACAACCCACCCCTGGCCCTCTAGGGCCTTTTTTAACACTTCGCGCGACTGCCAAGTTTTGATTGGGTCTCTGCAGTCTTCGTCCGCGAGAGAGCTTTTCGTGATCAGAGTGAGGCTGATGATAAAGGCCAGAAAAATCCAGGCATTTATGAATGGGGGTAGGTGGCTTTTCATGCCGCTCTCCTGATAGGCAAGCGTGAAGTGCCGGTATCTTATTTATGATAGCAGGAAGGCGGGCGGATTTAATAAATTTCGGCACATCTTTCGTTGAGTCCGGACAGCCATTCCAAACTTAGGGTGCTGATCCATTCTGGATGGGTGGTGCAGCGTTCCGATGGCTTTATCAACAAGGCTAAGTGAATGTTGATGCATCTCATTTTAATCGGGAAGCCCTTTTAATACTCTGTTTCAGGATCCCCAACCTCAAGCGCCGCTGCATCGCCTGTCTTGAGGAAACCGAGGATCATGGCTAGACGACGGTCAAGGGGCGCCTTTCGGCGCAGTTTGGTGTCATTGATGCTGCTCATGCACAAGCCAATCATGGTCATCAGCAATAACTCCGATGTCACGCGCAGCGGAATACCAACTGCAATCTCGCCAGCCGCCTGAGCCTGACGCATATCCTCCAAAATTGCATGGTATACCCCATAGAACGATCGGTTGTTCGCCTCTTCCACTAAGGGCAGAGTCACCCCTTGATGCCAAAACGCGACACGCACTTTCCATTCATCATAAATCGTTTCGGTGTAGGGTATCAGGTTGCGCAGGCGTAGTTCGAGCGCCTGAAGCCCACTTTTTTTACCAACTGCCGTCTGCACGCGTTTCAGATATGTGGCATTTGCCCAATCGTTGGAAGCCACCAATAGCGCATTTTTATTGCGAAAATAATGCTCGACAAGCCCCCGTGAGCAGCCTGCAGCCGTGGCGACAGAACGGACCGAAAGGGCAGCCAGTCCCTCCCGCGCAATCACGCCGGTAGCCGCCTGAATAATATGTTCGCGCCGTTCCTGCGTTGAATCCGATACGCGGGGAAAAGCGCCCTCCTTGGTTGTTGAATCCATAGCTCGTTTTTCCAGTTCACATCCCGTGGACTCGCGCGAAGCGACGCCGACAGGTCAGAAAGTCATCGTGCTTCCTGCGTAGGGCGTCGACATTCTATTGACTGACGCTCCCTGGGAGAAGCCCCGAAGCACAGTCGGAGTTGTCGTCCCCCAATACAGCCAAAACTACAAGCCACTCAAATGATGATCGACCCACGAAAAGACAGGTGACTTTACAGCAAGACAAACGTCTTGTATAACTGTGCATTCTGTTCGATCCAATAAATCATCCCTTGAGGAATTTCCCATGCCAACGATCCCGCACTTACCCCTACGTCTAGTGAGCGTCGCTCTCAGCGCTTTATGTTCCACTGTGGTATTGGGCCAAGAGCAATCAGGATCGAGGGGTGGCCTTGAGGAAGTCCTGGTGACGGCCGAGCGTGTTGTCGCGTCCCAGCAAGACACGCCAATCTCTCTGACTGCCTTTGATCAACAAAGTCTGGAGAATCTCGGTGTTATCGAAAGCGGCGATATCGCCGCCTACACCCCTAACCTGCGGATGAACAAGACGCCTGCAAGCCAGAATGCCTACGGCGTGAGCATTCGCGGTATTGGGGCGCAAGAACCTTCACTGGCAATCGACCCCACGGTGGGCATTTATATCGACGGCATTTACATAGGGCGTAATTCGGCCGCTGCCTTCGAAATCGTCGATATGGAACGGATTGAGGTGCTACGAGGGCCGCAAGGTACCTTGTTCGGGCGCAACACCACAGGCGGCGCGATCAATATCGTCACTCAGAAGCCGTCGGGCGAATTCGGCTTCGAACAGAAAGTGACGATGGGTGAGCGCGATCTGCTGCGCAGTGCCACTTCTATAGAAACCCCCGAGTGGTCGAACCTGTCAGCGCGACTAAGTTTTACCCATGGCGAGCGCGGTGGACTGGTGCGCAGCGCATACACGGGCGGTGACCTGGGTCAATACGACCAGCAGGCGGTGCGCCTGGCCGTGCGTTGGACACCAACCGAACGTTTGGTCGCGGACTACACGTTCGACCATTTTCAGCAGGACTCCAACACCAATCTCAGCCAAATCAGCTTTGTGCGCCCTCTACAGCTGAGCCTCGGCGGCGAGCAGTATGAGCAGGCTGCGGCAGCCGCTTCACCCACACGGCAGGGCCGCCTCCCGTTTACCGGTGATGGCAAAGATCAATCCATGGAGATCGATGGCCATGCACTCACTCTCGCCTGGGAGGCAGACGGCTACACACTGAAGTCGATTTCCTCTTGGCGCGAGTTCACCAACCGCTATGCCAGTCAGGGTTTTAGTGAATTCCCCAGTGATGGACAGACGCTTCTAGCCGCATCATTTGATGGTACGACAGTACCTGCCGGTGACTTCGTGCAGATGTTTGATTCGCAGGGTTTCAATAAACACGAACAATGGTCACAGGAGTTCCAGATCATCGGCGCGCTCGCCAATGACAGATTTTCCTACACGGCGGGCGTCTACTTTTTTGGAGAGGAGGGGCGGCAAGCAGATCCACAGCAGTTTGTTTTCCCCGCGCTGCTGGCGCTCGGCGGGTTGGACGCGGGAACGCAAGCCTTTCTCTGTGCCGGTGCCTGTTTCGGCAAAAGCATCGTACTGAACTCTGGCGCGAACTATTATGAAGCAGACAACGATGCCTGGGCGCTTTACAGCCAGTTAACCTATGACATCAGTCCAAAATGGGCGGCAACGCTCGGTATGCGCTGGAGCGAGGATGAGCGCGAACTTCGCTTGACCAACACGTTTGACGACGTAGGCGAAGCGACGCTGTCGGCCAGTGACTCCTGGAGTAAGTTCAATCCCAATCTGACTATTACCTACACAGCATCCGATGATCTGATGCTTTACGGCAAGATGGCCACGGGCTATCGCGCCGGCGGCTACAACATTCGTGCTACCACCCAGACATCGTTTGAAGATCCTGTAAACGAAGAAAACGTCACCTCGTTCGAGTTGGGCGGTAAGAGTGAATGGATGGATAACCGGGTGCGTCTTAACGGCGCTCTGTTTTACTACGAATATGAGGACCAGCAGGTTGCGCAATTTGAAGCAGGCTCCGGCGGGGCTTCCTCAAAGTTGGTCAACGCTGGCGAATCCGAAGCTTGGGGTGCCGAAATCGAGCTTACTGTGATGCCGACCGACGCGCTATTGGCAACCGTCAGCTACGGCTATACCGATCTGTCATACAATACATTCATAACCAGTGTCTCGGATCCGATAACAGGTTTCCCCGCGACGGGAGAAGATGGCGAGCCTTTGACTGCTGATATTGCAGATACAGCCAGCACCATCGCTGGCTCACCCAAGAGCAACGCCTCGGCGATCTTGCAGTACACCTTCCCGCACATGGGTTACGGCCAGTGGATTGCGCAGTTCGATGTTGCCTATTCCGGCGACAGAACCTTTCAGACCCAACTGAATTTGTACGACAGTGCTGATTCCTACACGCTCTACAATGCGCGTCTGACGCTGGCCGATATTCCGGTGCCTCACGGTGAGCTGAGTGTAGCCGCCTGGGGTAGAAACCTCGGCAATGAAAAGGTGCGCGAATTTGGTGTCGATTTTGGTGCCCTGGGCTTTGCAGTGAACACTTACCGGGAATTGCGCAGCGTAGGTTTCGATCTCAGCTATCGCTATTAAGGGCTTCTGGTGATGTTTACACACCTTACCGGCTATACAATGGGGTCGACTCTGGTTGCATTGCTGGCAGCGCTGCTTTTCGCGCCTGTGGCTTGGAGCCAGGACGAGCCGTTAATGGATGGCATGGGTAACATCAACTCCCAGGCCTTAAACGCCGACTCACCCGCGGCGAAAATCTATGTAGAGCGCTGCGCGCAATGCCATGACAACGCCGAGGGCCGAACGCCGCCGCGTGCCTCATTGCGTTATCGACCTCCGGAAGGGGTTTACCAAGCACTGCGCGGTGGTGCCATGGCGCCAATGGTGGAAGGCCTTGCAGATGAGCAGATCAAGTCATTGGTGAAACTGCTCACCGGGCGCGAACCGAAGGAAATCGTCAATCCCGCCACGCAGCTGTGCGCCAACATTCCGGCCAGTGTTGCGCTAATGGAAGGCGACTGGACCAGTACTCACGGTGATATTCGTGGGCGCCGTTCTCGCCAGCACCCGGAATTCACCGCAAGCTCAGTGGCGCGTTTGCAGCTCAAGTGGAGCTATGCCTATCCGGGCGGCGCCGCCGGCCCCGTCACGCAGGCGGGAAACTCCCTGTTTCTGGCCGGCACAGGTTACGTTGTTGCGCTCAATGCCGAGCGCGGCTGCGTGCAGTGGGCGTATCCCACAGAAGGCCGAATTGTGCGCGCGGTCACCGTCGCCGCGCTTGGCGATAGCGAAGAGTACGATAAAGGTGCAGCGTCCAGCGTAGCGCTATTTGGCGACGACACGGGCACGGTGTTTGCCCTCAATGCGTCTTCTGGAGCAGTGCTGTGGCAGACCAATGTTGAGAACCACGTTTTGACGCGCATAACGTCGGCGCCAACGGTGCATAAGGGTATCGTCTACGTTCCACTCTCATCCATGGAAGATCCCTTAACGCATGACAAAAGCTACTTTTGCTGCAGCGCCCGCGGCGGCGTGGCTGCCGTGGACTTACGCAGCGGCAAGCTGCTGTGGAAACAGCATCACATCACCGAGCCACTAGCTTCGCTAGCGCTAGAGTCACAACATTACAGCACTGCGGGCGCTGCTGCACCACTGAGCAAAGAGCAAGCATCCGGGCAGTTCCAGCAGGGCCCCGCGGGCGCATCAACATACACGCCGCTAACTATTGATGCGAAAAGAGGTGTGGTCTATGCGACTACTGCGGAGGAATACGGCTTTACCGGTGCTGCAGGGCCATACTCTGTCATCGCTTATGACCTGCAAACCGGTAAACAGACGTGGCAGCAGTCATTTCTGCCCGAACCCGACGAACGCAGCCGCATTTGCGCCGAGCGGGTAACAGACTGCAGAAATTTCTTCTCCATGGGGACTTCTGTGCTTCTTCACCCGCTCCCTGATGGCAAAGACATCCTGGTTGTCGGGCAGAAATCGGGTAAGGTCCACGGTATGGATCCGGACTTGGGCGGCAAAGTGCTCTGGTCTACACAGGCCTCAGAGGGTGGTGACCTGGGTGGCGTTATGTATGGCTTGGGGGCAGATGACGAGAAGATTTACGTGCCCATCTCTGATGTTGATTCTCCCGAGCAGCGCCTCACCGGTTCGTTGGTTGCGCTCAATCCCGCCAACGGCGAGGTGGTATGGCGCACCAAAGCGCCTCAGGCAGCCTGTAATTGGGATAAGAGCCAGAACTGTATCGCCGGGCAGGTGGCGGCGGTGACTGTGGTCTCTGATATGGTGTTCGCCGGCTTCTGGGATGGCTATGTGCGCATCTACGCCAAAGAGGACGGCCGTTTACTGCGCGAATTCGATACCGCCATCGAATACCAAGCGGTTAACGGCACGGCGAGCGGTGGGCAGGTCAGCGGCTACCCCGTCACGGTTGGAAGGGACGCTCTCTATATCACTTCTGGCGCAAGCTCTATCATGAAATCCGGCAATGCCCTGCTGGTTTATACGGTAGATGGCAAATGAGCAGCAACAAAAACGGAGAGCTTCCTTTGGCAATCCAAGCCCAGAAGGGCGTCGATCATTCGCTGACTCGACGGGATGTGTTGCGCAACGGGGGATACCTGCTGATGGGCAGTGCCCTGACGGCTTGCGGTGAATCTTCTGATACCCAGATCAGCGGGGACCCGACCGCACACGCGCAGGATCTTGCTGGCGATCTTTACGAGCAAGGTAGCGTGCCGATAACTACCAGCGGCTGGACCAAAACCCGGGGAACCGCTCCAGACTACCCGGCGTTGGAGCAAGACCTGACTGCGGATGTTGTGGTTGTGGGTGCTGGACTCGCGGGCAGCTCCCTGGCTTTGCACCTGACCGAACTGGGACTGAGTACTGTCGTGTTGGAAATGCACCAACCCGGCTGGGGCGCATCGGGCCGCAATGCTGGCCATGTGCTGCCACTACTGCGGGACATGAGCGTTTTCGAGTCTTTCCCTGATCAAGGTCGTGCTTTTTTCGAGCTGTTTCGGGAACATCACGGTATCCCCTTTGAGATTGCGCAGCGCTACAACATTGACTGTGATGCCACGCAAAGTGGTTATCTTAATGCCATGACCTCGCAAAGCGCGTTCGAGAAATTTCGCGCGTCTTCGGCGCAGCCTGCTGACAAGTTAGGGCAGAACCTCCAAGTTGTCGATGCCGATGCCATGCTTGCAATGACGGGCTCCAACTATTACTCACACGGCGTTCTGTATCCCTCGGGAGGGCGCATCAATCCTTACTTGTTTACCGCCGGAATGAGCGCGGCGGCGCGTGCGCGGGGCGCACGCATCTTTGGTGACACAGAAGTCACCAGCTTGTCGCAGAACGGCGATGATTGGCGCGTTCGCGTGCAGAACGGATCAACGGTGCGCTGCAAGCGGGTGGTCTTCTGCACTAACGCTTATGCAACCGACGTGGTACCCGAACTACGGCAATCCTGTTATCCGATGACCGCCTATGCACTTTCCAGTGAGCCACTGCCACAAGAGCTGCGGGAGCAAATTATGCCCAGCAGAGCAACACTCGCGCAGGTGCCCTTCGACCTCAATCCATTTCTGATCGACGGCCACGACCGTATCATCACGGCTTCCATGCCCAGCCGGAGTAAACCTTGGGATGCCGACTGGCACTTTCAGCAGCATTTGGCGTGGATACATCGTACGTGGCCTGTGACACGAGAGTTCCCCATCAAACTCCAGGCCTACTGGACAGGAAAGGTCGCAATGCGACAGCAGGAGTTTCCTGGCATGTATGAAATGACGCCGGGGGTTTATGGATTGATGCACTTCAATGCCTGGGGGAATGTGATGGCGCCGCTGATGGGCATGGCTCTGGCGACTGCTATCGCGCGTGACCGCCTCGACCAACTGCCGTTTCCAATTGAGCGCCCACAAACAGTCTCAAATCCTGGGAAGCAGGAGTTTTTGATCCGCACCCTAATGATTCCAGCGGCACGTATGGCGCAGCGCCTCGGTATCCTATAGTTAAGAAATATTGTCACGGAGAAAGTCAGTGAGAACTTCATACGCTTTGCCAATTCTATTTGTCGCGGCTGTCACACAGGGGTGTTCCACCACCGGACCTCAAAGCGAGTCAACTGCCCATCGGGCGATAGACCCTCCGGGTTTGTTCGCAATGCCTGGTTTTCATCAAGTGATGGCGACAACCGGTCGCGAGACGATTTACATTGCCGGGCAGGTCGCTTATGACGAAAACATGGAGCTCGTGGGAATTGGTGATTACCGTGCGCAAACAATACAAGCACTTGGGAATGTCATTCTCGCGATTCGCGCGGCTGGGGCCGAGCCGGAAGATATCGTCAGTAGTACCTTGTATATTCGCGGCCTGAATGCAGAGGCAGCGCAAGCTATCATGGCAGGGATGGCCGTGGCTCTTGACGGCAAGCCTTTCCCCGCACACGCTTTCAGCATGATCGGCGTGGAAACTCTGGCTGACCCCAGAATACTGATCGAAGTTTCAGCTATCGCGTCGAATTAGTGTCGGATTAGCTCGCTATTTTGCGAAAGAACACGTGATTATTTTGTGGATGCAGACTCTATGACAATGCTCAAAAAATTTCCTGTGACGGCTTCAGCCTCTGACATTTTTAACCAGCTCGACTTACATGGCGCGCTCGTTATTGAGGGTTTTTTACCAAGCGAGGTGCTCGAAAAGTTCAACGCCGAGATTAATCCTGCGCTGGAAAAAAAACCCGTGAATCACGCTCATCCAAACGCAGCGGTTGAGTTTTTCCACGGCCCGTACACGAAGCATTTGACCGGCGTTGCTAATGTGTCAGACACATTTGTGAATGAGGTATTGCTTCATCCCATTTTCAAGCTGGTAGGCGATCAAATACTGCTGCCAAATTGCTCTGAATATATTTTAAATCTTGCTCACGTTCTCGATCGTGGCCCCGGATCAGGGGAACAATTGATTCATCGCGATCAGGATGTCTGGCCCAGGGAGTTGACGAGTGCCATCGGTGGCCATGTACAGTTTGCGTCACTCATTGCTCTCGGTGAGTACACTGCAGATATGGGTGCGACTCGCGTCGTACCAGGTAGCCACCGTTGGCCGCATGATCGTGTGCCAAAACCCGAAGAAATCGTCATTGCTGAAATGGCTCCAGGATCGGCGGTGATTTATCTGGGGTCTACGCTCCACGGTGCGGGCTCAAATAAAACAGATATCGTCCGGCGAGGCATGCATACCAGCTTTTGCCTTGGCTGGCTCCGGACCGAAGAGAACAGCTATTTATCCATTTCCAGAGAGCGCGTTCGAAAAATGCCGCGCAGAGCACAAGAGCTTTTGGGTTTCGGCGTGCATGATGGAATCGCAAAAGGCGAAGGTTTTTTGGGCGCAGTGGATAACGGTATTCCAGCGGACATGCTGGCAGCAGGCACATTGTAAAGTAGCTAGTAATGATGGCCCTGCAGCAACTCAACTAGAACGGATAATATCGCGATGAAAACGGGGTTGGTGTGGGATGAACGTTATATGTGGTACGACTTCGGTTCGTACGCTAGCGTGTTCAACGACTACCGTTTCATTCAACCAGGCACCCAGCCCGAAACACCCGAAAGCAAGCGGCGAATACTGAATCTGCTGGATACGGCCGGGCTACTGGACCAGCTTGAACTCATCAAGCCGGCGAGCGTGTCTAAAGAGGAATTAGCACTTGTCCACGATCTGGATTATATCAACCGCGTGGCAGAGATTAGCTCGGATCATGGAGGGTACGCAGGGTCAGGCCTACTCATGCCTAGCCGGGGTTTTGAGCTCGCCGCGTTGGCAGCGGGCGGCACTAAGGCAGCAATTGAAGCCGTACTAAATAAGGAAGTCAGCAATGCCTATGCTTTGGTGAGGCCGCCTGGGCATCATGCTGAGAAAGACACGGGTATGGCGCTGTGTGTTTTCCAATATTGCCGTAGCGGTGAGGTCCGCCATGCAAGAGTATGGCCTGCAGAAGGTCGCAATAATTGATTGGGACGCCCATCACGGAAATGGAACCGAATCTGCTTTTTACTCTGATCCTTCGGTATTGACGATCTCGATTCATCAGGACCAGATGATCTATGGGCGTGGCTTTGTTGAACACAACGGTGAAGGCGAGGGGGAGGGCTACAACCTTAATATTCCGCTTCCACCCGGTTCCGGGACTGGCGCCTACCTCGCAGCTTTTGAGCGCATCATCATTCCGGCTGTGACCCAGTTTGGCCCAGACTTGATCGTTGTGGCCAGTGGCTTGGATGCAGGTTTCAGCGACCCAACGGCGCGCATGTTGTTGCATTCAGAAAGCTTCCGCCTAATGACACGATATACCATGGAGCTCGCCGCTAACGTGTGTAACGGTAACCTGGTGCTGAGCCATGAGGGTGGGTATGACCCGACAATGACGCCGTTTCTGGCACTGGCGATCTTTGAAGAGTTGAGCGGGCTGAAATCCAGAATTACAAAGGAGGATAATCCTTTTGAGGGCCCCTACACCGGGTTTATTGTTGAGGAGTATCAGGCGCTTAGTGATCAGCAGGATCAATTCGTTCAGCGTGCGGCGAGTATGCTGCGTTTTATGAAGTGAGCGTGTAAATGTATCCCTATTGTGGACTTATAGTGCTATGCTATACATGTTTTACACGTATAGCATTCGAGGGCTCCCATGCTTGCCATCAGACTACCTGAAGAGATTGAAGCACGCCTCACAGAGCTTGCTGCAAGAACAGGCCGCACCAAAACTTTTTATGCCAAGGAAGCTATTCTCGAACATCTCGACGAAATGGAAGACAAGTATTTGGCGATCCATCGCCTAGAGAACCCGGGAAAACGCTGGACTCTGGACGAGATGGAGCAAAATCTTGACTTGGGTAGTTGAGTTTGAGGATGCGGCCGGCAAAGAATTGCGTAAACTCGACCGCCAAGCTCAACACGATATTCTGCGCTATTTCCGGCAGCGTATTTCCACCGATGAAGATCCTCGCCGTTTCGGCAAGGCACTATCCGGCGATCTTGCCGGGTTGTGGCGCTACCGGGTGCGGGATTATCGTATGATTTGCTATATTAAAGACGACAAGCTGCTTGTGCTGGTTGTCCGTGTTTCCCATCGCAAAGCAGTTTACGAGTAAGTCCCTTGCGCAGGCATCATTGACAGGGTTGAGTGAATATTTGCCTATCCCATTGGTGATGGGGTGGGACCCACCATTCTCTTTTAGTAGGGTTTTATGTAAGGGTTTATTTTCTAAGTCTTTGATTTTAAGGTGTTATTGGTGCCGGAGATAGGAGTCGAACCTACGACCTTCGCATTACGAATGCGCTGCTCTACCAACTGAGCTACACCGGCACGGCGGCGCGATTATAGCAAAAGGGGCGCGGGCGGCAGCAAGTGTTTTCTCACGTGTGCTTATTTCCCAGCCATCTGACGCCGCAGCGCATGGTAGCTGGCGAGCATATGCTTGGGCAGCGCTTCGATATCCGCCTGGCGTTCCGGGCAGCTCGCTATGCCAACACATAGCTTACCCGCATGGCTGACCACGGTGATATTCAGGCCCATCCCGTGGGTGATGATCGACAGTGGGTACAGCGCGTCCAGGTGCGCGCCGTTCAGGTACAGCGGTGTTTTGGCGCCCGGGACATTGGAGAAAATGGCGTTGATGGCCGGCCTTACGCGCTCGGCGTTCCCGGTCACGGTGAGCAGCACCGCAGGCAGCATGAGCAGTGCATAGAAATCCTCGGCGGCGGTAACCGAAATCGCTGCCATTTCCCGTTTGGCGGTACGCGTTGTGCGGATAACCCGCTGCAACCGTGTGTAGTCGTCGGCTTCAGTGGTGAAGAACGGGCTCAGGATATAGCTCAGCCGGTTGCCTTCTCCTTCCCCTGTGGATTTGAGCGATACCGGCATACCCACAATCAGCGAACGTTTTGGCAGAGCCTTCTGTGCCTCGAGGTAGCGCCGCAATGCGCCGCCGCAGATGGCCAGTAACACATCGTTGATGGTGCCCCCGCTCTGGTGCGCTATGCGTCGTACGGTGCGCAGTGGGAGGTCGCAGATGGTGAGGCTGCGGCGCGCTTCCAGTTCGGTGTTGAATACGCTGCGCGGCGCGGTGAAGGGCAGGCGCATGGCCTCGGTATTGCCCGTAAGCACATCCTTGCCCATATGCATCAATAGTCGGGAGAGTTGTGGCAGGGCGCGGTACTGTTGCCAGGTGCTGCTGGCTACCCGGCCCAGTTGCTCGAACAGGCTGTGATGGCTGTGCTGGCGGCGCCTGTCGCGGCGCACGCGACGAAAATCGATGCGGGCCGCAGGGTCCGTACTGAACAGGCTCTGGATCATGCGCATGGC
>CENL01122008.1_pt1 | contig 21339 bp, 20 predicted proteins | sample 530221 | NCBI WGS metagenome assembly CENL01 (sample SAMEA2619791, study PRJEB7988) | marine metagenome | isolation source: saline water (ENVO:00002010), including
ACTTAGTGCAAAGATGCCTGAAAGCAACACGTGGGAAATCGGCAACATGTCGAGTAAAAGCCCTGAAAAACGAATTGAAAATAGGAATTGGAGGTCCTGGATCTGAAAAACGCTCTTCACCTGATAACGGAATCCTGATATGAAACGTGCCCGAAAACCGAAGGGGGTATTGTTACTATTTACTGGGAAAGGAATCCCAATGCGTCAACAATTACACCTTGCCGTCTGCTGTTCGCTAATGTGCGTCATGACCTGGACTGGCTGTCAGATGGGAAATGACGGTCCGATCACAAGTAAACTCGCATTTCGAGGTGTACCAAAGCAGAGTGAGCCAGCCGTGGAATCAGAAGAAGAAATTGAAACTCGTCGTTCGGAAGAAAGCGCACAGGAATAAATCGGTCATTTGTTAAGATAAATCGACCTGTGACAGGCTATTTCCTCTCAAGTGAGACAGAAACGGGAAAAACGGAAATTCTGACTTCAGAATCAGCCGATGACGATAGAGGACGAAATCCAGTTCAGCCACCGATCAGAACGGTACTTCGGATTTCGGTCATCAATAGCGTAAAGAGTATTTGACTTGGACAAGGATGGAATAAGTCAACCAATGAACGGGCTAAGATTAATCAGAGCATTCTGCGTCTTGACGCTTCTGCTTTGTACACAAACGGGATGTCAGGGTCTGGGGAACAAGTGGTTCCAGATGGACAGTAACAGCCGCTCACCTTTTTTCGGTCTGGAATTTTATACGAAAAAAGATAAGCAGGCGACTCCGTTACAAAATGTCTCACAGCAGCAGCCCGTAGAGCTTGAGCCAGCGATTCTGCAAACGAAAGCAGAAGAATCATCACGTTTTTCCCGACTTCCCAAGTGGCTGAATCCGATGTCGAAAAAATCAGCAACGGAAGAACGAATCCCCCTGCCTCGCACAGATCTGGCTGAAACAGAAGTCATTCTGGAAGAAGCGCCGGAAGAAAAAAACTCGGGGGAACTCGGTTCTTCACTGGAAAATTTCTAAGTGGAATCCCGCTGACGTCAGTCGAATTCAGTTCGACTTCTGTTTCCTGCGTTCTTCGGCTTTCTGTTTTGCTTCCGCTATATAAGTTTCCGGGTCTTCATCGAAAGCCTGCTTACAGCCGCTGCAGCAGACAAAATACGTCTTTCCCTGATAGCTGACCTGAATCGTTCCCGCACCGCCGGTCACAATACATTCGGGTCCACCGCTTCCCGGATCTGCCAGCCGTGTCCCTTCTCTGGTGTAGCCCACTTCTGCCAGCCGATAATAAAATGATTGCCCTTTATTTCGCTGTTCGAACAGCACCAGGGTACGTTTCTCGTTCAGGCGACGAATGGACATCCGATAGATGGCTCCTTCTGAATCGGGAGTTGATTCCAGAACCAGCGTATCCTTGCTTAAGCTTCCCGTATAATCGCGACTTGTCCCGTCGGGCAGAACGGTAGCCAACTGATAATGTTTCTGTTCAGGATCATAACTGAGGGACGCGGATTTCAGGAATTTCCCATCGGTGATCTCATAGGCAATGCTGGTAGATCCGGGTTTAAATTTCCAGACCCACTCTGCATTTTCGGACCAGGCCCCTTTGCGGGAGTTGCGTTTGATCATCCCCACCCCCCGCCAGCCGCCAATCAGCGAATTGAATTCCGCCAATGCCTGCTTGACTGCCTGAGCATCTTTTTGTGATTCGGGAGCCGCCTTACTGGCCGGTTCTCCCTGAGCGCCAGCCGCGCAGAGCAGCAGCAGAGAAACACACAGAATACGGACAGCAGCAGAAGTTGAAATTCGCATGAGCAGTTTTCCGAACGGGACAGATCAAATTCATTTCGCTGAGAGAATAAACACACCAGCGGCGCAAACCGGTCGCGCTAACTCGTGAATTATTATCGTATCACAGGAAAAGCCTCATGCAACAGGCATTCAGATCACAGGCCGCATTCCCGTATCTCAACATCAACAGTGCTGCCGTTATTCCCGCGTCAACTGTTTGAATTTCTCGTTGAGATCTTTCGTCATCGGCCCAGGCTTGCCGGTTCCGATCTGGCGGCCATCCAGTTCCACAACGGGAATCACTTCTGCAGCAGACCCGGTCAGGAAACATTCGTCAGCCACAAAAATATCATGTCGTGTAAACGGCGACTGATCGACGGTGATCCCTGACTGCTCAGCCAGCCTGATCACCGCATTACGGGTGATGCCTTCCAGAATCCCGGCATCCACGGAGGGGGTTTTCAACACACCATTTTTCACAATGAAAATATTGTCGCCCGTGCATTCGGCGACTTCCCCTTTATGGTTCAACATCAATGCCTCAATACAGCCGGCATCGGTGCCTTCAATCTTCGCGAGGATGTTATTCAGATAGTTAAGTGATTTCACCCGGGAAGACAATGCAGCCGGATGATTGCGAATGGTGGCAGCGGTGATGATTTTCAATCCATCGATGTACAATTGCGGATCATAAAGGGAGATATTGTCCGCAATGATGATGACCTGTGGATTACTGGTACGGCGGATATCCAGTCCCAGAGAGCCGGCCCCACGCGTGATTACCAGTCGGATGTAGCCATTCTCAATCTTGTTCGCTGCCACTGTTTCATTGATCGCCGCTACCATTTCCTCTTTAGAGAGAGGAATCTCCAGGCGAATCGCCAGCGCGCTCTCATACAGACGGTCAATGTGTTCCTGGATCAGAAACACTTTTTTATTGTAGACGCGGATGCCTTCGAAGACGCCGTCACCATACAGCAGACCATGATCGAATACACTGATTTTTGCTTCTTCCTTAGGAAGCAGTTTTCCGTCAATATAAACTTGGAGCGACATTGGAATCTGGTACCATTCTCAAAATAGGCCGAGGCACGGCGGGCTGGTTTTGACGGAAGATTAATCCGACGTTGAATTCAGTGAAATCCATTTCAGTCAGAAGCATCACGGACAAAGGCGTACGCCATTGACACGACGCAGGCGACAGTGGTTCAAACCAGCAGCGGTACGCTGATCGTTTGTCACTAAGCGGGAACGGAAGTGGCTTGGGATTTCCCCACAACCTCAATCTGACCTTCCAGCAGCCGAACCGTCCGATGCGCCTGGGCGGCAATCGAATTGTCGTGCGTCACCATGATGATAGTCAGCTGTTCCTGCTCATTCAAGTTGGTCAGCAGGTCCATAATCTCTTTACCGGTACTACTATCCAGATTTCCGGTAGGTTCGTCCGCCAGCAGGATCTGAGGCTTGGCAATTAAAGCCCGGGCAATAGCGGCCCGCTGCATTTCTCCACCCGACATTTCTGACGGGCGATGCTTGATTCGGTGCGACAGGCCCACTTTTTCGATAATCTCTAAAGCGTCCTGTCGAAACTGCTTTTTCCTCTTCCAGTATTCCCATGTCGAGTAACGAATCATCAGCGGGGAAAGCACGTTTTCCAGCAGGTTCAGTTCAGGCAGCAGATGGTAGAACTGGAAAATAAAGCCGAAGACCCGGTTACGTATCTGATCGCGGGCATGGTCGGGCAGATCATCGATCCGCTGACCTTCCAGATGAATTTCGCCGATGTCGGGAGAATCCAGGAGCCCAAACAGATGCATCAGCGTACTTTTTCCGGACCCGGACTGCCCCACGATCGACAGGAACTCGGCCTTCTGGACTTCCACATCAATGCCCCGCAGCACGGGAACTTTGTGTTTATCTTTTCGATAGGCCTTTTCGATGGCAACCGCCGCTAACTGTGGATGAGGCATGGATAGGGTCTCGGTCATGAATTCATACTCGACATAAACGGGAAACAACTGTGAAGATTACTGTTCCGTGTTTCACAACGCTGATTAATGGTTGATCGTCATTCGTAACGCAGTGATTCCACAGGATGAAATCGTGCGGCCTTACGTGCCGGCAAAATACTGGCAAGGACAGCAATCACCATCGCACCAAGGGCGACCCAGAAAACCATCATCGGATTCACATGAGTCGAAATTTCAGGGAAGTAATAAATACGCTGGTCGAACACCTTCCGCCCGGTGATCCAGGTAATCGCTTTTTCAATTTCGTTGATGTATCTCACAAACAGCAGACCGACAATCACACCGACCCCACTGCCGACCAGCCCTAACGCCAGCCCGTACGACAGGAAGATGGACATGATGCCGTTTGAACTGGCACCCAGCGCTTTGAGCACGCCGATATCACGCGTCTTTTCGATTGTAATCATGAAGAAGATCGCCAGGATTCCAAAACCGGCAACCGCAATGATCAGAAACAGCAGCACGTTCAGAATCGCAGATTCGACTTCGACTGCAGCCAGCAGGGGACCCTGCTTATCTTCCCAGGTCCGCACGCGAAATCGACCCGCAGGCAGAGCTTCTTCCAGCTTGCTGACAACCATGGCGGCATCTTCCGGATGTTTCAGTTTAATCTGGATCGATGTGATCGATTTCTCCCCGTTGACAGGGTCGATCATCCCACGCATTTCCTGAAGATATTCGAGATTACAGAACACCAGGCTGCTGTCGTGTTCGCTCATGTTACTCTTGAACAGATCAACGACCGTGGCATTGAAGTGTCTCGGCTCCGGAGGTTGACCAGCGGATACCGTACTGATTTTGACATCATCACCCGGTTTGACAATCTGGAACATTTCCGTTTTACCGGTTTCAGGATCTTCATAAGGAAAACTCACCAGTCCATAACCGATATACACGCGCCCCTTCAGCGGACTGCCGGGGTCTTCTTTTTCTTTTTCTTCAAAAGCTGAGACTTTCATGTCTTCGCTGAATGGATTGGCTGACGGGTTAGCTTTTTGAGAGGATTCCGGTTTCGGCGCCTGATCAAATGGGGACACTGTCGCGGTATCATTGGCAAACTTTGGTGCCGGCAGTGGCTCATTCGATTCGACCGGTTCTTCGAAAGAAACCTGCTCGTTCTCTTCGATGGGTGGGGGATTATGGTTCCAGCGATCGACCATCCACTGGGCACGCGTGGTCCATTCTTTTCGATAGGCCATCGCTTCCGGCGAAAGTTCCCAGTTGGGAATGTCGTTGTCTTTTGTATGTTCCAGATATTGTGCCAGCGGGCCGACGGTAGCTTTGGTTTCAGGGTCGATACCAATCAGCGTGACCGGCTTACTCTGCCACTGCGAACCATACTGCACACTGAGCATGGCATAAATTTCGACGGTCGACGTCATCCCGGCAATATCGTCGCCAATCGCACGCTGGATGCTGTTCTTGATATCCCTGGTATCGGGTTCGCCGTCCAGAGAATTGGTTTCCACAATCACATCCGCCAGGATGCCTCGCAGACGGGTTCGCATATCCGTACTGAAACCATCCATTACACTGTTGACGACAATCATCGTCGCCACACCCAGGGTCATGCTGATGATACTGGCCAGCGCAATATATCGGGTTCTCAAATATCGCAGGCAAAGCAGTGATTTGTACATACGGCCAATCCTTTGGCTGATTTTCTGTCGACAATCAGATTCTGATTGCCGGATACATCCATGGTTTACTCAGGCTGTGACGGCTGTCCTTCCGGTCGAAGCAGTGGGAAGTAGATGACGTCGCGAATGCTGTGACTGTTCGTCAGCAACATCACCAGACGGTCAATCCCGATTCCCAGTCCTCCAGCCGGCGGCATACCAACCTTTAACGCTTTAATAAAATCTGTATCCATCTTCGCCATCGAGTCTTCATCCGAAAGCCCCGAGAGTTGTGTCTGGAATAATTCTTCCTGCAGCAGCGGGTCATTTAGCTCTGTATAGGCATTTGCCAGTTCCATCCCCTTGACGAACAGTTCGAACCGCTCGGCAATGTCGGGATCATCCTGCTTCCGCTTGGTCAGCGGGCAGATTGAGGCAGGGTAATCGATGACGAAGACCGGGCCTGTCAGATGTTCTTCGCAGGTAGCTTCAAAAACTTCATTCAGAACCACGTCGGGATGTACGTTTTCCGTTTCAATCCCGTGCTGTTTTGCCACTGCCGCAACAGCAGCCGGATCAGCAGGATCACAGCCGGCGTGCTCTCTGACGAGGTCGAGATATTTTTTTCGTTCCCAGGGACCACTGAAATCGATCATTTCACCTTCGCCCCAGGGAAGTTCCATGGTATCGCTGATTGTTTTGACGGCGTCGGTAACGATGGCTTCGGTCAGATCCATCATCGTTTCATAATCGCCATACGCCTGGTAGATTTCGATCATTGTGAATTCGGGATTATGTGTCGCGTCGATTCCTTCATTGCGGAAGACACGTCCGATTTCATATACGCGTTCAATGCCGCCGACCATCAATCGTTTGAGGTGCAGTTCCAGGGCAATCCGCATGTAGAGCTCGATATCGAGCGTATTATGGTGTGTAATAAATGGCCGCGCTGCAGCGCCACCGGCGACAGCATGTAACACGGGCGTTTCGACTTCCGCGAACTTCTGATTCCGCAGCGTCTGCCGGACCGAGTCAATGATCTGACTCCGTTTGAGCATTTTTTCCAGCACGCCTTCGGTATAGATCAGATCCAGTGAGCGTTGACGCAGCAGCAGTTCCACATCTTTCACGCTATGATGTTTTTCCGGCGGCTGTGCCAGGGATTTACAGAGTACAGTCAGCTCTTTGACAAAAACGGAGATTTCGCCGGTCTCGGTTCTGCGCAGGCAACCATCAATGCCGATCAGATCGCCCAGATCGAGTGTCCCCATCAGTTCCCACTGGGCCTCAGTCAAATCGCCGCGGGAAAAGAGCAGCTGGATTTTGCCCGTCCAGTCTTTGATATCATAAAAACGGAGCTTTCCTGCTTTGCGACGCAACATGATGCGCCCCGCGATCCGTACTTCTTCCCCGTCTTCGCCGGAAGCTTCAGGCGCTTGAGTACGTGCTTCCGCTATCGGAATATGGCCGTCAAACCGCTGACCCCAGGGATCAAATCCGAGAGACTGTATTTTCTCTAACTTTTTAATCCGTTCTGCTTCAAAACGGTTGGGTTTCACTTTGGACATCGAAATTTTTTAAGTCTTATGTGAGCTGGTTATTACAGATTGAGACACCCTGGAACTGAATTATGTTCAGAGAGTATGTCAAATCAGAGGATCTATACGACTGAGAGAGGGGGGATAATGGCGAAATCTGCCGATCAGGTCAATGGCAACCAGTGTGGAATATACATAGAGACATGTAAATCAGCCCTGAATCACTGATTTTCCTCTATATTCAGTCTGCTTCACAATCCCATTGCAGCGGATCTGTCTCCTTTTGACTCGCCCAGGTCGTCAACTGAGTAAACTTCTGCTGCAGCAGTTCTGCCAGTTGCTCCATCGCCGGACGCTCCGTGGCGTAGTGGCCAGGTAGAACCAGACCCATTCCCAATGCGCGGGCCTCCAGACAGGCGTGAAATCGGGCTTCGCCAGTCAACAGGACCTGACAATCGTGACAGTGTGCGTCTCTCAGAAATTCCGCTGCGGCACCACAGGCGATGCCAATCCGTTTCACCTTCATCTCCGGATTTCCCACGAACTGCAGCGCGTCGATCTTAAGTGCCTGCTTGATGAGCTGATTAACCTGGGCCAGCATAAATTCTGCCGGTAATGAGCCAAAACGCCCCGCCCCCTGCTCTGGCAGACCTGGATCTGCTGTAGAATTCAGAGGTCTGAGAATTCCCACATCTTCCAGTCCCAGCAGTTGGGCCAGTTGCCAGTTAATGCCCTGCTCTGCACTGTCATACGATGTGTGAGGACTGTAAACCGCAATATTCGCCTGGATCAGCTCCAGCAGCATTTTACCTTCTACTGAGTGCGAAGTGATCTGCTGTATCGGTCGAAACAGAATCGGGTGATGACTGATAATGAGATCCGCTTTTTCCGAAATCGCTTCTGCAGCCACATCCGGAGTCAGCGTCAGGCAAGTGAGAATCCGACTGACCCGTTGCGCAGGGTCACCCGTTAATAAACCCACATTATCCCAGCTCTCTGCCAGATCCGGGGGAGCGAGGTGTGCCAGGTATTCCTGAATTTCTGCAACATCCGTCATGATGATTTCTACTCCGGGTCTCCTGAAGACTGTGCGTATTCCAGAAAACATATGACTGGTTCTCTGGCTCTATCAAATCTGAATTGATCAATGTATCATACAGCACTATACTTTGGGTAACCTAAAGACAAGAGATTCCTTTCTTCGAAATAAAGCAAGGTCCAGTCCATGAGTCTGAAATCACGTCTGATTACGCTGTTCGTTATCGCCTTCGGTGCCTGTATCATCTTAAACGGTCCGCAAATCCTGGTCTACCTGATCGCCCAAGCCGCGATCTCGGGTACATTCATCACCATGTGCCTGAAAAAAGAACGCGAAATCATCGCGAAACAAAATCAGGCAGACGTTGCGACAGAATAATTTCCGAAAACGTTCACCTTCGGACTGCTTTTTCGGTAAAAATGTGGTTTACCATGCTTGATGTCCGTTGACTGACAAGACAGTGAAGACGGCAAATGGTTAGAATGCTGAGTGATGTTTTTCACCTGCAATCAAGCACTCTAACCACAAAGTATCTGTAAAAATGCCTGTTTCGAATCTTCCCTCCCCTCCTCCTCAAATCAATCAGCACCCTGCCAGAGCCACCCGTCAACGTGGCTTTACCCTGATCGAGCTGCTGGTGGTCATCGCCATCATTGCGATTCTGATTGCCTTACTGCTCCCAGCCGTTCAGCAGGCTCGCGAAGCAGCCCGGATGGCTCAGTGTAAAAATAACCTGAGACAGATTGTATTGGCCTGTCACATGTATGCCGATTCGAATGGCGGCTACTGGCCTCGCGCCGCTCCCGATTCGCATGTGGGTTTTGGGGGTAAAAAACGCTGGCACGGTGAACGAACCACCGACGATTCCACCACGAAATTTCAGGCGCACCTGGGACCATTGGCACCGTTCCTTGAGCAAAGTACGAGCATTAAAAAATGCCCGACGTTTGGTAACTTTTCCGCCCACGGGACTGTGGCCAATGCGTTTGAAGGGGGAACCGGGGGCTACGGTTACAATCAGGCTTATCTGGGCGGAACATCCTGGAAATACACGTATCCCACCTGTAATATGATTGCCACGAACATGCGGGAGATTGGCAGCCTGGCCCGCACGGTTGCATTTTCAGACGCCGCCTTGGCTCAGGGCTTTCCCGATTTACACATCATCGAATACAGCTTTATCGAGCCTCCTTACTTCATCGATAACTGGACCCCGACTTTCTCGGAAGCTCCCTGGCGGCCTGATCCCTCCATTCATTTCCGCCATACAGGAACCGTCGCCAATATTGCCTGGGCAGACGGTCGTGTGACGTCAGCAGTGATGGCAGGTACAGGGACTTCAGCCTACGGAGGAGATCCCCAAAAATACCAGATTGGCTGGTTCGGACCGATGGACAGTAATATCCTGTTCAACAACAAAGACAAACTGGAAACCGAGATGGGAGGCGTACATTAAATGGGTACCGCAGACTCGTCATTCTTTTCCTTGAGCCTGTTAACCGTCTGCCTGATTGTCTTTCAAAGCTGTGCCGAAGAACGTCCGTTTATACCGCAACCCTCGGCGGAATATGTCGTCATGCTGGATGCGGATGGCAATCCTGACAATATTATGCTTGAACAGTTTTTCAAGAAGAAAGATCATCCAGATGGTGTTAAAATACTGGTGATTGACAAACAGTCCAAGGCACATAAACTGATTTCCCCTGCGGAACTGTTGAAGCAGAATCCGAATGCGGGCCGCTACCTGATTTTTAAACACGATGATTCAGAGCGACCGTTTGACGATCTTCCTCAGTAAATGACCTACTCTTCTTCTGGAATGACAACATGCACCGATTGATGTTACCTGCCGTCCTGCTGCTCAGCCTGTTAACTACGTCTGCTTCTGCACAAACCGTCAAGACTCTCGCCGGCACAGGAAAAGTCGGACATACCGGCGACGGTGGCCCCGCAGTGAAAGCCCGGGTCGGCGAACCCTATGGCTTGACTCTGGGACCGGACGGCGCACTCTATGTCTGTGAAATCAAAAGCCACGTCATCCGACGCATTGATGAAAAAACGGGAAAGATCTCCACGGTTGCCGGTTCCGGTAAGAAAGGCTACAGCGGCGACAGTGGCCTGGCATTAGAAGCAGAACTCAATGAGCCTTACGAAGTCCGTTTCGACAAAGCTGGCAATATGTATTTTGTCGAGATGATCAACAATATCGTCCGCCGCGTCGATGCCAAAACAGGTAAGATCTCAACCGTCGCCGGCACAGGGGAAAAAGGATTCTCCGGAGATGGCGGCCCGGCTACCAGTGCCACATTCTCCCGGCCACACTCGATCGCGCTGGACAATGACAACAATCTCTACATCTGCGATATCGGCAATCATCGTATCCGCCGCGTCGATCTGACCACCGGTACGGTCAGCACTTTTTCCGGAACGGGAGAACGGAAACCAACTCCCGATGGCGCGAAAGTCGAAGGCACTCCCCTCAACGGCCCACGGGCGCTGGATTTCTTCACCGATGGCTCCGGAAAGGGTTCGCTGTATCTCGCGTTGCGTGAAGGAAACAAAGTATATCGCATCGATCTGGATGATCAGACTTTACATCACATCGCCGGTACGGGTAAAAAAGGATATACGGGACATGGTGGCCCTGCAAAGAAGGCGACCCTCTCCGGCCCGAAAGGAATTTCCGTCGCACCGAATGGCGATGTCTACCTGGCTGATACGGAGAGCCATACCATTCGCGTCATCCGTAAAAAAGATGGTACGATTGAGACGGCTGTCGGAGACGGCAAAAAAGGAGATGGCCCCGATGGTGATCCAGCCCACTGTCGTATGGCGCGCCCGCATGGCGTGTATGTGGGTCCAAACGGGAATGTCTATATTGGAGACAGTGAAACTTACCGCGTTCGCAAGTTAACAACAGGAACTCATAAATGAATCATCGCAATCACATCTACCGTCGACTGAGTTGTTACTCCGTCTTCGCGCTGCTGTCTCTGCTGACCGCTCCATTGACCCTTTTCGCAGGTGAGACCTGGCAGCGACAGCAACTGGATGCCGCTTTCCGTTCCGAAGGATCTGCAGCAGCTGACGTGAATAAAGATGGCAAGATGGATGTGATTGCTGGCGACGTCTGGTATGAAGCCCCCGACTGGAAAATGCATGAAGTTCGCAAACCGGGAAAATTCGTCGCTGGTGTCGGTTACAGTGACAGCTTCTGTAACTTCGCGTACGACATCAACCAGGATGGCTGGACTGATTTCATTTACGTCAGCTTTCCCGGCAAAGAATTCTACTGGTATGAAAACCCAAAGAACGAATCAGGCCACTGGAAAGAACACCTGATCTGGCACAGCATCTGTAATGAGTCACCGCAGTTCGCCGATCTGACTGGAGACGGCAAACCGGAACTGATTTTCGGATCGCAACCCGAACAGCAGATGGGCTATCTGGAAATCCCCTCTCCTGATCTGGCTGATAAAAAATGGACCTTCACTCCGATCAGCAAACCCGGCGATCCCATGAAGAACGGGACATTTAAATATTTTCACGGGCTGGGCGTCGGCGACTTCAATCAGGATGGTCGACAGGATGTGCTGATCCCCAATGGCTGGTGGGAAGCCCCGGAAACCCTGGGAGAAAGCCTGTGGGAATTCCACCCCTTTACCCTCAGTGTGAATGGCTCAGAACCATCCGAAAAAATGGCTGACCTGCATGTCGAAGATCTCGACATGGACGGCGACATGGACATCATCGGCAGTTCGGCTCACGCATTTGGCGTCTGGTGGTTTGAAAATCTCACTGGCGGAGATGAACCCAAATTCAAAGCACACCTGATTGACAAAAGTTATTCCCAGACACATGCCATGCATTTCATTGACATGAATGGGGACGGTCAACGGGACATGGTTACCGGCAAACGGTTTTTCGCCCACAACGGCAAAGACCCCGGTGGAAAAGAACCGGTTGTAATGTACTGGTATGAAATCAAACGCAACAAAAACGCGGCCCCTGAGATCATTCCGCACAAAATCGAAGCCGGCAATGATACGGGCGTGGGAACCCAGTTTTCGATGGCGGACATGAACGGCGATGGCCGCCCCGATATCGTTCTCTCCAATAAAAAAGGAGTCAATGTTCTGATCCAGAAATAGATCGGAGCATTCCCTTCAATCATGACTGACGCTCATCCAGGACCCGCTGATAAATCTCACGTAATCGGCGGGTCATGGTTTGATGTCGAAACTGATCCGTGAACCGGTCGCGCCCCGTCTGACCGAACCGGCGGCGCTTCTCCGGATCAGAGGCAAGTTCAATTAACGCCTGCGCCAGCGATTCTATCGACTCCGGCGGTAGCAGATAACCGGTTTCTTCGGGAATCACCACTTCGCGGGCACCGTCCACATCGTAGGAAACAACGGGCTTACCGGCAATCAGCCCTTGAGGCAGCACGCGGGCCAGTCCTTCCCAGACACTGGTATGCACCACGATATCCATGGCGTGAATCAGTTCCGGTACGCGTTCGGGGGGAACCAGACCGGCAAAAATAAAATGCTCCGAGAGTCCCAGCTCGGCAATGCGCGCTTCGAATTCTGCGCGAAGAATACCATCGCCGATCAATAAAAACCGAACGCCAGGTTGCACATCGACCACCTGTTTCGCCGCTTCAATCAGATATTTGTGCCCTTTGAGGTGAAACAGCCGCGCCACTTTTCCAATGACGATCTGCTCCGGTTCGATGCCCAGTTCACGACGTACTTCTTCCGGTGGTCGGGGGGGCGTGAGAAACGGTTCGACTTCCATGCCGCTGTAGACAGTATCACAACGATCCCTGGTCGTAATTCCGGCAGCAACATACTGATCGGTCATGGCATCACAGACGCTGATGAGCCGGTCACAACGTCGGGCGGCCCACTTCTCTGCAGCGATGTAAGCGTGGTAATTCACAGGGGACTGGCCAAAATGAAAGGCGGCACCATGAATTGTATGGACGGTCGGCAGTTTCAACTTCCAGGCGGCGGCCCTTCCCAGAATACCTGCTTTGGAACTGTGCGTGTGAACCAGATCGGGCTGGTACGCCCGCAGTGCTGCAATCAACTCCCGATACGCGCGCCAGTCATTCAGGGGACTGATACTCCGCGTCAGATGGGGAAGTACCTGCAGATCAAAACCCCCCTGTTCCGCGCGGGGAATGAGCGTGCCCTCCGGACCATCGGTGGGACCGGTCATCAGAATCACTTCATCCTGGTAATCCCGATACTGATCTTCGACCGTATAAAGCGTATTCTGCTGCGCGCCGCCGATAATCATACGAGTGATAATATGTGCGACTCTCACGCAAACACCAGCCTCTGGTTTTTCTGCCCGGGGCAGCCTGATTTCACTATCGGTACCGCTTTCATGCCATCAACGTTTTCAGAAACCATGTTCGCTTAACCAGCCGGTGGTGGTGGCGGAGGAGGTGGTGTTGCCTGAAAGTAGCCCGTGAGTTGGGGCACCTGGCTTGCGGGCAACCAGCCTGACATCCCGGCTGACCAGACCTGCGTCTGATCGGTGATCTGTCCCCCGGCGATTCCCTGCGAAATCTGTTCGAGGGAATAGGGTCCCTGCGACTGACCATTCACGGCGATGTGCCAGGCCGCTGGTGGCGGCGGCGGTGTCATCTGGCCGGGTGCCCCCATTCCGGGAGACTGCATCATCCGATTCGCCATCGCGAACCCCATGCCCAGTCCCATTCCGTCTGCTGCGCCTCCCCCTGATGGATTTTCTGCAGCCGAGAGCATCGCCTGTCCCATCTGGAACTGCTGGAACTTATTCATATCACCAATCACGCCCATGCTGGTCCGGGTATCCAGGGCTTTTTCCACCGTTTCCGGCAGGGAAATATTCACAATCAGCAGCTGAGGCGTTTCCAGGCCGTATTCATCATCAATCCGCTCGTTGACCAGTTTTTTCAGCTCGGTGGAAATCTCGGTGTATTTTGAAGCGAGATCCAGGGCCGCATATTTTGACTCCCCAATCAGATCGGCAAATGAACTGTTGATGATGGAGCGTAACAGCTCGTTGATTTCTTCTGAATGGAACTCCGCATTCGTGCCCACCAGTTCTTTCACCAGGATTCGCGGATCATTGGCTTTGAGTGAATAGTTCCCGAAAGCCCGCAGGCGTATCGGACCAAATTCCGGATCGCGGAGCATGATGGGATTGGGGGTCCCCCATTTCAAATCGGTAATTTGCGTGGTATTGACGAAATAGACTTCCGAACGGAAGGGGCTGTTGAAACCATGTTTCCACCCCTGCAGTGTCGCCAGGATCGGCAGGTTATCGGTTTTGAGCTCATAATGCCCCGGCTCGAACACGTCGGCCACCTGTCCGCGATGCACAAATAAAGCCATCTGCCCGGGTCGGACAATCAGCTGCGCCCCATTTTTGATTTCATTCTGATAACGGGGAAACCGCCAGGTCATGGTGTGTTTTGAATCATCGATCCACTCAATAATATCTACGAGTTCGGCTCGTAGTTTATCCATCCAGAATCCCATATTGATGTCCTCGTCACTGATACTGCTGATTATTGAATCTGGTCTGTTCGTCTGATCTGCCTGACTGAATCGTCTGTCTGGTAGTTTTTCTGGCGCAAATGAGAAATGCCGACAGCAAAGCTGCCTGTATTCTGATTGTAACCCACTCAATTTTGTTGGCAATCAAAGATATCGCCGACCTGCTGAATAATCATAAATCGGGTGTACTTCCTGATCCGGTTCTGCAGACTGAATCAACTTCACTCAGAAGGCAGACCTCTGGAGAACGCAGCCAGGAACCAGTTGGATCAAATAATTCGAGAAAAACAGCTTCGCCACCCTGTTTTCGAGGCGGCTGAACCGAATTCAAGCCGCACCGCATGTATACAGATATCAGGGTCCATAAATTGCTGTTGACCTGTTTTGTTGAAAGATTTACATTTCCGCCGCGCTCTTACGGTAGAGCTTGAGACATGGAAGTTTCGTAAATCTTCTGACGACAAAGTATCAACGTGATTTGTGGCTCCGAAGCCGTCTGTTTAGACCCCATTCGGAATCACTGCCTGACGATCAAAAAATCCCCAATCAGGATCGTCACTTCCGGCACCAAATGCTGGTGGCTGAGATCAGGCATTCACATGATTCCCCCGCGTCGGATACAAAACATGGAGATTTTTAGCAATGGGCGACCCATTCCCAAACCCGCATGCGACCAAAGCCAAGACTAACTCAAATCGAAAAATCATCTTTTTCGCAGCCGGTACAGGACTGGTGCTTTTAGCCGGCGTCCTCTTGTTCCAGACGTTCAACGCCAAAACAGGTGCCGCCGGTGAAGACAAATCAGCGGGTACGGTCCGCATTTCCGGAAATCAGCCATCTGCTCGTACTCAGCCGGTTGCCAAAGTAGGCAGCGTGGTGATCAGCGAAGATGAACTGGCCCGTGAGTGTATCGCCCTGTATGGACCAGAAGTTCTGGAAAATGTGATCAACCGGGCCATTATCGAACAGGCCTGTCAGAAAGCGGGCGTTAACGTCGAACAGGCAGAAGTGCACGCCGAAGTAGAAAAAATCGCCAAACGCTTTAACCTGGACACCAAAACCTGGTACGAAATGCTGCAGGCAGAGCGCAAAATGAATCCTAATCAGTATCGTCGCAATGTGATCTGGCCAATGCTGGCACTGCGAAAACTGGCTGGACAGCGCACCAAGTTGAGCCAGGACCAGGTGCAGAAAGCCTTCGTGCGGGATTACGGCCCACGCGTCAAAGCCCGCATGATCATGATGGACAACCTGAGCCGTGCTCAGAAAGTCTGGGATGAAGTGAAAAAGAATCCAGGCGACTTTGAACGGTTCGCCCGCGACTATTCGATTGAGCCGAACAGCCGGGCCCTGGGTGGTGCCATTCAGCCGATTCCACAGTTTTCTGAAAATGAAAGCCTCTGGAAAGCCGCCTTCAAACTCAAAGAAGGGGAAGTCTCCGGAATCGTGCAGATCGGACTCAGCCGCTATGCGATTCTGCTCTGCGAAGGCCGGACCGAACCCATCGTAAACAGCATCAAAGAAGTGGAAAACCAGCTGGTTGACCAGTTGACTGAAGAACAGACCCAGGAAGCAGTCGCCCGCGTATTCGCGAAACTGAAAGAACAGACCCGCGTTGATAACTACATCACTGGTACAACCACCGGTGGTGTCTCACAGACTTCAGGCACGAACTTCAACAGCGGACAGGTCAATCAGGCCATCCCCAGCCCCACACAGGGACTGAATGGCTCTCCTCGGTAACGGTAATTTCGCTGCTGAAACAGAGAACCAGATAGACTTAGCGTGTGTCAGTCCTGATTTACTGACACACGCTTTTTTATGTCCTGATCAATCTGAGAAAAATATGTCATATTCATCAGGCGCATTTTTTGTTGTGATCGCGTAAAATGGTTTCAATCAGGCCCAAATCCCGCTTTGGGAGCGAATTTGTTGTCCTGACAGATAGTCGACAAATATTCCTTGTAGAACAGGCAGTCTTTTCATTATGCGTGGCGAATCGGAAGTTCCTTCTTCAGACGACGGCTTTACCATCCCCGTTGCTGAACGAGTAAAGCGTTTACCCCCTTACCTTTTTGGAAAAATCAATAAGCTGAAATACCAGAAACGTGTGGCGGGCGTGGATGTGATCGATCTGGGGATGGGGAACCCGACTGACCCGCCTGACCCTTTGATTGTCGAGAAGATGTCGGAAGCACTTTCCGATCCACGGAATCACCGCTATTCCGTTGCGAACGGCATTGCCAACCTCAGAAAAGAAGTGACGTCCCGCTACTGGAAAAAATATGGGGTCCGCCTCGATCCCGATTCGGAAGTCGTGACCTGTATCGGCTCCAAAGAGGGTTTCAGTCACATGTGCCTGGCCTTAATGGGCCCCGGGGACACCGCCATTGTGCCCTCCCCCTCGTTCCCAGTCCACGTTTACGCCGTGATGCTGGCCGCAGGAAATGTCATCGAACTGGATGTCCGCCAGCCGGACCAGTTCCTGTCGAACATCGCTTACACCTGCGAACACCTGTATCCCAAACCCAAAGTCGTCGTGGTGAACTTCCCCCACAATCCGAGCGCCACCGTCATCGAACAGGATTTCTACGTGGAACTGGTTCGACTGGCCCGGAAATACTCGTTCATGGTGATCAGCGACTTTGCGTATGCCGACATCTGCTTTGATGGCTACAAGGCACCCAGCTTCCTGGCAACTCCCGGTGCAACCGAAGTTGGCGTCGAATTTACGACCATGAGTAAAGGCTTCAGTATGGCCGGCTGGCGTATCGGCTTCTGCTCTGGAAATTCAGAGATGGTCCGTGCGCTCTCCACCATCAAAGGATATTATGACTACGGACTGTTTCAACCGGTCCAGATCGCTGCCATCGTCGCAATGCGGCACTGCGAAGCCGCGGTCGACAGTATCGCCGCCGAATACCAGATGCGCCGCGATGTCTTCTGTGACGGCCTGGAACGCCTCGGCTGGGAAATCGATCGCCCTAAAGCCGGCATGTTCGTCTGGGCCAAGATCCCGGAGCCCTGGGCTCAGATGGGGTCGATCGATTTCGCGATGAAGCTGCTGGATGAAGGAGGCGTTGCCGTCAGTCCGGGACGTGGTTTCGGTGAAGACGGTGAAGGCTACCTGCGGATGGCAATCGTCGAAAACTCGCAGCGATTGCGACAGGCCGTTAAGCAGATCGGCAAAGTGATGAAGTCGGAAGAAATTACCGCCGACAAGTAAACTTCAAACTGTGCACTCTGATTCCATCCGGATCAGAGTGCTCAGGTTGTCTGTCGCTGGTCGTCAATCGATTTCATGAATCCCTGAATTTGATTCTCCGCCAGTTTGATCGTGCCCGCATCGGGTCCAATGCGGATCCCGGTGCGCTGCATCGGCTGGCGCTCTTCGCTGATGATATTATCAGTGATTGTCAGATCGGAAGTCTTGCCGGTCACATCAATGGCGACCCCCTCTGCGGCTCCGCTGTTGATGATCTGATTCCTGACCACCGTATTTCGATTCGCCCAGAAGTTTTTCCCACGGACATCATTGCGGAACAAAATACCAACCTGGTTACTGTCACGGATGACATTTTCCCGCATCACGTTATCGGTATCGTTATGGCCAATCGAAATACTGATGTCATTGCCTTTCAACTGGTTCTTCTCCGCCAGGCCAAATTTCACACCCCAGCACCAGAATAATCCGATGTGGTTATTTTCGAAGCGGTTGTTCCCAATCAACGGTCGCTGCGACCCTGATCCGGGATGAACACCCAGGTCGGCATTGTCATGACTGTGACAACCCTCGACTTTGACATCGTGACAGATCTGAAAGCTGATGCCGTCCCCGTTGTAATTCCTCGCGGTCACATTGCGTATCGTGTAGCGATTGCAGTCCTGCAGAAAAATACAGCCACCGTAGTTGCCATTCAGATTGGTATTGTTTTCCCGATTTCCATCCAGCGTCAGATTTTCGATCAGGACATTTTTCGTGTATTCGCTGGTTAACAACGGAAACAGAGATGACACTGTAGGCTTGCCGGAAAGCCACAAATTTTTGCGGAGCCCTTCGTTCAACTTGAACCGGTTTCCGGAACGTGCCACCAGCGTGCGTTTAATGACATCCTGACTGCCGGTACTCGGATTCTTTGTCACGAGAACCACTCCATCTCCCACCTGAAAGCCCGCCGACTTCTCCAGCGTAATCTCCTGATCGTACCAGTCAGAATCTTCAGAGAGCGCCACCGTTTCTGAGGCCCCTTTTGTGATGATCGTCTCCGGTCCACTTCCCTGCAACCGAATCTTCGATGGCAGATGCAACGCATTTCGCAGCGTAAAGGTTCCAGGCAGCAGGCGGACCGTACCTCCCCCTTTTCCCGCTATGTAGTCAATCGCCGCCTGCAGCGCTTTGTCGCTCGCACCGATAATGTCTCCTGATTTCGGACCTACGGAGATGGAAAGGCGTTCTTCCCAGTCGGGTTCAAATCTCGAGTCGCCGTCAGTGGCGCGCGGGTCGTTCACAGTCGGCAGCCCCGCATTGATTAGCCGGCTCAATGAGAGCATCCCCAAGCCACCGCCAACAGCGGTACCTAAAAATTCGCGACGGGAAAAGGGCAATGATTTCATCAGTCGACTCCGGGAAAATGGCCTGAGGAATGAATGCAAGCAGGGTTTTATTAACTCTATTTACAATCAGTTTCCCTGATTCATTCAGTGAATTCAAGCTCGATTCCAGAGATCAATCAGATCGATTGTTTTTCTGGTACGATCGGTTTTATTCCTGACAGATAAGGACATTTTCCGCGAGTCATTTACTTCCCGTAGATGACAGACAGCGGAACCAGCGTGATTTGTGATTCCGCGAGTCCATTATTTTTCGTACGATCGCCGGCACAGTGCCCCAGTAGTACGCCATCTTTCGTGAACTCAATCGCCGTGTAACAGTACCAGCCATTCGGATTGGTTTCGATATTCTGAATCTGCTGCCAGGTCTTGCCTTCGTCTTTGGAAATAGCCAGGGTCAGCGGCGCCCGCTTGCCGCGCAGCTTGGCATCGATTCCCTGGTGATTATTCCAGACCAGCAGTAAGTCACCCGTAGAAGGAATGCGTTCTATGGATGCCGGCGAGACGGGAGAAATAATCTGGGACGGCTTCAGTTCGGAAAACGTCTGGCCACCATCCTGTGAAAACGCGACATACTGGCTGCCGCCATTCGTACGACAGAATCCCATCAGGGTTCCGTCTTTCAGTTCAATCAAACCAGGCTCCTGCATGTAAGGCTGCTTGCCACCCGGTTGCGTTTCAACAACCACTTCTGTTCCACGCTGCCAGGTTTTTCCCTGATCATCAGAGTAATAACAGAGAAATTTCGCATTCGGATTGAAGCGGTCCGATCCAGGCAGGTTCTGATGCAATGCCAGGGGCACCACGATACGACCATTCTTCAACTGTATGACTCGATCATTATTCAAGACATAATAACCGACTTCTTTTTGAGGAATGATCTCAACGGGTTCACTCCAGTGAGCACCTTCATCAACGCTGAGACGCATGACAGGCAGCAGGTCATGAAGCGAATTTTTTCTCGCATAAAACAAAGCGATTCGTCCGTCCTGCAGCCGCAGCAGAGAGACCGACATGATATTCTGCTTGCCGTCATTTTCGATGATCGTTTCATCTGCCTGAGTCCAGGTCTTGCCACCGTCGGATGAAAAGCGACCAGCCAGGAACGCTGAGGAGTGATCTGCGGCACCACCTGTGAAATGAGTATAGACAAACAGAATACGTCCGTCTTTCAGCGTGATAAAATCTCCTTCGCTGTTCCGGGGGTTATTCTCGCGCGCCGGTAATCTCAACACACGTTGAATCATTCTCGATTGATCCGTCGTTTTTTTCTCATCTTCTCCCGCTGGCAGACAGTTGATTTGTATCAGGCCAGCAAGAACAGCCAAGTACACACCACAATAACACCCTCGACAATGATTCATTTTTTCATCCTCTTTATTTTTCGGGTGTTGAGAATCAGTCGCATCTTGCAGGGTAATCCATCTGCAACACATCGAAACTCACACTACCAGTAATCGAACTTGAGAGAGACACGTTACTTTGATTGGACAACAGTTCCTGATGATCATCAAGTTTGTACGCGCGAATTATGGATGGTTCTTTAGAAATGTTTCTCCTTTGTACGGAAGACTCAAACACAATTACGATCAGACTGAATTGATTTTTCATCATTACGAATGAGTGTTCTACCTCCTGATTCACATCAATCGAGATCAGTGAAAATCGATAACACAGAAACTCCGCTTTTGTTTCGCGGAATTTAAAATTATTCAAATATTTTCCTTACCCATAACCATAGAGTGTTACTAAAGATATGAATTTTTCTTTATATTTCAGCTTAAATATTCGATAAATGAAAACAGAAACATGTTGACATATTAATTTTCTGGTTTTTAATAAAGCATGCTTTTCAAGCTACTCTACCTGGCACTCGCCATTAAAACTGTGAGACTGAATCTACTAAATTCTAGTATTTAATTTTGTCGTTATAGCTTTCATATTTCTTACTCTTATCTGAACTGACAAAAGTCGCTCTTTACAGCTAACTGAAATTTATCTGTGCGCAGATTCTATCTTTACAGTGACCTATAAGTCCTGCGCAGTGCCGTTTTCACTTCGCTTAAAGACCGGACAAGAGTGAGAAGTGCTTTTCATTTCTCTTAATTTTCTCTTTGTACAACCGGAGGCTTAGATGAAACGGCTCGCAGCAAAACGGG
>CENL01009453.1_pt1 | contig 21299 bp, 7 predicted proteins | sample 530221 | NCBI WGS metagenome assembly CENL01 (sample SAMEA2619791, study PRJEB7988) | marine metagenome | isolation source: saline water (ENVO:00002010), including
TTATTTCCTTATATGTCTAATTTTATTTTAAATGATGTATTAATTTTTTTACTCTTTTTTATAGGTTTATTTAATTTAGCTTGAATTATAGGTTCAGATAAATCTCCATTTTGATATAAATTTATTGTTGTGATATATGGATGAAATAAACTACCTGTAAAATCTTTTGATAAATATGGTGTTGATAGTTTTAATTCTCCTGCACCACTTATTGGACTTCTTAATGTGTAATTCATGGAATGATTAAATTCTTGTGGTAATAAAGTGACATTATATTCATATGTAGTTATAGTATTTGATGAATCTAATTGTATTTGATAATTTGTTCCAATATCAGAATAATTTATAGCAGCTGTTCCACCACTAAAACCTGAAGAAGTTGTGAAAGCACCCGCACCTGAGATAGCTGGTAAATTATCAGTTGTATTAAGTGGTCTTCGATTAGTTAATAAATTTGCAGAATTTGACATTGTAATAACATTACCAACAGATGAAGCACTTATATGAATACCACCAAATACATCATTTATTTTTCTAGCACCTGAAGCTGCTGTATTAGCTGTACTTGAACCACTTCCAAAAAATTTAATAGTGGCCGTATCAGTCTCCGTTGAACCCGTTGATATAAATTGTATAGATGTGGATAAATCACTACCAGTTATAAAAAAATGATCATGTCCGGGAGGAGTAGATGAATTAACATATTTTACACTTGCAATAGATGGTGTATGTGAATATGAAGATGTTTCAGTTACTACAGCTAATCCTTGATTATAAAAAATATTACCAACATAATTTTCTGAAGAAGATTGATTATTTGTACTATGAGATACTGTGTTGTCAACAGCATAAAGATTACCAAAACCATCATCCTTTATAACAACGCTTGAGGCTTTTGAAGTATCTGTTAGTTTAAAGCTTCCTTCTTTAATTTTTTCACCATAATATGTTGATGGTATTGTAAAAATACTTTGACTTGGATAGCCATGAAATTTTGTTAAAAATTGTGTACTAAATGGGTCATTTACAGATAGGTTTCTTCCTGGATGTGCAAATTTATGTTCTCCTACATATTTAGGTGAACCACTTGTATAGAATAAAACATTTAGAGAATCCCAATAGCTACTACTTATTGAACCTGAAACTACTTTTATAGACTGTATTCCAAGTGAAGATGTAATTAAATTGTGAGTATAATGTACAACATTATTTTCAACTACAGTAGATGATTTATTAATCTCTCCGAATACATGCATGGTAGCCCATTATTAATAAGTTAATTTAACTTTAATTGTTGCTTCTGATTGGAAGTTTTTCTTCAATGGACTTGATAGATTACCAACTGCAACCATATCACCAGCGTTATTATATAATTGAACTGATGAGATAAATGTCTGTGGATTACCTCTCATTTTTGAGTGTCTTAACTCGTTTAATGAACCTGAAACAAATGTTGGGTTATTTGAGAAATTACAATGTCCAGACCTAACTCTACAAAAATATTGAGCACTTATTTGGTCTTCTTCATCTCTAAATGAAAGTTTAGCATCTGAACCACTTAAACAGTTTATAAATCTTACAGCTTGATCTGAATCAAGATTTGTAGTTGCAGGAGTAGCAAACCCAGCATATGAAGCTGAACCAAATTGAACTTTTTCAGATACTGTATCATCATTACCAGGTATTGAAGAAGATAATTCTTGTTGACTAAATACCATAATTCCCATATCAGGATAATAAAAACCATAAGTTTTTACAGATGCTGCTTTTACAACAGTTCCAAGTGTTCCACTTACAATATTATATCTATCACCAGCTGGTGTAGATATAGGAGAATCGTTGACACTATCATCGGTTAATTCAACAAGTTTACCAGAAGCTTCAGCTATAGTAGTAGATGAACCAGATAAAGCTACAGTCCAATTACCTTTGTTCAATCTATCTTTGTGATTAGTTCTTCTTGAACTAAGAATAAATATTTCAGAATCTTTTCCAGTTGTAATGGATGCTTCTGAAGGAGCTGTTGTTAAACTACTATTTCTTGATATAAAGAAACCACCTGTTACTTCAGTTGGTGTTAACAACATACTAGCAAATTGTTTATAAATAGCTTCCGATTCTGATTTTGTGTTTGTTTCAACACTGTGTCCATACCCATTAGTACTACCGAAAGCGACATTAAATTCTTCTGTTGTTGCTGCTCCAGTTTTGGAAATTCCGAAAAAGTATTTTTCATTATCTCCAGATAATGATGATGAAACTACACTTGAACCTAAAAGTTCTGTAGAACCATCTGAGAAATAAGGAGAAGTAACTTTTTCTGTAGAAGTTATTTTATCCATACCCTCCGTTGAATCTAATTGTATATTTGTAGCAACTATTGGCATTTTCTAATCTCCTATTTATTATCCCTTACCACCACTTGATAGAAGTGCAGTTTGATTTTTATCTATATTGTTTATTATTCTAGCCTGTGCATATGCACCACTCTCATTGTCCATTACAGTTATTATTGTTTCTCTTCCTATTTCATCTTGTTGAATTGGAACTAAATGAAAACTGTCTCCTGAAAAATGATATTCTTGAGCATGTGGAATGTTTTCTGAATGTAAGTGTATACGACTTGTTCCACTTATTGAACCTCTCATAGTACCACCCCTAACTGAAAATAAATCTGGATTTGGAAGTATTAAAGTCATACCCATCCCTTGACTTGGAGTATAACCAGTTAACTTAACAGGAATTTCACCATTAGCTTCATCACCTGGATCGAATGTTTTAACTTCACCATTAAGTGTATCCATATTTGCTAAAAGTAAAGCAGGAAGAGCTACTGTATTTTGATTTAAACTTATTAATCTATTTCTAAGATTGTGTTCCGCATGAACACTAGCTTCTATCATAGGTAAGTTTTCAATAGCCTCACCATAATAAGCAGAACCACTTGGGTGATCTGCATTCCAAAGTGAATAATCGACTCCTGTATCTGAAACAGTAAATGATGTGATATTTAAATTACCACCATCTTTTAAAATTTCTCTACCTCTTTTTGTAAGAACAGCATCTACTGTTACTGATGAATTGTCTAAAAATCCCATATTAATTTCTCCTAATTGTAAGTATTGTCATACTCTAATTCATATATAAATATTAAAAAAATTAAAAAAATGTACTATTTTTTCTAATCATATATAATTCTTCCTGATCCACCCAATTTACCTTTATTATTTACAACTTTAATTTCGTTTTCACCACCAGTTACTTTAACACTATAGAATGAAGCTGATGAAACATCATCACTATTTCTATGATATATATTTGAGCCAGTGTTTGTTATATTTTGTGTACCCTCATACATTTTTGCTTTAAATGGATAACTAAATTTAGCTATGTGATTTGATGGTAATGTTATTACTCCAGTAGAAGATGTCAAAAAGTATTTTGTTTTACCTAAAGCTCTACCAGTTTGATTTCCTACAGTACCACCCATCAAAGATTCATATGTTGAATTTTTATAAACACCATCATCTAAAAGTTCTCTATTATAAATTCTTGATTGATTTGAAAAATCATCTGAATGATTAGAACCACTATCCTTAGATGAAGAATAATACTCAACATCACCTATAGCACGAAACACATATCTTGTCTCTATATGTCCAACATTAAAATAACCAGGTATAATCGAACCCCCATCAAAAGATGAAGAAATTAAATCTTGGTCAGTACTCGATGAAAAATCATTACTAAATATTATTGGTGTATTTCCTTTTGGACCAAAACCAGATTGAGTAAGTTCCAGTTTACCTGAAGCTGTTAATACATTATGGCCAAGCAAATTAGGATATTTAAATAAATTAAATTTATCAGGCCCATGTCCATTTGAAGAGGTAATAGCTGCTAATAAATTTACCAACAATGAACCTGAATTTGTTCCAGGTGAACCTGTTACAAAATGTACAGATGATGAATCAGAACTAAGTGCACCATTTGTAGTAATTGATGTATCCCCAACCGCACTAGCAGTTGCAATAACATATGTTTTAGTTAGTAAATTCGAACCAGTGTCAAATGATGTTATTGTAACTTTCATACCATGTGAACCAGAGTTATTAAAATTAAATGTATATGAACCAGTGGTTATAGATGATGTTATCTTAGAAGCCATATTTAAAAAATGTGTATCACTTCCTGTAACATGACCTTTTCCCCAAGAATCATGAATGTTTACAAAGGACTTATTAGCTCTTGAAGCATAATCGATTGAACCTGATGTTGGGAAAATAATTTTTGAACCAGTAAGTCTAATATTAGAGTTAGAGCTTCCAGTGTCAGAAATAGTAATAGAACCACTGTAAGGATATTCAACCTTAGAGCCTGAAATTGAATATGATTGTGATACCATTATTGAACCACTTTTTGGATACTCGATTGAAGAGCCAGTTATTGAGTATGATTGTGATACCATTATTGAACCACTATATGGCATAATAATCTCTGAACCCGTTATTGAATATGATTGTGATACCATTATTGAACCACTATAAGGATAAACCACAGAACCAGTTTCTACTATTAAATCAGTAACAGATGTTGAACCTGATTTTGGTAATTCAATAGAACCAACACTTGAGAATCCAGATTTATAATCTGTATTTTTTGTTATTTCTATACTTCCAGTAAATAAATTTGGATTTGCTTCAACTGAATGTTTTTCTCTTTCATATTTTTGTTTTTCTAATATTGTTGGTTTTATTATCACACCCATATTTGAATTTCTGTCACTAAATGTTGAACTAGCAGGAACAACTGATTTTATAGCTTCAATAACAGAATGATTAAACATATTTTCCATAGCCCTAATAAAATCATTGGAATTATATTGTATTGGATGAGAATCAAAAAATTCTTTTCTTAAATCATCAAATTCACTATATGATGATGAATACATAGCTTGAGGATTACCATAGTATTTTTCAAAATTAAATGTATCCATATTATTTAATATATAATCATTAATTCTATCTTGTGGAGAACGATTCATTTCTAATCGTTTAGAGATTACAATTGATGGTCTATTACCATCATCCACATTTAGAGGTTTAATTGGTGATATTTCAGGACTCAAATTTCCTCTGACTTTTACTTTTGGATTTACTATTATATGTTTATCAATTGCTTTACTCGATGCATTATCTTGTAATCCAAATTTTATAACATTAACATAATCAAAACCATAAAGTGCTGAACTACCAGAAATCAATGAACCTGATATTTGGAACGAATAATCTTTATATGTAGTTGTTGGTGCTGAGTCAATTAAGAACATATTTTGAGTAGAACTTGATATAGAGGAACTATTATAATTTTCAGCTAATTTAAAATGATAAACTAATTCTTCTCTATGAGAACTAATTGAGTTACCAACAGAAGAAAATTTATTTAGTGTATGTTGTCTAAACCTTGAAATACTTAATGGGGTTGACCAAGCTTTTATTTCTGCTAATGAACCACTCATAGTCTCACCAATATATAAATTAGATGAAGTTATGGTATCAAGACCTCTAAAACTACCAGTATGTGGCCAGTTTTCATTAGCTCTATAATTACTATCAACGGAACTTCCACCACTAACTGACATGGTTACATAATTGTATAATTTTATTCTATTTTTATCTTGTAAAGAAACATGCAACCTATATTCGTTTGTACCACTACCACTAATACTTGAAGACATTCTTTGTAACATTACATTCCATAACTGTCCAGCAGCTAATTTAGAATAAGATGTTGACATTGAAACCGCATTACTTGCTATAGCAGATGAACCTGTTTCTGAATTATTTAATCTAAATTCAAATGATGAACTAATACCATCCGTACTTGGAACTAATCTCAAGTCCCAAAGTGTTTCAGCACCACTACCACTTGACTCTAATATTGTTTGTGTATTAGTTGTTTTTTTATGTTTGTATACAAACTCAATGGTGTTTGGATTAGCATCATCCATCCACCACTTTGTTCTAATAGTTCTTTCGGGTTTATTTTGTAACATATAACGATACAATTTTTGTTTTCTTTCTGTAAAGCCGATACTTCCACTTGACCTAAGTAAATCTATATCTACACCAGTTGATGTAGGTGGATTATTAGTTAAGACAATTTGGTTTTGTTCTTCAGTCGAACCTCCAAATTCTTGTATCTTTAATACTTCCGATGGATAACCATAGACATTTAATAAAGCTGTAACTGAGTTTTGTGTTCCTTTTGTTTTATAAATGTATAATAAATTATTAAGTGTTTTTCTCCAAGTATCGTTTTTAATCTTATCAATAGATGTTACAGAACTTAAAGCTTGACCTAATGTTTCTGATAAATCACCAGTAAATGGATTTATAGCTTGCCAACCCATATTATCTAATAATAATGGATAAGTGCTTTCAGGAGGAGAATTGTCTTCTTTGTAACCTCTCTCATGTAGTGTTCCTAAACTATCAATATGATTTTTTATAATATCATATTGTTCTCCTTGAAGTGATAAGAAATCTTTAAAATCTCCATAATCGGAACTTTCTTGAATATAAAGAGGTAAATTGTTTTCAAATGAATTAATATTATCTGTGTCAAATTGTTCAGATTGTGTTACTGCATTGTTAAACCAATCAACCCACGCAGTTGAACTTGTATGATAAAGTTGACTAAATGGTTGAGCTTCACTTGGGTTATTAAATGAAACTTTTACATCAGCTATATATGATGCTGATAAAAATCCATCATCTATTATACCATCATCTCCTTCACCCGCAAATGAGCCCGAAGTATAATTTATTCTAAATAGTTCACCCGCAGGCATACAAGCACCAATTAATGGATTACCAGATTCAGTTATGACAGTCAGAGGATAAACTCCGCTACTATCGAATATTTGGTTTGAACCTGTTTTTACACTACCACTTAATATTTCATATTCATTTGAAGCCGCTGTCCAAGTTTCAATGTTGTCTATATCATATCCAATCCCACTATCATCACCTGTTGGTATCCAATAAGATTGAGAAACTTTAAATATAAATCTTCTATATTCACTACCAGTAGGAGAGTTATTTAGTATATCAGTTGAATGAAAAGCACCTTGTGGTAATGGTTCACCTTCTATTTGTTGACCATTATGATTGTTTAGAGGACCTTTAATATCTGTTACCATACTCTTCATTAAATATGATAAATAAATTGAACCACTATAATTAAAAAATGGTTTATCGTGAACTTTATATTTGTCTGTGAATAAATCAACATAATCAGATTCAATTGCACCTTCCAAACCATCTAGCCTTTTATCAGAAAATTTATAGATAACTTCAAAACCATCGTGTTGATTTAAAGTAATAGCTTCACCTTTATCAGTTTGTTGAGTAACAGGTGTACTATCTGCATAATTTTTACCAACACCTGGAGCCGAAGCAGTTGAATTACTCTGACCATCAAAATATAAAAACTTTTCATAAGGTGTAAATGAATTTATTTCATCATTAATTTTATCAAATAATGTTTCACGGATTTGTACAACAGAACCAGAATCTCTAAATGGATTAATAGCATTTGGTGTACCCAATGATTCCGATATTTCTCCATAATAATTTTGTATTTTTTGAACTTTTGATTTAAAGTTTTCTAATTTTATTTTAGCAGAACCAAAATGTGTATGGTTTTCAAATTCATTATAATTAACTTTTACATTTGGATAACTATAATCACTTGAAGATATTTGATTTTGTAAAGTAATGTTTTGTATTGAAGATGACAATTCATTATAATTTTCGAAAGTATTTTCACCATCTGGATTTATCCAATTTTCTTGTGGGTCTGGATTTAAACCATCACCAAAAAATACATCAGCTACATCAGAGAAATAATAAACTTCTTCAACTTGAGTTGTTAAAATTTCTTTTTCAATTGTAATAGTTGATAAAGCAGGTACGATACCTGATAATGGTTCATATAACTTTAATATTATTGATTGATTAAATCTTCCATCTGTTTTATCATCAAACTCATAATTCATTATTGGGATATGTTCACCATTCCCGAAATTTAAAAAATGTTTAAAAGCATAACCACCTGTACCATCATTAAACTGATTTGTCAATTCTGATATTATTGGGTCATCTTTTCCAATGTCTTGTGATATTAATTTTACTCTGACTTCTTTTCTTGAAGTTGAAATTTCTTTTATAATAAATTCATAATGTGCGTTTGGAGATGGTTTAACTTGATTTAAAAAATCTAATTGAACTTTATAATTTCCTTCAGGTAATCCATACTGATTAAATATTTCATTTGGTTTTACATATATACTATTATCAACATCGTTATAATAAGTTTTAAAGTCATTAAATAAATCTACATTTGTGTATTCTTCTACAACAATGTTGTCTATTAAAAAATTTATTTCTTCACCAACGGAATTATTAATCTGAAAAACAGCATCAGGATAATCACCATCAGCCACAAATATTGCTGTGTTTACTCCGTTCTCAACAGTAAATGATTGAATTAAATTTGCACCACCACAAGTTCCTTTAAGTGAAACTGTTGGATACACATCTTCTGTCATCTCCGTAGAAAATTCAAATTGTACTCTATACTTTACACCCGCTTTAAGATTGATAGGGTTTGTTGTTGAGTTTGTACAAAATATACAAAAACTTGGTGGGTTATCACCTTCAGGTATTAAACCATCACTAAATAAATTTAAAGCTTGACTAGCAGGATCTATTTCAGCAATATCGTAGGGGTCTGTTGAGTGGTCTTCCCAATATTGTAAACCACTTCTGAAATTTCCATTAATTACTAAGTTAGTATTACCTAATACTCTTTCTTCAATTGTATCAAGGTTACCACTAAAAAATGGTGTAACATTAATATTAAATGGTAGTGTTTCTAATGTAGAATAAAATACCGCAGGAGAATTATCTTCCAATCTAACAATGTTTGTAATACTTTCAGTTGGATATACAATTAACCTAACATAATCATATGAACCAGGTAAACCAAATTCCGCATCTACTTGACTACCTATTAACTGATAATCCGTCTCATTATAATCTTTTTCAAACTTTGGCATGTTTATAAAGCTCCCTCATTGGTATCTTTTTTAGGTACTTTAATAAATGAATCTCTTCTCATAGGTTTACCTTTTTTTGTTTTTTTAATTTTATAATCACCAATCAATAATCCTTTATGTCCATTACCACTTGAATCGTCTACAGATTTTCCAAGTACCGAACCATTATTCAATTCTACAGTACAATGATTTCTAGCATAATAATCTGTTATGTCATCTATAAATATCGTATCGGCAATATTTCTACTGTATTTTTTATTTAACTGAGAACCATCCCACCAAGTAAAATTATCATATGGGTGATTTATTAAAGGAGTTGGAAATCCATCATACAAAATACATTCATATACTAAATACTCTGTAATGTTACAAGCGTGATTTCCTTCATCATCAGCAGGATCAAGAACAATAGCTGTTGTACCTGGAAAATAATAATTACAAGCTTTTTGTGGAGTTATACAATTAGCGTTACCACATATAGTCATATCTGTTTGTAAATCCCACCAAGAACCATTATCATCTAAGCATAGATTATCTGGATAATCTCCGTCAGCCCATTCAGAGTTACCATACTTTTCAGCTGTTGCATTAAACTCCCCGTTTATACGAACTTGATTTATTAACTCATAATCAGGATCAAATTCTGGTTCATACATATTTTCATTGTTGAAACCTAAATGATAGTGCATATCAAACACACCACGATTAAAAAATCTAACTTGTTCTAAATCTATTTTTTCAACATTTTTTCCTAACTCATCATTTTTTTCTGCCTCAAAAAGAAAATATTCATCAATTATTTCGTTTTCACCAATTTTACCACCTTGTAAAGTATTTTCCACACTTCTTAAATATTTTGAGTGGCTACTAAGTCCCCCAACAACAGGTACAGTATATGGCCAAGGAATAGTTACATAATCATTTCCACCTAACTCACCAAAATCAGGATAAGAATTTTTAGGAATATCTAAAAAATGTCTAACTGTTACAAGTTTCCACCGTATTGGTTCAGCATTATAAGGTCTTTGAGAATTTATTTCATAGTTAAACATTAAAAGTCTTATTGTTTTTATACCAGGAGTAGTATAACTATGTCTCAATGATTTCCTACCAACAATTCCAGCTTTATATAAATTATCATCTTGTTTTTTTACAAGTTGTTCAAAATCTAATGGATAATCATCCAACACTTTTTCCCATTCTTCAAATTCATTTTCAAAGTCATCCCATGTGATTACAAAATAAGCATAACCAATGTTCAAACCTTCAGGTAACATAAGAGTTCTATCAACAATCTCTTCACCATCTGTGAAAGTCTGTTTAGCTTCTCCAACCGAAATGTCTAATTCAATTGTAGTTGGTGATGAAGATTTAATTCTATTTTTTTCATCCTCGTAATAAGCTTGTAATTCGTGTTGGTCATCAATCAATGTTACAGTTGACAATGGAGTCCAATCACTAAACAAACTTGTTGATTCAGTAATTCCCAGTCTTGAAGTAAAAAATATTTCATTTGTTGGTGATAATTTTAAAAATCTTTCATCCAAATTTTCTAAATCTACACGAGGTTGAGGTTGTGTTACTTGTTCTAAAAAATTCTGATAATCAGCATTTACATTAACATCATCGTAACCAAATGTATTTATTGTAACTTTCAAACTTGTAATTGTTTGAGCTACAGCATATTGTCCTGTCTCATCCATAATTAAAGAATCATTTTCACCAAATTCAAATGCTGTTTCTTTTCCAAAAATATCACCCTCATCAGTATAATAAAATAAATCACTTTGATTTATTTTGTAAGTTTGTATTCTATCATTTCTTGAAAAATCATTACCACCACCAGGTTTAGATGCATCACCTTTATGTTCAATAGAAATCCAAATTGGATTATATTGTCCATCTTGTTGAAAACAAGCTGAAATTGCATTTTCAGTTCTTGTAGAAGCAGGTAATCCACCACCCTTACCACCACCTTGATGAAAATCTGGTATAATTCCAATTCCTCCTGGAGATTGACCTGTAGGTGGCGGGTCATCACTATCTTCTTCATCAGGTGGGGGAATAATATTAAAAGCACCGATGTAATAATCTACATCACTCCAACTTACATTTGGGTGATTTACAAAAGCATCATATTTTGTCGTTAAAAAAGTTCCACCCTCAGATAATAAACCCGCATCATTGTATATAGGATAGTCTCCTGTAGGGTTACCATCTTCATTAAATTGAACCGCATTTAGATTTGTCATCAAAACATATCCTTCAAGTTCACTTACAGGACCAGGATCAGATGTTTGGCCAACACTACTGATATATTTATTCATAACTGTAGCACCCTCACCAGCATCTTGTCTAGCAGAAGTTCCAGACCTCCACAAATCATTTCTATATTCACTCCAACTTTTTAAAGTTCCATCTTCATTATATGGATTTCTATATGGAGTTTCATCTTCAGCAGTATTATCTGGATTTACTTGGTTTACTGGCGTTCCATAGTTACTAAATATATACATTCTAATTCTTCTATCTTTTATTCCATATTGAATACCAGGTCTTCTAGCTAATACCAACTCATCAATTCTAAAGAAAGTATCCGAAGAATACTTTAAATAATCTTGGGCAGAACCATCAGGATACTCTATCATAGAATCTACAATAGCTTTGTTTACAGGATGGTCTTCATGAGCTGTATATAAATCTTTATCTATAAACTTATCCCAGTATTGTGGAACACTATCAGATAATTCGTGATCTAAATTATTATTATTTGATAAAAACAAATATCTTCCGTATAAATTATAACCAGGTTTATTTTTAAATATTCTTTTTTTATTAGCCACTAAAATGCTCCATTTTTTGTAGATTTTTTCATTCTACTTAAATTTTTAGTTTTTTCAATTTTAAGTGTTTCATTATCAAATAATGGTCTAAAATCATTAATAGGAAAACCTTTATTATTATTACCACTTTTATCATCGAGTACATTAGTATCAATTTCTTCACTGTTAATTGAAATTTTTAAAGCAGAATCGTGGTATTTATCGTCTGTTATTGGCCCCTCAAGAGGTAATGGTATATTTTCATATGGATATTCAGGAGGGTCTGTAAAGCTACCACCTTGATTAAATTTAGGTAATACAGGATAATAATACCTATATCCTAATTCTGGATGAAATCCATCCCATCCTTGTTCTGAAAGTGGGTCAACATTTACAGATGTTGGATTTCTATAATATGAGCTCGATTTTAAACCCAATCCATCATTTGTTAGTTCTTGTTTTTCTTGAGATGTTAAATCAACCCAATTGGGTGGCATCTCAACAGCACCAATAAGTATATCAGAAATGTGTATAGATATATCTTCTCTACCCAGTATATTCCAATATGAAAGATCAAGTTGATTAATTTGTTTATCTTTAATTTCTTGACCTAATTCAGAACTAATATCAAATTCTTCAAAGTAAGTTGGAAATGGTAAAGTGCTTAAATAACCATCACTGGTATCTCTATAATATTTTAATCCTTCTCTACCTTGATGAGTTGTAAACTCTGATTGAATTATATCAAAATCTTTAGGAATAATATTTTTCCAATATCTTGGTGAACCAGGATTTCCAGGATGAAGTAATGACCTCATATTTCCTTGTCTATTAACATCATCACCTCCAAGTAAATCATCAATACACATACCATTAACACAAGTTCCCCCCTCAAAACATATTCCTAATAAAGCACTGAAAACCACACCTTCAAGCCATTTACAAGTTCCTGGAGGAGGGCCATCAGTGAATACTTCCACATAACACGATTCGTCACAAAAAGAGGAACAAGCAGCTGAAGCTCCATCACCATATACATCGTCACAAAAAGGCGTTTCTGGATCTGGACATACATAACAAACAACAGTTCCATGTTCGTCACAACCTGTGGTTACATTTTGTAACTGATCATTACGTTGTAGGCATGTTTCATATGAAGTACCACCAACACACATATTAGGAAAACTTTGATATGGTGATTCTTTACAAGGACAATCGTTTGGATAACCCTTTTCATCTACATCCTCAGGATCACATTCACCACCAACATTCTCACCACCTTGACACATCTCACCTACACAAGATCTGTTACCACATTCAGCACATTCTTCTGAATATGGGTCGTTATTTTCACCATATTCTCCATTCTCACAAACTGCGTTCCAAGACGGATTACCATAAAATACACAACCCGAACATATACCAGCACCATCCTCATCTTGATTTGTGAAATCACAAGTATATTGGTGTTGAATACAATCAGGTTGCTGATAATGATTATATTCAGAACAGTGTTCATCAGAATAACAAGGCATTTTTACAAATGTATCCCCACATGATACGGTACAAACATTATCTATACAATAACTATTAAATCTAAAAAATAACTCCTGGTCAAAATAATCAACTATTTCATCACCATATTGTTTACATTCAGCAGTATGATAACATGTACCACCCGCTAAAACTTCACCAAATGGATAATAATTCATATCAGTTCCACCTGATGGAGATGGACAACCTAAATATGGTATGGTTAGAGTATCACCCGTATCCATTTCATATTCACGACCATCATAATAATTTTCTGGATTTAAAGAGTAACTATTAGCTAATACAATGGTTAAAACATCACCCTCATAAATTTGAAATTCTTGTGTAGCATATGGAGAAGCATCATACCACCACTCATCTATAGAATCCCACTCGGCAGCTGGTGAATTTACAAATATTCTCTCACCATTTAGTCTTACATCCATTTTTTCACCTGGACCTATCAATCTTGTAAGAAGAGTATTAGTGTCAACTGTAATTGGTGGACCAGGAATATCTGATTGCCAAATTATAACTCCTTCATATTGTGAAGTACAATGGCCATCCCCACAATCAACACCCATCCCAGTATTCATAACTGCATCAATTTGTTCACTCATACCTAAAGTCCAATTCCAAACCCACATATCTTCAGTAAGTACAGAAGCAGTTATAGCTTCAAACTCTAATTCATTATTTTCAGGATAAATACATGGTAAACTCCCCTCATAGTTACAAGCTTGATCATCTAAACAAGTAGTTACTATTGGGTCGTCTGATTCAGCATAATCTTCAGGTAAAGCACCTTCTCCAATTCCATCACCACCTGCAGTCCAATTATCAATTGGTTCTTCGTAATTTGGGTCTATGAATGTTTCATATTCTGTACTATTGTGTGGAACAAACATTTCCCATAGTTCTCTTGGTTTATTAAAATATCTTATGTTTGTTATGTCAACATCACCAATTGTACTACCAAGTTCATCAGGAAATGTATTACTTATACCACTAAAAACTAAATCTCCATTACCATCAGGTTCAGTATATCTCTCTTGTTCAAAAGTAGGTAAAACTTGGAAAAAATCTTTGTTGCTAGAATCCATTTTATTTAAAGCTAGTTCTGTTTTTAATCTATCACCAATATATTTAAATGATGTTTGGATTTGTTCGTCTTCTAATATACCTAAATTTCTTTTAATTGATTTATAATAAATACTATTTTTTGAATATCCTCCTACAATAGGATATGTGTTTTCATAAGGAATAAATGAAAATCCTTCTGAACCAAAATATGTAAAGTCTTCTTCACGACCAGTACTAACATTTATTGTAAGAGTGAATCTTCTATTATGAACTACACCAATTGGTGTATTGTCTTTATCATATTTAAGTCTTATCATATATCCTGTAATATCGTATATACCACCCTCTTCGAAAGTATGATATATCATTTCGTTATCACCCAATTGTAGTGGTTCATTGGTAAATTCTTTTGGACTACCATCACCCCAATCAACATCAAATAAATAAAACATACCTTTTCTAAAATCGTTAAATACAGGATGAGTTTTACCAAATACATCTTCTTTAAAATATCTTGGATAAAAATAAAATTGAGCTTCTAATGGAGCTACAGTATCTAAGTAAGCTTCCAATTGTTCAGGTATTGTTGGGTCATAATATTTTGTTAAATCACCTTTACCATACCTAGCTGTTGCTAATTTTTGTCTGACATCAACATCAGGAACAAATTCATATGATTCTTTAACTTCAAAATTATCTAAATAAACAGTCCCTCTAAACTCATTTCCTGCTTGTACAAAAAATGACATATCTCTAACATTTTCAAAAGAATCTATATAATTCTGAGTAATATTAAAAGTAAATTCTTTCTTTTCCCAAACATTTAGTGCATCGTTTTTAAATCTATGCATACAACCAAATAAATCAAATGTCTCAGTTGTATTAGCATCTTCCCAATTACCAAATGAATTATAGTAACCTTGAGCATCCCAATAATTATCATTATGAATAATTATATTTTCTGTTGGTTGTTGTTGGACATGACTTGAACAAAAATAACGCTCTTCAATTGGTTTATCAAGTCTCCACATATCATAAGTACAATATGGGTAGTTGCCTTCGGGACACATACGGTTATTTCCATGCCACTCAGTATCAGGATTGTATATGGAATGATACCAATGTATGTCTGGTTCACCATCTTCATTAAAATCTTGATTATAAGAACTATTATTAAATTCAGGATCATAACAACTTGGTGTATCTTCCCAATGAAATTGGAACATAGGTACACTTATACATTTTCCAGCTTCACCAATATTACCTTGATCGTCTTTAGCTGAATAAATTGGCATGCCATATTCCTGATAATCATCATATTGTTGAAAAGATGGAGTATAACTTGGTGGAGATATTATTCCAGAACAAGACAATTTATAATGGGATTGGTTTCCACCATCACCAATTCCACAATTATCAAAATAATTTACAGGATTACCCTGATCAGTTAATCCACTATTTTCAGGTAAAAGTTCTGTTGCTAGTCTCCAATAATAACATGGGGGACGATCACACTGTGCATGATCATCAGGTAGTATATCCGGAACAAACGCAAAACCACAATCGTCCCAATATCCACCTCCACCTCCAAAGTCGTAAGTTATAGATCCCAAATAGTCATCATGGAATCCTAAATTACTAGCTTTCATAACACCAGATTCCACTTCAGGTGGATTTACCGATTCATATAAATCATCACTCATTGTTTTCATATAAAAACTAACATTTAAAGAAGTAAATGGATTTAATAAACCAGCATTTATATTCCTATCAAATATTTTTTGTGATTGGTTTATTGTTCTATATTGATTTTCGTTTCTAAGCTCTAATACTCTATATGTATTTTTTACTGATATATCTTGGTCAGGTTCTAAATTATTAGCATTAGTTAATAAGTCTTCTATGTTATCCCATTTACTATCAGCTTGAAATTTTAAACACTTGTTATAAGAGAGACATTCACTATTACCTCTAACCCACCTTGCCCATTGGAAATCATGTTCTATTGAAGCTATTTCTTCACCAACATAACCATCACCCGTTGGGTCACCATCACCACTATATAGAGATATACCAGAGTTATTCCATTCATAGTTAACATTTGGATAAGCATATAAGAAAGCACCACCATAAGCAGGAAAATCATCAGATGGTTCATAGGTTGGTGATTGTATAAATCTCGCTAGTCTTTCGTCTGTTGGGTCGTTACCAAAACCAGTATCAAGCCTCTCAACAGTTCCATTATAAGCTATGTGTTCCCAACTATCTGGATAATAAATGTTTTTGGTTGATTCACCATCAAGCCAAGTATCCCATTTTAGTTCATGTATAGCTCCTGATTCTCCGATACCCGTAGAATTTCTAACTAAATTATTTATTGGAAGTTGTGTAAATGTATCATCAACAATAGATGATTGAAATTTATCTGATAATTTATTATCGTTTACAGTAGAAAATAGTCCAAGTGATGGTCTTTCATCGGCATCAGAAGCATAAAATAAATCAGAGTTATTAGTTGTATAAGTTTTACAAGCTTCTTCCCCATTACGATATATAAAATTACTTTGTGATAAATCACCTCTACAAGTAACTGAAGTAATCCAAACAAAATCAGCCGAATTACCACCACCACCAGCCTCATTAGACTCCCACGGCATTACAATCCAACCCCAATCATCACCATAAGGAAGATTTGGAGTATCCCAATAAACCATAATTCTATCAATATTGGGTTCAGTAATAGTTACTATATTGTCTAAACATTTATAATATTTTAAATTATCATCTTCCCCTACAAATTCTGCTTTATAATCAGTTGGTAAATATGACATATCCCACCAAGCTGGCCACATTTTATAATCATCATTATAGTGGTAATCAGATTCATTATAACCTGGATTACTATGTCGAGAACAATCAGCACCAACTGGTGTAAGACCATATACGCTAGCACAACATTCTCGTGAACTTGCGGCACCAGCATCGTGTCTCATGTCATCAATATTAGCATAATTATTACAATTGTCAGTTCCATCAAATAGTCCCCGTTGTTGATTACACCAGTCTTCCCATGAATATTCACCAATTACAACTTCAGTATCAGGGTCAGCATCTTCAAAGTATAAATCAGGATAAGGCCCATAACACCTATCATCACTCTGCCTTATACCTATATAGCCACCCTCTTCGTCACCAATATGTCTACCATAATTTGGAGAATATTCTGCATTTGTTGTGTAGGCAATATACCCATCATTATAACCTTGTTTAAGACAATATTGAGTTAGTGTATCATCAACTATATTTTCAACATCCCAAAAACCAATGTTGTATTCTTGTGAATAGTAATCTAAATCCATCCAATCAAAACCAGGATTTTCCTGTTGTTGTTGAAATATAGCATTATTTTGTTCTATCGTAAGGTGTTGAATATCAGAGCCAGGTAAAGTTGGATTTAAAAATTCTGTCTCTGTTGTTTCACCAATGTAGTCTGGTGGTGTTAATAAAGGAACTCCACCACCCTGTGTTGAAGCTACTGTAACATAACTACCATCTTTACAAACTGCTCTCAACTCATCAAAGTTATATAGTGGAATTTCAAATTCTGTATTACAGTCTGCTGTTTGTAAAACATCATATATTTCTTCAGTACCATAAAAAGGAGTTTGGTTTACATCATAATAAAAACCATCACCAGATAACTCATCTACTTCATATTCTTGTTGCATCGGTGGATTTACCTCTGTAGGATAAAGTTTTTCTGCACCCAAATAAAATAATTCTGTAAATGATTCGTCACAAGGTAAATCACCATAAAAAGCTCTTGAGGTTGGAGTTTGGTAAGCTATGTCTATTTTATATTTAGTTCCAGCCTCTAACGAATCATTTTTTTGAACATGCCTTACTAAAATTTTATAAAGATTAGCGTCTCCATCAAATTCAGATAAGTCTACATGGAAAGGAACTCTTGATGGGTCACCCTCATAACTTCCATTTTCTAAATTAGTAGTGTAGTCCCCATATGAAAACCCAACCCCATCAGCTGATATATCTGGTCCTTCTGCTGCTAATCTTAGTTCTCCACCAATTCCATCATTTATAAATAAACCAAATGAATCATTAAAGTGAACACAAAATCTATATATTCCTGTCTCTTCCATTGTAATGTAAGACCTCATCTCAGCTAGATTATAGTTGGGGTCTTCATTTCCAGAGAATGGACTTGTATTTCCCGCAAAGTCAAAATTAAAACTTGAAATTTGTTGATTACTATAGGGTGAAGCGGTTATTGTTGCACCACTACCATCATCATATCCCCAAACATTTGGTTTCCATACATCAGGCCAACCTGAACCAGGACTTGGATGTTGAAATGGTTCTGTTACTTTAGTAGCACCACCATGAGTTTCACCATTGTCCAATCCCTCTTGATACCATGGCAAAACATTTGCATTTGTAAGACTTTCTTCATCAGCATTACCATCTACATCTCCACCAAGATACCTAACATTAACAGCCCCATTATTGAAGCAATGACCTAAACCACCAGTTCCACCATATGATTCTGGCCCAGTAGAAGCAAAAGGGTCTTGACAATAAACATCATCGACAATACTTTGGTTTGGTAATAACATTATTTCGAGGTGACTACAAGCTTGTCTGTAGTCTTCTAATAAATTAATTCCACTAAAAGGATCATAAGGATCAGACAGTGTCTGTTCAATGGTAACACCAAATATTCCATAGTCTTCATTTTGTTCTGGCCAATCAAACGCCATTTTAGTCTACCTTATAACCACGAGCTCGTAGTAAGTCTGTTTTTGATATGATTTCTACTTTACATTTATTACCCATATTAGAATGATTCGTATACCCAGTATCAATAATATTGTTTCTCCAAAAGTAAGGAGTTCTTCCACAATCAGGAGTTTCACCAACCTGTAAACATTCAGTGTATTCTTTATTTACACCATCTGCACCTGTACCACTTACTATATGCTCATCTTCCTCAACATCAGGATTAAAAGTTGCTACTATAAAATACCACTCAGTAAAATCTTCAGGTATCCAAGTAGTTGACATTAAACCTAAATCATAATCTGAATCTAAAGCAAATCCTGGAACATCGGTTGTTTTTTGTCTTCCTAATACCCCTACATGTGAATCTCTTAATTTATCACCATCTTTTATAACAAGTCTAACAAATCTTTCAGTATCACTTTTGTTGAAATAATTATTTTCTAATGCTATTTCTTCAGCATATTCTCCCCAAGTTCGAAAATCAGGTTCCCCAATAGGGTCAGCTGTATCGTATGTAATATTTGTTACTTCGTCTCTCCCTAAAGTATAAGTTTCTAATCTAAATCCAAAGGGGTTTTCTCCTCGTGTTGGGTTACCAAAATTAAACAATGTGCCACTTGAAGTTTTATCTAAAAATCTAACCCACATTGTGATTGTAAATCCTGTTTCTAAATAATCTTGTGTAATTGGATTTAATCCCTCAACATAATCTTGAGTTGTATTTCTTATAATAATACCTTGATTTGGATTTCTAAATTTCAAGTATCCACTGGATTCTAATTGATATTCTGGTCTTTCATCTTCAATTGGTATGTCACCCTCAATAATATCAGTTAAATAAGGATAAATGGTGTTATAAATATCTTCAAGAGTTTTATCTTCATTTAAATCATTCATATTATTTCTAATTCTTGTTATAAATGAGTCTTCCTCAGCAATAGTAGCTTGTTCAGATTCTTGTGTAGCTGATATACTATTGTCGAGATAATATAGTTGGTCTCTAGTCCAATTACCCATTGGGTCTCTATCAACAGCACCATCACCATCTTCATCAAAAACAGGAATAGTACCAGATAATAAAGTATTTAATTCAGTAAATAAAAAATCTATTCTTTCTTGTCTTGTTAAACCAGTTGGTATTAATTCATAAATATTTGTATCTAAATACTCATTAGCTTGATTTGGGTCTATAACTGTTTGTTGTTGTTTAATATTTACAAATTGACTTACATTTAAAGGATTATTAGAACTATCTGAAAGTAATGATGTAATGTCATATTGATTTGCACCATCTACATATAAAACAATTCCTATCACACCAGCACCCAAATCAGATAATATTACATCAATTTGGTTTATCGTAAAGTTATTTTCGTTAAAACTATCTACAATTTCATTTAATGTTATACCAGCACCATCATCTGAAAGATTAATTAAATCTTCTTCATTAGCCTTTACATCCTTTTGAAACAAGACAAGTCTATCTGAGTTACCCCTACCTAATGATATTAATCCATTCTTTATTGTTTTTTGATTTTGTTCAACCAAATCAGAATTTACAAATTCACTTTGTATTAGACTTTCGGCTATCTTATCTAAAATTTCTTCTAATGTAACCATTTATTAACTCCTCTTAACTATAAATTCAAAGTTATCATCAAATATCTGTTCTTGCCCATCATCTGTTTTTAATTTTAATTGTATTTTATAAACTCTATCAGGATAAAAACCATCCAACCATTGATTGAAATATGGACTTTCAGCATCACAACTCATTGATGTGTAAGAACTAAATGGAACTATATATTCATCAGTTGCAATATCTTTAATCGCATATGAACCACTACTATCAGGTATAACTGAACCAGTTACAGTTTGAACTGATGTATTAAAAGTTTTTTGAATATATCTTTTTCTTGCACCAACTCTAAACTTAA
>CENL01042852.1_pt1 | contig 21220 bp, 33 predicted proteins | sample 530221 | NCBI WGS metagenome assembly CENL01 (sample SAMEA2619791, study PRJEB7988) | marine metagenome | isolation source: saline water (ENVO:00002010), including
ATCGTCAGGAGTGATACCCTTCACTTTTTTACAGAAGGCTTAAGCTGAAGCACTGCTTTAAGAATTAACTGAATGACGCTATTCTCTTTCAGCGGAGATAAACCGATGATCTCTGAAAGCGCACCGATAACAATCCAGGTGATTGGGTTAGCTAAGATATCGTGCATGGTTAGTAGGGATGCAACACTTACATTCTAAGTGCATATTTCTTCATACAAATCTTTAGAAAAAACTTTTTGTTCTGGTTTGCGGAGGAAGAATCCTTTGACTTCAGGTAGTGTTTCCCAAGGTTCTTTCTCACGTTGTAATAACCATTTAGAGTAAACACGGTATTGTTTATCTGGTACACAAGATTCACAACGAAATGTTAAAGCGTCACCAGGCTTTAATTCAGCATAGAATTTACGAGTGGCTCTGATAATACGAGCGAATACTCCTGGTCCTAAAGTCCCTGTCATCTTTTTTCTTAACTGTTTCGAACGTTTATTCTTTCTTTCTTTTTCCCAATCGTTTAATTGTCTATGAGATTTAGATACGGCTGAAGAAATATTCCACAAGCATCTGCCGTTTACAACATACTTTACCATTAGACGCACTTTTAATATTTGACCGTCTGGCAAATATTCAGTGATTACTTTTGTTTTTTTCTTCATCAATCAAAGATTTCGTCATCAGTAGGAATAAACGGTTGAGCGGAGGCACTTTCTGTTTTTGTTTCCCAGAAGTATTCTTCTGATTCACCAAGCCTCCCCCATTTTGCATTGGGACTTTCTACCTGGAAATATCGAGTGGAGACGAGGAAGTCGGGGGTCTTAATATCTTCTGGGGACAGAGAAGGATCACTAAGACGACATCGGTTGTTTGGATAGGCTGCAATTTGACCATTTGGCAGCGCGATAATGTTAAAGGATTTATGTTCGTCCGGCGTCTCTGCGAAAGAGATATCAGTCCGAGAGCGGTCCCCATTAAAACTGTCAATAGTAAACAGATATTCCCCAGCGATAGAACCGTGGGTTTTGGTTCTGATTTCCCACCCCATCGTGTAGACAAGATTTTTTTCCAAAGTGGCAATGTCATGGCTAAAACAATTCCAGAACTGAAGTTCTTCTAGTGGTAGATCAGGGTCAGGAGCCTTGCATTCATGCGGAGAGTCTGAATCCCAGAGAAGTAATGCCGAGATCGGGAGTTTATCGAACATGGCTCCGTACTCAGGTAAGAACACCTCCCAATAAAAAACACGGCCAGGAAGAGACTTAACGCTAACCGTATAGCCAAGAGTGTATTCACCATGACCATCTCTTAAATCACGAAGGTATTCTTTTCTTACCCAGACCTTTAACGGTGGTACATTCGTGATTAAAGTAGACACCGATCAGACATCATATTGCTTACATTCTGCCATCCATGGCAAGTCTTTGCAATACTTTTTGAACTCTTCGGTCGGATTATTTTTCTTTTTTTCAATTGATCCGTTCCAATATTGTTCGATAATATCGTCAGAGCTGCCGCTCACCAATGGTTTTTTGATCATTAGAAAAGTGTCTTCTTTAATTATAATAGTATTACCGTCGGTTCAATAAAGGAACAAATATATCGGGAAGCGCATCATTAGGACGGTGATCTCTTTGCCATGCGGTCTGCCATTCGCTAAGGGAATGATCATGAAAACTATCCAAATAACCTGGATTAAACTCACCAAGCAGTAAGTCTTCCGGAAAATCTTGACCAGCTGGAAGGGTAGTAATAAGCCAGGATGCACGTGCTTGTACTTCTACTGTAAAAGTATTGTTAACCTGTGCAATGATATGTGTGTAAGCATTGGAACTTGAAGGAATTGTAATATTTTCATCAACAGGAGAAGTGATTTCAAAGTTTGTTGGAATATCTAAACTGTTTTCAAGACCAACATCAACAACGTTTATATCTTCACACAAGATAAAGACTTCATCGTCTTGTGGCTCAATTACTAAACCAACCTCATAGTCAAGCGGTTCGTTTCTCGTAGAAGATATACAAATTAAATACTTACCCTGATTTAAAGGGTAATACATATCATTTCCTTTATCGATACGGCTTGCATTGAACGTATTGTATAAATCTGAGTTTGCTGCACTTACACCACCAAAAAAAGGGTAGTAATTAAAAGTATTATTTGGATTTAATTGTGCCCCAAAGGCTTTTAAAGCAGCCTCTTCATCAGCTGTTTTTACTCTATATTGACGAGCGTTAAAGACATTGGCACCTAAAAACTGAACCTGTTCAACAGGAGGATCCTCCTGTTGAAATATCATCCGACCTTCTTTGGGGATTCTATTCTGATCGTAAGCAGAGACTTGAATATATTTAGGATGCGGTGGTCCTTTTGTGAGGATAATCCACGCAGGAACTTTTAACTCAACTTGAAACCAGGCATTGTATCCACCTCCTCCGAAGCCTCCATTTGAAGCCGAAGAAGTATCGGCACGTCCGACAACACGATGCTTCTGAGTAAAGTTACCTTTAAGAAGGCGAAGACTTAATTGATCAAATTCCCCTAAAAACGTAGGGTTAAATTGATTTCTGTTAGAAGTCGCTGCCCTCCCTCGCCTAGACATTATATGTAGTTTGCATTTTCTTTATTTTAGTCGAAGGTATCTTTCGTTCTGTCAGGTACGATAGTTGGATGTAGTATGCGTGTTTTAATATGTTTCGCAGTAAATTCATCCACTCTCCCTGCTTTTTCAAGATTATTGAAATGATTGATTTTGGCCCAATCAAAGTCAATTTCTAACGGATGTATTGTCTTGGGCGGCACCTCATGATTGAAGTGAGTTTTAAGATGGCGAGGATTCACACATTTTAGATTATTGCATAGTTTTGTATTGCGTTGAACATATAACTTACCCGTGTCTCCCCATGCAATGTGATACATGACCTTCATGGCTGTCATATTATCTGCCCGTTTCTTAGAATTTAAAGAACGATAAGAAGGGAAGACGTGTCGGAACTCCTCATACTCATATTCCCAACAATCGTTTGCGCCTTTAATATTTACAAAATCTAAAAAACGTTTAACATTTATTTTATAATTTTTATCTAGGTAGTTCAAATCAAACCCGCAGACGTTTTGAGAAATTTTATGGGCGCAGTGATAGCACCATTCCTTAGATTTATTTCTAATCGTGTGCCCATGTACGCAAGGATAGCCGTGATAGAAATTAATTTCATCAAGCTTTTCATCGGTGTACTCGTTAATTAAAGGTATGTGAGGAAGAATAATAGTTGCCATCAGAATCAATAGATCTTACGCTCACTGCGCGGAATAAGATGTAAGTTTTCTCTGTTATCTTTCTTGTAATTAAACGGCTCATGGATAACATCATATAAGCCAGGATCTTCATTATTTCTTAAAAAATACACTAGGCGATGAGCACTGTATTGTCCTCCTAACACCCTGACTAGATAGTATCTTTTATGCTTAACCCAGGTTCCAGCCATGGATCCCTCAAGCCTTTTTCCCCGAGTCGTGGCCCACTCCAAACCACTAGGATATTTATCTGAAAGTCTTACGTGTTTCTGCAGAACAGAGGTAGTGAAGGGAAAAGAAGTGGACTTAGACAAAGCGTTGACAGTGTTAATTGATTTTAACCCTGGAACAGTAAAGATCAATCTTTGTTTAAAACAGGCCCCCGTAAGGTATCACGGGAGCCAGGGGTCTGCACCTCAGTCCAAAGCTTCTTCAAAGATTTCTTCGAATTGAGGAGCGATATTATCCCATTGGTACATGGGATCCGTAGCCCTTTCATAGCAGGCATCCGCCACAGTATCGAGGAGTTCTCGATCATCGTAGAACTCACCGAGGATACGGCTCAGATCTTTTGCTGATGGGATAGGCATCCGACGACAGTAATTCGTGTCTACATCGACGAACTGTGTCTCAATCAGAGGGCAAGCACCTTCATAAATTTCTTTTAGCGATGTGTGATCAGGCACGACCTGAGCACGACGACAGGCACCATGTTCATGGTTCACAAGACCGTGACCTTCACCCTTGCAGGTATTGACTCCCACATCGGCTGCTCCGTAAATAACATTCAGCATTTCAACTTCAACGTTAGGCGGATGAGGACTTTGCGTTGTCATGATGATCCTGCCATTGGGGTCAAGGTCACGCTTCCGCATTTCCTGTCCGAACAGGGACATCACATCCCAACCCTGGTCCTTTAGGCCCATATGCAGATAGAGCTTCGTGTCTGGACGATCAACTGCGAAGCGAGCAAAGGCTTCGATTGTTACGTCAATGCGTTTCCGAGCTTGGTTGCGGTTGCCATTGAAGACAATGAAGATGTCAGGATCTAAACCGAGACGGCGACGGCATTCTTTCTTATCTGTTGGATAGAACTGGCCAGCAGTGATTCCATGAGGAATAACAGCAACCTCCTTTTCATACCCTGCATTAATCAGTTCTTGAGCGCCGAACTCTGTATAGATAACAAGCTTGTCCCATTCAGGACTACGATCCAGCAGGCCACCCGCCCACTCATAAGAATCCATGGGGCAGTAAGCGACGAACTTGAAGTTGCCCTCTTTGTGTTCTTTGGCGATCTGATCGTAAAGCTGGTTGACGATCCAGATATCGTTGTTCACAAACACAATATCCGGCTTTTCAGCTTTCACAACTTCAGCTATGCGCTGCACACCAAAGGGTTCCGTCTGAAACCTGTTGGATGAAGGATACATTTTGAACTCTTTCTGGAGTTCACAGGCATCTCCCCACCAGTTATTGGCCAGGATTACAATCTCAAACTTATCTTTCAAACGATTAACAAGATTTTCAGTAACACGTGCAAAGCCGGTCTTTGCAACAGCATCACCTGACCATAAAATTTTGGGGCGTTTATTCACAGTTGTAAGTATTGCTAGCGAAAGTGTACCCTATTTTTCGTAGAAATTTTTATACTTATCTGGGTCATTCATGTAGTCAATAAAAGAAGGCAAAGCTTGGATGTTGGCTTTTGTTGATTCGTTGTTGCGTAACTTCAGTCCCGTCATACCCTTTTTCTTTTCTACTACATCTTCTTTGATGGGTAGCTCGTTCGTCTCGCAGATCTCAATCAACGTTGACTTGAAGTTCGAGAATGTCACTGGCTTGTTACCAACTCCTTCGGTGTATTCAAGGTAACTGGGGTACAGGTGGGTCTCGCAATCAGCGTAAACGTGCCGACTTCCCTCGTTAAAGGGCACCTTTCGCTTTCTACCAAAAGCAGTGAACTCCCCTGGTGCAAAAACAACGTGCTCATGGAGCCAATCGTGAACTGGACTTACCTTCCGATCACGTTCCGATGCTTCAGCTTTGTAAGATTTAACATATTCTTTAGGTTTGCAAAGGTAGTTCACCATTTCTTCATCGCTCATGCTGAGCAACCAATTAGTTAATCCCGGCAGTTCTGGGGCAAACTTTCCTTGTGGAGTACCATCTTTAGTAAAGTCAATAAGGACTTGACCTTTCGCGGTCCTACCTTTATATACGCGGTTAAAATAAAGCGTAATCCTTCGTCTCTGAAGTCCAGTTGTTTTGTCATTGCTTTGAATCTCCGAGTTAGCGGTGATGATCACCATTCCTTTGTACTGATAACTGGTGGTAGACGCTTTGTATTTGACTTCACCGCGTAACATATCGTCACCAGTGAGAGCTTTCAAAGTGTTAGCAGTACCACCCCACTTATCCTGGTCTGGTAAGAGGATTAACTTCTTACCAACAAAGTTAGTCAACTCAAACTTATTTGATTCCATCTCGCGGAAATGGGTTGACGCAGTGTTATCGCGTCCAACTAATGCCACACAAAGGTTGGCAAAGGAAGACTTACCTGTTCGTCCGTAACCCACTAATTCCAGGAACATCTGCACGTAATGCGCCTGGAGCAGAACGGCCCTCATGTAAGCACGTAGTAGCTGCACACGATCTTCATGGTCATGCTGCGTCCAGGCCAGCCACTCTTTGATCTGCGGACAGTCAGCATCAACGATATATGGGTAAGGCTGCTGATGAATGATGTAAAGAGCCCGGCACTCGTTTACGGTCGGCCCGTTGATTTCATTGAACTCCATGGTGGAGAGTTTCAATAAACCGTTGGTAAAGAGAAGGTAATCATCACCCTCGTACCATTCATCGTGGCTTAACTTTTCAGACAAGGTCAGCTTCAAATCATCAAGCATTTTCCTAGTCCAGCTTTTAATGATTCCTTCGCTCACCATTACATTTAGCGTATCGATTAAATCATTACCGAATTCTCGAATGTCGTATGACTTCCAATACCCACTTGGCTGGAACTTACGGAAGACGCCACTAGCAGTGCAGTATTTTAGGTTGCCATTGTACTGAATGAGTGTGTACTCCAGTAACTCATTGAAAGTTGTTTGAGATAAATTGCGCTGCCGTTTACGAGGAGCGGGTTCAGAAACAGGCAACTCAGGCTCACGCTTAGGAAGTTCTTCTTCCCAGACATATGTGTCGTCAATTGTCTCTTCCATCTCAGCAACTTTCTTTGCCGCTGCTTCAACTTCCGCATCGTCTATTGGCATTACCTTGTACTCTTGTGGAATGGTAAAGCCATACTTTTTTGCGTCTTCAATTAACGAGCCGAGCGTCCGTCCTTCCTTGCGATCAAAAGTTTTCCACTTTCTTTCACATTCCCCTTCCTTAAACTTTGCACTTTGCCTGGACCATTCGATCCAGATATCTAAGCAACTGTCATCAACAGCATGAAGTGCCTGACCAACTGCAATCCAGCGTTCATAGTCTTCATAGTGCTCTTCATCCAGCTTCATGACAGCTTGTTTAGCCACGCGGATATCACGATCTAATGTGATCTCACTATTGATGGCGAAGCTTGTCCCTACATATCGCTGCCTCTCTTGATGAGGCTTTGACATCTTTCCATTCTTTGCTGCGATGTGAGCAATGATCCAGTCTGGCAACTCAGGTAGATCTTTTACATGCTCAAAACCTTCACCTTCAAGTGTCTTATATCCTGCAGTGCTGGGATGCTTACCCATGATTACACCCTGGGTCTTCTTCCAGAGAATCTCTAATTTTTCTTTGCCCTCACTAAGCCACGTGTATTTATTGCGAATGAAGACATCAAATTTATCCCTGGCCACTTTATATAATTTCCTTACCCTTCCCTCGCGTCCGCTAGTCACAGCAAGGGTTTTGGGCAGTGCAGCTTCAAAACTTGCACCACACATCTCTTCGATGAGATCTTTTACACTTGGCCCGTCAACATCAACCCATACTAATCCGTAGGGCTCGTTACCAACTGGACCTGATAACAGACCTACAGCTTTCATACGATTGCTGTAAAGATGTTCAGCAATCTCTCCAACACTTAAAGGATTCTTCTGCCAACCAACTAGGTATGGGTTTTTATTCTCACCAATCGGTGTCAGTGGCCAGGAGCTAGGGATGAGATCCAGACGAATTTCACCCTGCTTTAATTTTGTTTCCTCCATCAGTTCACGCTCTCGATGAGTTGTAGCTTAACTTCTTTGCTGGTATTTTTGTCATCCAAAATTAAAGATAAAGCATGAAGATGCATAGAAGTCGGAACAAGGATGGTATCACCGGGAACAGCATTCTCCACTGTTGAAATCATGGCACGCGAAAATTGCCCAATGTGAATTGAGTGTTTCATCTTGAATTTTGCCCCGATATGTTCTTATCCTAAGACGGGTAATCCGGCTCTCAAGATAAAGGTTACGGGTTTTCCTTGTGTGGCTCTATAAATGTACCCTGTTATCCGTACCTTGGCAGCCGACAAAGCTACTCTTGCTCAAGATTTTCTTCGGAATTTTGTTAACCTGTGCCTTAGATCATCGACAAAATTTAAGAATCCAGTCCAGAGGCACAGCAGGAAGGTTGAGACGAGGAATCGGAAACACTCCATTCTTTTCTTGACTCTTCAAGATACAGAATAGCGCCACTCAATGTTGTAATTGAATCACGTGCATGGCCGAGCATAGTATTACAGTGATGGCACAATAGTCCTCGAATTTGTTTGGAATCATGGCAGTGATCGACTACAAAAAATCTATGCCTAGAGCCAGGTGTATTGGTACCACAGATTTTACAAACTCCTTCTTGAAGTTTAAGCATGTTTTCATAATCCTCATGCGTAATTCCGTATCTGTTTTTTAGATTCTGACACCGTTTAGTAAGCGTCATAATCAGTAGGGCCTTGTTCTTCGAGCTGATTGTAATACTCCTGTACGATTTTTTTCCAGTCATCGTGAAGCATATCGAGAAAACGTCTAGAGATCTTGAACACCTGACATCTTTCAGGAGTGCTAACAAGAATTGCAGCCTGATCTACCTTGATATCTAATGTCTGCTGTAGGCCAAGATCGTAGGCTGCTAATTGTTTTAATGTTTTCTTAAATTTAATATTCCCAGTGAATAAGTCCCGCCACTCTTGAGAACCTTTTTCAGCATCTTTGGGAAAATAACGAGAGTATGGTTTAACGGAGGTCTTCAAGTCGGCCAACGTCAACTTGCCTTTGGCATAGGCCACAATATCTGGTGCTCCGACCCAGGCCCTTCCTTCATCTGCTGCCCACACCCTAGCGATACCATCACCGCCGATAGTAAACTTGTACTCATCCTTGAGGGGATTCTCAGCCCAGAGTACTTCTCCGAATTGATCAAGAACTGAGGGCATCCCATCCCAGAAATCCTTGTACTCATCAGGGATCTCAGGATTCTTTTCTCCATCTGCGAGGTAATGCTCCATCTTTGAATGGATGAAAGTGCCACGCTCAGCAGCTTCTTCTTTCTTGCCTGGATTCTTCTTACCCCATGCCAGAAGTTTCTTTTTCGATGCTTCGGACGCAGTTTCTGATAAAACTGTTGTCACAGACGGAGCGTAGCCAGTACCCAGCGGGACTTTGTAATGTCTTTTCCCATTAATAACAACGCGACAGTCACCTTCGTTTGCTTCTTTAAGCCTATTCTTGTCCCAGACTTTTTCTGAAGCAGTCATTTTGATGCTTTCTATATATCATTAACGTATCATTAAAACGCTTAAATTAAAACAAAAGGAGCTTTGTCGGTTTTTCCTACCTTACTTATAAGATTTAGCTGGCTAGAGTGAGATCGAACAAACAAATTTTCAATGGCACTTCCAGAGCAAGTCAAACTTTCAGTCAATGCAGCCAACGAATCCATGAGGGATGCCTTGGCTTTCACTGCACGTCGTGAGAATCCAATTCTTATCAGTGCCATCACAGACATCATCGCCAAGATTGAGTCTCTCCACTACATGGACATCATTGCCGATGACTTTGCCGAACATTTAATGAAGTTTGAAAATGGTCAATCCAAAAAAGGCTGAGGAAGACGCTCTCAGGTTCGCAAAATTCTTTAAGGATCTGGAGAAATGGATGCCAGAACCTGATCCCGATTGGAAAGAAAAGGCTAAAGTATCTAAGTACGAAGCAATTTACCAGGCTCGGATCAATGGCGATCAACGTGACGGAGAATGATGACGGCTCAATTTCTATTGAATGGGACGAGCATGATGACTATGAAAAGATGTACAACGACTGGAGCGAGAATGACTTCATCGCTGCCTTGACTTCTGGAATTTTAGCAGTTGCTCAGAATACTTGTTATGATGTATCGGGCAATACAGTCCCAGGAGTAATAGTCGAATCTCCTGAAACCTCAGAACAAAGTGTTACTGAAACGAGCGGTTTAATGGAAGAAAATAAGGAGGGTTAATCCCTCCTTTTTTTAGCGAAGTGAAGCTTTGACCATCCAGCTTGCTTTGAACAGTTCACCGATTAACTCAGATAGATAGTTCTCCACATCGGGAGCATCACACTTGATTGCAGCTTGTCTTGTTTTTTTAAGACTCATTGCAAAAGTTTCTAAGTTCGTATAATAGGTTACAAGCATCGAACTGGCTTCATATGAACCAACATGCTCTACATCTTTTGAAGCGGATCCAAGACCTTTCCCACACATCGGCATCAGATAATCCATCGAGCGCACAAGTTCACCAAGGCGATCAAATTGTTCAGTATGCTCTTCGTACTGCTTTTTCAGAAACTTATGGACACCTAGAAAATTCCCTGCTTCGTAATTGAAATGGATCAGATGAGCCTGGAGCCGCAGTTGATCACACGTTGAAGCTGCCTTGATCAGGTCAGCAATAAGCTTTGTTACCTTATCGTCTTTTTTGTACTTAGGTTGTGGCCCTGAAGTTTTATCCTCCACAACTTCTAATACAGGTGGCTTGGGATCAAAAGGATCGGGGATGTTCACAGTTTTTAATGCTCTACGTGACTTTCATTTTAGAGTAAATACTACTTTTGTTAAAATAAAAATTATGTATAAAAGAAGGAAAGCATGGCTTTTCAGACTCTTAATAGCGATTTGCACAAATACAATTTTATCTATTGAACCCTAAAGAAAAAATATTATTAACATTCTTGGGTTGTATATTTGCTGCTCAGATTTCTTTTCTTGGTTTAGCAGTAAATTACTGTACTAAGAACGGAGGACTAAGAGCTTGTCCTCAGATTGCAAAACGTTATGAGATTACGTTTGGCACAATGACTGCTACAGTGTTAGCGTTACTAACAGGAGTTAGTTTAAACAATGGATCAAAAAGAAATTGATAACTGGAAGAAAATTAAAGAACACTTTGATTCTCTTCCAGAACACAAACGTGACAACATGTTCTATAAAAGAGCAGTCGCTATTGTTAATAAACAGCCAGACCCTTTGGAAAAAGAATCACTCTTTGGACAGTGAAAGTAACGCAGCGATATAGCTGAGAATTCCCGCTGTAATCGCAGTGGCAATTGCTTCACTCATTTCTCCACCGAAGTGAGAGGGATGAGTCTGCCAATCAACTATCGTCACAATACCCACTAGCAACGCTGACTGCATGAAGGGCTTGTAGACCTTCAAGAGAGGGACCAACACAAGATAGGTTAGTGCTGATGCGACACTTACCTTCAACGCGATTAATACATGGTTCAGTGTCACCAAGTTTAAAGATCCCTGGACCATGAACACAACGCAGCTGGTCCACGTTGTGATTAGTTTTTGTTGAAAGTCTTTTGACGTTGGTAGTTTATTTTTCACATTTGTCATTCGTCGTCTGTATGCTTGGCCATAGACGATGCACGAAGGGTTGCATTAATGCGGTCAAACAACTCCTGTTGATCTTTTTCAGAGAAACGCTGTACGCCAGTGTGGCTTAGTTTCACATCATTTCGAACCCAAGTTTCTAAACCCATGTCGTTTGCACGTTTACAGAAGGCATAGTCTTCTGTTAGGTAAAGATTATCTTGATCTTTATTAATAATTGGCTGGAATAAATCAGTAAACCTACCAGTCCAATACCTGAAATCTAATTCTTCTTTATAGTGATCAAGCATCTTTGCAATGGTTTCTCGCTTGACCATCATGAAACCGTTAGCAATATAATGAGTACGTACTAACTTTTTATCCATCTCAAATTCACCATTAAAAGTAGGATAAGGAACACTGCACCACCTGATGGGGAAAGATTTAAGAGGATACATTCCACCGACAATATCTTTATCTGAAATCAATAGCTTCCAGACATCTTCCATCGTAAAGCCGACATCAGCATCGACCCACAGCATGTGTGTCCATCCTTCCAAGTGCTCAAACGCATTGCACGTCATGATGCTCCGACCTTGAGAGATCAGAGAACACCTGGAATCAAAGTGATAAAGAATATCAATACCATTTTCAATACCTTCGCGCTGTAGTTCTAACAAAGACTCTACTGTCTCAAGAAAAATCTTCCCACCGTAACACGGCATCATCACCAGGATTGTTGGTGGAGTGAGATCCGAACTGTTTGGATCAAGCATCAGTCACTAAAGGTGGGAATGAATACCTCAGTATCTCTTGTTTCATTCATTTTTGCAAGGTCTCTTGTGATTGCTTCCATACGTTCAAACCATTGATCACGCATTGCACGTCCGGCTTCATTCAGGCAAAAATTTTGCCAGAGACCCGTATAAGTTCCATGGAGGGGATGGTCTTTTTTATCCCGACCATCAATCCTATACATGTGGTCCATAAACAACACACGCTTTTCTTCTTCAATTGTGTCCCATCCGATGATGGTGGTACCTTCCATGTGGGGCATCAGTCTTCTACCAGTGCTGTGTGAATTTTAGTGGTAAAGAAACCTTTTGTCTCGTCTTGTCTTAGTTCCCAAAGGATATCAGCAAGATCATCATGGACCAGTTCTGAGAATTGCTCTAAAGTTTTTCCAGAGAAGGGGTCGTAATTGATTTCGACATCAACTTGAAAAGTAATCTGCGCGGTGGGCACGTTTCTTTTATTGCTAAGGTTAATTTATCACAAAAGCTTTTCCAAGGAGTGAGCTTGATTAGACCGGTAGTAACCGATGCGCTCCTGGATCACATTATAAAAATGAATGGCACTATCAACCTGTTCTTCAATCTCCATGGACGCAGCTAAGTTTTCGTTAGAGATCATTGAACAAGTCAAAAGAATTACTCCAAGCTCCATCTTGTCACCGAACAGAGCTTGGAGTGGCGTTCCATTTTGTGTGAACCCTTCAACTAGCCTGATTAATTGATCTAGCTGTTCGTTCTTTTCCATGGAACTATAAAAGGCATTCTTTTAGTTTAAACCACTTTGCTTCTCAAGATGCAACCAGTAAGAATAAGCATTAGCTGCGTTTACATGGAAACGTTTACCAAGAATCAAACGCTTCTTTTTTTCTTGACAGTCCTCAAAAGCTTCGCATTTGTACTCAGGAATCTGTTCATCGATAGGATCTTTGAGCATTTCTAGCTCTTGATCAATCAATTCAAGTTGAATAAGAAAATCATCTACTGCATTACGATGTGCAAGGATATGTGTCTCTGCATCAATGTTGCTCTTAGGTTCAATAATTTTTACGTAGAAGCTTTGAGGAATGTGAGGATGTTTGAAACGCCATTCTTTTTCTTCACGTTTCCATTCCTTTGTGTGCGGTGTCTTAAACACTGAAGCAGACATGAGTTTTACAATGATGTTTGGTTAGATAAAGAGAGCCGGTTCGTCCGTCTCTTGAGATAAGGTAGCACGTCGGGATCGGTCACTGCGGGCTTTGATAACCGACAGAGTTACCATTGAGAGAAAACTTGCTGCAATTAAATAAGGCATTGAAATGAAGGTAGAATAATTAAAAGTAAATCCAGTTTATGTTTTCCAAACTTGATTTCACTCCTCAAACAAAAGATCTTTTCTGGGAAGAAAAGATAAAACGTTCTATCAAAGATAGTAACGACATGAAAGAGGTAAAAGAAATCGCTACCCTCTTAGCGAAGATAGCGACCCAAAGAGCTGGTATGGTCTCTGGTTTAACTAAAGCACTGATGGACGCGGAATTTCCCCTCCGACCCGCTCCTTAAACTTCATTGCATTGCTGTGAGCATTGATGACAAACTCAGCAACAAACTCATCAACGTCCATGTTTTCATTAGCGGCTAAGCCAACGATCTGATAGTACGTTTCTTTAGGAAGCTCAAGGTAAATACTACGGGTCTCCGGTTCTTTACAGTTAATAATCACAGTGAAGCGTCCTCTCCGGTTGGGTTAGCAGCAGCAGGCAGAGCGGCTTTTGCTGACTCAGGCATAATCTCCACGCCAGCAGCGATGCCATACTGACCGTTGAGCTTACTTGAGATCATGTCGCAATAAGCAACAATGTAACCTTTGTAACGCTCTTGATCTTCCCAGGTCAATTGGTAAGCTTCCTCAGGGATCATGAACCGATCCAACGCTTCCGCAGCTTCTTCAATTGTGTCAGCCAGCGGTCGCTCATATGCTTCGATACCACAAATTTCAACACCGCGCTCACCTTCCATGGATCGCTCAAAGGAGCAGCTGAAAACAGTAAGCGCATGAACACGGGCTCCGAAAGTAGCACTGACATCTTCTTCGTTCACCTTGTTAAGGCAAGCTTCGATGGTGCGATCAAAGTCCCGTTTCTTGCGAGACAAATCAACTCCATTGAGTCCCTTGATGGATAACACCACTGGCTTGGAGTGCGCCCTCCTGTTGTCCTTGGTAAGAATAAAGCCGCAGTACATAGTGCGGACAGTGTAACGGCGCTTGTGATTAGGATCCTCTGCAGCCTTTTCTTTGTCAGCATCAAATAAAGCCTTGGCTGCTTCCTGCTCAAAGGTTCCAATCATTTCCTTGTTCCCATCAGTCTCTTGAATAATCAATGGACTTGTGTGCAAGAACTGCATACGAATGGCAGTAAAATTAATCCCCTTCTCAATATTCTTTTTGGCTCCGTAACCGCCGAACGATTGTTCGTAGCCAAAAATGACAGCACCCTTGGGATGCTCCGGGTACTCCATATCTTCTTCTGAAGCTGTCCACTCGCAGTGAGGAAGATCCTGTTCTTTCAGGAACCAACCCATGCGCTTGGATTTGTTCAATGGCTGCAGCGTTGCAAGCTGCTGATAACCACTCTTGAACTCAGGGTTTGAAAAGAGCTTGAAACTATCAGCACGACGTTTTGTCAGCGCCGTTTCTTTTGGCTTGGATGGCATCGGGATGGTACGTGATTGTTGGGCGGTTTTTGAAGAGAACCGCAAAACTCTTCTTCAATTTAGGTCAGAAGGGTTGGTTGTCATCATCCTGTTGTTCTTTTTGGAACTCTGTCGGCTGCGAGACCGATCCCTGGGGCGCACCCCATCCACCTTCGGATACGGTTGGCCACAAGGATTTCACCTCGGATCCCTCGGAGATACTTGACTTGGGCTGGATCATTTGATCCTGTGTCTTGGGTGGACGAGGAGGAAGAGTCATCTTGTTGACTACAAGTTGAGTGCTCATGCGAGGAGCACCCGTCTCCTGATCCTGCCATCCGCGAGTTGAAAGCCGTGCCCACACTGTCAATCCAATTCCCTTTCGTGTGTAGTCAGCCATCATACGTCCGAGCTGGAGTTTGTCCGCTGAACCATTGATAGCGACAAGGTTAAACAGATCACTCACTCCATCTCCGGTACGTACCTGAAGAGTTTGATTCACGATGATCAAACCATCTTGAGTCCGGCGTACATGTTTCGGATCAGACTCGTCGATGTCTTTGATGCAGCGGCCAGACAAAATTACTTCATTGAAACTTTTGAAGTTGTCATGCACTGGTTCAATACTGGCCGACGTGACTGAGAAGGTTTTGTTTTCAAGGTTGTGACGCAGCGTTCCGCAGTTAACGAAAACCCTCTGACCAACCTGGGCATTTTCTTGAAACAACCTTGCGTTGCTTCCAATTACCTGAAGCTCAATTGGAGTGTCAATACGATTCTTTCCAGCAGCACGAACACTAGCCTGGCATTTAGAAACAAACCATTTAGCACCGTTGTCAGTAGCCTCAGGGGCCGAAAGAATCTGGAGCGTCAAAGAAGCGAAGTTCATTTGTCAGAGGATAAGTCGAGAGTGTCGAGATAAAGGCAAAGGTTAGTTAGGCCGACCAGCTTCATCGCATCTTCTATCAAGCTGTCAAAAGTTTCAGCTCGATAGAATTGTTTCAGAATCAGTTCAGCCTCTTCAAACCCTTCAGATTCACCAGTTAATTGCTTGATGAACTTGAGAGGAGCGTTGTCAATAAACAGGGAGACCAAGCTACAAAGCACAGCTTCCTGTTTGTTTTCAGGAATGTTCTTAATGATCTTTTCTTTAAGATCAAGATCGATGTAACAATCGTCCATCAGTGACACTCCTTCCAGGTGGAACCAACTTTCGCATCCCCTTCAATAGGAACACGAAAGTTATAGTTTTCTCCTGCCATCTGAAATGATAACAAGGCAAGCTTAGTCACGTCTTCAACTAATTCAGGACGACAAGATAACTGTATCTCATCATGAACGAAAGCGTGTTGTTGCCAGTCCATACCGTAAATTAATCCGAATTCATGTAAGTTTCGATGAAGGTTTACCACCGTAGCTTTCATCAGCACGGCCCCTGCAGCCTGGAGCAAAACATTCAACGCTTTAAATTCAGACCGACAATACAAAGGACGGCGGTCAAGTCCCATCAAGAAGCCACGCTTTTCTAAATTTGCGCTCAGTTTTGTTTTGAGCTGTGACAATGCAGGCACACCTTTCATAAAGGATGTGATTACGGTCCTGCCTAAATCTTTCAGAATCTCACTGCGTGTTTCATTGGGATCTACAATTGTTCCCGCTTTGTAATGTCCAGCACCATACAACACAGCGTAAAGAAGGCGCTTAGAAATGTCTCGGGTTTTTACACCGAACTTCTCTTGGTTGTAGACATGAATATCAATATCGTCGTCACAGACCAGACGACCGTATTCACCTTCATCGTACAGAGCTAAGTAACCAGCAAGACAGCGGAGTTCCAGAGCCTTTGCATCCACACCAATGAGAGAATAACCGCGAGGAGCATGGAATAAAGCGCGGCACTCCTTACCGTACGGCGAATAGACGGCAGGTACTTGACCCATGTTCGGGTTTCGATGTGCAGCACGACCAGTGATGCAACCGTTGGTAATAAGATCGCCATGAATAAGACAATCTTCATCCACAAGTTTAAGCCAAGCATTCGCACCATCCTTAATTTGTCCTAACCTTTTCTTAACCAGCATGTATTCAGATAAGGGTTTAGCTTCTGGAAAAGACAGAGATGCAAGTACATCGTCGTCAACTACAGGATTACCTTTATCAGTGACTGCTGTCGGTGTCCAGCCATACTTTTCCTTTAACCTTTCACAAATCTGCTGCCTGCTGCCCGGATTGAATTCAGTCAGTTTTGGACGCCAAACTTTTTCACCAGCGACATAACCCTTTGCTTTGTTATTAACCTTAGGAATAAACCAGTCTCCCTCATCCTTTGCAGGAAAAGCCTGGCGCAATTCAATTACTAATTCATCTCTTCGCTTTTCAAGTTCATCCACAAGATCAAGAGCTGTATCAACATCAAATGGAAAGCCTGATCGAATTTGTTTTTCAATGCAGCGAGCCAAGTCATGTTCGAGCCTGTTAGCTGGTTCTTTGAGGTGGGGCTGATTAAGCAGAAGCTTGTAGAGTTGCTCGGTAACACGCGTATCTTGCTCACAGTAAATGAGCATTTCCTCGGTGTACTTGCTGAAGTCTTTGAACTCCAGTTTATTGTTTTTAAACCTATAGCCAAAAGCTTCAAGAGAGAAGGAGCCATGTAAGCGGGAGGGAACATGAGGGTAGTCAATCCTGTCAACATCGAGAAGCTTTTCTTTAGGCCAGAGAAATCTGGCACATACTAAAGTATCAATTAACTCTTTGCCGTCGAAGTCAACTACACCTGGGTACAACTTCTCGATTACAGGGCAGTCGTAGAAGATAATGTTGTGACCAATGAGAGCATGAGCGGAAGCCAGATGGATAAGAGCACCAGTAATATCGTTAGGCCCGTAAGTAGTAACCTTTCCTGTCGCAACATCTTGAGTGACGATACAGTAAATTTTATTGACTTCATTGTAGAAACCATTTGTTTCGATGTCAAAAATTAGATATTTTTTATGCGAACTTGGCTGCAGGGGAAATGTCGAATTGATGCTTGGAAAGTTTGGAGTCATTGTTTTCAATCCAAAAAAGGATACTGCGAGCAAGAGAAAGTTGAGGCAAGTTCATGATGTGATATACATCGGAAGCTCGCTCGATAGGAACTAGTGAGAACTTTTTTCCTTCAGGCTTAACACCGTGAGGAACACCGTCGATGACAGTGGTGATTACAAAACTCATTTGTCGTTTTTGAGATACTTAAAAACTGTTGCTTGAGTACAACCAATCTTTAAAGAAATTTCATAATAAGTAAGACCTTTCTTTCGAAGAGCTTTCATCTCTTCAAGCCTGTCAAGAAACTTTAGGGTATTTCTTACTACCATCACCCAACCTCCCACTGCCAAATTTCTTGATAGCCATCATGGACCAGGGTTGCCATCTGACTGGCTTTCAGTGCTTCACGAACAAGGCGACCCTTACCGATCTTATTGCCTGTGTGGGGGTGCTTCACGTTGTCATCGACAACAACGAGGCTGCCAGGTGACAAGCAAAAGAATGAAACCAGTAACTCCTTCAGGTGATGTGCGGCAGCAGGCCAGTCGAAGTTCCAGTCATCAATGTTAAAAGAATCGAGATAGAGCACGTCGATCTCTTCATTACACCTGGACAACCACTCGACACTGTCACTTAAATGAATGGAAGCTTGCTTACAGTGTTGCGCTGCTTCATGGACAGCGTTTGGATCGATGTCAATGGAAAACAACTTACCGTTGTTGTACGTAAGCCAGGTATCAAACAGCTTGGTTGAGCATCCATCACCCTCGTAATTATGTGGTTCACGCAGAGTACCAGTCTCTACAATTACGGGGGCGTGAGAGAGGGAAGTAAGGTGATCGAAGATGTATTCGAATCCTCTTGCACGTTCTTTAAGCCTGGGTTCTACTAACGCCCAGTAAACTTCCCATGAGTTGTGCTCTCCATTCAGAGGAACAAACTTGCTTGAGGTTGACTTTGAAGCTGGTGTGATTCTGCGCGAGAGAGGCATTGAATTGACCTGGGACAGATAAAAGTTAACGTGGTTTACTGAGGCTGTCTACTAAGAAGTAGCTTTGGCGGGTGTAGACTTAGTGATACGTTCACCCTTCGGGGCGCATCTCTTCAGGCAGGGAACGGGGCCTGAGATTTGACGAGGAACTAATCATGGATCAGTGTCTGTGCTATCGCGGCATTCGCTATCAGCGTTCACCTGTTGAACTAAGTTACATTCTAAAATTACGTGAAGAAACTGAGCGTTTAAAGAAAGAGCTTGCGAAAGATCTTTCAAACATTCGTTCTGAAAAGCAAGCTGTTTTTTAATCTCATCCAGCTCCTCATGGATGTCTTGATGATGAAACCTTAGAGGCTTCTGGATTAATTCCAGGAGCTTTTTTTTCTTCATACAATGTTCTTGTAGGTTTTTCTGTTAACAATACGAGAGATCATTGAACGATCGAGTTTAAGTTTGTCAGCAATCTCAGCGTTTGTAAGACCCGCTTCATGTTCTCCACGAATCCACCTAATGTTTGCGGGGGTGAGATAAGAGTGAGGATTGTCACATCCCTGCATGGGATTAGGCTGGAAAGGCATCCTCTTGGTCTGTGCAAATCTCTCGATGGTTTTAAACTTTTCACCACAGTCAAGGCAACGTTGATAACGCACTGTGATGTGTTCTTTCTTCTCGGTCACGGTGACGCGAGTTTTTTTGGACGAACACTTACGGCAGTTCATTGGATGTGAGCGTGGACTTTGTTGTTGATGATACGAGTGATGGAAGTTTTGGCACAGTCATAGCGACGTGCCAAAGCAACAGAGCTTACACCTTGGTTCCAGTAGGAGTTTCGGATGTTAATAACATCCTTTGCGGTGAACTTAACTGAAGCTTTCCTAGAGGATTCATAGATTGATTCAGCCTCCATGCTTCGCTGAATTGTTTTAAATACGTGAGAGCAGTTCGTACACTCTCGGTATCGAATTCGAGCGTTGAGTGTTGGTTTGTGTTTACTGTCATAAATAACAGAGCGACTGTTACATTTGGGGCAGGTGATTTTTACTTGTACAGGGACGTGGTCCACAAAGCCTCCGCAATAGTTGGAAATCTGCTTTCAAAATGTGCACGGCACTTGAGTGCAACATCACGATGCTCAAGTTGTGTGGAAGGATCTGTTCTCAACTCAAGGTAATGTATCCATGAACGAAGAGTTCCGTTCATAAATAATTTAGTGCTTGAGTTAAGAGGAAGCACCGCACGGGCACACTCCTTTGCCACACCAGCTGACACCATCTCTTGATAAAGATGTTCACCGTCTTCCATGTGAGTTTGGATACGACGATAGAAATCAGCAACAACACCCGGACCAAGTCGCTGCTCTAAATCGTTCAGAGAATTCTGACGATTCTTGTTGTCTTGAGATCGAAGGTGAGGAATGTTTACCCGACCAATCTCATTAACGTTGGCGTAACGCTGTGAGAATTCTTGGAACGAGAAAGAGCGATGACGAATAATCTGTTGACTGATTGCACGTGGACAATGGATCTCTAAACAAAGATTGGCCATTTCATATGGACTCCAATGCTTATGCTTGATCAAATACTTTAACAACCTGGGGGCTGTCTCCATGTTGTCCGCGTTCTTTGGTGCAGAGACACGTGCCATCTTTACGATTAGCTGTTCTGCATCTGCGGTTGACCAGACGTATTTAACCTGCATCACATTAATGACTCACGGAAGTCAGCAGTCTTAGCTTCTAAATCTTTTTCCATCCACAGACGATTAGCAGCGTGAAGATTAGACTGAGAACAGTTATCCCACTTCACTTCTACATAAGGATGTGATGCCCCGGATTTATTTTGTTTATACACAAGGCCAGTCACTGTTCCCCGTTTTGGATCACGGATTTTAAGTAGGTCTGGGTGATAGTTATTCACAACCAAACTTGGTTTGGTTACAACACGATCTCCGATTGAGAAACGTTTTGATTTTGGGCGACTGGTCATGAACCTATTAGCTGAATTGGGTGGAGGTAAGGGTGGTGGGACTCGAACCCACACTGGCGCGATTTTAAGTCGCGTTTCTCTGCCAATTGGAATACACCCTCTGGCATGTCCTTAGCGGACACACGAAAATTAGCCCGTTTCTTTTCGGCTGCAACTAAGGAAAGGTTAACGGTCAGCGATGACTCACTCTTTTAACTTTTTCAAGTCTTTTAGTAACGCTTCCCATTCCTTGAGCCGGACTTCCCAGCTATAATTCTCCCTGTAAAAACTTAATTGTCTCTTAAGCTTTTCTTGTACAGGCTGAGTCCAATAGTTATCACAGACAAAGTTAGTTTTCTTTACAAAGTTATCAATCAACTTATCATCATCAAAACTCATGAGACTTGGATAACCATACTCACTACCCGTCTCAGACAACGCGCCAATGTTTGTGTAAACGGCCGCACAACCACCGGCCATTGCTTCCATCAATGAAAGACAAGATGTTTCCATGATGATTGAAGGGTAGAGATAGAGATGGGCATCAAGACAAGCTTGCTTTACTTCTTTGTTGGTAACGTAACCTTTGTAGTTAATCCCTGGAATACTATCTAACTCTTCAAAGAGATCATCAAATTCACTTCCATGGTTT
>CENL01054460.1_pt1 | contig 21042 bp, 20 predicted proteins | sample 530221 | NCBI WGS metagenome assembly CENL01 (sample SAMEA2619791, study PRJEB7988) | marine metagenome | isolation source: saline water (ENVO:00002010), including
GGCGTTTGTGTCCGAAGGCCTCAAACCGACCATTCCCGGCGTGATTACATTCGGTGCCGGGCATTTTTACATCAGTCAATCTGACAAGGGCGGGCTTGTGTTTGGGGGCGACATCGACGGCTATAACTCCTACGCCCAACGCGGCAATCTTCCGGTGATCGAAGATGTGCTCGAAGGTGGCATGGCGCTTATGCCGATGATCGGCCGCGCCCGCCTTTTGCGCGGCTGGGGCGGTGTGATGGACATGTCGATGGATGGCTCTCCGATTATTGATCGCACCGGGATCGAAGGCCTCTATTTCAACGGCGGCTGGTGTTACGGCGGGTTCAAAGCGACGCCTGCCTCGGGTTATGCCTTCGCACATTTGCTCGCCACCGATCGCCCACATGACACAGCCAGAGCCTACCGTCTTGATCGTTTTGCCAAGGGCTACGTCATTGACGAGCGTGGCGCTGGCGCTCAGCCCAATTTACATTGAGGTCCACAGATGTTGATCCCTCACCCCCTTCTCGGTCTGCGCGATGCTCAGGAGTTCACCTATCTGGGTGACGCAAATCTGATGAACCGACCAGACCCAAACGCCCCTAATGCCGAGGCGATGTTTTGCGACTATGTGTTCTTGCGCGACAACCCGGCGGGGGTTCACCGCGAACTTTGGTATCACGAACAAGGTGACCGCAGTTGGCTTGTCGTCACGCGCAACACGGTGACCCACGAAATTCTCGGCGCAGAGCTCGCCTCTGACGTGGCCTTGGCACACAGAGAGGGATCGAAATGACGCGTTTGTCCGGCGGTCTGATTGACCGGAACACCTCCTTTTCTTTTACCTTCGATAGCAAAACCTACACGGGTCACGAAGGCGACACTTTGGCCTCCGCATTGTTGGCCAATGGGGTGCGCCTTATGGGTCGCAGCTTTAAATACCATCGTCCGCGTGGCGTTGTGGCGGCGGGATCTGAGGAACCCAACGCCATGGTCGAGCTGCGCAGCGGCGCCCGCACAGAACCAAACACGCGCGCCACGGTGGCCGAATTGTATGATGGTCTGGTTGCGAAATCGCAAAACCGTATCGGCTCTTTGGCCTTTGATGCGCTTGGCGTGAACGACTATTTTGCGCCGTTTTTTGCCGCCGGATTTTACTACAAAACTTTCATGTGGCCGCGCGCCTTTTGGGAAAAGCTCTATGAACCGATGATCCGTCGCGCGGCGGGCCTAGGCCGTCTCTCGATGCAAGCCGATCCGGACAGCTACGACAAAGGGTTTTTACATTGCGATGTCTTGGTTATTGGCGCCGGTGCGGCGGGTCTTGCGGCGGCTTTGGCGTCGGCGCGGGCTGGCGCACAGGTCATTCTGTGTGACGAGGATTTCCGCCTTGGTGGCCGTCTTATGACCGAAAGCCATAGGCTTGATGGTGCGCCAGCAACGGATTGGATTTCGAGCCTTGAGGCCGAATTCGAGACGTTTCCGAACCTACGCATCATGCGTCGCACGACGGTGTTTGGGGTCTATGATCACGGGATTTATGGTGCGGTTGAGCGCGTCTCCGACCATGCCGCCGAACCCGGCGATAAGGTGCGTCAGACCCTTTGGCGCATCACCGCGAAACGTGCGATTTTGGCGGCGGGCGCAACCGAACGACACATCCCCTTTGCCGACAACGACCGTCCGGGCGTGATGTTGGGTGCTGCGATGCGGGCCTATGCCAACCGTTGGGCCGTTGCCCCGACCAAATCGGCCAAAGACCCCATCGCGATCTTTACCAATAACGATGACGGTCACCGCACAGCGCTTGATCTGATGTCGAAAAACGTCCCGATTTTGGGTGTGATCGACAGCCGCGAAAATGCGCCGCGCTTTGGCGATTACGACCTCTTCGCGGGGTCAATGGTGACCGGCACCAAAGGCCGTCTTGGCCTCAAAGAAATCGAAATCACCAACGGCGGTACCGCCTCTTGGCATCGCTGTGCTGCACTTGGTGTGTCGGGCGGATGGAACCCGAATGTGCATCTTGCCTCGCACCATCGTGGGCGTCCGGTTTGGGATGATACGCTTTTGAGCTTTGTGCCGGGAGCCGATGGTCCGGCAGGGTTGATTCCGGCTGGCGCATGCGCCGGACTGGGCAGCACCGCAAAGGCACTGGCCGATGGCGCAAAAGCGGCGCGCACCGCCTTGAGTGAATTGGGCATGAAAGCCCCCGACATCGCGCTGCCCGACGCCGAGGACATGCCCGTGTCGCAGGCAGATTTTTGGCATGTGCCCGGCAAAAAACGCGCTTGGGTCGATTTCCAAAATGACGTGACTGTCAAGGACATCGTCTTGGCACACAAAGAAAATATGAAGCCGGTTGAGCATCTGAAACGCTGGACCACCCTTGGCATGGCGACGGATCAAGGCAAAACGTCCAACGTCTCTGCGCTGGCCGTCATGGCGGAACTCACCGGGAAATCCATCCCTCAAACCGGCACAACCATCTTTCGTTCGCCGTACACTGGCGTGTCTCTTTCGGTCTTGGGGGGCGGTGATACGGGTGTTAATTTCCGCCCGCGCCGCCTGACCCCGACCCACACATGGGCCAAATCGCAAGGCGCTGAATTTGTCGAAGTCGGCCAATGGATGCGGGCGCAGTATTTCCCGCAAGCGGGTGAGACGGATTGGCGTGAAAGCGTTGATCGCGAAGCCAAAGCCGTGCGCAAGGACGTGGGTCTGTGTGATGTGACCACGCTGGGCAAAGTGGACGTGCAGGGCGCGGATGCGGGCGAATTCCTCAACCGGATGTATTCGAACATGATGGGCACTGTCGCTGTTGGCAAAGTGCGTTATGGTCTGATGCTGCGCGAAGACGGGTTTGCCTATGACGACGGCACCTGTGCGCGACTGGGTGAGGACCATTATGTGGTGACCACCACGACTGCGAACGCCGGGCTGGTGTATCGCAATATGGAATTCGCGCGGCAATGCCTCTGGCCAGAACTTGATGTTCAATTGATTTCCACAACTGACGCTTGGGCGCAGATCGCCATTGCGGGTCCGAAATCTCGGCTACTCTTGGAGCGTGTTGTTGACGAGTTTGATCTCTCAAATGACGCCTTCCCCTTTATGGGCTGTGCGAAACTCACGGTCTGCAAAGGTCTGCGGGCGCGGCTGTTCCGGATTTCGTTCTCTGGCGAGTTGGCCTATGAAATTGCGGTCCCGGCCCGCTATGGCAATGCCTTGATGGCGCGGCTGATGGAGCTTGGCTCCGATCTGGGTGTCACGCCTTATGGCACCGAAGCCTTGGGCGTGTTGCGGATCGAAAAAGGTCATGCGGCTGGGGCGGAACTCAACGGTCAAACCACAGCCAAGATGCTGGGTTTGGGTCGCATGGTCTCAGTGAAAAAGGACTCGATTGGCGCGGTGATGTCGCGTCGTGAGGGCCTTGCAAGTGATGCGCGCCGCCTTGTTGGGCTGCTACCTGTTGGCTCAACAGAACGCTTGATGGCCGGGTCGCACCTCTTCGCCCAAGGGGCGGCACAGACCATTGAAACGGATCAGGGTTGGGTCACCTCAGCCTGCTATTCACCCCATGTCGGTGGTTATATCGGCCTTGGCTATCTTGAGAATGGGGACACGCGGATGAATGAGGAAATTATCGCCGCCAACCCGGTTGAGGGCAGTGAAATGCGCCTGCGCGTTGTGCCCGCCCATTTCGTTGATCCAGAAGGGGAGCGGCTCCGTGACTGATCTTACACCCATCACCGCCTTGGGCGGAACCATAGCCCGCGTTGAAACTTATGGCGCGCTGAGCTTGACCGAAAACCCGGCTATGGCGCTTGCGTCACTTGCTTTGCGTAAGGGGCAATCGGTCCCATCTCCCTTTGGGATGACATTGCCTGAACCCGGGAAATGGACCAAATCAGGCGCGATTGGGGTCTATTGGATGGCAAAAGATCAATGGATGGTCGAGGCCGAAGGCCGCGCCGAGGAAGATTTTGCGCGGGTTTTGAAGGTCGAAGTGCCCGAGGCCTCTGTGACCGAACAGACCGACGGTTGGGCTGCGATTGAAATCACCTCATCAAAAGGGGCTGCCCCGATCAAAGCGCTGCTTGAGAAGCTCGTGAACCTTGATGCGGCGGCTTTCACCCACGGGGCGGCTCTACGCACCGGGCTTGAACATATGAGCGTTTTCCTAATCCGTCGGGCCGAAGATCGGCTGGCGGTTTGGGGGATGCGCTCATCGACTGAAACGCTGTGGCACGCCCTCGTGGTGGCTGCGCGCCGATTGGAGGACATTTGATGTCTGCACAACTCATCGACGGCAAAGCCTTTGCCGCCACCGTGCGTGAAAAAGTTGCGACACAGGTGGAAAAACTCAAAGAGGTTCATGGCATCACGCCGGGATTGGCTGTGGTCTTGGTCGGCGAAGATCCGGCCTCCGAAGTTTATGTGCGCAACAAGGGCAAACAGACCCTTGAATGCGGCATGAATTCTTATGAACACAAGCTTTCGTCAGACACGTCTGAGGCGGATTTGCTGACCCTGATCGAGACTTTGAACGCTGATCCTGCGGTGCATGGCATTTTGGTACAACTGCCGTTGCCGGACCATCTCGACAGCGATCTGGTGATCAATGCGATTGACCCGGCGAAGGATGTGGACGGGTTTCATATTTCCAATGTCGGACTTTTGGCCACCGGGCAAAAAGCGATGGTGCCTTGCACGCCGCTGGGCTGTTTGATGATGCTGCGTGACCATTACGGTAGCCTGTCTGGCCTGAACGCTGTCGTGGTTGGACGGTCCAACATCGTGGGTAAACCGATGGCGCAACTTTTGCTGCGCGATAGTTGCACCGTGACCATCGCGCACAGCCGCACGAAAGACATTGCCGAGGTGTGTCGCGGCGCGGACATCCTTGTTGCCGCTGTGGGGCGTCCCGAAATGATCCCCGGAAACTGGGTTAAACCGGGCGCGACCGTGATTGATGTGGGCATCAACCGGATTGAGCGCGATGGCAAACGCAAACTTGTAGGTGACGTGGATTTTGCCAGTGCTGTTGAGGTCGCTGGAGTCATCACGCCGGTGCCCGGTGGTGTTGGTCCGATGACCATTGCCTGCCTTCTTGCCAATACACTGACTGCATGTTGTCGCGCGCATGATCTGCCCGAACCCAGCGATCTGACGGCTTGATTTAGAAAAATAAGAGACGAACCGAAAACCCGCAGGGGCGAGGTTCGCGATCCAACAGGAGACCCTGATGACCAAATATTGCCTCACCGTAACCTGCCCCACGTCACGCGGCATTGTCGCGGCCATTTCCACGTTTCTGTCCGATATGGGGTGTAACATCACTGACAGTTCGCAGTTTGACGACGTGGAAACCGGAAAGTTTTTCATGCGCGTCAGCTTCGTCTCCGAGGACGGGTTTGATGATGTGGCGCTTGCAAAGGATTTTCACGACATCGCCAAATCTTTTGGCATGACCTACGCTTTCCACGATGAGAGCGAAAAGATGAAAGTCGTGATCATGGTGTCGCGGTTTGGTCATTGCCTCAACGATCTGCTTTATCGCTGGCGCATTGGTGCCTTGCCGATTGAGATCGTTGCGGTCATTTCAAATCATATGGAATATCAAAAGGTTGTCGTCAATCACGACATCCCGTTCCATTGCATTCCGGTGACCAAAGAAAACAAACCCGTGGCGGAAGCGGCGATTATGCAAGTGGTGGAAGACACTGGCGCCGAACTGATCGTTTTGGCGCGCTACATGCAGATTCTTTCTGATGCGATGTGCCAGAAAATGTCAGGTCGGATCATCAACATCCACCATTCGTTCCTGCCATCGTTTAAGGGTGCGAACCCGTATAAACAGGCGTTTGAGCGGGGGGTGAAACTGATCGGAGCGACGGCGCATTATGTCACCGCCGATCTGGACGAAGGTCCGATCATCGAACAGGACATCGTTCGTATCACTCACGCCCAATCGGCGGCGGATTATGTGTCGCTTGGCCGTGATGTGGAGAGCCAGGCGCTTGCCCGTGCGATTCATGCCCACGCCAATCATCGCGTGTTTCAAAATGGCAATAAAACCGTGGTTTTCCCGGCAAGCCCCGGCTCCTATTCTTCCGAACGGATGGGCTAACAACCTCATCACCCCATGGTCTCTTGGGGCATCATGCGAGCCCTAAGAGATCAAAACATGCCCCGCCTCTCTCCCCTGAGCGTGGGGCATGCGTTCTTGGTCTGGATTTCGCCTCAGTGAAGGCGTTATCTTGTACCGCGTCTCAATCGACGCGGCCAAAGGACCAAAACGTGACAAACTCTCCCAAAGCATCGACCTTGACCGGACTGGCGCATTCTTTGCCCGGTGCCACCGTGCGTTATGTGATTGACACGTTGAGCACACGCATTGCGGCACAGGAATTTGCGCTCGATGAACGCTTGCCCTCCGAGCGGCAATTGTCGCAGGATTTGGGCGTGGCACGCAACACCGTGCGGGAGGCGTTAGACCACCTTGAATTGCGTGGAATGATTCGCCGACGGGCGGGGTCCGGGTCGTTTGTGACCTTCAATCCGGGCGGATCGAGCCAAGCGCTCTCAACTGTTGCCGCAGAGACAGGCCCTTTACATCTTCAGGCGGTGCGCGGGATTTTTGAACCTGAAATGGTGCGCCTCGCGATCATCTCCATGTCCCCGAAACAGATCGACGCCCTGTCCGAAGTTTTGTCACAAATGGAAGCGGTTCAAGCGGATGCGCTGGCCTTTGTTCGCCTTGAAGAAGAGTTTCACCGGATGATTGCCGTAGGTACGGGCAATCCGCTGTTGGTAGCCTGCTACAATCTGGTGATTGATGCGCGTCGTCAGGCTTTTCGCGCCGCGATGTACCGTCGTCATCTGACGCCCGCGCGCATTGCCACTTACCAGCGTGGCTACAACGGGTTGTTCAATGCCATCGCGGCGCGCGACATCGAAGAGGCCACAGAATTCATGAAACTCTCTTTGATCGAAGACCAAAAACTTTTGCTGCAAGACGAATAATTGGTTCCCTGAGTGGCCTGAATGAAGTGGCCTGAATGCGTGCCGCAGAAGGGTCTTTTTGATCCGCCTATTGCCATTAAGACCGTGCCGCTCGTGGCCTCTTTGGGCGAATTCCTTGCGCATTTTCGGATCGAAAGTGCGCCAACATGGGATTCGCACGTTTCCCTTTATTTGTTGGCTCTCCTTGTTCACAGCTCCCATGTTTTTGTGGGCTGCGTAATAATTGCCCATTTGAGGGCTGTGGGTGTCCGATTTGTCCTAAAATTTGGGTTTCATGAAATTCCCATGGGGAAAAAATGTTGACCTATAGTGATTGTTTGGCGTGAACTTTGTCCATCCGAGATACCAATTTCGGAATTGGTTCAGGCCAAAACAGGGCTGACCCTTCAATAACGACCTCCACAGGACAGGGAGATCTCAAGTGGAACAGGACCTTGCATCTTTGGCCGCCGCAGTGGCGGAACTCAAAGGCAGCGTAGCCGCAACGAACGGCACGTTTTCCGAGACTTTTTACTTTTTGACGATCCCGCTCATGGTGCTCATCCATGCCGGGTTCCTCGCATATGAAATGGGCGCATCGCGTTCGAAAAACGCATTGGCATCCGGGATCAAAAACATCCTCGCCTTCGCGCTGATCGTGCCTTTTTTCTATTTTATCGGCTGGTGGATCTATTGGGCGTTCCCGACAGGTCTTTCGCTGTCTGAAGGTGCGATGGGCATCTCTGGGCTGGCCTACGCCAATGACGTGGCTCTGCCATGGAGCCAATACATGGGGCCAAACCTTGATGACCGCTCTTCTGGCGTGTTCTGGGGGGCGTTCGTGCTGTTTGCGGCGACCACCGCGTCCATCCTTTCGGGCGGCGTGATTGAGCGGATCAAACTCACTGGCTTTGTGGTTTTGGCGATTGTTTTGGGATCCTTTGTTTGGATTCTTGCCGCCGCTTGGGGTTGGCACGCAGATGGTTGGCTCGTCACCAAATTCGGCTACCATGACTTTGGCGCCGCAGGTGTCGTTCACATGATCGCGGGGTTTTTCTCCCTCGGTGTGATCATCAATCTCGGCCCGCGGATTGGCAAATTCAACGCCGATGGCTCTGCTAACAACATCCCCGGTCACTCGATGCCAATGACCTTGATCGGTCTGATGCTGATCATCGCGGGCTTTTGGGGCTTCCTCATGGGCTGTGTCATCGTTCCGGGCGAAGCCTGGTCTTGGGGTACCGAAATCGAAGCCACGATCTATGGCACTCCAATGACAATCTCCGGCATGACCTTCAACACGTTGATGGGCTTCTCTGGCGGTATTGTTGGTGCCTGGATGATCACACGCGATCCGTTCTGGATGATGTCCGGCGCGCTTGGTGGGATCATTTCCTGTGCGGCGGGTCTCGACCTTTGGTATCCGCCCATGGCCTTTGCCATCGGTTTCATCGGCGCAGTTGCGATGCCGTTTGTCGCTTCCTTCATCGAGAAACGCGGCATCGACGACGCTGTGGGCGCCTTTGCAGTGCATGGCTTCTTAGGCATGTGGGGTTTGCTTGCAGTTGGTATTGCGGCTCAGGGCTATCCGGCTTTGTTCGGTGAAGATGTCATCGAGACCTCATTTATGGGTCAGCTCGTTGGTGTCGTTGTCATGGGTGCTTTGGGCTTTGTCCCGGGCTACGTGATCTCTTGGCTTTTGAAAGTGACCGGCCAACTCCGCGTCCCGAAAGAGGCAGAACTCCTTGGTCTCGACGCCGTCAAAGTTCCGGCTTCCGCCTATCCCGAAGCCATTCATCCCTCTGTCAGCCCTGCTGAATAACGCAGGGATCAGGAAAGGAAATATCAATGGAAGCTCCTTTTGAAGCCACAAGCTGGGACGGGATCACCGGCGCCATCTATGCCGGATACGGCAGCGTTGAAGGTCTTTGGCTTGCACTCGTTCTTGCCATGGTGGTGGTCGCCGTCGTGCTTGGCTGGCGTCACGAAAAACACGCCTACAATGCGGTCAAGTCCAAGGACTGATCTTGTCGACATCGGCACAATCCGGGCGGCGGTTCTCTGTCGCCCGGTTTCAAAATCAAAAAGACAAAGCAATCTAAAGGACACGTTTCATGACCGCATCATGGAGATTTTCGGCGCTGGCAGACCGGCATCGTGCGCTGGGCTCAAACCTCGAAGACTGGAGCGGAATGGGCACCGCTTGGACCTATGACAAGGACCAGACGGAAGAATACCTCGCCATTCGGACCAAGGCCGGCGTCATGGATGTTTCGGGCCTGAAAAAGGTCCACCTCATGGGGCCGCACGCGCAATATGTGATCGACAAAGCGACCACCCGTGACATTGAAAAACTCAAACCGGGTCGTTCGACCTATGCGACTATGCTCAACGATGTGGGCAAATTTGTCGACGATTGCGTGATTTACCGTATGGGCCCGCATAGCTTTATGGTGGTGCATGGCTCCGGTGCAGGGCATGAGCAACTGTCAAAATATGCCGCAGGCCGCAATGTCATGATGATGTTTGACGATGATCTGCACGACATTTCTCTTCAGGGGCCGATGGCCGTCGATTATCTTGAAAAACACGTTCCGGGCATCCGCGATGTTGTTTATTTCAGCCACATCCAAACCACGTTGTTTGGCAAACCTGTGATGATTTCGCGCACGGGCTATACCGGCGAGCGCGGCTATGAAATCTTTTGCCGCCGTCAGGATGCTGTGGAAATTTGGGACACGATCGTCTCTGAGGGTGCCGAGATGGGCATCATCCCCTCGCGCTTCACCACGCTCGATCTGTTGCGGGCCGAAAGCTATCTGTTGTTCTTCCCCTATGACAACTCGGAAATGTACCCGTTTGAGGACGAGGCCGCAGGCGACACTTTATGGGAGCTTGGTCTTGAGTTCACCGTCTCTAAAGGCAAAACCGGGTTCCGCGGAGCCGAGGAACATTATCGTTTGCAAGGCAAAGAGCGGTTCAAAATCTACGGGGTGAAACTTGAGGGCACCACGCCAGCCGCCGAAGGTGCGCCGCTTTTGCAAGATGGCAAGCCCGTCGGCGTTGTCACCATCGGCATGTATTCTCCGCTCAACGAACACAACGTCGGTATCGCACGGATGCCCGTTGAGTGCGCTGTCGATGGCACCAAGCTGACAGTTCAGAATCCGGACGGCGAAATCGCGGCCATCGCTCATTCGATGCCTTTCTATGACGTCGATAAAAAGCGGCGCACCGCCAAGGGGTAATCGCCTGTCACACACCCGGGGCAGGGCGCGGTAAAGCGCCCGCACCGATCCGACAACAGGACCAAAACAATGCCGAACACTTCTTTTTCACCCTCAATCGAAAGCCGCCCCACCTATGCGGGACTCGTGCCACAAGGCTCTGCTCCGTCGATCATGATCGCGGATGCCGAGGGCGCCGAAGCGATCATGGATCTCGCGGAACGGGACGCTGCTGTGCTCGATCAAGCGCATCTGATTTACATCCCAAAAGGGGCTAAATTCGGCTCTAAACTGGCCGAACTCGGTGCTAAGGGTTATCATGAAGAGGCGTCTTTGGACGCGGCGATGGCCCTGATCAACCGGCTCTTAGGGTCCGCCCATATGGGGACTCAGCTTTACCTCGCGGGATCAGAGGGGATGATGGGGCGCGTTTCGGCGCTGGCTTTGTCGCTTGGTCTGCCGCTGGACGCGATCCAGATGGAACATCGCGGCTCCATTGGGCGACCAATGCAATGCGTCCATTGCAAAGGTGTGACCCAAGACGTCACCACCGATCCGTTTACCTGCTCTCATTGCGGGCTGACCCTGTTTGTGCGGGACCATTTTTCCCGCCGGCTTGGTGTATTTCAGGCCGTTTGCGTCGATGCGGAAACCCCCGGCGTTGTTCCTGAAATACAGGAGATCACAGCATGAGCAAACAGATGATGCTTGAGGTCACCGAGGTCGAGCCTCTCACCCCGCTTGTGACCCGATTCCGCTTTGAACACCCTGAAAAAGCCCCCTTGCCGATCTTTTCCGGCGGCGCACATGTGGTCGTCGAAATGCCCGATGGCGAAATGCTTAGGCGCAATGCCTATTCTCTGATTTCTGATCCCAACGATGCGTCCGGATATGAGATCGCCGTGCGTCGCGAAGAGACAGGTCGTGGTGGCTCGCGCTACATGCACAGCGAGGTCACGCCGGGCACCAGGATGCGTATTTCCGTGCCGACCAACCTGTTTGCACTCGATCCTCGTGCCCGCAAACATGTGTTGATCGCGGGCGGTATCGGCATCACGCCGTTCCTGCCGCATCTGCGTCAACTCGATTTGCTGCAACAGCCCTTTGAGCTGCACTATGCCGCGCGGTCGCGTGACGAGGCCGCTGGGCTGAAACTTCTGCCAAAATCCGCGCGCATTCATGTGCAGATTTCGGACGAGGGCAATCGCATGGATTTGGGTGAAATCCTGACGGGTCAACCGATTGGCACCCATGTTTATGTCTGTGGCCCCGAGGGGCTGATTTCTGCGGTGTTGGACGCTGCAGCGCGCCATGGGTGGCCCAAAGGCGCGCTGCATTCAGAAGCCTTTGCCTCGCCGCCGCCAGGTAAGCCTTTTACCGTTACCCTCGCGAAATCTGGCCGCACGATTGAGGTCAGCGCCAGCCAAAGCCTGCTCGAAGCCCTTGAGGCCGCCAAGGTCGAGATTGATTGGAGTTGCCGGGGTGGGGCCTGTGGCCGTTGTGAGACCAAGGTGGCCGCCTGTGATGGCCAGATTGAACATAATGACCATTGGCTGTCGCGCGATGAGCGCGCCGAACAGAAAAAAATTATGCCCTGCATGTCGCGCTTTACCGGCGCTGCGCTGGTCCTCGACCTGTAACGGAGAGAGAGTATGACCCTTCAATTCAATGACGAAACCTTCCGTGGTGATTACAGCTATTTCAACACGGAACACGCGATCAAACGTTTGCCCTTTCCGTTTGATCGCGATGAATACGTGTACTCGGTCAACATCGAGGCTCATCCGGGCGGCCCCAAAGGTTCGCCGTTTGAGTTCCGCTTTGATGTCGACGAGCACTATGTCTCTGAGATGAAAGACCGGGCGATCACCCTGGATGACGATCCTTTGCGCTGTCAGTCCTTGCCGCATATGGAGCTGGCCGGATGGGACCTTTTGGAGATCATCATGGTGTCCAAGGCCGAAGATTATACCGACCTCTTTACGCTGCACCGCGATGGCAACCGCTGGCATTGGATCAACCGTCCTTTGGGGATCGAACAACGGTTTACATTTCTTGACCCAACGACTTTGCCTTGCGGTCCGATGGAATATATCACCCGCCAGACCCAGGGCGACTTCGCGCTCTTGCACGAGCGCGATGGCAACCTGTGGATGGACGCCGGAATGGTCACGTCTCAGGCGGATTGGTCTCTTGATTTCGACATTGGCATGAATTTTTTCGAATGGCACGCGCCTGTGCCAAAAGCCAAGCAAATGGGCGTGTTTGATAAGGCGCTGAAATTCCTTTTGGCGATGCAACAGGGGCAAAGTTATCGTCGTCTGAATTGGACGATGACGGTCAATCCCCGCCTCGACACCAGCCCCGAGAATTACCACAAATGGGGCCCGGAAAAGCGCACCATCACGCCGGAGAATGTGGGTCGAAAGCAGCATCTTCGGATCGAATTGCAGAGCTTTTGGCGCTTGCCACGCTCTAATGCGATCGCCTTTCCGATCCGTTGTTACCTCGCCTGTCTCGAAGATATTTGTACGCAACCGAAATGGGGGCGGCGTCTGCACCGGGTTTTGCGCGATATTGATCCGACCTTGGCCGAGTACAAAGGTTTTGCAGTCAATCAGGATATGATCGTCAATTACCTCTCGCAATTTGATGATGGCGCACCAACCTCTCCGGGGATTTTCCCGGACGCGTGAAGATATGACCCTTTCTGCCAATGATGTAAGAGTCGCGCCGATGAGAGGTACGGCTCTTACGGTTCTGCTCTTCAAAATTCATACAATTTTAGGAGTTAAGCTGCTTTTCATTCCTCTTTGCTAGACCTGTTCTCGGGTGAAGAATGAGGTGGTGTGATGAGCGCTAAAGGCAATGCGCCAATTATCATCAAGAGAAAAAAGGTTATCGCCGGTGGCGGTCATCATGGCGGTGCCTGGAAGGTGGCCTATGCTGACTTCGTGACCGCGATGATGGCATTTTTTCTTTTGATGTGGCTGTTGAATGCGACAACGGAAAAGCAACGCAAAGGGCTTGCGGATTATTTCAATCCGACCATTCCCGTAAACCGGATTTCCGGCGGTGGGGACGGGGCTTTTGGTGGAGACTCGGTGTTTACCGAAGAAACCCTGTCGCAAAACGGGACGGGTGCTTCAAGCTCGCATACCGCAAGTAAAGATGGCTCCTCCAAATCGTCCACCTCAACCGAGGATGCAAATGCCGAAGCCATAGAGGCCAAAGCTTTTGCCGAAGTGCAGGAACTGCTCACGGCATTCAGTGGCGAAAGCATGGCCGCCGATGAGGCGATGCGCCATATCGTGACGCGCGTGACGGATGAGGGTTTGATCATTGAGCTGCATGATCTGGATGACGAACCACTGTTCAAAACGCGCTCGGCTGAGCCGGAGGAGATCATGACGCTTCTGGTCGACATGCTGACCGATGTGTTCAAGATTGTCCGCAATGACATCGCGGTCACAGGATATGTTCAATCGCAGCCACTGGTTGTCGCTGACAATCCGGTCTGGGATCTTTCGACCAAACGTGCAGATCAGGTGCGCCTGCTGCTTGAGGGTAATGGCACGCCGACCAATCGCATTCAGCGCGTGACGGGCTATGCGGACCGCAAACCTGCCGTGGGAAACCCCATGTCGGCGCGCAACAACCGTGTGGAGATCATCCTTTTGCGCAACAATGCGAAAAAGAAATAGATTGGATTTTACGCGTTAGGGGGCCGTTAAGCCTAGGTGTGCATTCTGTGACTCGATCTTCGGATCTTAGCAGCAGAAAGGCGCTACCTATATGTCTATTTCCTCCTCGCTCAACGCTGGCGTGGCGGGCCTTGCGGCCAATGCCACCCGCCTTGCGACCATTTCAGATAACATCGCGAACTCTGGCACCTATGGCTACAAGCGAGCCGAGGCTGATTTTCAGTCTTTCGTGATCACCAATAGCAACAATTCCGGCACCTATTCTGCCGGGGGTGTGCGAGCCTCCACAAACCGTCTGATCGGCGAACAAGGCTCGCTTGTCTCAACCTCAAATGCCACCGATATCGCGATTTCTGGAAATGGGTTTATCCCCGTGACCACCGAAGTTTCGATTGATGGGTCGATGGGGGATCAGCCCCTGATGATGACAACCACCGGGTCATTTTATACCGATGCCGACGGGATTTTGAAAACCGACTCCGGCCTTGTTTTGCTGGGTTGGCCCGCCGACGCTGACGGAACAATCGCCACATATGCTCGGGATACAATGACCGGGCTCGAACCTGTTGTGATCAATTCAAACCAAACCGCCGGTGACCCGACAACGAAAATCAATTTGGGTGTGAACCTCCCGGCCGAGGATGCCACGGAGGTTCTTCCGCTTTCTGTTGAGTATTTTGGCAACCTTGGGACGTCTGAGTCACTCAACGTGACCTTCACGCCGGATGCAGTCGCCCCCAACACGTGGGTGATGTCGATCACAGATTCGGCCTCCGCCGGAGCGATCATTGGCGAATACACCATCGTTTTTGATGACTCTCGCGGTTCTGGCGGCACGCTTTCGACGGTCACGCCAACCGTCAATAACCCGGCAACAGCGACCTATAACGCAACGGATGGAACCTTGGCGCTGACCGTTGATGGTGGCCCGCTTGAAATGACGATCGGCAAGCCTGGCGATACAAATGGGTTAACCCAACTGTCTGACACGTTCGCTCCAACGTCGATCACCAAAGACGGTTCACCCGTTGGTAACCTCACCTCGGTAGAAATTGCGGACAACGGATATGTCACCGCCACCTATGACACCGGCTTCACGCGGACGATCTACCAAATTCCCTTGGTGGATGTGCCAAATGCCAACGGTCTGACATCGCTGGGCAATCAGACCTATCAGGTCTCACCAGACTCGGGCTCCTTCTTCCTTTGGGATGCGGGAGATGGTCCGACGGGTACGATCGAAGGCTTTGCGCGTGAAGGCTCCACCACGGATGTCGCGGCGGAATTGACCGATCTGATTCAGACGCAAAGGGCCTATTCGTCGAATGCGAAGGTCATCCAAACGGTCGATGAAATGCTTCAGGAGACCACGAACATCAAACGGTAACAGTGAACAGGCCCGGGGCAAAGGAGGATAAGAGATGAGTATCTCTAACGCTATGGCGAATGCCTTGACGGGTCTGAACGCTGTCTCACGCGCGGCCGATGTTGTGTCGTCCAACGTCGCAAATGCCATGACCGAAGGCTATGGCCGACGCGATATTGAACTGTCATCGCACCAAGTTGGCAGAACCGGCTCCGGCGTCGCCGTGGACGGCGTGTCGCGATATTATGACCCTGTCACCACAGGCGAGCGGCGCATCGCAGATGGCGATGTCGCCCTCGAAGATGTGCGTGCAGAGTTCTATGACACATTCACCAAGGCCATGGGACAGCCGGACGAAGCAGACTCGGTGGCTGGCCGCATCACCGGATTGGAGACCGCGCTAATTGAGGCGGCGAGCCGTCCCGATTCAGAGGCGCGATTGACCACGGTCTTGGATGCGGCGACGGAATTGACGAGCCAAATCAAGACTGCGGCCGATAGCCTCAAAGACATCCGTATGGATGCGGATAAGCAAATCGGCAAAGCCGTCGATTTTCTGCAATCTTCTCTTCAGCAAGTGGTTGATCTGAATGTTGCGATCCAAAAACAGGTTTCCCAAGGCTATGATCCCAACGCATTGATGGATCAAAGACAAACCCTTGTAGATCAAATTTCTGAGATCATTCCGGTCAAGGAAATCCAAAAAAACAATGGCATGATCTCGCTTTATACCTCGGGCGGCGCTGTTTTGGTCGACTCCAAAGCTGCAACGATCGAGTTCACAGCCACCCCGACCATTTCGCCCGACATGACCGTCGAAAACGGTGCCTTGTCGGGCCTGACCATCAACGGTCAATTGGTTTCGACCGACACGGAAAAAGGGGCGATTGCTGGCGGAAAGTTGGCGGGCCTCTTTGAGGTGCGCGACAAACTCGTGCCTGACGCGCAGGTCCAATTGGATGCCCTTGCCCGTGATCTGATTGAGCGTTTTGAAACCACAGATGCGGACCCGACGCTTGGCATAGGGGCCGCCGGCCTTTTCACCGATGGCGGAAGTGCCCTTGACCCTCTTGTCGAAGAGGGGCTGTCCAGTCGGATTTCGGTCAATGCCCTCGTAAATCCCGATCAAGGCGGCGATCTATGGAAAATCAGAGATGGTCTTGGGGCCATTTCTGAAGGGGATCAAGGCGATGCGACCATCCTGAATTCTTTGGCCGATGCTCTTCAAAAGACCCGCATTGCATCTTCGGGTAGCCTGACCTCAATCGAACGCTCTGCTCTGGGCTTTGCATCTGACATTTACTCACTCGGGAAAACCAATCAACTCAAAGCCGAGGCGGACCTGACGTTCGCAACCGCACGGCAAGAGTCCCTTCATTCGATCGAATTGGAGAATGGTGTGGATACAGACAATGAGATGCAAAAACTGCTCGTGATTGAACAAGCTTACGGGGCAAACGCAAAAGTTATTCAAACGATCCAAGCCCTTATGGATCAGTTGATGGGGATTTAAGATGACAGCAATTTCCTACGGCGATATGGGCGCATCCTTGCGCAACATGCGCTTGATCACCCAAGTGAAACAGGATCTCGACAAATATAGCTACGAGGTCTCGAGCGGCCAGAAACAGGACCTTGGCGCGGCGGTGTCGGGGGATTTTACGCCGCTTGCCTCGATCGAACGGTCTTTGCGCACACTCGAATCCTATGATGTCGCAATCCAGGAGGCGAACCTCTTTGCCACGAGTATGCAAACGACGTTTGGCGCGATTTCATCCCATGTTGCGGACTTGTCCTCCACGCTTTTGACCTCTTCAACCAACGGCGACGCGACCAGCATTTCGGTTGCAGCGCAGGATGCCCGGACGCGGTTTGACGCGGTGGTCTCGGGGCTCAACACGCGCATTGGGGATAGGTCTTTGTTCTCGGGCACAGCCACCAGCAAGACGGCGTTGATCCCAGCCGAGGACATGTTGACGGACCTCCAAACCGCGGTGGCTGGCGCGACAACGGCGGCGGATGTTGAGGCCATCGTGGATGACTGGTTCATGTCGGCGGGCGGCGGCTATGAAACCCTTGCCTATCAAGGGTCCGACAACGCTCTGTCTCCATTCTCACTTGGGGAGAATGAATCCGTTCGACTGGGGATCACCGCGAAAGATGATGCAATTCGCCAAACCCTTAAGGGGCTTGCTTTGGCGTCTTTGGTGGAAGAGGGCGTGTTCGCCTCAGATTTGAGCGAACAGGCCAGTTTGATGCGCTCTGCTGGCGAAACCCTCATGGGATCTCAGGCCGGTATGGCCGACCTTCAGGCCCGCGTGGGGACTGTCGAGGCCCGTATAGAGGACGCAAACCTGTCCAATTCCAGCATGACCTATGCGTTTGAGACTGCAAAATCCGAGATCATTTCATCGGACCCTTACAAAGCCGCATCGCTTTTGACGCAAACCGAGACACAACTCGAATTGGTCTACACCCTCACTGCGCATATGTCGCGCCTCAGCCTGTCGGACTATATCTAATGCTCAAAGCTATACTCGCGGCCGTTTTTTCCGTCCTTCTTGTCGCAACGGCGCAAGCGAATCCGATCCGAATAAAAGATCTCGTCGAATTCGATGGCGTGCGTGGCAACGATCTTGTCGGCTACGGTCTTGTTGTTGGTCTCAATGGCACAGGTGACGGTATTCGAAATGCGCCATTCACCGAAGAGATCATGTCGAACATTCTGGAGCGCTTGGGTGTCAACGTTACAGGCGAACAGTTCAGACCGAAAAACGTCGCAGCCGTCTTTGTGACCGCGACACTTCCGCCCTTTTCGCGGGCGGGTGGACAGATTGATGTGACCGTGTCAGCGATTGGCGATGCCAAAAGCCTTTTGGGCGGCACGTTGATCATGACGCCACTCAATGCTCCCGATGGACAGATTTACGCAGTCGCACAGGGCACAGTGATCGCGGGCGGTGCATCGGCGCAGGGCGACGGCGCCTCTGTAACTCAGGGCGTTCCGACATCTGGGAGCATCCCCGCCGGCGCGCGGGTTGAGCGCGAAATTGATTTTGATTTTACCCAAATGAAGTCCGTCCGGCTGGCCCTGCGTGATCCCGATTTCACCACCGCAGAACGCATCGAAAATGCGATCAACAAAGATTTTGGTCGTGTGGTGTCGCGTATGCTGGATGCGGGCACTGTCCTTTTGGACATCAAAGCGACCCGTGAACTTTCGCCGGCACATGCGTTGGGGCGGGTGGAAAACATCTCGGTTCAGCCCGAGCGCAAGGCGCGTGTGGTTGTGGATCAGCGCTCTGGGACCATTGTGATGGGCGAGGATGTGCGCATCTCCCGCGTGGCTGTGAGTCAGGGAAATCTGACGCTTCGGATCGAAGAGGAACCTCTTGTCATCCAGCCCAATCCCTTTTCCGAGGGGGGCACTGTCATCGTGCCGCGCACACGCGCAACCCTTGAAGAGGAGCCAGGCATCGGCCTTGCGGAGATCGACGAAGGTACGTCTTTGTCAGAAGTTATCGCGGGCCTCAATGCGCTGGGGGTCTCTCCGAGGGATATGATCGACATTCTTAAAAGCATCAAAGCGGCAGGGGCGCTTCATGCCGAATTCCTCGTGCGGTGATCTTTAAACGAATGCTTAAAAGGGGGCCTATGCGCGCTTAAACAGGCAAAGAAAAACGCGCCCAAAAGCGCGTTTTTTTTTAATCAATGTCGAACGACTTAGCTGATGGCTTTGACGCGTGCCGCAAGGCGGGACATTTTGCGGGCTGCAGTGTTTTTGTGAATAACGCCTTTGGAGACGCCACGCATCATTTCCGGCTGCGCGGCGCGCAGAGCAGCCAAAGCGACGGCTTGATCACCGGTCAGGATGGCTTCTTCGACTTTACGGATAAAGGTACGGATGCGCGAACGACGTGCTTTGTTGACGTCTGTACGGGCGACGGCCTGACGGGCGCGTTTTTTGGACTGGGGCGAATTTGCCATGATCGTTTCCCTCTTTCGGGGTTGGTTGCATATATGTTGCACACGGCCCCCAACACCCGGTTAAGGGCAGGACAATCATAGCCTAAGCGGGCTCCACGCGCATGTGAGGCCTCCCATAGAGCAGAATCGCCCATAAGGGAAGCCAGAAATAGCTTTATTTGTCGCGGAACTGTGGCGCGCGTTTTTCCAAAAAGGCGGCCATACCTTCCTTTTGGTCCTCTGTCGCAAAGAGCGCATAGAAAGCCCGGCGCTCAAACAACACACCCTCAGTCAAGGTGGTTTCATATGACCGATTGACCGCCTCTTTCGCCGAGGCGACAGAAATCGCGCTTTTCTCCGCAATTTTGGCGGCAGTTGCCATCACATCCTCAAGCAGGTTTTTGGCCGGAACCACGCGCGACACAAGACCCGAGCGCTCCGCCTCGGTGGCATCCATGAAACGGCCCGTCAGATGCATTTCCATCGCTTTGGATTTTCCCACAAAGCGCGTCAATCGCTGTGTGCCGCCAAGGCCTGCGATGATGCCAAGATTGATTTCAGGCTGGCCAAATTTCGCTGTGTCAGAGGCAATGATGAAATCGCACATCATTGCCAATTCACACCCGCCGCCCAGTGCATAGCCAGACACCGCGGCGATGATCGGCTTGCGCGCGGCCAAAATGGCATTGGAATCGTTGGTAAAAAAATTCTCCGTCACCATATCGGCGTAGGTTTTTTCCGACATTTCCTTAATGTCAGCGCCCGCTGCAAAGGCCTTTTCGGATCCGGTGATGACAATCACCCGGACCTTCGGATCGCGGTCGGCTTTGGTGACGGCATCGGCCAATTCGCACAAAAGCTGTGAATTCAAAGCATTTAGAGCATCAGGGCGGTTCAGCCGGATCAGTTCCACGTCATCTTTGATTTCTGTAATAAGCGTTTTGTAGGCCATATCACCCTCCATGAGTGGATCGCAGTTTGGGGAGTCCTAACACTTGGCCCAGAGGGATCAAGTCATCTCTGACAGATTGGACAAAAGAAGGTCGAGCGCCCGGACTGAACGATCCTTTTAATCTCGGATGTGCACTCGGGTGAGACACAAGGCGCGCCTTCGCGACCATAGACGCGAAAGTTGTGTTGGAAATAGCCAAGCTCACCATCCGCCTGACGGAAATCTTTCAAGGACGATCCACCCGCTTCGATCGCCTCCGACAACACGTCGCGTATGATTGGCACAAGTGAAGCGACACGCGCTTTGGCAATCTGACCCGCCTTGCGCGTCGGATGGATGCCCGCGCGAAACAACACCTCGCACACATAGATATTGCCAAGCCCAGCGACAATATGCTGATCCAAAAGCGCGGTTTTAATCGGGCTGTTTTTGCCTGTAAACGCAGCGATCAAATGCGCCTCATCAAACTGATTGCCCAAAGGTTCGGGCCCGAGCCTGGCCAAAAGCGGATGCGCCGCCTCCGTGCCCGTTGCCATCAAATCCATAGCCCCAAACCGACGCGGGTCGTTAAACGTCACGCGCGCGCCATTTTCCATGTGAAAGACCACATGATCGTGCTTTTCCAACTGCGGATGCTCATGGGTGAATTGGCCTAGGGGGTCGCCTGACACGGTCATGCGTCCCGACATCCCCAGATGGATCAAAAGCGTCTCAGCGGTATCGAGATCGGCCAAGATGTATTTCGACCGCCGTCTGAGTCGCTCGACACGCGCGCCAGTCAGCCGCGCGGCCATGTTTTCGGGAAAGGGCCAGCGCAGATCGGGACGATTGACCTCG
>CENL01053998.1_pt1 | contig 20810 bp, 26 predicted proteins | sample 530221 | NCBI WGS metagenome assembly CENL01 (sample SAMEA2619791, study PRJEB7988) | marine metagenome | isolation source: saline water (ENVO:00002010), including
ACTGCTAAAAAAATACTAGCAGAATGTTACTCGCCTCAAGAAGCCTCAATAGCTACTATAAATGCTTACGGTAATTATTACAAAGACGATAATCATCTTACTATGTATCAAGAAAATTTTGACTTAGTTAAAATATGTACTTCTTTAAGTGATTCAAGGATAAAGGAAACCTTTACTATACCACAAATAAATTATATATTTTAAAATGGACGAAAAAGAATTGAGAAAAGAGATTATGAAACAACTTACTCAAACAAATGACTCTTGTCTTTTGGTTTTAGGTAATTTTATAAGCTCTGAAGCTATGGATATTGAATTTGCAGTAACGGCATCCGATGAAGAATTATACGTGATGTTCTGTGAGTTATTTAGAAATGAAACAATTAGAGATGAGGCTAGAAAGGCTGTACTCTTCTCTGATTATGGAAAAACAAACGACAGCCTAAACATTAATTAATTTATTATGCAGAACTCAATTAAAGGGACTTTAGTTAAAGTCTTAGAAAAAGAAACGGGAACAACTAAAGAAGGTAAAGAATGGAGCAAGAAAGCTTTTATCGTAAAAACAGAAGACAAATTCCCGAAAGAGGTTTGCTTTACTCTGTTCGGAGAAAAAGTAAGCCTTTTAGATTCTCACTCGATTGGAAGTCAAGTAGAGGTTCACTACAATCTTTCTTCAAGAGAGTTTAAAGGAAAATACTATCACAATATTGACGCTTGGAAGATTGATTCTGAAACAGCGACATCTACACAATCTGAATGGAAATCCGCTAAGGAGACTTCAGATTTACCTTTCTAGTTATATCATAATTAGGGTTATTTATTAAATTGTAAGGGGGATTCGTCCCCTTTACTTAACCAATAAACTTTTTTAAAATGAATAAAAAAATATCACAAAGCGAAATAAATAAGAGAATAAAACAAGTAACTGCAGAAGCTGAGTTTAGATTTAAATGTTTAGAGCTGGCTACTCCTTTCTCTAAAAAAATTAGTGAATTAATTGAAAACGCTACAAGCATTTATAATTATGCTTTTCATATAAATCCTGAAGCACTTAAAAAAGCTAAAGAAAATGCAGATAGTTCTAAGTAAAGACCAAGAGTTAGACTACGCTATTCAGTTTGTTTCTGATTTAATCGGGGTGTCTCCAATAGATATAATGGGTAAGACTAGAGTTAGGGATGCGGTAATTTCTCGGCACTTTCTAAGATACTACTTAAAGAATAAATGCTTTTTTACTTTTTCTGAGATAGGTAGAATGACGGGGTGTAATCACGCTACTGTTATACACTCTGTAAAATATGTAGAAGAAAACGCTCCATACGATAGACTTTACTCCTTATATAAGGATAGTTTAGATAAAGGAATATTAAAAACAAACTCAGATATAAGAGTTAGTATTAGTAGAATACTAAATACTAGAAGGTCTAACGAATTTAAATGTAACGCATTAATATCATTATTAAATGAAAGAATTGAGAGTTCAAACGAATAGGGGGTGTTCTAGGCCTGTGGTGGCTGTTTGCCTTGACGAAAAAGCAAAGGAGTTATTTATGCAGGCTATATACTTTACAAGCGTTAGAAGTTGCGCAAAGTATTTAAACAGAAACCCCGCTGCAGTAACTAAAGTTTGTCAAGGAGCTTGGCACACTTGTAATAGCCATAAAGTATATTACGAAGAAGATTATGAAAAAAAATTCGGTAAACCTGTAAAGGTGGATTGGTAAATAAAAAAAACTATGAACAGAGATTTTAAGGGAATATGGATACCTAAAGAGATTTGGGAATCCAAAGAAATATCTATGCAAGAAAAAGTTTTCTTAGCTGAAATACACAGCTTAGATAATGAAAAAGGATGCATAGCAAGTAATGCTTATTTTGCTGAGTTCTTTCAGTTAAGTAAATCTAGCGTTAGTAGGGTTATATCTTCATTAGCTAAAAAAGAATTTATAAAGGTTTATTTAGTATATAAAGATAATAAGGAGGTTGATAAAAGAATTATAAGGTGCTGTAAGTATGGTAAAAAAGAAATAAAGACAGTAAAAAAGGAAGTTGTCAAATCATCTTATAATAGATTACCTGATGGGTTTGCTTTTAAAGTTATTGAGCACTTAAATGAGAAAGCTAATAGAAGATTTAGGGTTGGTTTACCTATAAGAAAATTAATAAACTCTAGGTTTAGTGAGGGTCATAATTTAGATGACTTTAAGCACGTTATAAACGTTAAGTCCTCTCAGTGGATAGGTACGGACTTTGAAAAGTTTTTAAGACCCTCTACGTTGTTTAACGCAACTAAGTTTCAAGAGTATTTAGCTGAGAAACCATCAGTTTCGAAAGCTAATAAAACAGAAATTATTACTAAATCTCAGATAGGTTTTTACGATGTATAAGGTAAGTGATAAGAATGATATAAAACAATATGCGGGAAACATATTTAGGAATGGATTACCTAAAGGTGTTACTACGGGAATACCTAACTTAGACCCTCACTATAAATATAGGAAGGGTGAATTAGATGTTATCATGGGTTTAGCAAATATAGGAAAAACAACTACGATGTTTTATTTGATGTTAAACGCATCTATGAGGTATGGTTGGAAGTGGTTATGCTATTGCCCTGAGAACGAACCTGTAGGTGATATGATTTCTGATATTGCAGAAATGTTTGTAGGAAAAAGCGCAGATAAAGATAGGTCTGATAGAATGAGCGCTAGCGAGTTTAGTAATGCTATTGATTGGGTTTTAGAACATTTCACTATCATCACCTTTACCGAGCAACCATCCGCTACTCAAGTATTAGATGCTTTTGAAGAGCAGATGGAAGTTGTTAAGTATGATGGATGCTTAATAGACCCTTTAAATGATTTAAGGGTTGAAAATGGTTTCAGTAAGTATGACTACTATTATAATATGTTGTCAAACATTAGGAGATTTAAACAAAAACACAACGTAAAATTTATACTTACTACTCATGCGGGAACAACTGCGGCTAGAAGAAAAGATGACTCGAATAGAGTTCCAGCACCAAGTATGTATGATGTTGAATTTGGCGGGATGTTTGCGAACAGAACCGACAATTTTATAGTAATACATAGACACTTAAATAGTGAGCAGTGGGATACAACTGAATTACACGTAAGAAAGATTAAGTTCCAAAAGTTAGTAGGCTTGCCGACTCAAGAGGATAGACCCGTGTTTTTGAAATATTCACCTAAAAGTTGTAGATTTACATATCTAAAAAACAGTAATGGAGGATTTTTTGAAGACCCGTTGTCTGAAATAAAAATAGATAAACCAAGCGAAATTTTAAATTTTTAATTGAGGTGATGGGGAGTTTTAAAAGATTTGGTCGTCTGAGCTCCCCACATTTCTTAAAACAAGGGTTATGGGAAGATTAAAAACATTTTTAATACAAGAGCAAATGCGAATTAGTGGTAATTGGAGAGAAAAAGATAGTTTAGAGTATTTAGCTTGGAGAAAAAGTATAGAAGAAAAAGAACAAATTTATTATGAAGGAAAAGGAAAAGTCTCAAGAGGAAGTAAACAAAGAGGTGGCAAGAAGACAATGGGATAATTGGATTACAGACTCAAAAAAAGAAGAAGAAGAAACACAATTCGATGAATATGGAAATAGCGGAAATGGCAATGAAGACTCTTAGAGAGTCTCAAACAACATCAGAAGAAAATAAATTTATGAAAGCATACTCTACTATGCTTATAGAGGTTGAAAGAATGAATACAGAGTTGATAAATAACGCAAGCAGAGTAAGTAACGATGTTTACGCTAAAAAAGAAAAAAGAATTGAAGACTTAAGGGAGTGTTTAGTTTTATTTAATCAATCATTCTTTAAAATGATGTACTATAAACAAGAAATGGTTACTTGGAAAACAAAAGCTTTGGATAAGGAACTTGAGTTTGTTAACTTTGTAACTAAATCATTAAATAGTGAGTCAAATAGAAGATAAGGTTGTATTAAAGATTATACAGAGGGCTAACAAAGGTTTTCACAAATATGGAACAACCATGGAGAGAAGTGATTTAAGTCGATTAGATTGGCTTATTCACGCTCAAGAAGAGGCTATGGACTTATCTGTTTATCTTCAAAAACTTATAGATGAAGAAGAAGAGAAAAAGCACAACCAGGAGTGCTGCAGTGAAAGCAGGATTCCGAAGTGGACTAGAACATCGAGTATGGAAGAATTTAAAACAAAGACATGTGACGGGATGTGCTTACGAAACCCTGAAGGTCGATTATGTGATTCCTGCGACTAATCATACTTATACACCCGATATAATTCTTCCTAACGGAATAGTGATAGAAGTTAAAGGTAGGTTAGTTAAAGCTGATAGAGATAAGCATTTACTTATTAAAGAACAGCATCCTGAACTTGATATAAGGTTTCTTTTTCAAAGCGCAAACAACAAGATAAGAAAGGGAAGTAAGACAACTTACGCTCATTGGTGTGATAAAAATGACATACTGTGGTGCGAAAAAATCATTCCTGATGCTTGGTTAAAGAAAATTAAGTAGTATATTTGAATATTCCCTGTTTATCTCTGCATAGTTTGTTTGGTAAGAGACGAGTAGCCCCTTTGTAGGGGTTACTTTTTTTTTGTATATTTGTGTCGTTATGGAAAAACAGTACAGGCCTAGACTATCTGAATTTGAATGGGATTTAATAAAAAAAGCTAGGCAATCTACAGGAAACGTTCTAATTGTAGGTGATATTCACGAACCATTTTGCATTGACGGGTATCTTGAGTTTTGTTTAACTCAGTTTAGAAAACACAGGTGTTCAGAAGTTGTGTTTATTGGTGACGTAATTGATTCTCACTATTCGTCATTTCACACATCAGACCCTGATGGATATGGGGCAGGAGACGAACTAGAAAGAGCTATTGATAAAATAAAACAATGGCATAAGTTCTTCCCTATAGCTAAGGTTTGTATAGGTAATCACGACGCAATAGTCAGAAGAAAAGCTTTTGATGCGGGGATTTCCTCTAAATGGATTAGAGATTTTGATGAAGTTTTAGGTGTTCAAGGATGGGACTTTAAAGAGCATCACAAAATAAACGATGTTTTGTATGTTCACGGAACAGGAACTTCAGGTAGAAATGCCGCAGCAAATAAATCACTACAATTTAACTGCAATGTAATTCAAGGGCACATACACACAGAAGCTTCTGTAATTTATAATGGTCAATATTGGGGAATGCAAGTGGGTTGCGGTGTAGATAGGAAGAGTTACGCTATGGCTTACTCAAAGCACTTTGCTAAGTCTTACAAACTATCTTGCGGGGTTGTTTTAAATAATGGTAAAATGCCTATTATAATTCCGTTTACCTCTTAATCTTTTCTATAGAACGACCAGCAAAATAAGCTCCGTAAACTGTTATTAATAAGGTTTGATATATTGGCTTATAAGCTTCTTGAATTTCAAATCCACCCATGTTTCCGTCAAATATAGAAAGTATTACAAATATAGCAGTTAGAAACACGCAGATAAGTGGTCTTATGTTTTTGCTTAACCAATTATCAGCCTTCATATCAGCCTCCCATCTACGAGTTACTTGTTCTTGAGCATTTGATTCAGCCTCAATTAACACTTCTTCCATAGCTTGTTTAGCAGCTAATCTTTCTTCGTCAGAAGTAGATAAATTATCTATTACGTTTCCAACTTTTTCTATAACATTTCCACTAAGGAATTTAAGTAATTTACTCATATTATGTTTAAATAAAATGTTTCAGGAAGGGCTTTTAATAAGTCCTTCATTGTTTTTCTAGAACTAGTAACATCTAATTCTCCGTCTGAATTTATATCTGAATATTTTCTACCTACGGCAACGCAACCTCTTAGTTGTGTGTGGTAGTTTGCTTGATGTATAAGTATGTAGCTTCTATTTTCAACATCATTAATTAAAAAATGTTCACCGTACTTTTCAGATGTTCTTCTAGTAACCAAATACTCACCAAAAGGAATACAAGATATATTTTGCTTATTATCATTCCAAGACAGCTCTAAGGTTTTACATTGATAAACCTCTTTAAGCTCATCGTGTATAGTAAGCTTTCCTAAAGTTTCTTTTCCTGTATCCATAAGCCTATTAAGAACTACTTTCATTTTATATTTTTAAGTCTTTCGTTTTCTTTCTCTAAGAACTCAACTTTAACTTTAAGTTCTGAAACTTGAGCAGTAAGGTCTAAAACAGTATCTCTTAACTCATCTTTTTCATCTGATGCTTTAGCTAAAAGAGACTCTAAATTTCTAACTCTATTTTTTAAGTCGTCACGATATTGCATTCCATCATCATTTTTAACGTCTTCATTTTTTTGTTCTGCCCTGAGCTTCATTCTAGCTTCTAAGTATTTCCAAATAGACGCACTACCTAAAACACCTATTACAGTGATTATTATTTGAATATAATCTTGCATTACAGCTCTTTTTTTATCTTTTCATTTACTATTCTAAAAGTATTCCACAAGGCAAAAAGAAAAATTATAATCCACTCTATTCTAGAACCATTTAAAAGGCCTGATAAGTATAAGTTTACGCAAGTCGTTGAAGAAATAATGGTAGCTATTTGAACAGCGTAAAATCTAAGCCTTAGACAATTAGAGAAAACGGCATATAATTGATAAACTCCTGACAAAATAGCTATAATTATTAAGGGTATATTTAAAGCGTTAAACTCCACACATATAGTTGCGGGTAATAAAAATATATGACAAACACCTATTAATATTTCGCTAGGCTCTCCGTCAGAATAAATTAATATTTGTTTTAACCTATTCATTATTTTGCTTTTCTGACTTTTTTAGCTGCCATTTTTGTGTTTTGTTTGAACTTCAAATTCAGCAGTTAAACTAGCTCCTTTGTGAGGCACAAATTTTCCTGAATGTTTCATTAATTTATAACTACTTCCACTTTTCATCCAATGATGACCCGCAGGTGCTTTTATTTTTTTTTTCATACTTTACCACTTTACTTTATCTGCCCAATAAGCAGCAGACATCTTACCTTTAGCTATATTTTTTTTGTGCCTAGCCTTGAATGAGGCTCTTTTCTTTTTCATCTTTTCAGATTCACCTTTTTTAGGTTTACCTGCAGTTTTAGCTCCTTGCTCTCCAAACCTAATAGTTTTTATTTTATCACCATCTTTAGCTACAACAACATGCGATTTTTTAGGGTGACTAGGAGTTCGTTTAGGTTTATTATAACCTGAAACACCTGCTCTTTCTAGTCTTGAGTCTTTTTTTTTAACCATTACGATGCAGTATAATTAGTTGAACGCTTACTATAAGATATATTCCAAGAAACTTTAACAAAGTCAGTTCCTCCCGTATGAGAGCTAGCTTTTACAAATAAAAATATTTTTTTACCTCTAGCTATTTTAGACCCTGCAACAGACTCTACAGCAAAATCGTAACCTGTACTTACTACAGCGCAATTTACTGTTTTTTGACCTATAAAAGTAGCGTTTTGAAGAGATGCGTTTGTTCCGTCATCTTGGTCTGCGTAAAAAGCTATTATATCTACATTGCCAGCCTGACTAGAATTAAGCACAGTGCCTGATATTTTAACGTCAAAAACTTCAAAGGGAACTTCTATCCCTAAGTGAGAATATTGGCCTAATATAGATGGTGACACTGTATTGCTAAGTGATACTGTAGTAAATTGAGTCCACGCAAAGTAAGCCCAACCATAAGTACCACTACCGTAATACCATCTATCTGCAGCAGTTGCCCCTACTCTAAAAGAACCCGCAGCTAAAGAACCAAATGTTTTATCATCAGCTATTACTTCTACGGACTTTACTAACGTATGTAAAAAAGCACGAACATTTTCTGCTTTAATACCGCCTTTTACATTAGTCTTAAAATTATCTTCAATAAAGTGAAGTAAGTTATCTCTATCAAATTGTTCATTTGCAGTTACAGCAGCAGAATCATTACTCCTACCTTGACCTGTAAACTTAGTATTATAATTTGAAGCTTCATTTGTGTAATTAGGTGTAGCCATAGTTTATTTATTAATCGTAGTAACCCTCTTTTTTATTTCTTCCTTTTGAGCTTTTGTGTCTACTAGTTTTATTTCCATAAGCTAATATACCACCTAACCTAGTAACGTTATCTCCATTTAAATGCATATCGTTTTCTCCACTTTCATAGTCTGAATAAACACCAACATTGTCATCGTCATCTAACCAATCCATCATATCTTTTTTAAGTATTTCAGCTTTTCTAAAAGTATCTTCTTTTAATACAGCTAACTCAAAAGTATCTACGGGGTCACTAAAATCATCATCATTTGTTACTACACCTGAAGATGTTGTATTGTATTGCATGTCATTTAAAACCTCGTATTTAACGTAAAAAGCTAAACAAGGTTTTATGTAGTTATTTAAGAGTGTAGTTTCGCTAGAGTTCAAAACACTACCCGAGCCTGTGGTTTTCTTTTTTCTAAGTTCACCCCAAAAAAAGTCACCTAAATGAGGTTTTAAGTGGGTTAACTCAGTTATAAGTACTACGTTGTCATCTATTATACTAGAATCCATATTAGAGTTGCTCATGGCTTTAGAAACAACTTCTGCCGCAGTAATTAAATTATCATATTGTCTATAATCAGTTTTAGGCATTTTGACTAGAATTTACATTTGATAAATAAACATCATCTAAATCAGGTCTTTCTTCTAAACCAATCAAACTTCTAAGTTCATTAATGTCTGCTATTTGTTTAATATCAATGTCAGCAGCAAATCCTATAGGGGATTCAAATTGAACCTCTAAAGATGAAGAGTCTAACATTAAAACTTTACCTAAAGCATCACGCATAGGTTTAAAAACTTGCTCTATTGTATCTTGTATAACAGTTCTCATAACCAAATCATAAGATATTCTAATCTCACTACCTGTGTTATTCATCTTGCCACTAGAAACAATACCTGAAAGAGCAGGTTGCCATCTGTGGGCTGTAACAATATTATTTCTAGTAAGTTCTTGATACTCCATAAAACTACCGTCTTTATCATCTTTTAAGATTTGAACATTAGCACCTCCACCACCTGCTCCATCCTTAACAAGGAATAATATTTTACCGTTGTTCCCTTCTCCTGTAAGTTTGTCTTGAGCTAAAGATATTAATTCTTCAGCTTCATCATCACTCATAGAGCCTTCTATTTCTACAATAGCAGAAGGCATAAATCCGTTTTCAAATTTAGAGCGATTATATTTTTGTATTAAATAATCTATTTCTATAGAGCCACTTTCTGCAGCAGCTATATAATCAGGAATACCATATCTTTGAAATCCACTTTCATAATCCTTAAACATCAAAACAGACCTTCCGTTTTTAAAATTAGGAAACATAGGTAGTTTTCTAACTTCTTTATCTTTTATGTCGTAATGAGCCCAATCAGGATTTATATATACAGAGTCCATGTTTTTACCGACACGAACCATGGTCGCATCAATATGATACATGTTGAACCCTCCTTCATATTCGACAAATTCTATATATGAGTTTCCAAATGTGTAAAAGTCGTCTACAACTAATCTAAATAGATTTCTTAAAGACTGACCTGAAGGATTAACTTCCCTTATGTAGTCTTGTAATGTTGCGTTTACTGTAGTTATTTTACTACCCGCTGTGTAAGTTGCTTTTTGAGACAGTATAGCTCTGTGAGTGCTAGATTTTCTTTTTAATTCAGCAAGATATTGAGGAAATAAATTATCCTCTCCAAATTTATAATATTCTTTAGACGTAATATTATGTTGCCTTTCTTTTATATCAGGCATAGGAGATAGGTTTACTACATCAAACCTAAGTCTTCCTGTTGCTTTTTTATTGATAGTGTTAACAGTAGAGCTAGCTACAAACCTACCTTTTGAGTCTCTTTTTCTTTCTGCCACAACTTATAAGTATAACGATTTTACAAATATAATAAAAAATAAAGGGCTACTCCCGTAGTTTCACCCAATATTAATATATTAAGATGCTGATATTTGTCTAGGAATCTCTCCTTGAACTGCAGTAAGTTTTACTGTAGCCCCAACATCGTCAGTCATTGTTGAGCCTGAAGACATTTCTACAGACTCTAAGAATAAAGCAAATTGAGATGTTAAGTGGTCTGTTCCACTAACAGCAGTTTTATCACCTAAAACATTATCCCATCCTACAAGAACCTCTGTTAAAGAACCTCCCCCTGTATTAGTTTTTCCAGATTGCAATTTTACTGTACCCATAAGACCCTTACCAACTAAAGCTTGTAGGCCACCTAAAGTAGTTGCGTTTATCTCAGGTATAAAACCTTCTATAGAGCAAGTGTGTAAAGCTAAGCCATTTTCTTGAGATGTAGAGACGGTAAATGTAGATTGCTCAGGTGCAAAACGATATGTAACTACACCTGTAGGGTAATTGCCTGCAACTAAAACAATGTCATGAGTGCTGTCTATAGCTGTGCCTAACTCCAATGAATTAGTTGCGCTAACAGCTGTAGGAGTATAAACTTGCTCCCATAATTTAATAGAGTGAACTCCACCTACTAAATGTTTTTTAGATTGAAGCGATGTGTACCAAGCTGTACTATTTAAACCAATTAAAGCCATTTTATTTTCTTTTTATTTTAATATTTTATTAGAATGTAGCAGGAGGAGCAGGTTGAATGCAAGTAAAAGTTGCAGTAGCCCCATTTTCATCAGACAACCCAGAGCCTGAATTAAGAACAAAAGAAGTTAACTCTAAAGGATGGTCACATTCAGATGAGCTGTTAGATGTTATAGCGTTCCAACCAACTAAATAATTAGTCCCCTCCCATGTATAAACCTTAGCAACTAAAGTTTCTTGTACAAGTTTCTGAAGCGCGTCTAATTCACTAGATGTAATATTAGGTATATATCCTTCAATTACAATTTCGTAAGTGTATAAACCCTTACCTCTATCATTAGATGATGTTGCCTGAATGCTTGCGCTTTCTTTTTTAAACTGAATTTTCTTAATATCACCTGCCGCAGCTAATGTGCTAGTAGTAGCAACATTATTAGCTCCTATAAAAAAGTTCTGCCCACCCGCTGAGTAAGCTGCAATTTCTATTGATTTTACACCACCTTTTGCGAAGTGGTCATTTCCTCCAACTAGTATTTGTGCTAAAGCCATTTTATTTTCTTTTTAAAAGTTAAAAAAAAGGGAGAGGAGAAAGAACCCCAACTCCCTTTTATATTAATCATTATACTATATTATGCGTGAATCGCAGTTACAGCTAATTTAGAGTCCATTAACTGAGTACCACAAGCATATCCAAATCGCATTCTGTAAGCCTTTTGGTCTAAAGAATACCAATTTTCAACTGAAGCACCTTGGAAATCAGAACCTACAGCTATTGCTCCGTCAGCAATAAGAGCTATACGACCTGCAGAATCAGCAGCAGAAGCACCAACAATTAAAGCGTGGTCATTAGCAATGTGAGAATCCCAATCTCTACGAACTACCATAGGAATACCTGCAAAGCTTAAGTTAGCAGGAGTACCATCTTGTAAGTAGATGAAAGACTCAGAAATGTTTTGAGCACGTAAGTACTTCATGTAAGCATTAGCGATAACTCCTGAAACATACATTGTTTTAGGAAGTTCTGTTAACTCAGGGGTTGCAGCATCTACAACAGCTTCAAGGATTGCAACAACTTCAGCTCCTGTGTAAACACCTGAGTTAGCTAGTGTACAACCTGCATTAGTAGGTGAGTCAGCAGAAACACCAACAACTAATTTTTGATCTCCAGCTAAACCGTCTTTAAGAACCTCAAAGATTCCGTCGTAAACATCGTAATCTGCGTTACGACCTGTTCCATCTGCGTCAGTTCCGTCAGCAGTTGCGTTTAAGTTTGCAAACCATAATTGTCTGTGGAAGTCACGCTTCACAGCTTGCATCATGATGTTAGCCATGATTTCTTTAATCACAGTTCCGTCAATATTATTTTTTGCAGTACCTAATTTTAAAGCTTGAGCTTTTACTGTAGCAAAAAACGCATTTGCTTTTTGTTCCATTTCAGCTTCAAGGTTTCCAACCACTAAAGTCTTTTGAGTGTAAGAAGATGTTTCAGCATCAGCAGAAAAAGCATCACCTGCATTTGCATTTGTAATGTATTCAGCAGACTGAAAGTGGTCTAATTTCATACTTGATTTTACGTCAGGATAAAGCGTAAATTTACTCAAGTATGAGTCATCTCCTAAAAACAAAGGAGATAAGAAATACTTCTCCACCTCTTCTTGATGGTATCCTGTAATTGATGTACTAATAGCGTTAGCCATAATTTTCTTTTTTTAAATTACTATTATTTATTAAAAATTTGATTTGCTAGTGAGTCCCAAGCATCAGGCTGTTTGGTTTTTTCAACTAATTTAGGCTCATTTTCAGCTAATGTAACTGAAGGCGTAGCCTCTAACTTTGAAATACGCTGAGCCATAGTTTCAAACTGAGTCTTAAAATCTTCTTTAGACTCGTTAGCTTTTTCTTTTTCAGCGCTAAGTTTTTGAGATAAAGAATCTCTTTCGTCAGTTAGGCTATTAATTTTAGCTTCTAACTCTTCAATACTTACTTTAGGCTGTTCTTCTTTAGCTTCTGTTTGAACTTGCTCTTGTTGAGCTTCAGCTTCAGTTTTACCTACAATTAGGTTTTTGATTTCTGTAAACCAATTTTTCATAGTTACTTCATCCATTTGATTCTCTGTTTTTAAAAGTTCGTTTCCGAACGTGGTTAATATTTCTTCTGCAGTTTTATTTTCAAATACTGTAATATCGTATTTAGCTACAATTTCTACTTTACCTGAAACAGAATCAACAAAGCCCATTTCTTTAGCTTCATCAGCACTTAACCAAGTTTCTGAATCTAGCATGTAAGAAATTTTTTCTTCATCTAACCCTGTTCGCTTAGAATACACCTTAAGCATTGTGCTTTCAACTTTTTCTAATGCGTTTATTTGTTTGCGCATTTGAGACTTGTTTCCAAACACATTACTCATAGGTGAATGTATCATAAATAAGCTGTTAGAGGTCATCTCTATAGTGTCAGCAGCTAAAGCTATAACCGTAGCCATTGAGGCAGCTAAACCTTCTATTTTAGCCGTCACCTTTCCTGTATAGTTCTTTAGTGCAGTGTAAATAGCTTGACCCTCGAACACATCTCCACCCGTACTGTTAATGTGAAGAATAATATCTTTACCCCCTAAATCTTTTAAGTCTTGTAAAAAACTTTTCGCAGTAATTCCGTGAACACCAATCTCGTCATATATAAATATATCCGTAGACTTTCCTTTCTTTGCCTCTATCGGATTAATAGCGTACCACGATTTATTTTGATAAATACTTTCCATACTATTTGCAAATATAATAATTAATTACTATTTACTGTTGACAGTGCTCGTCATTTTGTTTTCATATAATCATAAACAATTCTTTGAGCTTGTCTAACAGAGATTTCATATTTTTCAGATATATCTAAAAATATATTTTTTATAAGCTCTGTGTTCTTTTTTTTTAAAGCCTCATTAAAGTAACTTCTTATAAGGTAGTTTCTAACAGAAGAAACACTTAACATATTTTCTTTAAATAAAACATCTAACACATCTTTAGATTTTAATCCATGTATATTTTCTATCTTTTCTGATAACTCAATTTTCATTTTAGAATTTTGCATTTTTTTCTATCATATTAACTCTGTTTTGAGTTTTATTTAAAGTTTCTACAGGAAGAACAACATTTGTGTTTCTTGCTATTACACTTCCTAAAGCTTCGTAATCTATTATAGAGTTTGTACTAATGTTAGGACTACTAAAAGAAGTTCCGCCACCCACTTGATTTATTGCGCTTAAAGCTCCACCAAACATAGCTGTGCTTCTTTTATTTATAACAGCCTCTCCGCCTTCTAGCTCTACAACTCTACCACCCGCATTAAACTTTTCACCTCCTTGATTATGAGGTCTACCGTGAACCAATCCACCTTTAGCGAATTGCTGAGATTGTATTGATGATACGTTTGTAGCATATCTAGCAATAGCTAACGCTGATAATACCTTATATTGAGCTATACTTGCTCCCCCGAAAGTAAATGCTGCAGCAGGGTTTGCCGCAGCTTGAACAGCGATGTTAACAAGCTCTTGAGTAAAGTTTATTTTAGCTAATTTTAACTCATTTTGTTTCCTTTTTTCAAAAGATTCTTTTTCTAGTTTTTCTTTTTCAGCGGCAGCCTGTCTTTGATTAATTAAACCATCTTCTTGTTCTTGTTGTAAAAGCTCTTGCCTTCTACTCATTTGTGTTTCAAAATTATCTATTTCTCTTTTAAGAGCTTCTTCTCTAGCATTAGCAATTATTTCTATAGCTTGCTTAGTTCCATCTACAATATCTTTATTGTTCTTTTTAGTAAAACTATTGCTTTCTTTTGCTAATCTAACCTCTAGATTTGCTCGTTTTTTTAAAAGTTTAGTTCTTTCGTCTTCAGTTTTACCATGTATAACTAATAAAGTGTCAACGTGTAGTATTTCTCTTTCAATTTCTTGAATATTAAACTCTTTAGCAGTTAAAGCTCTAGTTTTAGATTGCTCTATTGATGCATTAGTGCTTGCTTCGAAAAACTCTTCTTCAAGTATTCTTCTTTTTTTAACAAAACTTTCTGAGTTAGTATTTCTTATCTCTAACTCTTTAGCATTTCTTTGAGTTATTAATTTATCTATTTTTGTTTGTATAGAAACTCTTAAGCTTTCATTAACAATTTCTTTGCCTTTATATTCTTGCAACAACTCTTGTTCCCTTTTTAATTTAGCCTCAATAATTGCAAGGTCTGTTACAGCTCTAATCTTACCATCAGTAGAATCTTTTTCATTTAACTCTTTTATATCTTCAGATAAATCTATCCTACCTTGACGTTCAATTTTATTAAATTCCATAGAGAGGTCTGCCCTTCTATCTTTTTCGTCTTCATCAAGCTTCTCTAGTCTATCATTTTCAGCTTCTATTTTTTTGTTGTGAGCTACAAACTCATCAAAAATAGCTTTCAACTCTTTATCTTGAGATTTAAAAAATGTATTACCCTGCTCAGTTGTTTGTTCTAACTTAGGAACTAAAGTAAGTAGGGAATCAAATTGCTTTTGCTGTTCAGAAGTTAAAGCTGAGCCTTCAGCTATTTTTTCTCTTATCAACTTTACATCACTAATACCGTTTTTTATAGCTTTTCTAGTATCTTTATCTGATTGTATTTTTCTTCTTATTCGTATTTTGTCTAGAGTTTCTTGTTTAGATTCTTCTCCAAGAAATAGTTTCTCAAAAAATGATAATTCTTCTGCGGCTAATATATCTAAAAACGAAGTAGCATCTTCTACAAATCCTTGAAAAAACTCTGAATCACCTATAGAAACTTTTAGTAACTCGTAAGAAGCTTTCAACTTATCTATAGCTATTTGGCTTGAATCCATGTTTTCCTCTAAAGCTTTTTGAGTATTGGCAGCTCTAAGGGTTTCGTCTTGATTTTCCTCTAAAATTCTGTTGTAATCCTCAGCATTCTCACCAGCTAAAGAAAATATAGCAGTTAAACCACGAACATTACCAAACATCTGCTCTATTGCTCTAGGGTTTTCTTTAAAAACTTTATTTAATCTTCTAAGGGTTTCAGTAAATCCTACTGATTTCATTTGAGCCGCACCAATAGGTATTCCGTATTCTATAAATAAATCTCTAGATTCAGCAGCAGGCTTTTGCATTTGAGATATTGCAGCACGCAATGCTGTTACTGTTTTAGCGGCATCTAAACCTGAACGAGTTGTAACTGCAATCGCAGAACCTAACTCCTCTAAAGAGATTCCTGAGGCAGCAGCAAAAGGGACTACAACCCCTAACGATTTAGATAGCTCTTCAACCGTGGTAACACCAAACTTTTGAGTTGTAAATAATATGTCTGAAACTTTAGATGCCTCAGAGGCTTCTAACCCATAAGCGTTTAAAACTGTAGTCAATCCCATTGTTGCTGACTTCAAGTTTGTAACACCCGCAACTGCTAACTTAGATGCCTCATTTAAAAACTTAATAGACTCACCTCCTGATACACCTGCAGAAACAGCGTTAAACATAGCTGTATTTACATCTTTCAAAGCAAAACCATAATCTTTAGATAGCTGTATAGAGCCTGCAAATAAATCACCTCTAAAAAGACCTGTGTCTTCAACACTCATTAGTGTTGTAACATTTTTAACGCCTCTTTCAAATTCAGCAAAAGATTTTACGCTTTCAGAAATAAAAGATGTCAACCTCCTAACAACAGCTACAGTTGCAGTAATAGCTGTAGCCATTTTTGCAAAATTCTTTACACTATCTAGAGCTCCTTTATTGCTTTTAGATAAAGTAGAGTTATTTGTTTTTTGAGCAGAGGTGTTTTCTTTTGTAGCTTTAGTAACTTTTTTTAATGCAGCCTCTTGAAGTTTTAAAGCATTTTTTTTACTTTGAATAACTTCTTTAAGCTTTCCTATTTGCTTTCTACTAGCGGCATCAACTCCGTTGTTTTTTTCAGTTTGCTTTAACTTATCCCTAAGCTTTTTATTTAACTGAGCTAATTCAGCTGTAAGTTTTCCAACTTGGTCTCTACCTTCTATGCCAAATTTAATTATGTATTCATCTTGTGCTTTTGCCATTTCTTATAGTATTTCGTGGTTAGTTCCCGTTCTAGTAACTAGCAACAATTCAACTTCTGTAGGCTCACCTGAGAAGTTAAAATCTTTTATTTTATTTATTATGTATAATTCTTTATCTATTTTTATAAGTTGTCTAAAGTTTAGACTTCTAATATCCTCCACTGTTAAGTATATTTCAGCAGTAATAATTTTATCTCTCATCATAAGCATATCAATAAGGCTTTGATGATATTCATTAAATAATCCGTTTTCAGACCCTGAAGAACCATTTACATCTGAAAATATCGCACTAGGAGTGTTTGGTTCAAAAGGAAAATAAGAACCTACTTCTAAATAAGCGGGATGAGCGGTCTCTACACATCTAAATAAGCCTTCTCCTGCATTAACAAAATTAGAATTATCCGCAATAAAAAACTCTTCTAAAGAGTAGTGTATACATGGTATTTGATTAGATATGTTATTATTAAAATCTAAAGAAGAATTTATGTAGCTAAAAGTTTTGTCTGTGTATTTAGTTCCTTTTAAAAGACAAAGCTTATACTCATGAGAGTTATTTGATTCAGGTTTTTGCTCAGGTATAGTAGGCTCTAAAGTAGAGTCAGAATCACCCCATATTCTAGGAATCCAAATAGGCTTTGTTACTAAATTATCTGTTTCGGCTGTAAGCTCAGAAGAATAAGGATTTCCACTATTTGTTCTAGATATAAATTTAGCGTTACCCATTTTTAAAGCTGAAAATATGTCTAAAGAAACCCCTTGAGTTTCATCACTTAAAGAAGCAGGATTAGATAAACCATTTAAAGATAGGTAAATCTTTTTGTCACCAAAACTAATAGATGAATCACCTTGATAACCATTGCTTACAGAATAGTCTGATGAATCCTCTTTCATAGCATAAACTAAATCAGTATTTATAATTTCATTATTAGATATTTTTGTTATCAAGGCTTTTTCTGTGAAATCCTTAAATGAAAAAGCTGAACCTGTAAAGTCGTAAAACATACTAAAAGGTTCTACTGTAACTTCTTTAGTTAAATTATTTGCAGTCCAATTTAAATTAAATATTTTTGTTAACTCAGATATAAAATCTATAGCTTTTACATCGGGTAAAACCTCTAAGTAACTTACTTTAGGCTTTGCTTCACTAGTGTATACTGAATAGTATCTACCTCCCATTGGGGCTACACCCTTAGATACTTGAAGACTTAAGTCTAATTCATTTACTTGAAACCCGCAATTAAAAACATAATCTTGACCCTGAAGACTAACAGAAAGACCTCTAGTTCCCATTAAAACAACTATGTTGTATTTTTTGCCAACTTCTAAATATTGACTTCTACTTATAGAAACTCTAGTGTTTTCGTAGTCTGTATTAAAAAGCTCTACTGAGTTTTCATCAAACAAATCAAAAGTATTAAATGCAAATCCATTATTTGATAAATATATGTCATCATTAGCAAACTGTGAGTCAACTAAAATTACAGTTATAAATGTTTTTTGAAATTCATCACCACCTTCACCAAATCCTTGAGTTCCAACAGCTTGAGTTAACGTAAAGTTTATAGCTGCACTTAAGTCGTAGTAATCAGACTTATTAACCTGTATAATAGATTTGCTTTGGCCTAAATTATTTCCTTTTAATTTATATTTGCTAGAAGCAGGATTATCACCTAAAAATTCAACACCACCCAAAATCGTTGTTAAGCTAATATCTTCATATGAATGAAAGCTACCCTTATCTTGATTAACAACATTGCAATTTATAAAAGCCCAATCTAAATAATAAGAACGAGGAAAAGTTTGTAATTCAAACCCTAAAAACAAAGAGCTTGGAACATAAGGTCTAGGGTTTTGTTCACTACCTTTAAGCGCTGAAAACTGAGATACACCTTGATTTGCCCCTACAAATAAGTTGGGGTCAAAAGATATATTTAAAGCTGTATTTTGAATAAAAAAATCAGGCTTATTCATTGATGGAGCTATACCTAAAAGCCTGTCTTTAAAAGAGCCGAACTCAAGTGAAAAATCATCATTATACTCGTTGTTTTCATTAAAAAATTTACTAACCAAGGAATATCCTATTTGTTTAAATATACTCTCAAGAACCATTTTAAGAGAAAAAGCAGCCTTTATATTTCCCCAACCAACATTTACAGCATCAGGATTTTCTGAATCTCTAGCCTTCCACTTACCATTATCAATAAGAGGAAAACATATTTCATCATTTAAACTTGGCTCTAACGCACCTTCAAGTATCGTTGAAGAAGATATTTCGTATTGTTTAGAAGGTAAAGTTTTTAATTCCATTTCTTTTAATGGCTCTACCCAATCAGCATTACCTGAAATTAAATTAGTTTCTAATTCATAAGCTCCATTTTCATCTAGTGAAGAATTTAAAAGATTTGCTATACCTGAAAAAACCTCCATACCGTCTGCTTTAAGTAAGAACTTTATAGGTTTTATATTAAGGTAGTTAGCTGTCGCAGAGTATTTAGTAGATAAAGCCTGTAGCTCATTTTGGAAATTAAAAGCTAATTTATTTTTAGCTGTAGCAGGTAAAGTAATTGTTTTTGAAAATGAAGAGCTAGATGATTCTAAATCTCTATAATCTTTAATAGACGCATTAAATGAGACGTCAAAATCATTAAATAAATCTAAAGTTATATCCTCTTTTCCATCTGTAGGTTCTTCAAACCTAGCCGTTAGCTTTAAACTATTTATGTACGCATCTAAAGTATCCCCTGCGCTAACTGTTTTTAAAGTTACAGTTATTAAGGCTGTAGTAAAGTTAGAAGGTAAGTCATTAGGTATATTGTTTACTGTTATATTTGTAGGCGAAGATAAAGAAGTTGTAGTTATTGATGTTGTGTTTTCTGAACCTAAAAATCCTTGTGTAATATCTATTTGAGAGCCTGATGATAGATAACCTGAAACAACTTGTAATGTTACAGACGAAGCGCCTGCAATCTGATTTGTGTCTATTGCTACAACAAAAGAAATACTAGCAACACCCGCTGAAAGAGCTAAAGTTTGAACATTTACATTCTTAACCCTCATAGCGCTATCATAAGCGCCAACATAAGGAACGAAAACGTTACTGCTATTAATATTTCCTTTTCTTTCAATAAATATTTGATTTCCTACATGTTGAGCAGTTACCTTAATATAATCTATTATAGAATCTAGACCTGTCAAAGCAGAACCCTTTTCAGCTGCGGTTTGAGTTCTAATTCTTAAACGAGAACCTTGCGCTATAATAGTTCCTGAAGATGTTCCTGCAGAAGATATTTCTAAAGCTGGAGTATCTTCACCGAAATCAACCATTAAACTATCACCGCCCGAAAGAGAGTCAACTTTATAATCAATTAACACTTCATTACCTATTTGGCTTTCAGGAATTTCTTCTCTTTGAACAGCCTCAGGAGCTTTTACTCCATTAGCAGGGTTGTATTTAAATCTTACCCTATTTTCACCTGAAGCATTCTGTGTTATAAACGAGTCTTTTGAATCAAAAAATTCAATTTTTTTTATATTTAATTTAGAAGAAACCCACATATCTCCAAAGGTAGAATCAGCAAACATATGCAAATCACTAGAGCCTACTTCTAAGCGCATTCTAATGGTTGTAAAGTCGGATGTGTAAAATCCATCAGAATCAATCAAATCAGGATTGTTTAATAAGTGAATATTCTTTGTTTGACCTCGTTTTAATTGAGATTCTTCTTGTGAAAAAGTTCCGTCCGATTTATGAAAAGGTTGTATAAAATTTTCAACATCACTTTTAATATCTGATAATAAAAATTCTGAATCATTATAATAGACTTGCTCGTAATAAGGGGAAGAAGATTGATGTTTAGTGTAAGATATTGTGCGTTTTCTTAAATTAGAAGTTGTAACAACTATAGGAGCGTCACAAATTAATCCATGCGCAGTAAGAAACCCATCGCTATTATCAGGGCTCATTTGATGCACCTCATCTAAATTATCATCCCTTACATAATTTACATTTTGATGTATAATCGCGTATGTTGATTGTGAAAACCTAACATAGTTTATTCTAATAAATGAACCTGATGGCGTATTTTGATTAAGTTTTACTTCTAAAGATATTCTATCAAGAGCCTTATGAGTATTAAATGTA
>CENL01034885.1_pt1 | contig 20455 bp, 25 predicted proteins | sample 530221 | NCBI WGS metagenome assembly CENL01 (sample SAMEA2619791, study PRJEB7988) | marine metagenome | isolation source: saline water (ENVO:00002010), including
GCTGTACCGTTTAATCCAGCACCGCCCGAGGGCGCGCGCCAATATTCGGTCACGCTGACGTAATCCTTGCGCGGGCCGATCACGCGCCAACGCGCCCGCCAAATCGGCCACTTCGAAAAATCATAGCGCACCTCGTAGCGATCCGGGGTGCAATCATGGTAAGCCTCGGGATGGGTTTGGCACGGATCGAAACTGTGAAAATATCGGCCATCGTCAAAAAACACCGTGATCAAAGCGCCTTCTGCGCGCCAGAGATAACGGCGGGCCGCCTCAAACGGTGTGTCGACGCCGGGCATGTACAAAAGCCCGCGTTCCTCTTGCATAAGCCCTTCTGAATCCAAGGTAAAATCACATGTTCCCGCAAGCCGTGCCGCACCCTGTCCAGAGGCGGCACGGCGGTCGTCGATCTGGCGCGAGATCGTCCAAAGTCCTGTAAAATCGGCAAGCTGAAGCGTCATGTCTCCTCTATAGCGCGGGCGCACACAGGATCAAAGGAGATGAGAGAGGCCACACCGGATCACGGCAAGGGCGAATCCATGCTGACGTCTGGCAAGGCCGCACCAACCAGACCACGCGCATGTCGGTCCGCAACAATAATATCCAATTGTCGCGCCACATCGCGCACGGCCTGAATATGTTCGCTGGCCCATTGGCGGCGATGTTGATGCACCACGGACACGCCGCCAACCGCCTGTCCGTTCAGACGATAGGGCACGCCGATATAGGCCATGATCCCCATTTCGGTGACCGCATCACTGTCTTTGACCAGCGGATGAGAGAGCGTATCGTCGATGATCAATTCATGGTTCATCTCGATCACAAGATGGCCAATGGTCAGACGGGGCACGAGCAATGTGTCCAGCTTCCGGTCCACGGGGTGACTGGTGTTGGCCAAAACCTCAAGATTCGGCGCGACTTCGCCGGCACGGGCACGAAAAATCACCACCCCGGAGGGCAGAATCTCGTCATGCAGCTGCTGCGCAAACCTCATCAGCTTGGGGTCGGCAAAATCAAACACAGCGCTTGTCCACTTCCCATCCACACCATTCACACGTCACCCCAACAAGATACCACGTTCTTGCCCAAACCCCAAAGCGATTTGATCGTTTCCTTGTATATGATCCTCATGCATGGTCACACCTGCCGGATGCGCATAGACTTGCTCTTGGCCCCTCAGACGCGTATGAGGCGCGCGAGCGTTTGCGTACACGAAAGGACTGCCATGATCCCCCGTTACTCCCGCAAAGAGATGGTCGACATCTGGGAACCCGCCACCAAATTCAAAATCTGGTACGAGATCGAGGCCCACGCCTGTGATGCGCAGGCCAAGCTCGGCGTGATCCCGCAGGCAAACGCCGACGCCGTCTGGAAAGCCAAAGATGTCGAATTCGATGTCGCCCGCATTGACGAGATCGAAGCTGTCACAAAGCATGATGTCATCGCCTTTCTCACCCATCTGGCCGAACATGTCGGCTCTGATGAGGCCCGGTTCGTGCATCAGGGCATGACCTCCTCCGACGTTTTGGACACCTGCCTGAACGTCCAGCTTGTGCGCGCCGCCGACATCCTTTTGGCGGATATGGACAAATTGCTCGCCGCGCTGAAAACCCGTGCGCTTGAGCACAAGATGACCGTCCGTGTTGGTCGCTCCCACGGCATCCACGCAGAACCCACCACGATGGGTCTGACCTTTGCCCGTTTTTATGCTGAGATGGACCGCAACAAGGCCCGCCTTCAGTCCGCCCGTGAAGAGGTGGCCACCGGCGCCATCTCCGGTGCGGTCGGCACATTTGCCAATATCGACCCAGCCGTCGAAGAGCATGTCTGCGCGCAACTCGGCCTCAAACCCGAACCGATCTCCACCCAGGTCATTCCGCGTGACCGTCATGCCATGTTCTTTGCCACCTTGGGGGTCATCGCGTCTTCGATTGAAAACGTTGCCATCGAGATCCGCCACATGCAGCGCACCGAGGTCCTTGAGGGGGCCGAGTTTTTCTCCGCGGGGCAAAAAGGCTCCTCGGCCATGCCGCATAAGAAAAACCCGGTGTTGACCGAAAACCTCACCGGTCTTGCCCGTCTCGTCCGCATGACCGTAATCCCCGCGATGGAAAACGTGGCACTCTGGCATGAACGCGACATCTCGCATTCCTCCGTCGAACGCGGCATTGGCCCGGACGCCACCGTGACGCTCGATTTTGCCCTCAACCGTCTGGCCGGTGTGGTCGAAAAAATGTTGATCTTCCCGGACAACATGCTCGACAACATGAACAAATTCCCCGGCCTCGTGATGAGCCAGCGTGTGCTTCTGGCTCTGACTCAAGCCGGCGTGTCGCGTGAAAACGCCTATTCCATGGTGCAACGCAACGCGCTGAAAGTTTGGGAAGAGCGTCTGGATTTCCGTGACCTCCTCTTGGCTGACGAAGAGGTTGTGGCCGCCTTAGGCGTCGACGGCATCAACGAGAAATTCGACATGGATTATCACACCAAACATGTCGACACGATTTTCAAACGGGTGTTTGGCGCCTAAGCGACGCCCGACGCTCCAAAACCGGCTGATTCTGTGATATGCTCTCCCAAAGGCCACCGCTTTTGGGAGAGTTTTATGTTGAAACGCAGCTTCACCGCCCTCGCCTGCCTGATGTCCCTATCCAGTCCGGTTTGGGCTCAGGACCGCACCTGCCCGCACGAACAAAAACTGGCCTCCTGTGCCGAAGGGCTCGTCTGGGACAGTAAAATCGGTACCTGCGTCGAACAGGTGATGGGCTGATTTTGGCGTGACGCGGGCTTGAGTTTGGCCGCCGGTCAATCACAGATCAAAATTTAGATAAAATCCTGCGCAATCGGGCCGTTGACCCGTATCTGGTAGCGTTGCGTTAAGGTTGATCGCCCAATGTAGCCCCGTACTTCGGTGAATCACCAAACACCCAAATCAAGAGGCGCGCGTGGCAGGATTTCCTCAAATTTCGGATGACATGGGGTCTCTTCCTGACCTCGGGTCGATCGGCGATTTTGGCAACATGGGAGATATGGGCGGGTTTGACATGCCCTCGCCCATCTCGCGGATGCCCGCCAAACTGTCCAAACGCGCGAAAGCCGCGGTCATCGTCAAACTGCTCGCCGCTCAGGACATCAAATTGCCCTTGGCCCATTTTCCCGAGGAAATGCAAGTCGAATTGGCCCATCAACTGACCGATCTGCGCTATATCGACAAGGACACGCTGGCCGCTGTCGTCGAAGAATTCTTAGAGGAGCTTGAGGCCATTGGCCTGTCCTTCCCCGGCGGGCTTGAGGGCGCGCTCAATGTCTTGGATGGTACGATCTCGGCCACCACCGCCTCAAAACTGCGTAAAAATGCCGGGTTTTCTTTGACCGGTGATCCGTGGGAGCGCATTTCCGACATCGACATTTCCCGCCTGATGCCTGTGCTGCAAGAGGAAAGCGTCGAAGTCGGCGCGGTGCTTTTGTCCAAACTCAAAGTCTCAAAATCGGCACAGTTGATGTCGATGTTACCGGGTGAACGTGCGCGCCGCATCGCCTATGCCATTTCTCTGACCTCTTCGATCTCTCCGGCCGTGGTTCAACGCATCGGCATTTCCATCGCCTCGCAACTGGACGCCCAACCGCCGCAAGCCTTTGCCGACCACCCGCCCGAACGGGTCGGCGCGATCCTCAATTTCTCCAGTTCCGCCACCCGTGACGGGGTGCTTGAGGGCTTGGATGAGACCGATAAAGCCTTTGCCGAAGAAGTGCGGCGCAATATCTTTACCTTTGCCAATATCGCCACCCGTATTGATGGCCGAGATGTCGCCAAAGTGGTACGCGGGGTTGAACAAGACATGCTGATCAAAGCCCTCGCGGGGGCCACGGGCGAAGCGGCGGCCTCCACCGACTTTATCTTGTCCAACATGTCCAAACGCATGGCTGATGGCCTGCGCGAAGAAATCGACACCCTCGGCAAGGTCAAAGAATCGGATGCCGAGGAGGCCATGAACGCCGTTGTTGCCGTCATCCGTGACCTCGAATCCACTGGGGAGATTTTCCTTTTGACCGGCGACGAAGAGTAAGCTGCGCAGGTCGACCGTCCCTGATGCAAATGCCCATTGCATTTGGACCATATGGACAAATCCGATCCTCAGACCTAGCGTCACGCCATGATATGGTTCTCAACTCTCACCGCGCAGTCACGCGGCATTCTTTTCATGCTCACCTCGGTGACATTTTTCTCACTGATGGATGCCGTGGCCAAACGGTTGAGCGGGGAGATCGACCTGTCGCAAATCCTGTGGGCCAGATACGGCGGGCAATTGTTGATTTTGGTGGTGCTTTTTGCGCCAAGGCTCAGAACCTTGCTCAAAACCCAACATCCAAACCTCCAAATTCTGCGCGGGCTCCTGCAACTCACGGCCGCCGCATGTTTTTTCGCAGCGCTGAAAACCCAAGGGCTGGCCGAAGCCACCGCCGTGGCCGATCTGGCCCCTGTCTTGATCACACTGGGGGCCGCGGTTCTTTTGGGCGAAACCGTTGGCGCGCGCCGCATTATGGGGATCATCGCGGCCCTGATCGGCGCGTTGATCATCATCCGACCTGGGGCCGCGGTGTTTTCTTTCGCCTCGCTTTGGCCCTTGGGGTCGGCGGTCTGTTTGGCGGGCTATGCCCTGTCGACACGCTACATCGGCCTCAAGGAAAACCCGTTCACCGCCCTGCTCTATTCCGGTCTGATCTGCACCGCGATCATGAGCCTGATTGTCCCGTTTCGCTGGATTGCTCCGAGCAGCGAGGCACTGATATTGATGGCTGTGATGGGCGCGCTCGGCGCGGTTGGGCAATGGATGATGATCCGGGCCTATGCGGCGGCGGAGGCCTCCGCCATCGCGCCGTTTTCCTATGCCGGATTGCTTGCGGCCTCGGGCTGGGGCATGGTTTTCTTTCACCAACTGCCCGATTTTTGGACTGTGGTCGGCGCTCTTGTGATCGTGGCGGCCGGGCTTTATGTCTGGCACCGCGAGAAACAGAGCCGCGTCTCTCCGACTGTAAACCTGCCCCCAAAGTGAGCCTGCCATGAAAATCAAACGCGCCGATGTCGAGGGGTCCTTGGGACAGTACCTTGAAAATCTGCTGATCCGTGGGGTTTTGGGTGCCGCACTCGCACTGCCCTATCAAACGCGCGTGCGGATGATGGGCTGGGTGATGGCGCATGTGGTGGCACCCTTGGCCGGATATAATCGGCGGGTGCGCGAAAATCTGGCGCATGTGATGCCCGAACTGCCAGAATCTGAGGTCAAACGGCTGACGCGTGCCGTGGCGGACAATGCCGGTCGCACATTGATCGAGATTTATTCCGGCGTGGATTTCATCGACCGGATGAAGGATGTCACCTTTGAGGGCCCCGGCGTTGAAATCATTGAACAGGCCCGCATTGCGCGGCGGCCGGTGATCCTTTTGACCGGGCATTTTGGCAATTACGACGTCCCCCGCGCTGCGTTGATTGCCAAAGGCTATGACATTGGATCGCTCTATAACCCGATGAAAAACAAGTTTTATAACGCCCATTACGTCAAGGCGATTGGCACCATCGGTCAGCCGCTGTTCCCGCGCGGACGCAAAGGCTATGCCAAATTGCTGGCCCATTTGAAATCCGGCGGGATGATTGGGTTCTTGGTGGATGTCTATGTCCATGCCGGGCCGATTTTGACGTTTTTCGGCAAACCCGCCCGCACCGCTTTGTCCGCGGCCGAACTGGCGTTGAAATATGATGCGCTTTTGGTGCCCATCTATGGCATTCGGCAGCCGGATGGGCTGACATTCCGGGTGCAAGTCGAGGCCCCCGTTCCGCATGGCGATCCGGAGATGATGACGCAGGCGCTCAACGACAGTTTGGAGGCGGTGACCCGTCAGCATATGGAACAGTGGTTTTGGATCCATCGACGGTGGAAACCGGAGCGTCTGGAAGACCAATTGGCCGAAATGGCGCATGCGCAAGACGAAACGCCCGAGGCATAGGGCCGCTTTGGCGCCCTCAACAGCTCACATCAAAATATCGGCAATCACCCCAACCGTGATCGCACCAATCGGCTCGCCGGTCGCCGGATCGGTGATTGTGGCCGAAATCTGCGATTGTGACACGCCTGTCGAGGCATCGAACTCAATATCGCCAACATGGATGGCATCCATACCGACCAAAAATGTCTGTTGGAATTTCGCCTCATCGCCCTGCCAGTAATCCGACGTCGGCAAAGAGGCCGCCACGTTCAGGCCTTTGGCATCCATGATGAAAATCTCGGCAATAATGCCCCCGTTGTCAGCAATGCTATGGACGAAAAAATCCGCGACATTGTTGTGGATCACCTGATCGACCATAGGTTGATCCTCTGTGCCCACTTGGGCCCGCCACGTCTTATCAAGTTGAAGGATGTCGGCCTCACTCAGACCGGCGGTGGTTTCGTTTTGATCACGAATGGCCCCCAGAAGTGTGGGTTCAGACAGCCAGGGCAGGATCGTTTGTTCAAAATAGGCTTGGAGCGCCAGTTTTGCCTCGGGCGAATTCAACCCGACAGAGGCGGCGGAGACCGGCGCGGCACTGAACAGCGTCATCCCCAGACAGGCGCAAGCGGTGGCCAACGCGTGAGGGCCAGTTTTCGTCCGTGCAGCAGCGAGAATCAGGGCAAGAAAGCGGAACAGCGGCATGTGACCTCCAAAGTGGGATGCGCGACAAGGGGTGTCTCTTTTCAACCGCAAGCCTAATCGCAAATCCTTTAGAGCCTGTTAAAGTACTCACATGTCTGAAAAGGGGACGCGCGTCAGTCAGCGCGGGCGACCGAGAGGATCGGACCGGGACCTGCGGCTTGCAGGATCACAGCGGTGCGATCTTTGCCAGGAACATCGAGGGTCACGGAGAATGGCGCCGTGCCATCCCAATCGGCCACAGAGGTCCATTGGGTGACGACATTGGTGTAATCCACCACACGCCCGGCATTTTCGCCGCGTTCAATGTCGACACGCGCATATGGGAGGTAACGCACGAGGTACATCCGCATCAACGGCGGCAAGGGCCCGGTGGGGAGAGCCGTCACGGTCAGGGCTGAGCCTGCACGGAGTACAGAAAGGGTGACAGGGGCGGCGGGGCTGGCGTGATGATGAGCGACGAGATCGGCCAAGCGCATGGGTTTGGCACCGACGAGGTGATCCAGCCCCTGCACAATCATTTGCGGCGTATAGATGGTACGTTTCCCGGCGGCATGGGCATAGGCTTTTTGCCGGTCGGTGAATTGTGGTTGGGCAAAGGCATCGCGCCACCCGATATAATCCCAATAATCGACATGCAGCGAGAGCGGCAGAACATCGTCGCGGGTGGCAAGTTCAGCCATCATGGCATCGGCGGGAGGACAGGAGGAACAGCCTTGGGAGGTGAAAAGTTCGACGACGACCAGAGCGGACCTGCTCTGTGTGGCACTGCCTTGAATGTCCTGGGCGACAAGAGCGCCCGGAAGTGTTCCGGTGATCACACCGGAAAGGACCGCGAAGGTGAGGCCTGCCATAAATTGTCGCATGATGTCTCCGTCTTTGTCCCTTGCATAACGATGTGAGAACGCAGGTGCCAATCAAGGTTTTGCGAGAAACCGTTACAGTGGCGTAAAGACCGCAGGGGCAAAACACGCCATGCGCGCCCCGATATATCCGACTTCTTTCATAAGAAAAGCGCCAATTCGCCCGGATTGAGCGACGCGAGGCGGGCACGTGGGTTTTTTTGTATACCATTGCACACAAAAATGCATCTCCCCTCTTGAATGGACTCGGCCAATAGGCCAAAAGCAGGGCAGCATAACCCTGTTGACACTCTAAGGGAGGCCAACCCCATGACTGTAGTTGTCGGTCAAGATACCGCAAAAACCCGCCGCGAACTCACTGTGAACGGCAAGAAAATCGCCTATTATTCGATCCCCGCTGCGCAGGACGCAGGATTTGGCGATTTCTCCAACCTGCCCGCCTCACTCAAAGTGGTGCTGGAAAACATTCTTCGGTTTGAAGATGGCGGGTTCTCCGTCTCCACCGACGACATCAAAGCCTTTGCTGAATGGGGCGCCAATGGCGGCAAAAACCCGCGCGAGATCGCCTATCGCCCGGCCCGCGTGTTGATGCAGGATTTCACCGGCGTGCCCGCCGTGGTTGACCTTGCCGCCATGCGTGACGGCATCAAATCCCTGGGTGGCGATGCCAAAAAGATCAACCCGCTGGTGCCTGTCGACCTTGTGATCGACCACTCGGTGATGATCGACGAATTCGGCAACCCGCGGGCGTTCCAGATGAACGTGGACCGCGAATATGAGCGCAACATGGAACGTTACCAGTTCCTCAAATGGGGTCAGACCGCGTTTGAAAACTTCCGCGTTGTGCCGCCCGGAACCGGCATTTGTCACCAGGTAAACGTCGAATACCTCGCACAGACCGTTTGGACGGACACCGACCAAACCGGCGTCGAAGTGGCCTACCCCGATACGCTCGTCGGCACCGACTCCCACACCACCATGGTCAACGGCATGGCCGTTTTGGGCTGGGGCGTGGGCGGGATCGAGGCCGAAGCCGCGATGCTCGGTCAGCCGATTTCCATGCTGATCCCGGAAGTTGTCGGTTTCAAACTGACCGGCGAAATGGTCGAAGGCACCACCGGCACCGACCTCGTGCTCAAAGTCGTCGAAATGCTCCGCGCTCATGGCGTGGTTGGCAAATTCGTTGAATTCTACGGCGAAGGCCTGGACAAACTGCCAATCGCACAGCGCTCCACCATCGCCAACATGGCACCGGAATATGGCGCAACCTGCGGCTTCTTCCCGATCGACAATGAAACCCTGCGCTACCTCAAACAAACCGGCCGCGACGAAGATCGCATCGCTTTGGTTGAAGCCTATGCCAAAGAGAACGGGTTCTGGCGCGGTGCGGATTATGCCCCGATCTACTCCTCGACGCTTGAGTTGGATATGGGCGAAATCGTTCCAGCTATTTCCGGCCCGAAACGTCCGCAAGACTACGTGGCCCTCACTGAGGCGGCTCCTGCCTTTTTGGATGTTGTGACCGAATATCGCGGGATCGACACCAGTGCTGCGGCTGAAAAAATGGCCTCCGAAGGTCCTGCCCCCTCTAACGGGAAATCCAAAGATCCGCGCAAATCGCAAGCTGTCGACGGCCAAGACTACGCCCTGCGCGATGGCTCCGTTGTGATCGCCTCGATCACCTCTTGCACCAACACCTCCAACCCTTATGTGATGATCGGCGCGGGCCTTGTGGCACGCAAAGCGCGCGCATTGGGTCTGACCCGCAAACCTTGGGTCAAAACCTCGCTGGCCCCTGGCTCTCAGGTTGTGACCGAATATCTGGATGCGGCAGGTCTGTCCGAGGATCTGGACGCCATCGGCTTTAACCTCGTCGGCTACGGCTGTACCACCTGTATCGGCAACTCCGGTCCGCTTCAGCCAGAGATCTCCAAAGCCATCTCAGATGGTGATTTGCTGGCCACCGCTGTGTTGTCGGGCAACCGCAACTTTGAGGGCCGGATCTCCCCTGATGTGCGCGCCAACTACCTCGCCTCCCCGCCCCTGGTGGTGGCCTATGCCATCGCCGGTGACATGAACATTGACCTCACGTCCGAACCGCTTGGTCAGGACAGTAATGGCAACGACGTCTACCTCAAAGATATCTGGCCGACGAATGAGGAAATCTCGGAGCTGGTTGAGAAAACCGTGACCCGCGAAGCCTTCCTCAGGAAATACGCCGATGTGTTCAAAGGCGACGAGAAATGGCAGGCTGTGGATGTCTCCGGCTCTGAGACCTACGATTGGCCGCCGACCTCGACCTACATCCAGAACCCGCCTTACTTCCAAGGCATGGCGGCGGAAAAAGGCACGATCCACAACGTCAAAGACGCCAAAGTCCTTGCCATCCTGGGCGATATGGTCACCACCGACCACATCTCTCCGGCAGGCTCCTTTGCGCAGACAACGCCCGCAGGGAAATACCTCATTGATCGCCAAGTTCCGGTCCGTGAATTCAACTCCTACGGCTCGCGTCGCGGCAACCACGAGATCATGATGCGCGGCACTTTCGCCAACATCCGCATCAAGAACGAGATGCTCGATGGGGTCGAAGGCGGCTACACCAAGGGTCCGGATGGGCAACAGGCGGCCATTTATGACGCCTCCATGGCCTATCAAGAGGCCGGCACTCCACTGGTGATCTTTGCTGGCGAACAGTACGGCGCGGGCTCCTCGCGTGACTGGGCGGCCAAAGGGACGGCACTTTTGGGTGTCAAAGCCGTTATCGCCGAAAGCTTTGAACGGATTCACCGTTCCAACCTGGTTGGCATGGGCGTGGTGCCGTTCGAATTCACTGGCGATGACAACCGCAAATCTCTGGGTCTGACCGGCGACGAAACCGTCTCCATCACTGGCCTCGACACGGTCACCCCGCTGGCAACCCTGCCCTGCGAGATCACCTATGCGGACGGCACTGTGAAGGTCATCCAAGTCAAATGCCGCATCGATACCGCCCCTGAGATCGAATACATCGAAAACGGTGGTGTGCTGCATTACGTGCTGCGTAACCTCGCCAAATCGTAAGGTTTTACGCAGGTTGAGATAGAAAAGCCCCGCTTAGGCGGGGCTTTTTGTTTGAGTATTTGAGACTGCGGTGAAGGGAGTTAGACTGAACAAAAAACCCTCACATGCATTGGAAACCACGCATGACCGAAGACACAGATTATAAGTTAGATTTTTTTAAACGACTTGGCCTGGCCGATGAAACAGGGCGGCTTGATCTGGAAAAAACAAAGGCGGCATACTGCCAAGCGCATAAGAACCGCGATTTTGAAATTGAACTCTACTGGAAACGCGCAACGTATTTTTGGGGCTTCCAAGTTTCGTTTTTGCAACTGTCGGTATCGTTTTAAGCGCGGCAACTTTGGGGGTGTGGCAGCACAGCTATATGGCCCTGATCAGCTTAACCGGATGCATTGTTACAGCCCTATGGGCCATGATGTCCAATGGAGCTAAATTTTGGCAGGCGAATTGGGAAGCCTATGTTGATATTTTGGAACCCTATGTTGTTGGCGATATCTACAAGTTCTTTCCATCCAGAAAAAAATTAGATCGCCCATATAGTGTGTCGAAAGTAAACAGCTACGTCATTCTCGTGATTGGGGTTTTCTGGTGCATCGCCTATTTGGCATTCGGATCGGCAGCGATCTATCAAGTTGAAGGCAGCCCGCCTGCAATGGCCTGTACGCTTGTTTGTTTCATACTCGGACTGCTCGCACTCAGCTTTTTTACTGTTCAATTACGTGGAAGCTATGCTTGGAAGGGTTTTAAGAACGGAGATCCCGATGATGACACCTTCGATAAGCCCGTCATAAGCAGCGAAACTTTTCAGCTCTATAAAAGACCTCACATTTTCGAACCTCACAGCAAAAAATAACCTGTCACAAAAGCCCCACCTCCGCGGGCACCGACACACCCATCGCGCCCGCAATCACCGCAAAATCATCGCGTGACACCGCAAAGACACCCCGTCGAAACGGCATGCCCCAATGGGTTTGATCCGGGATAAATTTAAGGCGTGGTAGAAGCGGACGAATGGGGGCTGGTCTGGCCGTTGCAACATAGGCAACATCGCGGCGATAGGGGCAAAAGCCGGGGGCTTGTTGCGCTTGGTAGACCGGGCTTGTCACCTCGCCTATGGCCACGAACGCCTGTACCGGTGCGCCCTCGCCCAAGCCCTCGCGCGGCGCGTAATAGGCGATCCAATCGCCAATAGAGAGCCGTTGCACTGGCGCCTGTTTGCCATGGCCGAGTTGGGCAAAGCCTTCCGCCACCCCTTTCGCCACATGGGTGCCAGCAGCGACGCCGATCCAGTATTTGCGCATGATTTGCCTCCTTGATGAGGCATCTTTCCCCATCCCCCCTGACACAATGTGTCAGTAGCCGAGCGGTCAGACGTCTGTTCTGCCAGACGTCCGATCTCAATCCGCCAGGCGAATGGGAAACTCGGCCAGTGCCTTGGCTTGATCCGGGGTCAAAGCCTCGGGAAGGACCACTTGCGTATGGATGGTGAACACCACCGCCCGTGTGTTCGGCAGGCGCACAAGGCTTTGGCGCTCCACCCGGATATAGCGCGACTGATGTGATCCATGGCGCAAGTCGCCCTCTGAGCGTGGATCGCTCAGAGGCGCGTCCGAGCGCGAGGCGGTGCCGCGCATCAGCCCCCGTCCCGGCTGCACCCCGTCCAAAAGCCGCTGCACCCGCGCGGCCAGTTCCGGCGTATAGGCCGCAATCGGTTGGTGAATCCGCAACATCGGTTTCATGAATTTCTCCGACAGACGCCAACCCGAGGGAAAACACAGCGCGCCGCCGGTCAGCACGCTTTGCCGGCTTGCGCCGCTCGGGTCCGGTTGCATCAGGCAGAAATCATTTTGCATCAGCCGGGCGAGGGTCTTGATCGGCGCGCCCCGATTCAGCGGCACGGTGACGCCATCGGGACGGGTCACCGCGTCTTGTGAGGCCGCAAACCCCAAGCCCGGCAAAAGCCCCAACACCATATCATATAATTCCTCGGCGGCTGGCCGGGCGCTCTCATCCAACCCCATGACCTCATCGGGCTGGGTCGCAATCAAATGATCGCGCAACGCCATTTGCGCACCGTAGGCCGTATCGACCTCAAGCCAAGTCTCAAGCTCAAACGGCACCACCCCCGGCAACCGCCGGGTGCGCGGGTCCACCCAGGGGGCAAAGCTCAGTTTTGTCTGTAGAATCTGTTCCATAGACCCTAGACTGCACCGGAAACAGGGGCGCGGAAAGAGGCCAGATCATATCATGGATGAGGCCAGCAAGATCAGGGTTTGAACACGCTTTCCAAGGCCGGGGCGGTCAGCTCAAACTGTCGATCCGAGGTGATATAAGCATCGCCATGCAGCCGCGCGATCGGTTGATAGGTCTCGGGGTCCACATAGCGGCCTTCACTGTCCAGACAGTCCCGACGCACATGCATCCGCACCACCTCAAGGATCACCAAAACCCGGTTCGGCCAGTCCAAAATCCGCTCCACCCGGCATTCAAACACGCAAGACGCGCCCACAATGCGCGGCGCGTCAACGGCATCACAATCCGTGGTCTCGACCCCAGCCAAGGACAGCTCATCCACACCATTGGGCACCGACAGCCCGGCGATCAACATCGTGTCCGCCAAAGCCATATCGACCATGTGAATGGCGCAGACGCCACTGCGGCGGATATTGGCGGCAGTATCTTTTTCCTGATCCGGTTTAGAGGCGATGCCCAGCACCAAAAGCGCGGGATCGGAGGACATGACGTTGAAAAACGACATCGGAGCGGCGTTGTTGCTACCGTCCGCATTGCGGGTCGTGACCAGGGCGATGGGCCGAGGGCCAACAAAATTGGTCAACAGGCGATAGCGATCGCGGGCGGGAAGTGTGGTGAAATCGAACTGCATCGGGACCTCTCCATCGGTTCGGCCCAAACAAGCAGACTGCGCGCGGATTGGCAACGCGCCGAGGGGCCTCCCCCGGCGCTTGCGTGATTTATGCCATCTCGGTGAGGCTTTTTTGCGCCTCGGCCTCATACGCGGCGGTTTGCGCGATGGCCGGCTGAGCCCCACAGCGGGCCACCCAGTCCTTGATCACCGGCACGTCTGGCAAAGCCTGCGGGAACCACAAGAACGGCGAGGCCACAAGCAGATCGACGACGCTATAGCGCGCGCCCAAAAGGTAATCGCGGCCCTCTAACCCTGCCGCCAGCGCAGTGATTGCCTCCGGCAAGCCACGAAAGGTTGAGGTCAACACCGGATGGCTGATCTCGGCGACATTGAGCACAAAGACCGGTTCCAACACATTCCCATACCACGCCATCCAAGACAGCATCGTCGCCCGCCCCGGCGCCCCAACTTTGGGCGCGAAATCGGAGGGAAACCGATCACAAAGGTACAGCATGATCGCATTGGTTTCGCGGATCGTCTCGCCGTCTTCGGTGACCAAAAACGGCACCTTGCCCTCAGGATGGGGATTGTTTGGATCGCGCCCGCCCGAACCGTCCTGACGCGGTATGTCGGTGAGGCGGATGTCGATCTGATCCATGACATCGAGGGCCGTCAACAGGGTGATGATCCGTGTCGAGCGCGAATTGGGAGAGTGATAAAGCGTCAGCATGGGATGTCCTTTTTGCTTTGCGTATGACCAACACTCTGGCACCCTGCTGCTGACAGTTTCCGTCAGGAGACATGTTGGAGGATGAGGCGAAAGGAGCACATATGAGCAAATCTGACCGCCTGTTTCGTGTCATGCACCTGTTTCGCTGCCTGCCCGCCCCGGTCACGGCGGCCCGGATGGCGGAGGAGTTGGGCGTCTCTGAACGCACGCTTTACCGCGATATTGAGAGCCTGCGTGTTGCAGGCGCGCGGATCGAGGGTGAAGCGGGGTTGGGATTTACCCTGTCCGAGGACATCGCTTTGCCTCCCCAGACATTAAGTCAGTTGGAGATTGAAGCGTTGGTCCTGGGCCTCTCTGAGGTGCAACATCGTGGCGACCCGGCGCTGGCACAGGCGGCGCGCGATGCATTGGCCAAAATCACCGCCACCCTGCCCGAGGACAAGCAACGCCACATCCATCATGCCGTGGGCCTTGTGCATCGCTATCAAACACCTGCGGTGCCCTCGGTGGATATGTCCGATCTGCGCGAGGCCTGTTGGCAAGAGCGCGCGATCCAAATCACCTATCGCGACCGCGCGGGTGTGATGAGCGACCGCGTGATCTGGCCCTTGGCCATTGTCTATCTGGACCACGAATTGATGCTCTTGGCGTCTTGCCAACTCAGACGGGCATTTCGGCAATTCATCGTCAGTTCGATCGCCGGTTTCACACTTTTGGACGAGAGTTTTCGCCCCCACCGCGTCCGACTTTTACGCAACTATATTGCCGAATTGAAAACCCGCCATGTGATCGCCCCGGCCGGTGATCGCCCCAGCCTGTGACAACGGCGTAAAATCATCTAGAACGGCAAGAGGTAGCGTTTAAAGCACCGCTTTGACCGCCTCGGGTGGCCGCCCCAGCGCCACACCTTTGGCTGTCTCGACAATCGGCCGCTCCATCAGGCGCGGATGGGCGGCAATGGCGTCCAAAATCGCCTCTGGGTCTGATGTCGCACTCACACCCATCTCCTTTGCCTCCGCCTCGTTGGCCCGCAAAAACGCCGCCGCAGACAGGCCGGAGCGGGCCACAAGCTCGGCCAATTTGGCGCGTGACACCGGGGTCTCAACGTAGAGCACCACCTCGGGCGTGATCCCTTCGGCCCGCAAAAGCGCCAAGGTTTCGCGGGATTTGGAACAGCGGGGATTGTGATAGATCGTTGTCATGGCGCGCCTTTTCAACCTGAGTTTGAAACGCAGAATGGGTCGAGACGTCCCAGGGGGCAATATGAACAAATCAGGAAACCGATTGTTTTCGTTCCACCCCTGTTCACGGTTATCACACGTTAACCTTTCGCCCCTAAATATAAATTCATGAAACACCTGCTCTCTCATATTCCGCTGCCCACTGGCGAAGTTTTGTTGCTCGTCCCGTTCTTTGCCGTGATGATTTTGGCGGGATAGCGCCTTTTCCACATGCCCTGCCCTCTCTCAGGGCCCGATATTGCGATGTTCTCGCGACCCGGCTCATCACCATCCCCCTCATCCCTCCGGGTGGTGGTGAGCCGGGACATTTACGCATCCTTCATAATCATCTTGAGAACGTCGATGCTTGAAACCGCCTAAACACATGGTAGGGTCGCCCAAATCGCGAATGGGAGGACCATCATGACAGACCGAAAACTGGGCTTTGACACGCTGCAAGTTCACGCAGGCACCGAACCAGATCCCACCACCGGCGCGCGCCAAGTGCCGATTTATCAAACCACATCCTATGTCTTCAAAGACGCGGCCCATGCGGCGCGCCTGTTCAACCTTGAAGAGGTCGGCTACATCTATTCGCGCCTGACCAACCCGACGGTGATGGCGCTGGCCAACCGGATTTGCGCGCTTGAAGGCGGCGCGGGGGCCGTGACCTGTTCGTCCGGTCACGCGGCGCAAATCATGGCGCTGTTTCCGTTGATGATGCCGGGCTGCAATGTTGTCGCCTCGACCCGGCTTTACGGCGGCACGCTGACGCAGTTTTCCCAGACCTTCAAACGCTTTGGCTGGTCGGCGAAATTCGTCGATTTCGACGATTTCGACGCGGTGCGCGACGCGATTGACGACAACACCCGCGCGATTTTCTGTGAAACCATCGCCAACCCCGGTGGCGTGATTTCCGATCTCGACGCGCTTGGCGCGATTGCCAAATCGGCGGGCTTGCCGTTGATCGTCGACAACACAACGGCCACGCCCTATCTGTGCAACCCGATCAAACACGGCGCCACTTTGGTGGTGCATTCGACCACGAAATACCTCACCGGCAATGGCACGGTGACCGGCGGCTGCGTGGTCGACAGCGGCACGTTTGACTGGGCCACCTCGGGCAAATTCCCGTCCCTGTCCGAACCCGAACCCGCCTATCACGGCCTTGATTTCGTGGACACATTTGGCCCTGCGGCCTTTACGTTCCATTCCATCGCCATTGGGTTGCGTGATCTCGGCATGACGATGAACCCGCAAGCGGCGCATTATACGCTGATGGGGATCGAAACCCTGAGCCTGCGGATGCAAAAACACGTCCAAAACGCGCGTGAAATTGCGAGCTGGTTGGAAGGCGATGATCGGATCGAGGCGGTGACCTACGCTGGCCTGCCCTCCTCCCCCTATTACGATCTGCAAACCCGGATTTGCCCGCGCGGGGCGGGGGCATTGTTCACCGTGGCGCTCAAAGGCGGCTATCAGGCCTGTGTCGATACGGTCGCGAAGCTCGAATTGTTCTCGCATGTGGCCAATTTGGGCGACACCCGCTCGCTGGTCATTCACCCGGCGTCCACGACCCACAGCCAGTTGACCGAAGCCGAATTGATCAAAGCGGGCGCAGGCCCGAATGTCTTGCGTCTGTCGATCGGGATTGAGGATGCCAATGACCTGATCGCGGATTTGGACGCGGCACTGTCTTAAATCTTATCCCTATAAAATTGCAAAACCCGCCAGACTCTGGCGGGTTTTTCTTTGCGCATATGGACGATTGAACTTTGTTTGTAGAGCGCACAAATCTCAGTTTGCGTCACCCGCCGCCTTCGCGATCTCGGGTTTGATGTATTTTTCCATGATCTCAACCGTGATCGGCCCGGCAAAGCGGTAGGAGATTTTTCCTTCTCCATCAATGACATAGGTCTCTGGCACGCCATAGACACCCCATTCAAGCGCGGTGCGCCCCGGCTCATCCGCGCCAATCGCTGTGTAGGGATTGCCGAGATCGTCGAGAAAGCCCAAAGCATTCGGCGCTTCGTCTTTGTAATTGATGCCATAAATGGTCACACCCGCCTCTTGCAACATCTTGAGTTGCGGGTGTTCGGCGCGGCAGGGCGCACACCAAGAGGCCCAGTAATTGACCAGTTTGACGCCGGGCAGGTCCAGCATCTCATCACTCAAAGGCGGCAGATCGCCCAAAGGCGTGACCGAGGCGATGGAGGGCGTGTCGCGCCCCAGTTGCGAGCTTGGCAATTGCTGCGCATCTTCGCGCCCCATGCCGAACCTAGCAAGACCGAAAAAAACCAGCGCAACAACAAGAGGTAAAGCCATTAAAGGATTGATCTTAGCCATGAGTGCGACGCTCCTCTGCCTGTTTCAACAGGCGTTTCATTTTCACGGATCGCGCCAAAGAGCGCCAAATCAGCCCCGCCAAAAGCAAAACTGTGATCCCGTAAGCGGCCAAAACATCGCCCGCGTATTTTCCCAAATCTGGCATCATTGGCCTTGGACCCTTTCGCGCATCTCCAACGCATGTAAACGCCGCGCGCGGATTTCGGTCCGGGTGCGCAGCAGGACAAGCGTGACAAACAGTAATATGAACCCGGCAATGGCGACCAAGGCCGGGTACCAATAGACATCGGCGACGTTTTCCTGCGCATCGAGTGACAATGACGCGCCTTGGTGCAGGCCTTGGTTCCAGAAATTCACCGCATAGCGCGACAACAACGCAAAGACCGAGCCGACAAGGCATAAAACCGAGGTCAGATCGGCAGCAGTGTCGGGATTTTCAATCGCCTCCCAGAGCGCCATGTATCCGATATAAAACAATAAAAGGATGAGAAACGAGGTCAGCCGCGGGTCCCATTCCCAATAGGTCCCCCACATCGGCTTGCCCCAAATCGCCCCGGTGATGAGCGCAATCAACGTCATCGTCATGCCAATCGCCGCGGCGGATTTCGCGGCCAGCGCGGAGACATGGTGACGGCGCACGATCCAAATCAGAGAGGCCACCAACATCATCCCCCAGATGTTGATCGCCATCATCGCGCTTGGCACATGCAGGTAAAAGATTTTGACCGTTGCGCCCTGACGATAGTCATCGGGGGTAAAGAAAAACCCCCAAACCAACCCAATGATAAAAATACAGGCCGAGAGAACCGACAAAAGCGGCAAAGCCCGGTCCGTCCACGCCATGAATTTTCGCGGGTTTGCCCATTCCCAGATGGATGCCATTGATCCTCATCTCCCTTGATCGCGCGTCACCTTACGGGCAACGGCGCGCTATCTCAACTCACCTTAAAGCGACCCGAATGGCGGCGGCTGCGGCAAAGGGCAGCAAAGCCACCGATCCGGCGGTGATCCCGGCCTGCATCGCCAAAGGTGTCGCCACCAAAAACCCGCCCGCACCGCGACGGATCACTTCGGCGCCAAAAATCAGGGTCGGGATGTAAAGCGGCAGAACCAAGAGGCTCATCAACAAGCCGCCGCGTTTGAGCCCCACGGTCAGCGCCGCGCCAAACGCACCAATGAACGACAGTGCGGGCGTGCCGATCAGCAGCGTGACCATGAGCCAACGGTAGGCGGCACTGTCCAGATGCAACAAAAACCCCAATGCGGGGGCAGCAAGCACCAAAGGCAGGCCGGTGGTGATCCAATGCGCCAGCGCTTTGACCGCGACCACGCCTTCAAGTGGGATTGGTGCGGTGGCCAGCAAATCAAGCGACCCATCCTCGAAATCCAGCGCAAAAATCCGGTCGAGCGAAAGAAGGCAGGCAAGCAGCGCCCCAACCCACAAAATCCCCGGCGCAATCGCCATCAGGCGTTCGGAATTTGGCCCCACGCCAAAGGGCACCAGCGTCACCAAAATCAGGAAAAACCCAAGACCCAAGCCAAATCCGCCGCCAGACCGAAACGCCAATGCGAGGTCGCGCCAAAACAGCCGGATCATAGAAACGCCTCATCAAAATCGTCGCGCACCACGTCCATGCGGGCTTTATAGGGGGTGACGTCAAACACGGTTTCTTCAAAGCCCAATTGGATATGGGTGGCGATGATGGCCGCGCCGCCAGAGGCCAGATGGGCTTTGACGGCCGCCGCGAACAGCGCCACCGAGGCCACGTCCAGCGACACGGTGGGTTCATCCAAGACCCAGACCGGGCGGTGGGTGACCATTAGCCGCGCCAATCCCAAACGACGCTTTTGCCCGGCGGAGAGATTGCCCGCCGGACGCTCGGACAAGCTGTCCAAATTGAAATCACGCAGAGCCGGTTCAATATCGCGACCGCCATAAACCCCGGCCCAGAACATCAGGTTCTCGCGCACGGTCAGCGTTGATTTCAACCCGTCCGCATGGGCCGCATAGGCAACCGTATCAGGGGCAGCGTCAACCGTGCCCTCGTAGGGCGGTTGCAACCCGGCGAGCGTGCGCAGCAACGTGGTTTTGCCCACGCCATTGGGGCCACGCAGCACCAAAATCTCGCCTGTCGACACGTCGAAATTCAGCCCCTCAAGAACTGGCATCCCGCCGCGCGCCACCGTCAGATTTTTCACAGAAATCAGCTTCATCCGCCCACCCTACTCGGCCTTACCCGCGTCTCACACCGCTAAAAGTGCAACTGCGACACGACGCCCCTCGGAGGCCAGTACATTGTAGGTGCGCGCCGCTGTGGGAGTGGCCATCGGTTCAAGCCCGATCTCTGCCGCCTCAAACACTTCGCGAAACTCTTTTGGCAAATGGGTCATGTCTGGACCTGTCCCGATGATGATGAAATCAATCTGGTCCTTCAACTCCAACAGGCTGTCACGGTCGGCATAGCCGCCCCAAGGCACCACCTTGGCCCCACACAAAAGCACAGCCCCCTGATGCACCTGTCCGGCGATGCGGAACATGCCGGGGCCATAGCCCTCCACTGGGATCGCGTCTTCAAAAGGCATTTCGTTGAAGTGCATGATACGGCTCCTCTTCGTGGCTCATTTTGTGGCAAAAAGGCCCGCGCGGGCGGCGGACCTCTTTATCGTGACTTAAATACTCATCCTA
>CENL01054133.1_pt1 | contig 20437 bp, 18 predicted proteins | sample 530221 | NCBI WGS metagenome assembly CENL01 (sample SAMEA2619791, study PRJEB7988) | marine metagenome | isolation source: saline water (ENVO:00002010), including
CGCAGAAATTGCCAGAAAACGCTTGCAATGCGGGAGCCACCCACAGAGGTCATCCGACGGACGGGTCATCGCTGCGGTGCGGTCCGTCAGACCGGACTTTCGCTGCAACCGCGTCACTGATACGATATTGAGTGTCGGCAGTGCGGGACGAAGTTGCCGTTCAATTTGGCCAATCGAATGTCCGTTTTCCAAGGGTTTGGGACCAAATTCACTTTGAGAAACTATGGTAGAATGTCGAGAGCTGTTCGACGCCCCCTTCTGTATCCATCGCGCCGATGCCTAAGAATGTAGGAGCCTCACGCACGAACTTGACTTGAACGCCAATGCTCTCCGACTCGCTGATTATCCGAGCCTGATCGTTCGATATCTTTGCGAAGACATGTACGTCTGTGCCAATTGTGAAACGTTCACATTCATCCGATATGTCGAACTTGATGTCTTCCCCGTTGAGAGTAATTTCCACGACGCCAAAGCCAGTCAATTCTTCGAAGCGGTTCTGGGCTTCAATGACTGCCGAAAAGAAAAATCCAGCATCTTTGATGAAACCCAACATAACCTTATGGCGTCCGTAGATAGAATCCCGTTCTCCTCTAACGTACATTATACCGCCGCGAGCTTGTACGGTCCAAATTGCATCGGTTTGACCGCCTGTGACTACGCGAAGTTCTTTTAGCCGTAGTTCGCTTACTAGGTCGATCTCTTTCGCATCGGTGGCGGATGACAGTTCCAAGAACTCGGGTGAAACCCTCATGTCACTGACAAAGGACGCGATCTTCGCGGAAAGCTCTTGAGATTTCCCAATGTGTTCTGGCAGTGGGTCCTTGAAGGAAAAGCGATGTACTCCAAATCTGCTGCCCTCCGAAAGAAATCTCAAACGCCCTCCCAAGTAGACCATAGTGGCCGCGCTCATACACCTACCGCTGACACGTTTTCTTAGAACCAAGGGCCTTGACGGGTCGGGCGGCTCCAACAGATATCTGCCCACATCTGTCCAGAGGCCGTACTGCCGAATTTTCCTACCTATTCCAATCCCCGCCTCCAAATTACCGCCTGCGGAATCGATGTAAACGACCATGTGAGGGGGCGGTTCGTGATCATCAAGGAACTTGCTGAACTTGACGTCATCGCCGTGCTCAATAGTTCCAACTGCGTTAATGCAGAAGAAGCCACCGAGCATTTTCTCTAGTTCGTTCTGCGGTTCTGTATAGTGAAAATCCATATCGCCCGCCAAAGTCTGATCAGAATTGAAGAAGGGTAGGTTCAGTAGAGCCATTTGGCTGCTACTTTACATTGAAAACGCGTCGAAGCTGACGTTCGTGCAACACGCAGCATTATGCAAGGTGGGCTCAAACCGGACTTGCGTCGGCGCGGCACGCGAATCTTAACCTTTCAGGCCTCGGCGCGACCAACCGGATGACCTCTTCCAGCCCGAAGCGGACCCGCTATCCACCGTCTTGGCGCGAAGGTTGCTCACGCAGGTCGGGCGGATAGCCGACATGCGGCACCGCAGCGCGACAACCGCGGCATTCCACACAAGCTGACATTCCGAGATGCGACGATATCACCTAGGCACGCTCCACCGGGGAGGAAGGGAGGTTGGAAGTTTGTGGGGCCCCCAAAGTTAACATCTCACGAAAGCCCTGGTACTTTTCCAGCCCGCAGATCCTCCCAGCTAACCACCAGAATAATTTCAGATCCGCTGCTGTTGCTGGACAGCAGGACTTTCTCGGTCACGTCGTCAACCACCGGGATCCAGGGCATTGGCGGTAGGATGCTCACGGCAATTTCTCCGCCCGCGCCAATGGAGATGCAGGGGTGCTTCTCTCCACGCTTACGGGCAGCCGCAATCTGCTGTTCGAGCCAGTCCCAATCATGGCCAATCGATGCTACGGGTGCCAATGTATGGGCGAGTTGGGGATGCCAACTATCGACGATCCTAGGGATTTCGGTTAGTAGCTTGTCGATCAGGATTACCGGACTCAGTTCATCGACCGCAGCCAAAGCAGCGTCTTTCCCCTCGCTCAAAGGCACCTGCTCGCCAAAGCTTTCTGCGATAGCCTTGGTTGCCGCGCCAGCATCCCGACCATCTCCAGTGGCCTCTACGACAGACCATTTGAGCCAGTCTCGCGCTTTAGCTACTGCCAATTCGCGAAGGGACGCGACCTGCGGATTGTTCTGCCCTGCATCGAATTGAGGATCAAAAATGGGATAAACGTGCCAACCAACGGAAAACGCCGCCTGCATCAACTCTTCCTCTTCGTCGACAAAAGTTCGCGAGATCCAGTCGACAAAGGCAGAGACGGACGCAAAAGCCTCATCTCCGGTTTCGCATCGACGCACGGAGATGGTGGGCGGGGCCTCATCCATGTCTTCGGCTGACATATAGCGCAGTGCTACCTCCTGAAGCATGCCAGCCATATCGACCTCGGCCCAAAATGAACTGGCTTTCAGCAGGCGCTGCTGCTCTGGTTCGGCATCCGCGATCTGAGCGGAAAGCGAACCAAATCGGCCAAGCAGCAATCCCAATCTGAACATGGCGGAAAAGGTCCACTGGCCGTCGATCAGCGGGGGTGCCGACGCAATTTCGTCGAGCAGAAGCACGCCGAGGATCGGATGGCGCCAGTCCATGCCAGGTCTGGCGCAGCTCGTCATGAAATTCCGCATGCGGTCGACATTGCGAACGGCGTCTCGCGCATAATCACCCAACACGCCCCAGAAATCGACCGAGACCGGCATGATGTGGCGATCCAGCGTCAATCCCGGATAACGCCACCGTTCGATGTTTCGGATGTCTTCCCACCCTTGAGACAGCGCCCATTCCGGCGAACCATATCCCTTCAAATACTGGACGGCGGCGCCTCCGTCATTCGAAAGCCACGACCAACATGCCGACAGGTCCCCAGTTCGACCGTTCTCCAGAATGTAATCGGATATGGGGGAGCGGCTATTCTCTAGGAATCCTTCGCTTTGTGCCCTCTTCATGAAACTGAAGGGATTCACGACACCCGCGAGGATCAGATAGGGGGAGACGGCCATTCCGGGATAAAGATGGTTGTAGGCGACCATTGCAAAGCCAGAGCCCCCGGAACGCTCTGCCTCTCGAACCATCAGACCGGCAGCAGTCGAGCACACGGCATGTATATCGTCTTCGTCGAGGTCCGGTGAGGGTGTGAAGGACAGCGTTGCCGTCACGATTCCATCGACCGCCAGTCCCTTCTGACCTATCGCGCTCCAGGCGGTTGGAATATGGACGACCAGTCGAGGGTCTGCTTCGCTTTCCTCGAAGCGCAGGCACAGAACACGGCGACGAGACCAGCTGTTGAGGCCGGTAATGGCGTGATCGAGAAGCGTCGAGAAATTGCGCGATACGATCACCATCATGACATCGTTCGCGCTGGAGAAGGGCGTATGGTTCAGTGTTTCATGCTCATAGGCCATGATCTCTGTCACCGCCTCGCGGGCACTGCCATCCTGATTCTTTATCTCAAACAGAACGAAGCGGGAGGTTTCTCGCGCGCAATAGAGCAGGTCGACAAAGAGGCGTTCCCCTTTCTCGCGGGATATGCTGCGACTGTTCTTGCTGACCAGCTCAAGAGTGTGAAGCTCTCCCAATACGTGCTGCGCGGCCCTCAAATTTCCGAGTCGAGTAATATAGTCGATTGGAAAAGAAGGCTTGAATTCTGGCGACTCATGCCCTTCCAGAGATTCACTGACCTGATCGGCTCCGATGATGAAGTCCGACAATGCGTCCTGTTCAATGACTGCTTCGAGCCAGTCCTGAACCTTCTGTTCCGTGTCGAATTTTGGTGTGTTCACGTCCGCCATCTCTCTCTTAGCATATACAAGTCATCATGTCGGATTGCTTCAGAAAGTGCGACATATCTCTTGGATGGGCAGCGGGGGACATTGAGCGAACTTGGACGTCCATCTTGTCCCGATCCCTCGCGCGGTGGCGGGGTTCAGCTGGTCGAGTGACGGCTTCGGGGAAAGAGGCAATGCAGCAACTGGTGCGGTCGACCGGCAGCAATGGGCTGCCCCTACCATCCAGCGAGACCCTGCGGACTGAACTTTGCAAAGGTCGAAATCTGCGCATTTCTGACCTTGGTGGAAGACGCAGCACGGGTGGATGGGTCTTTCGGTCTCTGAATGGCCGCTTTCGCATTTCCGAGGCGCAGGCCGAGCACCCGCAGCGAAAGTCCGCAATCCGCCCATTCTGTTGAAAAACTAACGTTTGCGAATGCAGAAATGGCACTTACAAATTCGGCGCAAGCGCCTTTCTTGTCAGGCTTTGCGCGTTTGCTGCGATGCAGGAAAGATCTTAGCCAGTTTGCGGAGGTTTTGGGCGGTGGCGGCGAGGAGGAATTCGTCATTTGCACCGCATGGTCCACGTAATCGAAGCCGGCTCAGGCCGAGTATCCGCTTGAGATGGGCGAAGAGCATTTCGACCTTCTTTCTGAGCTTCATCGCGGTCTGGTATTCTTCGGTCTTAGCCAGATCCCTGGCGACCTGACGCGCATCTTCGTGCTCTTCGCGGGTGATCTTGCGCGCATCAGTGTTGGGGCAGCACTTCAGCTTGGACGGGCAGACCTGGCAGACTTCTTTCAAGGCGCGATAGCGGGCTGTGCCCTTGCCCGTCGGTCCCCGGTTCGGATCAGAGTAATTCCGGCGGAACTGCTTGAGCGCGTGACCCTCGGGGCAGATGTATTGATTATTCTCTGCATCCCAGTCGAAATCTGTGCGTGTCCAGGTGCCATCGGGGCGTCCGGCCTTGTCGATCACCGGGATGTAAGGATCGATCTTGCGCTCCACGAGCCAGCCGAGCATTGGGCCTGAACCATAGGCTGTGTCGGCGATCATCCAGTCAGGGACCAAGCCGAACTTTTCTTTCACCCGCGTCAGCATGGTTTTTGTCGATCCAACCTCGGCTTGCCGGATGGAGCGCGTGGGTTCCACATCCAAGATGACACCGTGATCCGTGTCGATGAGATAATTGTCGGAATAGCTAAAGAATGCGTTCGCCAATGTCTCTCGGACCATTGGCGTTCCATTGGCTCACCCTTGCGGGCTGCTGTCCACTGACTGGCGGGATCGGAATGCGAGGTGAACTTGGGTTGGACATCGCTCGCCGCGCCGAAGGCTGCCTCGTCGAGCGTGTCGAGATACTCTCGGACTGCGCGGGGTGCATCTACGGCATCGATGGACGACGCATCCCATTCTTCCTTCGGTGTTGAGTTTTGCTTGTTCGCATCGGCTTCGATCAGACTGGCATCGACTGCCATGCGCTGGCCGCTGACCAGATCTTCTTCGATGCAGCGGGCGACAGTTGTCTCGAACAGGTGTCGCAGGAGTTCGCTCTCACGGAAACGACCATGCCGGTTCTTGGAAAACGTTGAATGATCCGGGACCCGGTCGCTCAGATCGAGGCGGCAGAACCAGCGATAGGCGAGGTTGAGATGCACCTCTTCGCAGAGCCGCCGCTCTGACCGGATGCCGAAACAGTATCCGACCAGCAACATGCGGATCAGTAGTTCAGGATCAACTGACGGGCGGCCCGTGTGACTGTAGAAACCGGCAAGATGGGCGCGGATGCTGCTCAGATCGACGAACCGATCAATCGACCGTAGCAGGTGATCCTGGGGAACATGATCCTCCAGCGAGAACTCATAAAACAGCGCTGCCTGCGCTTCCTGCGCTTCCTGCCTCGGTCCCATCATCGTTCAATCCCTCCCGATGAAAAGAATTGAATCAGCGACTTACCCACCGATCAAGGAATAGTTTTTCAACAAAATAAGCCCAAACCTCCCAAATGCTGCACCAGGCTTTGATGTCCGCATTCGCGCGGTTTCACTATACCAGATTGACCCTATGCGCTTCCCACAATTGCGGCGGCTCTAACTTTTTGGACAAATGCGTGATCACAGCTTCGGGCACGGCATCTGGTCGTTCCCTGTTCTGATGGCGCAATTGATCTGGGTTCTCTTCGAGATAGACAATCTCAACGCATGCACCGTAGTCACGCAGTAGCCGTAGAACCCGTGATCGGTTCTGTCGGGTCACATTGGTAGCGTTCCAAACAAAATCACGCCCGGCCCGCAGGTGCTCTCGCGCCCGTTCGTGCGCAGCCTGAATGACCTGGCCTTGATTGTCACTTGCAGAGACGCCTAGTTCGTCTCGGATCGTATCAAGGCTGACGACAGGATGTTCTGGGCAGTTTTTCCCGATCCAGGTATCCTTCCCCACACCAGGCAAACCTGACATGACGATAACCGTACAAGGGAACGCCTCGTGAGCCTCATAGTGCGGGTCTCGGTCTTCCAACTCAAAAAAGGCAACCCGGCTTTCATCATTGGCGAAGGCAAATTGGTGATCCCAACAGTTGGCCTCTTGGAAGGTCAATGCGGCGAGGCTCACATTCTCCAAGATGGATTGCTGGTCCTCACATTTGCGACCCATGGCGTCGGCCTTGGCATGAAGGCAAAGGTGATCCGGCCTGCACCGCCACGATGTCTCAATAGCCATACGTTGCGGATCAGGCCGTTCGATCAGCCAGAACGGCAGTTGGTGGTGGGCGATGATCCCGCACAGCGCTTCACGCCACGCAAACGGAGACCCCGCATACCACAGCAGTTCCCTTGCAATGGATGCACCAACACGGGAGTGACCACGGGAGGAAATGCGTCCGTCATCCTCATGCTTTGTGACGGCGGGCTTGCCGATATCATGCAAGACGGCGGCCCAGAATAAGTTAGTCCGGTCCACTTCGGGAAGACCTTGCCAGTCTGGGTCCGCCACCAGAGCCTCGACCACCATTCGCGTGTGCGTCCCGACATCGCCCTCAGCATGATGGATTAGGTCCTGCGGGCAGGCGTCGAGAGTGGCAAGTTCCGACCACAGTGGCCAAATCTCACCCCAATCCACCTGCCAAGCTGGGCCGGTTGGAACCAAGGCCAGCAGGTGGTCATGTGTGACGGCATGTTTGATAGGCTTACGCATCGTAGGCCCCCTCCGCACCCAGAGTGGGTGCAAAGATATCGACACCATCGGCCAAGCCGTTCGGCAGGATTGGACGGTCGTGCCAATGCCCGTCAGCGGCTTCAATCGCCTGCAAAAAGTCAGCGCGGACGAACTTGAAGCGGTCCTCCACATGGTCCGCACTTTCTTGCTTTAGATACAGCCCTTCGGCTAGGTCGCTGTCCTCTGTCTGCTGGTCAACCATGTCAGGACGGCTGCCGGACCGCTCTGCTGCAATCAACAGTGCATCACGCCAGTCCGTGGATTTGTAAGGCGAAGGCCGGGTGAGGCTGATCAGTTGATCGACGGACCTGATTTCGCCTGTATGGATGACCGGCACTGGCATGATCGGCAGTCCGGTCAGCAAAGCCCGACGAGCCGCCGTGCTCAGGAACAGGCCGGTGTCTCGGTCCAGCACATCGAACTCCATGAAGTAATGCGGCAGCCGGTCATAGAACACAGTGTGTTTGGCATACATCCATTCGCCATACATAACGAAACGATGGCCCAGCACCGGGTGCAGGGCATGTGCATGGGCCGCAGCCCAGGTCTTGAGCAAAGAGAAGTGACGTTCGCGGCCACCGCCGGTCAGATAGTGCCCACGGCTTTGCAGCAGCAGGTTGCCATCCACGTCAAAAGATACGGCGGAATTGGCTCCGTCGAGCTTTTCTTCAACAATCAGAGGCTGGCCTGAAAGCTCTTTGATTGGTTTGTCATCCGCCACATCGCCCAACTGAAGGCGCGAGCCTTCAATGTGCCGCGTACGCGGGTACTTCTGGATATTCATAACAGTCTCACAATGTATCGATTGGTCGCACAAAAACACCCGGCAGGGTTTGCCAAGGTGTTGGTTTGATTATATGCGCTGCGATTACATCGGACTTCCATGGGGCTCGGGGTTGAGACAGGCAACCCGGTTAACGTTGACAAGAGCAAAAATCAACAGCGGACATTCAAAGCCGCTTTTGAATTGTCCGCTTCGTCCCGCATCAGCGACATTCATACCCGGATTTTGCTGCGCTAGGCTGTGAACGGCCGCTTCGGGGAAGCTGCAAGGCAGCGCTTGGACCTTTGACCAACGGCAGGTCACCTCTGAGAATGTCCAGCGCCTGGACGACATCATCAACTTGATAGTGCGGCCGACCATCCACTATGGGCATGTTCGGGCGCACGCAATACGCCTCAATGATTTCGACAAGCCTCACAGGGAGTTGCTTTGCATCGACTGGCCGTCCAGCTTCAAGCGCGGAACGGATTGTCAACAAGGTGACCAACGTATCCGCATAGGCTTCGTCGGCCTCAGTCAGAGACCGTTGCATCTTCGGTCCCTGTTGTGGCTCAGGTGGGCCAATAAAGCTCTCTTCCTCTCGTCGGATGCCATCAAAGGTCGGGCGATCGCTCATGCTCCCTCCGTCGCCTTCCCTCGGTTGGTGTGCCTGGTCGTCAATATCATTATGTCGATGATCTTGATTTTGACGATCAGGTCAATTCGGGTTCGTATCTGACACAGTGTTCAGTGTGTCAGGCAGGTTTGTGCGTTTTTCAAATTCCTGTAATTCTACCTGTTAGCGGCTCTCGAAATAGTTGAGCGGCATTTTCAGATAGGCGCGCCCATTGCCTTCGGCCTCGGGCAACCGGCCGCCACGGATGTTGACCTGAAGTGCGGCGAGCATCAGCTTCGGCAGCGGCAAAGTGGCATCGCGGGTATCCCGCACGGCGCGGTAGTCTTCTCGCGCGGGGGCGCTTTTCCAATGAATGTTTGCCGCGCGGTGTTCGGCCACGGTAGCTTCGCATTCTACGTTGCGTCCCGGGGCATAGTCATGACCGACAAAGATGCGGGTGCCCTCTGGCAAGGCGAGAATGGCGGAGATGCTGTCATAGAGGGCATCAGAGCTTCCGCCGGGGAAATCGGCGCGTGACGACCCACTGTCTGGCATCATCAGCGTGTCATGGACAAAGGCCGCATCGCCCGCAACATAGGTGATGGAGGCGAGCGTGTGACCAGGCGAGAACATCACCCTGACGGGCACAGTGCCGACCATGAAGGTGTCGCCATCGGCAAAAAGGTGGTCCCATTGGCTCCCGTCGTTCGGGAAATCATCAGGCAGGTTGTAGATTTCCTGCCAGAGCTTCTGGACGCCCACCACTTTTTTACCGATCGCGGTTGGCGCACCTGTCTGCGCTTTGAGCCATTGCGCCGCAGAAAAGTGGTCGGCATGGGGATGTGTGTCGAGAATCCAGACGAGCTCAATCCCGGCGTCGCGCACATAATCCAGCAGCCGTTGGGCATTCGTTGTTGCTGTTGCGCCTGCCATCGGGTCGAAATCGAGGACAGGATCGACGATGGCGCCTTTCATCGTGCCAGGGTCATGAAACACATATTGCCAACTTCCGGTGGCTTGGTCCCAAAAGGGTTTTACAACGGGATTTGTCATGTCAGGTCTCCATAATCAGTTGAGATAGAAGGGAGGACAACACTGCCCTTCAGGAGTTAGCGTGTGCTGGCCTTCATCATCCAGAGTTCTTTTTCGTGCCATTCCAGACGGTCGGTGAGCAGTCCGACAGAGACCTCGTCACCAGCAACACCTGCGGCCTTGATGGCGTCGCGAAGCGTGCCTGCGATGGTGTCGTGTTCTGCGATCAAGGTCGTAATCATGGCTTCGGCTGAGTGCGTAGGCGCGGCTTCGGCTGGGGCGAGCTTCATCAGGTCGACCACGGTTCCTGGCGCATAGGCCCCTTGGATGCGGATGCGTTCGGCGATGTCATCCAGTGCAGCCCAGAGGTTTTGGTATTGTGCCTCGAAAAGCGAGTGCAACAGGCGGAAATTCGGCCCTTCGACATTCCAGCGATAGCCATGCGTCTGCACATAGAGGCGGAAGGTCTGACCCAAAACTGTGTTGAGTGCGTCGATATTGGTTTGGGTAGAAGTGGTCATGTCGAGATTTCCTGTTGCTTTGTGTCTGGGAGACGTCGGGCCAGTGTAGCCCGCCGCAAGTGCTGTGGCGCATTCCCGCTTTAGAGCGCGCGGGTCGAAAAATACCAATCGACTGTGTTGTAGCCTTCGGCTGCACGGGCCTGAGCTGCTTCGGGCGTGGCCGGTGTCGGGACGATCACCTCGTCTCCGGGTTTCCAGTTTTCCGGCATGGCGCATTTGTTTTCGTCAGCGGTCTGCAGTGCGACCAGCAGACGATGGATCTCATCGACGGAGCGGCCCGCGTTCATCGGATAGTAGACCATCGCGCGCAGAACGCCTTGGGGATCGATGATAAAGGTTGCCCGCACGGCGGCGGTGTCGGACGCGCCGGGCTGGATCATCCCGTAGGCTTGGGCAACGGCCATATTCAGATCCGCGATGATCGGGAAACGCACATCAACGCCAAATTTTTCCTTGATGTTCAAGACCCATGCGATGTGGCTGTAGTGGCTGTCGATCGACAGTCCGAGAAGCTCGGTGTTGCGAGCGGCAAAGTCGTCGTGACGATTAGCGAAAGCGATGAATTCCGTGGTGCAGACCGGCGTAAAGTCAGCGGGGTGGGAAAACAAGATCAGCCATTTGCCGCGGTACTCTTCGAGCGTCTTGCGGCCATAGGTAGTAGGCGCGTCGAATGCCGGTGCGGCTTCGTTCAGGCGGGGTCCAGCGGGGCGCTGGGGGGCGGAGATGTCTTGTGTCATTGCTGCTATCCTTCTGGTGATGGTGTTGATGTAGACAGGGATAGCGTCTGGACAATTATAGGTGAAACTGAAAAAAATTATAACAATAATAGAAGGAATCTATAAATGATCACACTGCGCCATATGCGGTTCCTCACAGCCGTGGCCGAGACATTGAATTTCTCGCGTGCGGCGGAGATGTGCTTTGTTACCCAGCCGACCCTGAGCGCAGGGATAAAGGAATTGGAGGAGCGACTCGGCGTCCAGTTGATTGAGCGAACACGGCGCAGCGTTATCATGACACCCGTAGGAGAAGACGTGGTTGTGCGCGGTCGGCAATTGCTGCGTGATGCGGAAGAGATTGAAACTCTTGCCCGCGCCTATCGCAATCCGTTCGAAGGTGATTTGAAACTGGGGTCTATTCCGACCATCGGCCCGTATCTCTTGCCCCGCGCCCTGCCGGAGATTCGTGAGGCGTTTCCCGGGTTGCGACTCTATTTGCGTGAGGAAATGACCGAGAGCCTGATCGAAGGGTTGCAGGCGGGACGGCTCGATCTCGTGTTGATCGCATTGCCGTTCGAGACCGGATCGTTGGAAGTCATGCCCCTGTTCGAGGACGGGTATCAACTGGCGTCGCCTGCCGCTTGGCCTGCACCGCAGGGGGCGGAGGTGCTGATCGAAAGCGGTCAATTGATGTTGTTGGAGAAAGGGCATTGCCTGCAACGCCACGCACTTGAGGCCTATCCCGGTCGCATCCACACGGCGGAGGACAGCTTTGCGGCCACCAGCCTCACGACCTTGATCGCCATGGTGGCGGAAGGGCTCGGGATCACACTTCTGCCAAACCTTGCGGTTCGTGCCGGTGTAGCGGGAGCAGCCGATGTGCAATTGACCCCATTGCCTGACGCCTGTCCGCGACAGGTGGTGCTCGCATGGCGGCCAGGATCGGCACGAAACGCTCTCTTTGAAAAGCTGGGAAAGCTCCTCATTGAGATCTCTCGGGCTTTCTGACGCCGCGCGCACAGGTTATCCGCGAACTGGAAGATCACGAACTCCAGGACTATGCTGCTGTCTTCTTGAAGGCGGCCGGCCAGAAGGATGGTTGTCACGGAGCGTTCACCGGCATGGAGGCAACACTTTGCACCGATTAGAGACCCCAGACATAGTCAACTTGGGGGCTAACCGCCAAAACCTTGACACCAGGCCACGTGACCGTTGAAACGGCGCTCTCGAAAGATCAGAGGTAGGAACCGTCGCGTGCGGCGGGGCAGCGTTCCTTGCGATACAGGTTCGGAACTGTCGGAATAAAATACCCCTGCTTCGATGGGGATTTCGGTAGGTGGAATGCCCCCCGAAACACACAAGGAATCCCGAAGACCCCCCCTGTGGCGGTCGGCGTATAGCCTGACCCAGAGGCAGTGCCATATGTGATATTAACCACATTATGCTGTTTCTGGTAAGATTTCTTGACGCCTACAGTTAATCGGCGATGCGCGAATTGGATTCAATCAACAGAGAGTTGTCCTCTTGTATGGAGAACACGACCGTCATCCGATTGTTCTTCGTGCCATCATACGACCATGTGGTGCGTGCTGCATTCTTCAGCGTCTCTATCGCGCCATCCGGCGCTTTGTAGCCGAGTTGCTCATCAAGATCGGCGTGCAAGTTCTCGATCCCGTCGGCGTTAAGCACGTCTGCGGGGATGGTCACGCGACAATAGACCTCTTCGTCGCTGGCAGATAGTTCAAGTGTGGTGCCGTTCGGGTGGTCATGAAAATCCATGCCGTCCCGGTCTTCCCGTTCGGTCATGCCGGCCCCATACTCGGCCTGCATCCCCGCCATCATCTTGCTGCGCAGCCCCAGATCATCGAGGATGCAGGAAGAAAGCAGAAAGCTGGTATAACGATCCCAGCTTGAAAGCGTATCCTGCGCCTTGGCTTCGATGGCGGAAAGTGCAGCAGTGGCCAGAACACTGGCCAGAGCGATCTGTTTCATTGGTCTGACACCTCAATCCGAAACGTGTTGAACATCGAAGGTCATGTAGACCTTGCAGTTTGAAAGGCCGAGCGGGGCAAGCTCCTCACCTCCCATCAGCGCCCCGATGAATAGATCGACGTGGGAGTTGATCTGTGTCGGAGATGTGATCCCCATGCCGACATCGGCAGCAACCTTACCCGGGCCCGAGGTCACCTCGAACAACTCACCTTCGAAGCTGTTCGGCCCTTTCCGTTCCCAAGTGATCTGCTGGCCATCCCCGTTCATGAAATTCAACACAGACGGGTCAAACCGACCGCCCCATGCAAGGCGATGGGTTTCCGACTGCGCATTGATCATGCCCGAGCCACGCAGCATGGCTTCCATCTCAGCCGGACAGTTTGTGAAACTCTGGTCGCGCGAGGTGACCCGCCACAGGCCATCACGTGGCACGATTTCGCCATCCACCGCGTCGGGAAACAGGTTGATGACCCTTTCCTGTGCCTTGTCCTGCGGCGCAAAGACCTCGATGGGTGCCACACCCTCCTGATCAAAGCTCAAGACCAGTTCGTCCGGCGAGTCCCCCGGGAGCAAATGCAGAGGCTCCATTGATCCTGTGCCGCCATAGGCCTGATGCACGGCATCGGGTGCCATGGCGACAAGGGATCCACCGGGGTTGCCTTCGATATAGACGACAGCGACCTGCCCAGGCGTGACCGTTTGACCATAGAGCACGCCCGTATCGGTTTCACTGATTTTGCCAAATCCCTGAGTGCAGCCCTCTCCCGGGGCGCAAAGAAGCACGGGTATCGGACCGTCTGCCAGGGCAGCGACCGGGGCAAGCGCAAGCGTCGTTACTGTGAAAGCTGCCATGCGGCGCATAGAGGTGAGCGACATGATAAAATCCCTTATGCTCAATTCAACGGTTGAATGGTTTGCAAAAGCAAGGTGGCACCCAGCAGGGCCGCAGGCTCATCCGGTGTCAGGTTGCAGACCGGCCCCATTGTCGAAGGCAGGCAGAGCGTCCCTTCCGTCACCTCCGGTGGTGCATTCAAGGAAAGCCGCGCTTCGCTGGCGGTGTCGAAGAAATTGATCCTTACCGGCGCTTCGGGGCCATCGCGATACGGGAAATCCGTACCCCAGCCGGGACGCAGGAAGAAGCTGACGCCTGTCTTGCGGTCCTCAATCAAGCAACCAAGCTGTTCTTCGCAGAGATAGCCCAGATCATCGCCAATCGCGACGTCATCGAAACCGGACGTGGCAGCATCCCCCTCTGGCGAGGCGGGCAGGGCGACTTCGTCGGCCACTGGCATGGCCGTTGCCGCGACGGTTTCGCTGATATCCGGCGACCAGTCGAGCGCATCGGCAGCAACCGTCAGGCCCTGACGGAAAAGCAGCGCGCGCTCGGATGTGTCATCGCGTCCGCTTGGGGGAAATTCCGCAATGTAACGCAGCTCGTAAGTGCCGGGCACATCGGGTGCGGTCAGAGTGATGGCGCGATCTTCGGTGCTATTGCGCAGATACGTGTAGCTGTATTCGGAGTAACCATCGCCGCTATAAAGCCCATCGGTGCCCGGATCGACAAGGTCGATCCAGTCGCGTGGACCGCCCGGACCGGACCAGATCAGCGTAAAATCGACACCGGGGCGCACCCTGTCAGGGGCAAGGAAGCTGATCTGTGCAGCGGTAACTGTGATATTTTCGACGGCCAACTCGGCTGAACTGTAACCCGAACCCTCGACGATGTAGCGCAACGTATAGTCGCCCTCATCCAGCGGCATCTGCATCTCGACCGGCGAGCTTTCCACAAGCGACATGCCGGCCAGCCAAGCATCAAGGTTCGTCTGACTTGCGTGATATAGCCCGAGGAAACCCTTGGGGCCTGCCCAGTCCACTGAAACCATCGCACCTTGCCCAGCCACATCGGGAGCCCTGAGGAAATTGTCGATATCGACAACCGAGATGTTGCGCAGGGCGAGCGTACGCTCGCGCGTGCCATCCGCGATCATCGCCTGTTCCTCTTCGCTCAGCGGCTGAACATAGCGCAAGACGTAGTCACCAAGGTTGGCAGGCATGGTCAGCATCACAGTGTCGCTGTCAGCCACAACAGGTGTCGCGTCAAAGGCATGGGTGCCTGCCCCGTCAAAGGGAACAATGTCGATGTAATCGCCTTCACGCGCAGGGCCGCTCCAACGCACTTCGATCTGCATAGCGCGGCCAGCAATCTCTGGCGCGTCCAGCGTTGCAGGCTGGGCCGGCGGTAGGGCGGCCTCGGCTTGTTGCACTTCCCTGGGGGTAAGGGTCTGGTTCAGCGCGTCGCGCAGGCCGCGCGCGTCGCCTGCATCGAAATACCGCCCCCCCGTTTCCAAAGCGAGGCATTCCAGAGCCGCGGTCTCGGCACCTTGCAAGCCAAATCCGACCACATGGGCGGTGAAATCCACCCCACTTTGTTCCAGCTCACGGCCCAAAGCGCAGGGATCACCCGCACAGGTTTCCAACCCGTCGGTGATCAGGATGACAGTCGCGGCGTCTTCTGTCGAACGCAGGTCCAAGGCAGCACGGCGCACTGCTTCAGTCAGCGGTGTCTTGCCCAGGAAGCGCATGGTATTGGCACGTGACAGCAACTCCGACGCTGTCCCAGGCGTCGGGGCCACCAGCAACTCGATATCCGAACAATCCCCCTTGCGGCGATGCCCGTAGGCGAGCAGGCCAAGACCCCGCTCCGGGGGGAAGTCGACCAGCACTTCGGCGAGTGTCTGGCGGGCAATCTCCAGCTTCGGGCGCCCGTCGATCTGGCCCCACATGGACCCTGATCCGTCCATCACGATAATCGTATTGGCTTGTTCCGCCTGCGCGACCTGTCCCCCCAATACAAGGCCGACGGCCCCGACCCAAAACATTCTCATAGCACTGTTGTCCTCATGTCATTTCATCTTGGCGTGGTCCAGAAGCGCAGCAGGGCCTTGGGCACGATGTCTTTCCACATTGAATACTGAGTGACAGGCGAGAGGTCATACACCACTTGGTGTATGTCTCGGGATTGACGCAAACTTATCGCATTGTAACAGTAAACCACCCCGGCCAGCGACGGAGCGGGACGTCAACACATGTCAAGAAGGTCGGAGAACCACAGGTGGCAGACCTACAAAACAGTAAACCGGATATGCCATCTGATGACCAGGTGCACACGACCGAGCTTGACCTGGACATCGTGTCCGACACGTTCAGGGCATTTGTCGATCAGGCCGCCTTTGACAGCCTCATCGAACGCTGGAACCAGAAACTGAATGCACTGGAGCCGGATGCTACCGTACTGGAACGACATTTTTCCAACGCGTTTTTTAAGCAGATGGACCTTGCCGCGGACTCGCTGGACCGGTTGGACGCGCAGGTTTTCGAAGACCCGCTCGAACGGGTTGTAGCCGAAATCGCCGGACCGGCAGTCGTGATCAGCCCCGATTTGCGCGTGGCCTCCGTGAATGCCGAAGGGGAGCAGTCGTTTGGTGCGTCACAAGGCACATTTTTGTCACTGGATTGCCTATCACCCGAGTCGCGCGTGGATTTCGACACCGTACTGCGGGCGGCCAAGGGACAAGGCAACCTTGGACAGGCAATTGTTCAAATCCTTGACCGTTTCACTGGTGAGCCGGCCTTTCGGGCCGAGGCCTTTCTATTGAAGGCATCCAATCAAGAGAGCCACTACATCGTGATCCGCTCTCTGGAGCTGGACTGGTCACCCGAGGTGTCAGCGACACTGTCTCAAGCTTTCGACCTGACCGACGCCGAAATCGCGGTCGCCCGCCAGTTCTTCGAGAACTGCGACCTTGCAGCGGTCGCTGCGCTGCGTGGGGTTTCTGTGCATACGGTGCGCACCCAGATGAAAACCATCCTGAGCAAGACCGGCGCGACATCCCAAGCTGAACTAGTCCGGCTGTTTTCGATGGTGGCCAGCCGCCAGATGCTTCGGAATCGGGGGCTCTTGACTGAATGGCAAGACCCGCTTGGGCGCGAAAAGATCCTCGTGACCGATTCAGGGCGCAAGATTGCTTGGACATGGATGGGGGCCCTTGATGGGCGCCCCGCCATTTTCCTTCGGGGAATGGCCATGGGGTACCTCCTTCCTGAAAGCGCAGAGAAGTTGCTGAAACACGCGGGGATCACACTGTTCATCCCATCGCGGCCCGGTTACGGCAATTCATCACTGCACGAAGACCTCCCAGTCCTTGAAGACAATCAGGTCATGCTGGAGGAGTTTCTGGTCGGCATGGGTCTGAAAGGCTGCGTCGGCATCGGCCTGTCCGACGGGATCATCCCGCTGTTGGCGCAGCAGGACAAAGACCCGGCTACATTCAACGCATTGATATCCGTCGGGTTCAACGGATGCCTCAACCGGGCTGCGTTCCGCAAACTTCCGGTACCGCAGGCAACGCTGCTGCGCCTTGCCAAAACCGCGCCGCGGTTATTGGACCTTATTGCCAGGATTGGCCAGCGCATGATCGCGCGTTACGGCGTGGATTGGTATCTCGACCGCGCCCACGCATCCACGCCTCTTGACCTGCAGATCTGCCGTGATCCCAGCACGGCGACACTTGTGCGTGACGCGTGTTCGCATCTGGTCGTTCAGGGCACCCGCACTTTTGTTCGGGACATGCAAATGTTTCACGCCCCGGTTGATGGCGCGATCGATCGGTTGGCCATTCCGATGCTGAGCATGGTGCCAACCGAAGATGGGCTATTCGATATCGACGAATACAGGCAACTGGAAGCACGCAATTCCCATGTGTCGGTTCTGCCCGTGCCTGAGAGTGCGGATCTGCTGATCTACCAGCAAACGGATTTCATCATGGATCGGATTATCGAGATTGTGACCACCCATCATCAACCGACTTAGCGCAATGCATTATCCTCTTGCGTCATAATTGCCTCTCACTCACGCAAATTCCTTCGCTAAAACTTCCGCCTGCTGCAGAACCTTTTTCACGGATTCCGCCTGCAGATCCGGCGGGAAACCGTGTTTCTTCAAAATCCTGCGGATACTGACGGGATCGTCCAATCCGGACGAGGTCTGTGGACGAAGCCGAAAATGTCTGCTGCGCAACTCGAAGCGCGCCGGAAAGCGGGGCTCTCCACTGCCAATCTGACACATGCATGCAGCGGGCCCTTCGAACGCCAAACCAGACTGCGAAGATGAGCGTGGCCCGGAGAAGTGATCTCAGACATACAAAAGAAGGAAAATGAGCTTGACCCAGACACCCAATTCGCGAAGCTGACCTTCGCTGCGGGAGCATCATCCCTCGCTTCGATGCCGCGGCATCCGGGGAAAGGTCGGCTTCCCGACTTTCGCCGGGAGAGCTCAAATCATGCTTTAGCGAGATGAGCGCTGCGCAATCTCAATCGCTTTTCGAGATAGCCGGATTGACCTGCCACTGAACTGTCACCCAGTCACGATTTGAGACCGATTGATGTTTACGCCATCTGGCGCGGTTTGAGCAATCGCCCGACGCGCGGAGCTTTCATCTCGCGCAGCGGGGTGGGCGATTGCGGTGATCAGGGTTCGTGCGTGGTCAGTCGGGGTCTGGTAGTCCAAGGCTGAATGCGGGCGTTCTGTGTTGAACTCTGTCGCCCAGGGCGATGTGACGCGGCACGACAGGCTTGCCAAGGCCGCCTTGAACCGGGACTGACCGACGGGACAGGTGGTCCAGTTCGAGGCATCGAATTTCCCGATCCCCGTCGCCCCGGTTGCTCCGGCAAAACAGAGCGCTAGCCCCGGCAGGACCTGCGCCGAGATCGAACCGAAAATGACGATGGCGCCCTTGTTTTTCGCAAGCTCCGCGCGCGCCGTGCCGCCCTTGGCGTCAATATCGGTGATAATCACCTTCACCCCATGCTCACAAAAAGCATTTCGCCACCGCAGCGCCAATTTTTGTGGCACCGCCAGGCACAATCGCGACTTTGTCCTTTAATTCGCGCATCGTGTGTGACGTCAGCACCCATGGGACAGTTTCAAACTGTACCGCGCCGCTGCTCTCGCAGAGTGGCGCGGTCTTTGTGACGAATAAGCGGCAGTCTCACTGTACAAGCTGAGACAGGCTCGAATTGATCAGACTTCCCCCTCAGGGGCGCTCTTTCAGGCGAAACCTTTGGATTTTTCCGCTTTCCGTTTTGGGCAGTTGCTCCACAAAAATCACGGAACGCGGGTATTTGTAGGGCGCAACCGTTGCCTTCACGAAATCCTGCAATTCCTTGATCTTGCTGTCTGTGGCGGGGACGCCCTCCTTGAGAACCACATGCGCCTGAACGATCTGACCGCGCGCCTCATCGGGCACCCCGATCACACCGCATTCCAGAATATCCGGATGCGCCAACAGAGCTGCCTCGACCTCCGGACCTGCGATATTATACCCCGCCGAGACGATCATATCGTCGGACCGTGACGCGAAATGGAAATAGCCGTCTTCGTCCTCGACGAATATGTCACCGGGCAGATTCCAGCCATCACGCACGAATTTTGTCTGACGATCATCGGCGAGGTAACGACAGCCCACCGGGCCGCGCACCGCCAGATGGCCGGGCGTGCCGCGCGGCACGTCGTTCATGTCGTCATCGACAATCTTCGCGATATAGCCGCTGAGCGGGCGTCCGGTGCAGCCTGCACGGGCGTCTTCGAAGCGGTTGGACATATAGATATGTAGCAATTCCGTGCCGCCGATCCCGTCGAGCATCGGTTTGCCGGTCTTCTCCCGCCAGGCCTCGAACACCGGTGCGGGCAGGGTTTCCCCGGCAGAGACCGCGCAGCGCAGGCTCGACAAATCCGCGCCTTCCTCCATCGCCATCAACATCGCGCGATAGGCCGTGGGGGCGGTGAAACAGATCGTGGCGCGGTGCGTTTCGATGATCTCGATCAGCTCATTCGGTCCGGCCTTTTCCAAAAGAACGGCCGAAGCGCCATAGCGCAGCGGAAAGATCGCCAGGCCTCCGAGACCAAAGGTAAAGGCCAGAGGCGGTGAGCCGACAAACACATCGTCGGGCCGCACATCGAGCACCTCCTTGGCATAAGCATCGGCGATGATCAAAAGATCGCGGTGAAAGTGCATCGTGGCTTTGGGCACGCCGGTGGAGCCGGAGGTGAACCCCAACAGCGCGACATCGTCACGCCCAGTCTCGACCCAGTAAAGATCGGTGGGTTTCTTGAGTGCCGCCAGATCGAGGGCCCCGTCCTGACCCGCCGTGCCATCGAAAGACACTACATGTTCGAGCGTCGGACATTCGCCCAGACAGGGTTCGATCTCGTCGAGCATCCGCATGTCGCAGAGCACGAGTTTGACCTCGACCTTCTCGATATATTGTTTCAGTTCCTTTTTGCGCATCATCGGCATGGTGTTGATCACCACGGCCCCGGCCTTGGTCGCGCCGAGCCAACAGGCTACGAGAGCGGGCGTGTTGGAGGACCGGATCAGGATGCGGTTGCCCGGAACGATGCCGTATTCCTCGACCAGAGCGCGGGCGATCTGGTTGGTCCAGTCGGAAAGTTCTCGATAGGTGCGGCTTCGGCCGGTGCCCGAAACGGCGATCCGGTCGCCAAAGCCGCGTTCCACCATGCGGTCGGTCAGTTCGACGGCGGCGTTCAGATGGTCAGGGTAGGGGAATTTCTCCAGAAGATAGACGGGCTGCGCCTCTTCGGGCGGCAGGTTGTCGCGACAAAACGTGTCGACATGTGCGCTTGGTCCAAGCATGGCATTCGTCCTGTGATGGGAAGGGAAAAGCCCGCGGCAGCGCCAAGAGGGAATGCGCCCTCCGCGGG
>CENL01122007.1_pt1 | contig 20365 bp, 14 predicted proteins | sample 530221 | NCBI WGS metagenome assembly CENL01 (sample SAMEA2619791, study PRJEB7988) | marine metagenome | isolation source: saline water (ENVO:00002010), including
CCCCCCACCTCTCTTAGGTTTCCTAAAGTTGTTGCCTCTCTTGCATAAATATCACTCCCCACCACTTCAACAGATATTGGGCTTCCATCAACAACAGTTAATTCGCCTCCAACAAACTTTATGTTTGTAACGTCACCAGTAATACGAGCATTTCCGGTTACATACTGTATGTCTAAATCAGAATCCCCTTTTGGTAAAATCAAGCTACCAATAAGAAATTCTAAATTTCGGTTAGTAATAATCCGAGCAGTTTCTTTTGAGATAACCACCTTCCCTTTCAAATCATCTGCCAGCTCATTGTTTTTAACAAGCTCCTCTATCTTAGCTTCAAGACGCTCTATGTGTCCGTTCCTGCCGTAGTCTTGTGTATATTTCTTTTCATCAGGCAACAGCTCGAAATAGGAAACCATCCTTGCCCTGTTCAGTCCCTTTTCGTTTATATCCTGCAAGAGCTGTTCAGCCTTCTCGTTGTATTCGATTGAATCAAGCCATCTCTGTCCGCTGTCGTTTGGAATGTTCTCCTTCAAGAACTTCTCAGCCACTGGGTTCATGGAAGGCTCTAAGTCCTGCTTCTCGGAGGCAACACCCCTCACCTCACCCACTTGGTCACCCTCCATTCTGATGGCTATGCGTGGAATCATGCTCCCATCCTCCCCTTTCGTTGCGTACACATAGAAGTCACCGTCTCTCAACTGTGAGGCAGCATTTGTCTTCGTACACCAAGGTGTGTCAGAAACAAGACCAGCAAGCTCAGAAGCGTTGTTTGCTATGTCCTCGTTGGACACCCCATCCCCTCCGTCATACTTTATCCACTCTCCCTCTGTCGTTGTCGCCACCTGTCTTGACTTTGCGAGGGCTATGGCATTCTTCTCCTGAATGTCTGTGTAGTCCTTCAGCATCTCCTTGCTGTCAGACTGATATAGTTCTGCGAGAGAGGCGGCATTGAATGGCGTGACAGAACGAAGTGTCTTCCTGTCCCTCTTCACATACTTATTACGCTTCTTGTCGTAGTTGTTTGTCAGAACACCATCAAGGATGAGGTACTTGAATGATGTGTTGTAGTCGGATTGGTTGAGGTAGGAAACCCAGTTTCTTATTTCATTTCTCTGTGCGTCCTGAAACTTTCTCATGTACTCCCCTCTCACGGGACTGCCTTCCTCCAGTCCTCTTTCAGCATAAGCCACTTCGCTTTCCGAAGCACCGTCAGCCCTCATAGCTTCTATGTCAGCCATGATAGCCCCTGTGATGGCTTTGCTGTCCTCTGTCATCACAAAGCTCTCAGCCCTTGCAGCGAGGTCGTCAAAAGCCTTCTGAATAGCTTCTTCTATGCCCTCCTTTGTGAACTTGACACCCTTGAGTCCGATGTCGTTTATAGCCTGCTGTGTCTGCTTGTTGTCCACACCAGCCTTTCTAAACTTAACCACCTGCTTCTCTTCAGAGAGAAACTGCTCGTTTATTATTGCACGGGATTCTTGAAGGAATGTTTCTTCGTCCCTCCGAGATTTCACAAGCGGAGTTTCCTCCTCAGAGATTTTGTAATCAACTTTGACATCATCATTTTCACTTAGCTCTACCCCCTCTCTTTCTTTTAGCTGTATTTTATTTAGTCTCTGAATAAATTCTTTAGGAATTTCTTCCAGTTGCTCCTTTGTAAGTGTTTCGTTTAACCTAACAGTGAGAGGTTTTGTTGCAAGACCTATTGCATCAGTTGAAACAGATGTGAATCGACCTTCTACTGATGGGGTTGTGAAAAAATGTACGTCAGAAAAAGGAATATTTTCCCTTGTTCTTATATAGCTATCATTTTCAATAAAAAACATTGACTTCCTGTTTTCGGGAGTCACTTTTATAGCCATGACAACACCTTCTTCAGCAGTCCTTCTTCCTTTAACCTTATCTTGCTCAGTATCCTTTCCTATGTATGGAATAGTGGGCAGGTAGTAAAAAGATGTACTCGGCTTTCTTGCAAGGTTTGTACCTTCAGAACTTACTATAGCACCTCTGGTATCGGTGTCAATAAAGCCTTGTTCTTTTATTCTTTCAAAATCGCTAAGACTAACACCTCTAAAAACGTACCCATCCCCCAAAACTTCATACGCCTTACCAACACCTTCGTCAGACATTTCCTTCCCCTCTTCAAATATGAGGTCGCCTCGATAAAGACTCTCTCCAACATAAACCTTCTTTCCAGTATAAATTGCCTCTATAGAAGCCAAATCCAACACCTTGCTTAAATAAGGTTTGTTCAAGTCACTTAAAAAATTCTCAACCTCTTTATAAGCCTTTTCAGGAATCCTTACAAGACCATCAAGAAGGAAGTTTATGTCTTTACGCTTTCTTCTGAGCAACTGCAACTCCTCACCCCAAGCATCTAATTCTTCTTCAGATGGCTCTTGTTTGTTTAGCTCTTTTTGCTGCTCATTTAAACGCTCCTTTATTTTGGAAAAGAAAGAATAGTCTTCTTTGACCAATCCCCTTTTTTGCCCTTCTACACCATCGAAATCCTCCCTCCGAGATTCCGAAAGCGGAGTTTCCTCCTCCATCACCGATTCATCTACCTGTATTTTTACTGGATATTTTGAAACTCCAAATGTTGGTAGGATATTTCTTGCCCTCGATTCATTTTCAGATACGGGTTTACCGCTTTCTGGGTCTATGGTAATTTTTTTCCAGTCAACAGCCTTGTTAAGTATGTTTATCGTTGTCCTTCCCCCTGTGGCTGATACAATAGCCATTGGATATGACTCGTGTTTGTCTGAAGGCTGAGGCTCTACCCTTCCTTCAATTTGAAGCACAGCGTATATCCCGCTTCTTAATGCAGAACCCTGAAATTCTTTTGTGATTGGTTCAGAGAACATATCAGAAAGAGCTTGTGTTACATTTGCCTTTGATATGTTATATCCATCTTTTTTTGTACCCTTAAAATATTTATTCTGAATACCCTCTGAAAAGAATTGACCAAAAAGATTTCTTGTTCTGCTGTTTTCATTTATAATTTTAACAGCTTCGTTTATCAATTCTTCAGAAAACATTTTTCTATCTGCAAAACTGGAGTTGTCAGCACCCAGTAATGAGTTAACCTTGTTTAAGTTTGCTGCAACACCATCTTTTTTAAGTATGGTTTGCATTCCACTTTTGTTTATTCCAACCTTTCCCTTTGGAGTGGTTACCACTTTTTTAGCAGACTTTATAAGTGCGCTGTGAAACTTATCCTGTGAGAATGTTTTTATCTTACTGTTTAAAACACTACTTGTAAAGAAATCCATAACGGCATTTGCCATTGTTGTGCTTGACAACAGCTTATCCACTGGGCTTTGAACTAATCCCATGTATATTTTGCCGTCATTTGCTTCAAGCATTTCATTGAGAGAAGCAGAAAGTTTTTCAGCAGCAGTTTTTGTGGATGCCCAAAAGAATCCATCCTCATTAAATCTTATAGGATAGTACATCCCTCCCTTGCCCTCAACAAGCAGGTTTCCATCCTTATCAAGTATCATTCCTGAGAAAGCCCCGTCTGGTGTATGGAGAACCATTTCCACTCCATTGAAGTCTGTTATAGAGACATTGTTTTTTATGTATCCCTCATCCTCATATCTCTTAAATCTTTCAGAATTCTCATCATACATAAACTGATATCCAAAAACAGGGTCAGTGAAATTCCTACTGAATTTTAGACTTGGGTTATTTTCGTCAGCTTTCTTGGCTTCTGGAACTATCTGTTCAGCAGCCACACCGCCTCTAACACCCTGTGCAAGGGAGTTCATAAACTCCACTACATCGTTCTCCGTGTCGAGGGATATGTCTGCCCCCAGCTTTCTGAGGAGGTTGTTAATCAGTTCCTTTATACGATTGAGCAGCCCAGACTTCCTGAGAAGCTCAACGTCCTCCGATGCCATTATAGCACCAAGCTCTGTCATAAACTCCTCTGCCTGCTGCTCTGTTGTCTTGTCGCCATACTGCGCCTCAAAAGCCTCAAGCCTCGCTATGAGTGTTGCAGCATCCTGTCCAGACAACGACCTGTTTATAGCGTTTACAAGGTCTTGCTTAAACCTAACAAAATCTGCACTTGCCTCGCCAAATCTCTTGGTGAGAATCGGGTGGATAGCTTCGTGGTAGACGGCTCTTACGTTGTCCTTATCAAGGTTTCTCACCTGCTGTGCGTTCAGGTACAACACCTTGTTCTTGGTGTCAAATGCCCCACGCCCTGTCGTGTTGGTTACGTCCCTGTAACGAGCGTCATCCAATACAACAACCCTGTAGCCCTCTCCGAGCGTACTCTTAATCCTTTCTATAGCTCCAACAAACTCACGACCCAGCTCACCACCCTTGGTTTTAATGAGGTTGATGATGCCTCCCTGCACACCCTCGTCTGCGTAAGCCTCTGTCTTGCTTGCTCTTGTAGGAGCTTCTTGCTCGGACACAGTGAAGTCTGCATCCCGCATCACATCGTCTAACTCCCCTTGCGTTTCTTCATCGAGCTGAACAGCTCCACCTGTTTCAACCGCTGCTTCGCCTGCTTCAGTGTCAGGTTGGGCTTCGACAGCGGCTTCCCCTGCTTGCTCAGTGCTTGGTACTTGTTCTTCCGTTTTAATATCATTTGATATAACCTTTACCAACTGCTCCTCTACAGCTTTTATTTTCGGGTCTATAAGTCTTTCTCTAATGCTTGAGTCCAGACCCTCAGCCTGCTTTTGTAGTTTTTGCTTTTCAAGAACTAAATCAAGAGCCTCCACCTTGTTATCCTCACTAAGTCCATCGGGTATTTTATACAGAGCTTCTTTGTAATTCTTAATAGTATCATAAGACCTCTTAGCAGCACCCCTCTCAATGTTACCTCCCTTGGCATTTTCTACTATATAGTCCTTTACATCTTCTAAGTCAGGCAGGGTTTCTACAAACTCAATCACCTGCTTTTTCTCCTCAGGAGTCATTTGAGGCTTTGAAGTGCCTCCCACAACAGTGGATATTATCCCTCCTCCAATACCTTCCTGCCCAGCAGCATATATCGCATCGTATGCAATCTCAGCAGCCGTTTTAGGGTCGAATATTTCCTTTCCCTTTATCATGTTCATGGACTGCTCCACGGCATCAGCAGCAAGCTGCTGTAAGCCACCAGTTTCAGCTTCTGAAAGAAATCCAGTTCCTACACGCTCTACAAATCCCTTGAGTCCCTTTGCCTCTTCCTTTGCTATTTTATTGAATGTTGCTGCGGTAACCTTTCCCTCTCCAAGGGCTACAACTCTTTTGATAACCCTATTTGCTGCGAGACTTGCAAGCCTTTTGCTGATGGCAGTGTTTTTCAATACACCACTCAAACCAACCCTTTCAAGAATCATTGAGGGTACGGCTATAGCAAGTTTGTATGTTTCCTTGTCTGACTGTGAAAGCTCAAGTCCTTTCTCTTTTTCAACACGCTTTATCTCCTCGTCAGCACCCTGATAAGCCATGTCAAAAAACGACATACCCATAGTGGGCGCAGACAAAACCATCGCTGGAACACTTTCTGCTAAACCAGTTAAAGCACCACCGAGAAATGTCTTCTTTATTTTTTGTGCCTTTTCTTGAGGAACTTTAAATCCTGCCACCTCAACAGCCCCTTCCTTCACGCCCTCCCTTCTGAAGGTTTCCAGCTCCTCGCCCACTTTGAACTGTTCTTTTGGTGTGAGTGAATAAAAAGAAGAGCCAGCAGGGAATCTGGAGTTAGCCTTTAGGTTGTTCTGATAAGATTCGTAAAGGTCTGGATACTCATTTTTCTTAGCTTCAAGAAAGGAAGCGTAGTCTTTCTCGTCAGCAAGCCCAGAATTTTTTCTTAGGTTGTATGAAAAACCTCCTACCCCTCGGAGAGTGGAGTTCCATATCTCTGAAATGGCATCCTTCCAACTTGGGTCTTCATTGTCCTTTATCTTTTGAGCGATTCGTGATTCTGGAGATGAAGGCTCTGAAGGCTCTGAAGACTTTTTGAATACTGGAAACCTTAGTTCTCTTGTAGATTGGGAGTCCTTTTCTTGTCCTCCCTGAAAATCTCCATTCATAATTATTGCTCATTGGTTGAAGTTAGGTAGCCCTCTATAGTTCTCCCTCCAGCCTCTTTCTCAAGCTGGTCATAGTATTCTTGCAATGTCATTCCCGATTCTTTTGCTGCTTCCTCAATAGCTTTCATCTCCTCTCCAGAAAGATTCAAGATGCTAAATGGATTTGTAGACTGTAGGTACTGCTGAGCAAAGTCAACAGACCTACTGGGTGCTGCCTTGTCTTGTTGTGGCTCTGCCCCTCCCATGAGCATCAGCAAATTTTTAAATCTCTCTTTATCACCTTCCTGCTCAAGCATAGAGCCTGCCTGTGATACGGGTATTTCTACCACACCTCTCATTTCATCACCCAACACAGAGTCTTCATCACTTCCAAGATAGGTTTTCACTCTACCGTCCTCAATAGTAATCAACACATCACCCACCCTTGAGTATGAGGTAGCTCCTGATATAGACTTGTCTTGAAACTTAATATCCTCACCCCTTGTGGGTATGAAATTAAACATCTTATCCTTGCCTTCTCCTCTTCCCTTATCCACTGCAATCTTATCAGTAATCATAGGAAGGGCTGACTCAATGTAAGCCTGCTTATACATTTCCTTTGCCTCAGCCATCATCTCTGGGTTTTCCAGAATAGCTTGTACAGCGTTGATTCCGTCTGGGTGGTTTTGGTCTGCATACATATATGCAGCTGCCTTGAGTGACTGTGGGCTTGACTTGTAGAGGAGGTCTGCCTGCTCACCCAAGGACGCACGAGCCTCGTCAACTTTAAGCCTACCGCTGCTGTCGTATATCCTCCCCACCTGATTGCTTACAATCTTAGCAGCCCTGTCGGAATACTTTGTCACATCAATCATATCCACAGCCTTGTCGTAAGGTGTGGCTTGGAACATGATGAAGTTGGGGTCTGCATACTTACTGTTGAGTAGCTGCTCTCCTGACATCCCTGCCAAGTCAGCAAGGCTTTGCTGTATTTGCCCTGCCACCTCGTCCTCTGTCTGGTAGTAGTTTCCTGAACGAGCATCTGCCAGTCCCTTCGTGATTGCTTGGCTCTGCGCCTCAGAGATAGCCTTCACCCTCTGGTAGTCCCTTGACAGATTCCGTAGCTGTTCTCTCGCCTCTGGAGAGTTTGTCTCTTCCACGGCTGTCTGAGCTTTTAGGATGTCGTCTACATACTTGCTTAGGATGGGCTTGAACTCTGCCTTCACCGTTGCGTAGTCTGACTCAGCAGCGTCATACTGGTCTACATACTCCTCACGCCTCAGCTTCTCCCCCTCGTATTCCTTCTGAATGTTTTGGATGGTCTGCCCAGTTTGCTGAAGCATTTGAGCAGGCTTGTCTCCTATAAATATAGCCATTAGCCTAAGTCTTTTTCAAAGCGTTTTAGGGTGGTTCTGACGAACTTAGCCAGCTTCTGCATAGCGTTAGCCTTCTGGCTCTTAGAACCTCCCTCTGTGGCTTTCTTAGCCAGCTCATTCATCTTTTTAGATTGCTCTGGGTTGAAGATGTACTCCCCTCCTGTAGCCTCTCCCACCTTCTGTCCGTCCTGCACTAAGTCAATCGGATTCTTCTCATGTGAGAACTCTCCTTTGGTTTTAATGACAGCACCTTTCTCTCCCACCATAACGCCCCCACGCATGGCTGGGTCTTCAAAATCATCTTCAACACCCGTACCCCCAGTACCATCTGTCTTCCCTGTCTTGCTAAAGTCACCGAGCATAGCCTTTTTGATGTCACCACCAAAAGCACCTGCTGCGCCAAGTCCTACAGTTCCTGCTGACAACGCTCCTCCAATGATGTTTCCAAGTCCAGCTCCTGCGCCAGCCTCTGCCTGCGCCCTCATCTCACGCTGCTGTGCAAGCTCCCTCTGATATCTGTTTTCTCGAAGCCTTTGTGTTGAAAGCTCTGCCTGCCCAAGCTGACTCAAAGCTCCGAGCTGTGTTTGTGCCTGTGCCTGTGCAGCTCGCTCTCCTGAACGTGCAGCCTGCTGTGTGGCAGCTCCTATGCCACCAAGCAATGCCCTTCCCCCTGCCTGCTGTAAAGCTCCTACAGACGTTCCAAGCTGTCTTGTGATTTCTCTTTGTTGTGATTCAAGCAAGTTCCTGTCGTATGCGTCCTTCACAGCCTGCCTGAATGCTGCTGGTGTCTCAAGTGATGGTGCTGTTGCCTTGAGTCTCTGTATCTCATCAGCCCTACGCTCTGCCTCTCGCTTTCCTGCTCGGTAGTCAGCGATGCCAGTGCCTATGCTTGTCAGCCCCTGAACACCCGCCATGATAGCACCAACGACAGCTTTCTTCTCCTTGCCATTGGAGACGTATTTCTTTACCTGATTTCCGTCTTTATACGACTTAATTTTCATAGTTGCAAATTTATTGAATCTGAGCCTGATTTCCGAGACTATCATCCAGCTTGCTGCCCTTGTACTTTAGGTTTACAGCATACAGCTCCACATCTTCAGAGTAGTTGTCATTCTGTAGTTCTATAACCAAGTAGTGGTCTCTGAGCTGGTCTCCGTCAAACTTAGGAGTGGTTTGGATAATTATCGTGTCGCCTGAAGCTATGTCTGCGTTTATAGCCCCTCCTGTAGCATCCTGTAGCGTTAGCGTGGTTGATGTAACGGAAGATGCGTAGGCAGCAGCAGAGGCAGCGTCAGACGCATTCCCACCAGAGTCCACCTTGTACACCCTTGCCGACAGTCCCAACGGAATGGGTTGCCTGTTGATTCTATTGGGAAACGTGATGGTGTTTGTGCTTCCCGTAGCGTTCGTTCCGAGGGCTGTTATGTTCGTTGTGTTAGCCGTTATCGATGTAGCTGTGTCCCTTGGAATGTCTGCGTAGTAGCTTCTCTCCTTCTCTGCGTAGTCGCCTGTAGCCAAGCTGCTGTTCTGGTCTGTGTTGCTGAACGTAGCACTCCATGTGTCATTCCCCTCGATAGAAATGGCATCAAACGTCTTCACCAGCGATGGGTTGAAGTTGCTAATGATTTTTATCAGAGAGGGCGAGGCAGAGCCATAAAATGTATTGTTCGTCCCCTTGTCATGCACATATATACTCCCGTCCTTAAACGAAAAAAACCTGTTCTTGAGACGCTCCATTCCCTCTGGAATATATGAGTATCGTGTCACCCACTTCTGACCCTGAGTGTCAAAGGCAATGTTAAACCCTGTCAACACCTCTGATGTTGCTGTCACTGTTGATGTTGCTGTAGGCATATTATACTATTGTAACAAACTTGTTTGTGTTGTCTACTTGGGCTACTCCGAGGAATGTGTTGCCCTTGTCTGTATACACGATGTTTGATGTGCCACTGGTAAGGTTGTCTACGGGCGTGTCAAGCTGCATAGCGTTGTCTGAGAACCCATCGTCTACATACAGCACACCGTTGCCCATGTCCTCGAAGTTTACATCTACATCTTCAAAATCGAAGTTTAGTAGGTTGAAGCTGCCGAATGTTGTTGAGTTTACAGAGTGAGGCGTGAAGTCTGCTTGCCCCACTCCGCTGTTCGCTGGGAGAACATACAAACTTCCTTGGTCAACGTCTATTGTTTTGTTTACAATCGTGCGGGTGGATAGCAAATACTCATCGTTGTTGGGGTCAATCCCGCTGTAGATGTTGTACTCCCCTCCCTTGTCTGCACCTGATAGCTTGTCTGCTATGTAAGAGTCTGCAAAGATGTCAGAGATTTCTCTGATGCCTGAAGAAGAAATAGAGAACACTTTGTTCGCCTTCCTGTCCACGAAGTAAAGCACACCCTCATAGTACACCACAGCCTCAGGGTCGTTACCACATCCGTAGTCGCCTGCAAATGACTTTGAGGAGTTGAGGTTTACAACGTCTGTAGACAGCGTAACTGTAGCATCACCTGCTGCGCTCTGTAGTACATTTCTGTTGACAGGGAACAGTGTCACCTTATGCTCCTGAACAGCGTAGAATGCATCCTCAATGTCCACCATCCTCTGTATAGCCCCATACTTATTCTTGATGTCCAAGAAGTTTGCAAGGCTGTTGTTGAATGAGGAGAGGGAGAGTCTGTCGCTGTCCATTACATGAGCATCGCTGTATGTGATAGACGAGTTTCTATGTATTCTGCTTGCCTCTTCTGAGAATGCATTTGGCTTGCCAAAGTCGTTGCCAACATTTGGTACAAAGTCATTCACCCTGTAGTCTTCTACATAATCTACATAAGATTCAAATGTGTTTGTTGTTGCTCCATCCCAAAACCCGTAATTAAGAAGTCTTTTTCTGAAATACACATCACCATCATCTACCTCAACAACAGCTTGATTCACTTGAGTTGATAATAGGTTTGCGGTTGCTGTTGTAAGAAAGTGTGCGGTTGTTGTGTTTGGGGCGTTGCCGACAGCGATGTAGTTGTCTCCCTGTAACTCAACACGAGAAACAAAAAACAATCCTATAACATCCACTTGCAGTATATCCCCTACAAACATTCTATCAGTTCCAGCAACAACAAACTTTCTGTTTGCACCACTCACCGACAGGTTGGTGAAAGATGTTGCGGTTCTTTGACCAGAGTATCTTCTATTTTCTGCACCAGCATTAACTATTGGATACGATTCGCCAATCTCATAGTACACCTTGTCGTCTGATGAATACTTAGGAGTTCTCAATTCAACAAGGCACTTGTTTCTCCATGCATTGGTGGAGGCAGAGGCTGGCTCAACTATAAATTCACTCTCTCCGTCTTTTTTTCTTGTTACCCAAAAGAAACCCGTTTTAGCAAAACCAGTTGCTGTTGTAGCTTCTCCAGAAGCCATTAAAGGATTGTCGTCTGCCGTTAAAAAATCATATCCTAAGACAGGAAACTCCTTGCTGTAAGACCTGTCTTCATTTACTGAAACGATTTTCATTACATCCCCAGATGCAAAAGAGTATTTTATTTTGGGATTGTAATTATCTATGTATGACTCCTCCTTTCCTTCAAACCCCCTTGCGGAGATGTACATCCTATCTACTATTGATGAGTTGTCTGGTACTCTAAGATTTTGGCTGTTACTTGGATTAAAAGCATCGTTAGTTGTGTATTGGACAAAATTTCCAATAGATGTGTTCCCAGCATATACTGGAAACCACCTCACAGCATTTTCTGGTGGCTTAACGGTTTCAGGTATTCTTATAACAACACTTGCCCTACCCGCTGCTCCGTCCCTTTCAGAGGAATCAAACCAACCCACCTCAACATCTGGCAAAGGAGTTACCGTTGAAAGTCGTCCATTTTTATCTTGGTGAACTATGCCGAACGCATGATTTGCTCCAGCCTTAAAAGAAGATATCTTATCATCACCGTTATCAAAGTAACCAATGGCATTAAACTCCACACCACTAACAACGCAATGATTAGAATCTATAGGTATAGGCTCTGAGTTCTCTTCCCTTACACCTCTAAAATAAGACTCAGCATTGTCAAGCGTTGGGTTTACAAAGTCAAAGTCAAATGCAAGGGGTTTGCCGCCTGTGGAAGGGCTGTCTGTAGACGTGCTAACCGAAACTGAGTCTGGCTTTATAAAAAGCGTGATAACTTTCTGACCCGACAAAGCTCCCGAATATCCAAGAAAATTTCTCCTTGCCTCTATTTTAAATCTAATAGAGCCAGTGTGCGTTGCTCCATCATCCCACTGAGTTACCCCGCCCCTTGCCTTCACCGTACAGTTTATTGGTGGTTGGCTATTTATGGCTGACACAATTGCATCAACCAAATCATTTGCAGAAGAATAGTTTTGGCTTAAAGGTATGTTCACCGTGTCCTGTATATCAGAAGCTCTGTGTTTGAAACCTTTATTTTGAGTGTAGTCTACGGGCGGAGATGCCAAATCTGTCAATCCCACAGCGTTAACTCCAGCTTGCACATCTGTGCCTAAATAGTTTACAAGAACATTTGAAAACCTATATGAAAGAAAGACACTTTTAAATTCATTAACCTTGTTGTCTTGCAAGAAAGACAAATCAAGTTTTGTGAAATGACTTATATACCTATTTAGCCCATTAAGAGGGTCTGTTGTTTCACCTCCTCTTGTCGCAGCCGTGCCTGAGTCGCTATAAACAATCTCATCAAACATACCCTTAGTTATGTCTGATTCGGTATCGGGCGGGTGATTAAATTCGTCAATATTTTTAATTGGCTGGTAGTTCACTGCAAGAGATGAATTACTTGCATCTACAGGCTCAAATCCCTCCGTGTAATTACCTAAAAATATCCTGTTTCCAGATATTGTTATAGTCCTAACTGCCTCACCAACAGCATCAAATAGTTTGTTGTTTTCGTTGTTAGATATTGGTGTGTAAGCCTTCTCATTCGAGAAGTTTATTGATAAGGTTTCCTCGGAAGTAGACTCACTTGTGTTGACATCTTTTACAATAAAAAACACACCACTATTACCCTCCCTCGCAAGAAACCTCACCTTCTTTATATCAGAGTTAGTCCTTTTGCAAGTGACTTCAACCTCATTATCAATCTTAGCAAGCTCTGATAAATCAAAAAATCCAGCTTGAGTTTGTGAGTAGGGCTTAGTTACTTTAGATATGGGTGAGATTGCACTCACCTCACCATCATCATACACATACTGACAGGCAAACTGAAACTGCCTCTCAAGCAATCTGTTTGTTGCTATGTTCGGATTGGACTTGAACTCAAACGTAGGCGGCTCTAACGGAGGCTTCTTAATAAGCGAAATGTAAGCCTCTACGCCTTCGTAGCCGTCAGGGTAGTCTCCCCTGATAGCTTTGTCTACATTTATCTTCTTAGGCTCTCCCCTGCCGTTTGTGAAGTACAGGAGGGTGTCTCCGTCCTTGTCCACCAACACAGCCGCATCTACATAGTCCGTAGCCTTGAAGCCAAGGGTGTCTGCACTTGCTGAAGCCACAGTTCCTGTAGCCTCGTTCTTGTATACGGTGATTACCTTCTCCAGATTATCATCGTACTTGTATATCCTGTGGTTATTGGCAGAGTTGTGAACGAAGAACAGTATCTCCCCCTTCACATTGTTATGCACACTGTTTATCACCTTGTTGTTGCCAGCAGGAAGCGTGTCCCCCAGCAAGCTCACTTGCGTATTTCCTACGACATTCTTAATCACACCAGCGTCCCCGTCATCATCAGAGTCAATCCTGACGTTTACGGCATCTGTCATCTCAATCCTCTTTACGAGTCTCTCATCGTCTTCAAAGTTGAGGTATCGTGGTGTTAGCTTATCTATAGCCATATTAAGTCTTCACAGTGCTTTTGAAGTTCTTATTGATGGTCTTCATAGCCTCCTCCTTGGTGAAGCTCTTCATTCGTGAGTTGGCGAGCCTACGCTCGTTGTAATACTCCTGTCTTGCACGTTGCTTCTCCACCATAGGAACGCCTGCCTTACGCTCAATAAGCCTGTAGTATATATAGCTCTGCAAAGCATTCTCAGCGTAGATGTGTACCGATGGGTTAGAAGACCTCGCTTCGTCAGCGATGTACTCTATAGCCACCTCACTAACGCTGTCGTTGATGGCAAGGTCAATCCTATTCTGCTCGTAGTTCACCTTAAACTCTCCAGAGTATCGTCCACCTCCAATGCCATAAATCCCGCCCTCTGTGGACTCGTATAGGTAGTTTCTGTAGATGTAGCTCTGGTAGCCTTTGAAGATGGAATCTCCGTCTCCCACCACCTTAGCATCCACCCTGTCGTTCACTCCATCTCCGTCTGAATCAATTGGGTTGTCATTAGAATCCAGCTTGTACTTCATCGTGTCTGTGATGTACTTGTTCTCACCGAACACATACATCAAGCCGTCACTACCAATCACCCCTATCTTTGTCCAGTCCACAAAGTCGTCTGGAAGCTCGACAGTTCCGAGTGTCTGATTGGGCGTGAGCAGGAGTGACTTGATGCGCTTCATAATGTCAAATCCCATCTCCCGTACACCACGCAGGGCAAAGTTCCTGATGACACTCTCTGTGGCATGGCTAACGTATCCGTCCTCATCGTTGAGCAGGATGAATTCATTCACTACATCATCTATGCTTATCGTGTTCCTTGCCATTATTCTTTCTCTTTAACTTGTGAGTAGTTTACTACATCAGCATCTCTGAGGTTGAGTCCTATCATGCTCCCTATCTCAAACACCAGCTCGTCTGTGTAGTGTTCTGGAAGCTCGAAGTTCTTGCTGTTAGCCTCGTCTGCCACCCCTGTCGTGGAGATGAAGGATATGGACGGAGGGAAAGCCTCCCTTGCGTCCGTAGTGGTGTTCCTTGACTGCGGAATCTTGTAGTATGTCAGTGTGATTTTGTTTACAGAGTCTGGATACACCGTGATGTCCTCCTCCACCATAGCGATGGGGTAGTTCTCCTTTGGCGCAACAACAGGACTCCTCAGTATCCTTCTCAGCTTGTCCTTGTCGTAAATGATTTCAATAGGAATCTCCGTTGCCGTGTTGAATGCAAACACACCCTTCGTAGATAGGCTCACCGTTCGGGCGAGGTCTGTGGGCTTGCTGAAAACACTGCTCGCCTTTGTGATGTCAGATGTCTTGATGAAGTATGACAAGTCCTCCTTTATCCTCTTCACCATGCTCTTGTCGTCCGCAGGGTCAATACCCCGTATCCTGAGATTCTTGGCTTGCACCAAGTTGTCAAACATCTTATTAAAAACCTTCACCTGAGCCAACTGAGCGAACGAATTGAATATACTTGGAGTCACCATTCCCCGCTGGTCTTTATTAACCAAATCAATCAGGGTGTTGTATACGGTGACGATGGATGCTGATGTCATGGAATTCCTTTATCTTGCAAAGATACCAAATAAAAAAGCCCTCATTATGAGGGCTTTACAACAGACAATATAATGAATTTATTGATTGATTTTATCAAGCTCTGATTCAATCTTAGCGAACGTAGAAGCCCCCTTGTCTGTGAGACAGTGTTGCGTTAGCGTGTTGAGAGATGAATAGCCTGTAGGCGTGGCTACGATGAGCCTGTTTCCATCTGCCCAGTACGCTCCCGACTCGTTCAGCTTGATGAGTCCGAAGTCAGCAGCCCGTGTGAGCTTTGCCTTCATCGTTACAACAGGGTTGTCAAAGGAACTGATAAACTCCTTGGGATTGCTCTTGGCAACGTTCAGAAGCTCATACTTGAAGTCAGAGATGGAGTCTCCGAGTTGAATACCAAAGTGCATTCCCACAGGAACAAGCTCCTCGGCAGACTTCTCACGAATAAGCATAATAGCATCATGCACCAAGAACTCCTGCTCCACACTCTCCTCGTGCTTCTTCTCCGTGTTAACGAGTTCAAACATTTTGCCCCCGTTAGCCGTGTTGCTCGGATGAGCGTTCATAAAAGCAAGTAGATTGGGCTTAGTGTGCGGAACAGCAAGAAGCCCCTCATAGAACTTGATAGGCTCTCGTGTTGCAGCACCTGACTGCTCGTCTACGAAAATAGATTTTTGATTTGGACAGTAACGAATCTCCCTTACTTCATTCTTGGATTCGTCATACACCGTAACACCTTTAGATGGGATGATTGAAACAACACCTCCACCATCTAACAGCTTGTAGACGTATGTTTGATTCTTCTTGGCTGCTTGAGGTTTAGCCACACCTTTCTTGCGCTGTACTGGCATTTTAATTGAAGTTTAAATTAAAAAAAAAGGGGGAGAGACCTTCCCTCCCCCAGTGGTAATCAGCCTGTTACACTACAGACTTCAGAAGAACGTGGCGATTCGCAGCACGAGTCACCAAGCACACCTCTGAGCGGTAGTTGAACTGAGCGAAGTCCTGAGTGTCAGTGTTAGCACCCAAAATGCTACCAGTGATGAAGTGTTCCATGTCACGGGAGTATCCTCCAGCAGACTTGAAGTTCATCTCCAGAGCAGGGTTGCGGTCACCTGTCTTAGGGTCTACGACAGTGGACATAGGAATCATTACACCAGCAAAGTCGCTGTCAGCCAACAGAGTAGGCTCGTTGAGCAGCTTCCAAGAGTGCTTATGGAATGTATACCCTCCACGAGTGAACGAGCTGAAGCCGAGGTTTGCAGCAAGCTCACGGTCGTTATTGAACGCTCCGAACTGACCTGTTACACCGTTAGTAACTCCTGTGGAGATACCAGCGGCAATCATGTCGTCAATTTGCAGGCTCAAGGCAGTGTTCAGGTACATTGCGTACTCTGGGTTAGCACCCTGCTTGTCCAGCTCCTTAACGATTTCGTCAAACTCACCAAGAGAGTCAAGTGCTTCCAATCCAGTGGATGCGTTGTAAACAATACCACGGTCTTCGATGGCAGCAAAGTAGCCTTCAGAACCATCAATGCCTGTAGCAAAGCTGTTTCCAGCAGACTGTCCGAGCAACATCATCATCTCACGCTTGTCCATGAAACGCTTACGAGTGTCAGCTTCACCCTTAACATACCAACGATAGTCACCACCACCAAGGTTCACCCATCCGATGTTGGTTGCTTGAGAACCAGTCACCTTGAAGGTTTCCTTCATAATCATGTACTTGTTGGTCTTCTTATTCACCTGAGACTCCAAGTAGGCATCGTTCTGGTCGCTACCCTGAGCAAACAGGTTACCGATGATAGACAAGCCGTTTGTGATGGCAGTTCCAGCAGAACCAGAAGCACCCAAGTTGCCGTCAAGTACGTTCAGTACAGCAGAGGCTGTAGCAGAGTAAGCACCAGAAGCATCAAGAGCAGCGTTTCCAGAAGCCATTCCAGAGATAAATCCTCTGCGGTTGCCATTGAACAATACAACATCGTTGTTACGCAGAACACGAGTAGCTCCAGTTGGGAGTGTGATGTTCATAGATGTTGCAGTGGATGCGGTGTTTGAAGATGCAGAAGCAGTTTGGCGAGGGTGGAGACGAGTTTCCTCCCACCATTGTACTTCGTCATTAGTTCCAGCAGCCTTAGTAGCTCCTGTCATCTGAAGGAAACCTGTGATTCCTTGGTCTCCGTAAGTCTTTACAAGTGACTCCCGATTGTCGGGCTTGTTGATTTCGTCAATGAAGTCTGCCAGTGCAGTGTACTTAGAGGGGTCTACCCGTCTTTGTGCTGCTGGTGAGAAATCAGTTGGCGAGGTAATTCCTGTAGCCATTTTATTTCAGTTTTTTAGTTGTTGTGTTAAATCTTTACTGTGAGAGTGTTACCTCCCATTCCGAGTGCATCCGCAAGCTGTTGTGCAACATTGTTTACTCTCTGCTCTCCTCCAGTTTGCTGTGGGGACTCGGCAGATACGTTGGCTGTCCTTTCGACTAAGCCTCTCTGTCCGTCACCCAAGCCCTGTCGATACACTGCATTAACGATTTCGTCAATGTTGTCTACCAAAGCCCTGTGAGAGTTTAGAAGGTCGTAATCCCAAGAGCCGTCTTCGTTGACATAATCATCGAAGTAGTTCTCAAGATTAGAGTTCTTCTCAACGAGCGTTCGCTTGTAATCATCACTCACTTTGAAATCAAACTCATTCTCGCCAATGTCAAAGGACAGTGCCTCAAAGTCGTTTGTCTCACGAGTCATTGCATCAACCCACTGCTCATCAATAATGGAGGAAGTCTCCTCCTGTTGTTGAGCTTGAATCTCAGGTGTTTTGTATTGCTCTCTAATACCGTTGATAGCGTTTCTGCCCTTTTCGGCATCCATCTTCAACTGTAGCTTAGATAGCTTTACCTCTTCCTCATCGTGTAATTCATCATCGAGCTTATACTTGTTGTTCAACAGAAGGTCGACCTCTTCTGACGACAAGTACGGGTTCTCCACCTTCATTTGATTCTTCACCACCGTCAGGTCGTCCATTTCGGACGGATTTAAAGTTTGGTAGTAGAACCAATCAAGAGGGTCTCGACCAGTCTCGTTGACGAAGTCTGCGATGGCTTGCACCCGTTCATCAATGGTTTGTTGCTCTGGCTCTCTATTAAGAAAATCAGAAATCTCGTCAAAGGAGTTGAACTCAGTGCCGAGCCTTTCGCTCAGGGTGTTGAGTGTCAACCCATCAATGTCGAGTCTTTCCTCTTCTTCTTCATTATCATTTGTAGGAACGTCTTCTGGCTGAGTATCTTCACTAACTGCCTCTACCTGTTGAGGCTCTTCTTGAACAGGAGCTTCCTGCCCTCCACTCAAGTCAATCACCTCTGCACCCTCAGGGAAGCCGTCATTAGTCGGTTGCTCTTCTCCTGTAGGAGGTTCGTTTGTTAGCTCAAAACCAGCGTCTTTCAACGCTGACTCGTAATTACTTTCAGCCATGTGAATAGAATTTAGTTAAAGATGTTGCAAATTTAAAATGTTTTTCATATACGAATTTGCACCCTCCGAAATTCTTCGTATGTTTGACCCGAACCAAAAACTAAAGAATGATGAAAAAGATGGTTTTAGCCCTGCTTCTCTCCGCAGGCAGTGTGTACGGGCAGGCTTGGGAGTTGGTGGTATTACAGGAGGCAAGTAACATTGACTCAGCGTGGACTATAGCCCCGACCACACCAGAAAACATTAGTTTGTTTGTAATGAGTCTTTATGCAGCCTCAGACAGCGTCTGGTGTTTTGAGCCAGATGAGGACGAGTTGATGTATCAGGTTATCGACCTCAGGGGTACAGGAGGTGTAATAAAAAGCGCACACGTTTCCTTTTTAAGGAAAGATGAACTAAGTGTCGTTTTGTATGAGAATTAAAAAAGGAGGGCTTTGCCCTCCTTTTTATTGTTCCTTTATATTTTATTTTGAAGAACCCTTACCTATATCTTTTGGCAATATTCCTAACTTCTTATTTTTTAGTGCATCTGAGGATTCGTAACCCACTCTGACAAAACCTTCTTTAAACTCTTGTCTTTGTCCAGTTTCAGAATCCCTTGCTCCTATAACTGGAAATCCAGTCTTACCAACTTTTGAATGTATGCCGTATACATTGGATGTTCCAGTTTCTCTAACATCTTCTCTTTGTGCTTTTTCTTCCCTTCTTTTTAGAAGCTGTTTTTTTTGATAGGGGGATAATTTTGCAAATATTCTTCGCTCCTTTGGAGTCATGCCAAGCACAAGCTCTTCCTTATTTTTATTTTTACCTGTCTCACCCGTAGCATTCATAATACCACCTTTCTCGTACTTCATCATACCGCCCTTCTCCATGCTGCCCAACATCTTCTTGGCTGCTGCACGTTGCTTGGGGTCTTTCAGAAGGGCTTCCATCATAGAGCCTCCGTCCTTATACACCTTACCTCCGTACATATATTCAGGCATCTTACCGCCCTTCATGTACATCTCTTTCATTTTTCCTCCGCCCATGTACATGGACATTTTCTTCTTTGCCTTCATTTTCAGTTGTTTACGTTTGCAAATTTAACGAAATCTCCTTACAATTTCTCGTACCCTCTCAGAGTATTGGGCGTTCTTGCCAGACTTGTTTGCAGCCTTCTTTATCCTCACCGCATCATCATACAAGCCTGCCTTCTTCAAAGCCTCTACAGCCTTTGCTGGGAAGTATGCCTCACCCGTGTCAGAGGACTTCTTGCCACTGCCTGTCCTCCAGTCCTGCTGAGTCCAGTTCCTCAGGCTCTGCTGTGACTTCTTTAGTTTCATCGATAGCCCCCTCCTGCTTCTTTATACTTCTTGGCAAGGAGCTGTGCTTTACGTGCAGACCATTTACCCGCTGCCGTTCCCATTACATTAGAGTTCAGGATTTGCTGATACAGCCTCTTTCTAAGAGCAGGCTTCGTGTAGTTGCCAGCCTTGTTCACTGTTGACTTCTTTTTCTTAGCCTTCACGATGCACTTTCATTTCCTTAAACCCTGCCTCAAGGGAAGCTCCCTTATGTGGCTTGAACTCACCCTCATGCTTCATAAGAAAATACCTACCACCCTGATTCATCCAGTGGTAGCCTGATGGTGCTTTCACCATTATCTTTCCTTTCTTTGCTTTCACTTCCTGAGTAGCTTGTCTTGCAGGTCGTGTACGAGGACACGGAGGTCTTTGATTTCTTGTCTTAGCTCTACATTTTCTTTACGGAGGTCATCGAGCTGCTCCTCCAGATGCTCTACGGTGCGCTCCCACACCTTGATGGTAGCTTCCACCCCCTCTGCTTCACGCTTACGTCTTGCGCCAAACCATCCCAATGCGCCACCCGCAGATGTCAAACCCAACCATTCAATGAGTTCTGCCACACCTGTTGATGAGAAAAAATTGCTCATACCCCTTTCTTGTGTTTTTGTGATTTAGGTGGTGATTTTTTACTGCCCCCACTACCAGCCCAGAAGAACCTGTTTGCCCAATAAGCAGCACTCAACACTCCCTTGGCAATGTTTTTGGCGTGTCGTGCCTTAAAAGACTTACGGGCTTCTGGAGAATAATTATGTCCCATCTTTTGGTCACCAAAGC
>CENL01005217.1_pt1 | contig 20347 bp, 10 predicted proteins | sample 530221 | NCBI WGS metagenome assembly CENL01 (sample SAMEA2619791, study PRJEB7988) | marine metagenome | isolation source: saline water (ENVO:00002010), including
AAGGTAAATGATGGATAGTTTACGAGTAACGGGAATGACAACCAGTTTAGGGTTTGTTTATTGGACAGATGTTTTATCAGGCATATTAATGTGCTTGATGTTTGCAATACAGATTTATTACTTATATTTAAAAACAAAGAAAATAAAGGAGTCCTAATGGATATTAAAAGTATGCTAATGGAATTAGCAAAGAAACAAGCTGAGAAAATGGAAGGCGAAGTAATGTCTCACGTTGAATCAGAAGAGTTTGCAGAAGAACTAGCTCAAAAGCTAAACGATAAAATAGACATTCCATTTGTCAAAGAAGAGAAAGAAGGAAAGTTCTTTCTAGCTTTAGTTAGTATAGTGCAGTCTTTAATAGGTGGAATGATAAAGAGTAAAAAGTAATTGGACTTTGATAAAGCAGTAAAAGTTATCCTTAAGCACGAAGGAGGATATGTCAATGACCCTGTTGACCCGGGAGGGGAAACTAATATGGGCATTAGCAAAAAAGCATATCCTTATCTTAATATTAAGGAGCTTACTGAAAAGGATGCAAAGGACATATACTTTAAAGACTATTGGCTAAAGGGCAAATGCTCAAAGCTACCTGAAGAGTTACGTATGATATACTTTGATATGGTAGTTAATATGGGTAAGTCTAGAGCAGTTAGAATACTACAACAAGCTATTACAGCTAAAGGTGTTAAGACTGTAGTCGATGGTGGTATAGGTCCAAAAACTATTAGTAACGCTTTAAAATCTGGATTAGAACCAGAAAGGTTTCGTAGTTATAGAGTAAAATACTACGCAGACTTAATTAGTAGAAAACCTAAGCTTGAAAAGTATTGGTACGGATGGTACAGAAGAGCATTAGAGGTGTAGATATGTTTAATAACCTTGAAATAAAAGGAACAAAAAGATGGCGTAAAGAACCACCTAAATGTTGCCCTTATTGTAGTTCTGAAGATTCTATTATTGGAATAGAAGTTTTATGTGCTTATGAGGGTCCTTTGTTTTGGGAATGCACAGAGTGCAACGAAAAGTTATTAAGATTTACAAAAAGAACTACTGTTAAGCACCTTAAAAAAACTGAAGAGTTACATATTGACTTAGAGGGGTTAGAACATATATGCGAACAAGTACCAAATTAGATGAGGGTGTAGTTAAACGTGGAATTGTTACACCAGACAAACATTTTCCGTTGGCTGATAGAAAAGCGATTGATGTGGTCTGTCAAGCGATTCAAATCGTTAAGCCAGACTTTTACGTTGACCTCGGAGATACTGGAGAATTTAGTAGCGTTTCACACTGGCAATGGAAAAAACGTAAGAGACCTCCGTTGGAGTATCAACTCCCGAGAGTATATGAAGACATCGGAAGTGTTAATGAGGGTATGGATATTATTGACGAAGCTCTTGATAAGGTTAAATGTAAAGAGAAATATTTCTGCGAAGGAAACCACGAACAATGGCTTAACTCCTTTGCTGAAGAAAACCCCTATTTACAAGGTCTTACGGTCCCAGACGCACTCTTACTTCAACAACGTGGTTATGAATACTATCCAAATGGAAAGTACCTTAAAATAGGTAATCTATGGTATTATCACGGAAATCATTATGGTGGAGTAGCACACGCAAGAAACCACGTATTAAAACTAGGATGCAATATAATTTATGGACATCATCACGATTTACAAATGCACAGCGTCACGCACATAGATGGACCAAAAAGTGCTTGGAGTCTAGGTTGTTTAAAGGATATGTCAGATGAGGCTAACGGATGGTTGGGAAATCGTAAAACAAATTGGCAACACGCTTTTGCAGTGGTTGACTATTTTGCCAATGGAAATTTTACTATTCACATTGTTAACATTATTGATGGCAGAACTTCATTGTGGGGTAAAGAGTTAAATGCCAAAGTCTAGTTACGAAATAAAAGACTTTCAATATGGCATAATGGCTAATCCCTCTGATGAAAGAGACATACCAGATGGGGCGGCTTCTATATCATTAAACGTAGACCCTGAACATACTGGTAGCATTAGAGGTGTAACAAAAGATATGGAGCTAAAAAAGTCTGGATTTCTTAATAGTTTTGTATTAGAAAGTTATACTCAAGGAACTACTACAGTTACACAAGGCTCTGCACAAAACCAAGGTCCAGCTTATAACCCACCACCACCAGCGAGTCCTTAATGGCACTTTGGAATAAAAACTGGGCACAATTATCTGGTACTTATACAGGGACTGTAGACAAAAATTATAAAGTTAAAATAACCAACAATAGTAGCTTTGCTTTTAAATGGGCTTCTAAAGCTACAGATAGTCAAACTTGGAGTGCTTGGACTGATGTAACTAGTGTATCACTTAATACCGACTATACTTTAGCTGATGGAATAAAAGTTAAGTTTATTAGAAATACAGTTGGTCAATATCAAGTTAACGATAAATGGATATGGAATGTATACGCTAATCTTCAATTAGAACAATCAACTGGTAACTTTAATAGACTTATTAGAATAGAGGAGAATACCAAAGACCATTTGATTGCATTAAACAGTGGGACTGGGCAAACTGCAATAATAAGAGATTACGAATCTCTTGCTCCTCAAATTACTACATCTTCGAGTATACCAGTTAATTCAAGCTATGATTATGTTGTTAATAATAAGTTAGCTTATGTAGGAACAGGTAAATCAAATCAATCTCAAGTTATAGGTTTTGATAAAACAGCAGGGTTTGGAGAAACAGATGCTGAAAGTAGTTTTATTGCAGAAAATTCATATGACCAGTTAAATGTTATAGGAACTAGTAGTGCTGTATTTGATGAGTCAGTAGTCCTCAGAGGTAATGCCGCTAATTATGATGACCCTGACCTTTTAATAGGTTTTGATTTTAATTTAAGAGAATTAAAGTCTTGGAATAGGTCATCAATGGAAACGTATGGTATAAGTTTAACTACACAACCTATAGCTATACGTGACAATCCTGCACAAAACGCATCTGGCAGAACAAATGGTGTTGCTATATTATGTGAACCAGAAAAGTCAGGTACTATAAATTGTTTACATTTATATACTATTGGAGACGCTGGAAATGCTTTTACTAGAACTAGAACTATACATTTATCTGCTCCTGATGATAATGATAACATTTCAAATTACGCTGATTCTGATGAGGCTGGGGGTAACTGGGTAGATTTTTTAATAGTATCAACAAAAGCAGACGTAACAGATTCTGGAGAAGATTACCACTTAATATTAAGTACGGGTGGAAGAAAACATACAGTATTACCAGACTGGCACACACATAGTGGAGATAATCATTATTTTGATGGGTATATTTATAAAGTAGAAAACATTGATGATAAAAACGATAATGATACAATAGCAGGAAGTGCTTATGTAAACATAACACCTTTGCACGACCATACTGGATTAGCTAATGAGCAATTTGGTCAATACAATAGAAATTTTGCTTTTGGAAGTTGGGATGAAAATTATACAGGTACACAGCTTTTAAGAGATGGCAGTTGGCACGTTCACTTTATACAGAAAACAAATTTAGCATTAATGGGCTATGATTTTAATGGCGAAAACCCAGTAATAGGTATTACTGTAAAATTTGAACCATTGCAAATGTTACAAACAAGTTCAATGAATAGTCAGACTGCTACATTTAGAATTAAGAATGTGTGTTTTGATGGTGCAAAATTTTGGTATTGGATATGGGCAACTTGGTTAATACCAGTTAGTGTTACAGGTCGTAAAGGACATCCAATTATGCCTCACTATAGAGATTGGGGACAAGCGGCAGGTGATAAATTTTTAGGACATTTAGAAGGACCGAATACAGGCGATGGTATGAGGCTTTGTTATGATAATCTTGGTGGTACTTTTCAGTCAGCTTTTCTTTGGTATATGGGTAATACTGGTTTTCTAGAACTTTCTATGGAAGGAGCTGGACTTGACCAACCTATCCCATCTGCTGAACCTTTACATTCAAAAGGTACTGGTTATTATGATGGTAGAAAATGGGGTTCGTTTGGTTCAGCATCTCAACACTCTGCTACTGCAAATGGAGGCACCATAGGTAAGGGGCAAAGAATTGGATTTTATTATTTAAGAAATAGAATTGTAGATGGTGAAACTAGGGGTACATTAAAAATGATACACTCTTGGCAAGATACAAGACCTTATGACCATTGGGGCGGTGGTGGCTACACTAGTGAAGGTAATATTTTTCTTTTTCCACATACTTATGGAACACTAGCTACTGACTTTAGTAATTACTCTACAATGTTAAGCGAAGGAAATTATACAAATGCAAAACAAATGTCTTTTCCTGAATTACTTAAACCCGTTATTCCAGATTCAAGATATTTAGTTGATGTGAGTACAGGCTCAGACTGGACTCAAGTAGTAGATAATAGTGAGTTTTTACAAGTAACATCTAAAAATGATGCACAAAATTTCTTTAAAAGTGTAGGTATCGAACATAGTTATAACTCAAACGAGTCAAATGATATTGGTGCAAATGTACCTTGGTTAACTATGACAGTCTCAGCTTTAACGGAAAGTTGGGTTGGACCAACAATAGATAAAAGTTTTTATAAATGTTCATTGCTTTATGATGGGTTTCAAGAGACAGCTTTAATTCCAGTAGTAGAAGTAAGAAGTGAATCAGGCACTATATTAACTCAAACTAAAGTTGTAATTAAAATTGACGAAACTATTGCTTTAAGTAAAAGAGTTTCTGCTGTTGTATTGTATAGAGCTGATGACTCAAAGCACGATGCTAGTGACCCAGAAGGACTGTATAGATTTGTAAAAGAAGTAAAATTAAGTAAGTTTAGTTTAAACAATGGATTTTGGGAGGCTATTGTAGCTGATGATGGTACTGTAGGAGCTTCATATGAGGCTAATAACGGCATTTCTGAAACATTAGGTGGGTTAGGTCTTAACTACGGAACAAACTGTTCTTTAAATGGATATATGTTTGTAGGTAAGCCATTCCACGAAGAGTTTGATGATTCAGATAATCTTATATTTAGGTCTCAGCCGGGTAAGTATTCTGTGTTTGATTGGTCAAAAGATTTTATACAATTAAAATTTGAACCTACTGCATTAGCAGGGTTTATGGGTAAGCTTTTTGTATATGGTAAAAGTCAATTAGCTATTGTAAATCCAGAGACACTTATTATCGAAGATGAAATAGATGGGATAGGCTGTGTAGGACCTAAAGGAGTTTATCTTACATCAACTGGATTATACTGGTTTGATTTAAAAAACATATATAATGCCTCTCCGAAAGTATCTAAGATAGCTACATCAATACAAACAGTAGCTGTTTTTGGTTGGAGTAATTTAGAAAATGCAACTAAACAAAATGCTGTTGCTGGGTACGATGCTGTAAAGCAATCGTTTCAAATATATTTTACACAAGATAGTTATAACAGATGTTGGAATTTTTACGAGCCTTCAAAAAGATGGGACCTTTGGGAAACTCCGTATCAAGTATACGATATGGTTATAGGTGAAGATGGTAAGCCAGTCTTATTATGTCAAGATGGTAGAATAGTAAAATATACTGCTGGTAGTGAAAAAAGAAACTGGGAATGGGAATCTAAAAAAATGACATTAGGCGATGGTACTAATTATAAAAAAGTTAGAGTTTTAAAAATGGATGTAGATGGTATGACTAGAAATAATCTTACTCTACAATACCAATCAGATACTAATGCTGACTATGTAGACGGAACAGATGTAAGTAACAACTATCAAAAAGATGGAAGTGTATGGAAAGGTACTGCTAAAAAAGTTGCTAGTGCTGATTCTAAATTAAGGTGGATAAAAGCTAAGATGACAGGTACTAACTCAGGTGCTAGTAATAACAGAGCACACAACTTAGGAATTGTTTATAAACCAAAAAAACCTAAATGAGAAAAATTTCAAACAGAAAGACTACTAAAAGCGTTGGTTCTAGGACCAATATCTATAGTGAGGATTCAGATATGACGCAATCTGATTTACAAAGAACTGTAGATGGTATAGCTGAAAAAGTAGACACAGAAACAGGTAGGGTAGAGAGTGGCAGTTCTAAAGGAGCAGAAGGTTCTTTTAGAGCTGTCAAGGAAAAAAACGAATGGTATCTTGAAATTAAAACATCAGATGGCTGGATAAAGAGTCAAGAAGGTGCTTTTAAAATTAAAGATAAGAACGGTTGATGAATAAAACAAGAATATTTATATTTAACAGAGGAATAAGGTGACATTATGGGATTTTTTAGTAACCTACTAGGAACAAATCAAAAGTATAGTACAAAAGCATTAGCCGGTCAGTATAATGCGGCGTACAAACCAGCTATGGATGCGGCTGAACAAGTTGGTGGCTTAGGTCAAGATATGTTAGATAGAGATTCTGCGTTTAACTTAGATGCTAAAAACAGAATGATGACCCAAGGTCAAGATGCCGTAGCCGAAGGTAATAGAAGAGCAGAAAGACTTATGGCAATGGGTGGAGGTGGAAACTCAGCGGCGTTAGCGGCTCAAACTGCTGGTAATGTAAACAAAGCCTTAGATTCCTCTAATCAATCGTTTAATCAGTATTTAGCAGGTAACTTTGATAAGGGCGTAGGTATGATAACTAGCTCTGCAAACAATATGACTGCAATGAAAGAAAATAAAATGAATGCCATTAACCAACAAAGGCAAAGAAATGCACAAATAGATAGTCAAGCGGCAGGAGCAATGGCAAATTTTGGCGGTCAGTTATTAGAACAAGCTGTTCCCGGATTAGGATTCTTTATGCAACAAGGTGGTATGCTAGAAGAAGATAAAGAGTATATGGCGTATGGTGGTAAAGTACAGTATCAAAAAGGTGGCGATGTATTTAAGCCTCATACGATGTATAAAGGTGGTAAAGAAGTAATGGTAAATTCTTTACAAGAACATTTAAGATTAAAAAAAGCTGGATATATACCTAAAAAAGAAATGGCAGAAGGTGGTTTTTTATCTAGGTTAATGGGTAAAGAGCAAGGCAATCTAATGCCTACTCAAGAAGAGCTTGATAAAATGAAACCTTATGATGCGTTTGACGACTATCATTATAGAGATGAACGTAGTGATTCAATGCCACAAGAATTTAGAGAACTTCCCGAAGCTCAAGATGATGCAGTTGGAGAAGGTATGACTCAGTTTGATGAAAATGATGTAATGTTTAAAAGAATGAATAAAGAAAAAGCTGGTTATAAACAGGGTGGAATGATATCTAATATAATGGGACCTAAGGGACCTATGACTATACCTACTCGTCTAGGGGGATATAGCTTTGGGAAGTAAATACTCTCCGTACCCCGGTGATGTAGTAGATGCTAAGTTAGAGCCCGGCGAATACGTATTAAATAGAAATGCAGTTGACGCCATAGGTAAAGAAACACTTGATGAATTAAACTTTGAAGAAGAACCAAGGTTTAAAGAAGGCGGTAAAGTAACTCAAAGTATTGGCGTAGTTAATGAGCATAAAACTATGCTTGGTAAATTAAAAAAGATAAAACTAGACAAACAACTTAGAAAGTTTTTAAAACACAGAGTACCAGCAGATTCTTACAATGACCACATAAAGTTAAGAGAAAAAAATGGCTCTTTAATGACTATTGAAGAACAACAAAAAGTTCTTGATTACTTTGCAAGACAAAGAAGTAAACCGGGAATGAATGAGGGTGGTGCTATTTTTAATAAATTGCAATCAGATAGGCAGTTTAATAAAGAACAATATGAAAATCCTTCTATAATGTTTAAAGACAATTCTCTTATGGCTAGACTTAGTAGAAGAGAAGAAGCTGACGATGTTGCTCTTAGACAGGCTACTAACGCTAGAATAAGTCAGTATCATAAAGAAGTAAAAGATTTAGAACAACAAGCTAAATTAAGAGAACTGCAAAGGAGAGCCGCTTTACAAGGAGCCCCAGCACTTGATATTAGAAAACAGGATTATAGTGTTAATCTTCAAGATATAAAACCTATTGACTATGATGGACCAGAGTTTAGTGCTGATGAGTTTAACTCTTTACTTGGTGCAAAGAAAACATTACATAAGTTTGCTGAGTCTCAAGACTTACTTGATTCTTCAGGTAGAAATCCTTTCTTTGATAAAGATTACGGCAGTCCAAGAGGTATAAGCTATAAAGATTTTGTACCCCCTAAAAATAGAAAGCTTACTGAAGCTGAACAGTTAGCTATGACTATGAAGAACTCTCAAGATGAGAAGTTTAACACCTTATTAGATGATAGCAGTCCTGCTGTAAAACGAGTATTAGAAGATAACCCTATGCTTAAAATGGAGCATATGAGAAGAAAAGATGCTAGGTTAGCAATAGCAGAAGAAGCTCGTCAAAAAGTTAAAAGAGGAGTAGAGCTTGAATATTCTCCGTACGCATTACACAATGCAGATATAAGAGCAGAATTAATAGGTGACCCTAATGACCCTGACGATGATTATGGTAGCAGTTTTGCTGACGCTCAAAAAAGGTCAGATGAAAGAAGTTTATTAGCTAGTCAACAACACGAAATTGCAATGATGAACCCCGGAGGTGCACCAAAGTATGTTGTAGAAGATAGAAATAAAAAAGGTAGCTTTAAAAGCCTTGATAGACCTGAGTGGTTAGAACATCAAGCAGAAGGTGGCAGATTGCATAATAAAAGAATGAGTGAAGAACGCCATTCTAATGTTATAAAAGAAAGAGCTTTAAGAAAGAACGCTATGTCTAAAGACCCTAAGCTCAGAAAAGAATATCAAGATGTTAATAGAGAGCTAAAAGCTGGAAACAAAGGTTTAAGATTGGGTAGTAAAAAAGATTATAAGTCAGTTACTAAAAAGCTTAAAGAACATTCAGCTAAAAAAGTAAGTGTTCCTAGTTTACCAGAAGGAAAGAAAAGTATGTATAGAGAATTTATTAAAGGTGCTGACGAAGGTCGACATAGACGTAGCAGAGACATATTAAATAAGTATGTATATCAACGAGGTGGCAATGTCAGGTACTACAATACAGGAGATTTTGTTGGTCCTAGATTACCTCAAGCACCTAAACTATCTTTAAGAAGAAATGATAGTATGATGGACATTGCTCCAGTAGATACATCATCATTAAAAATGAACAATGTAAAACAAGGCTTAGATGATGTTGGCTCAAGAATGATGAGTCAAGCAGAGCTTGGTCTTCGTGGTGGCTCCAGAGCTATAGCAAGTGCGGCTAAGAATAGATATGGTAAAGGCTTTACATCTGGTAAAAATCAAGCTATGGAAGAGATAGCTAGTAAAATGCAGTGGGGTGATAAAGACTGGAATGATATGTCTAGGGAAGAACAAATAAGTGCTAGTAAACAAATAAAAGAAACTGGCGTTGGTATGGATAAGTATCAAAAAGCTAGGATGTATGGTCGTGGAATAACACAAGCGGCTAATCAAACTGGTAAAGATTTAATAACAGCAGGTAAAGGTGCTGTAGGTGCTGTTGGAGTAGGAGCGGCAGGTCTTTATAAGGGTGCTGGTATGGCTAAAGATAAACTAGTGGAAGGCTATGGCAAAGCAAAAGACTGGATGATGGATGATGAAGGTCACGCTGATATGATGGATGTTATGGCAGGAAAAGCAAAGGGTTCTAATAGGCAAAGAGTTGGTAAGGGAATTAGCTTTTTAGGTACTGGACTTAGACAACTTTCTACAATGCACGGCTATGACGGAGGCGATGGATTTAATCAATGGAAACAAACCGATGAAGACCCCGGAACTTTGTTAGATGAAGGACAAGAAGAAACAACAGAAAGTAGTGATGAAGTCAAGGATAATGTAACCTTAGAAAGTATAGGAGTATCTACGCCTAAGCCACCTAGACCTGAACCAGAAGAATTAACTTCTTATCAAGAAAGTTATGAAGAAGCAGACCCATATGGAGAAGACAAAGGTTATTTAGATTTATATGGCTACCAAGAAGGTGGACAAGTTCCAATGGAAAGCTTTATAAGGCACAGTTGGAGAAATATGCAATGGAAATAGCACCACTTAGATTAACAAAAGTACAATACAATCCGATGGAGGGCGAAACTGTTAGTGTCGCCGATAATATTAGAAAGTCTGCTGAAGCTAAGTTCACTAGGCAAATGCGTGATTATAATCAAAAGAAAATGGAGCGTGAAGAAAATGATTATAAGTTAGGTAAAAGAACAGAAAACTTTGTGTTTTCTAATTATCCTAGCAGTAAAGTACAAGGTGAGTTTGGAGAAGCACTTCAGAATCTAAGATTTGGTCCGGGTTCTAAAAGCAAGTGGAGAGAGAAGTGGAAAAATTCTGTTGGTGGTAATATGCAAGGTTTTGAAGCTTGGTATGGAACTTCTAAAGCATCTGAATTAAAAGGTATACAAAGAACTTTAGTTAGAGACCCCTCACAATTTTTAACAGATGAATCTTGGACTAATCATATAAATGATATAGTTAGAAATATGGACCCGTCACAAAGAAGAATGATGATAGGTCATTTTCAAGACGACCCTACTACAATGAATATATTTAATAGTGTGTATCAGCCGTCTAAAGACAGAACTGTAGACACTGTTCTTCAACATTTTAAAGATGACCCTCTTATTTATGGAAGTCTAGGAACTGCCGCTACAATCTTTGGTGGTTTTATGTTAGCTAGAAAAGGTAAATACAAAGAGATAGGTCAATACATTAAAGATAAGGCTGGTATTATAAGTAAAGATGCTGACTTAGATATACCCACTGATTTTAGAAGGTCTTTTATAAGTGCTAAAGATTATACAGAAGACCAAATGCAAAAGATGTTAGACAGAGGACTTATTAATAAAGCACAACACCAAGCATTAAAAAATGGTGACTCTGTAGTGCCTCAAGCTTTCTTTAGAGGTAAGACTAAAGTAGGTGGTCAATTAGGTTTATTTGATGAAGCCGTTGGTAATGGAGCTAAGTCTGTAAGATTTATGCAAACAGATGTTAATAGATATGTTAAGGACGGTATTTTAAATCAAAGCCAAGGTGACCAATTAATGGGCATTATAAATGATATGTCTAGGAAAGGTGAGTTGATTAGCCCAAGGACATTAATGGAAAGAATGTCAGGTAAAAAGTTTGAAGGCTTAAGAGAAGTTTTATCTGCTAAGAAAGATATGATACCGGGCTTTGGGGCTCTTAAAAACCCGGGATTTTTTAAAGGCATAGGTCTTGCTGGTGGTTTATATTATGGTAGTTCAAAACTAGCAGAAGGTATGGGATTTGGAGAAGGTGGACAAGAGATAGCTGGAGTTACTAGTAGTTTACTAGCACCATCGTTACCCTCAATGACTAGTAAGATTAAAGAAGTTGTTGACAATAAGGGTATTGCTTACTTAGTTAAAAAACTTTCAGAAGCTGGTAGTTGGAAACTTGCCGCTAGGGTTGCATCAAAAGGACTACTTGGTGGACCTGTAGGTTGGGGACTTGCCGCTTTTGACATATATACAATAGGTTCTATATTACTTAGAGATTCGGAGTAGACTTTGGCTGAACCAAAGCAGTGGTCGCCCAAGATGGACGAAAACAGTATTCGTTCTATCATAGACCAATACAATACAGCACCCCAGTTGTTTGATAATAGGGACGATGATTTAGAGTCTCTTGAAGAACACGCCTCTTATTATAAAATACCATTTGCTAAACAGCAACAACACCAAGATGCTTTTATTGTTAGTATGCTTAAAGAAGCTGGAAAGGGTTTTGCTGAAGGTTTTACAACATTACCACTTGCTGGTAAATCTGAACCTAAAAACACTTGGGAAGGGATTGCTAATAACTTAGGTCACCTTGCAGGTTTTGTAGGCTATCTACCCGGAGGAAGAGCTTTTAAACAATTAGGTATTTTAAAAAGATATACCGAAGTAGCTGATAATCTTAGAGGAGTTAGTGTACCTATGGGTGTTGCTAATTTTGCTCAAAAAAAAGCTAAGCGTGTAATAGAACCTATACTAAAAGACCTTCCTGACTTTGCTAAGAATCCTATATTTAGTGATATGGCAAGTGGAGCATTCCATTTAGGTACAGCTAGTGCTGTTTCTAGTTGGACTCACGGAGTAGACGAAATGATGAACGCCGCTGGATTTGGTGGTGTAGCTGGTGGTGCATTTAGATTTATAGGTAATCTAAAAGGTTTTGGCAAAAGAATAGAACCAGCTCAAATGAAACCTAATGGCAGCCCTGACTTTTCAAAGTTAGCAGACGGGCAAAAGTTTGATTTGTTTATGAGAACTACTGCTGGTGCAATGTTTCAAGGACTACCTTCCAGTGTACAAGGAGCTACCACAGAAGAACAAGTATATGCTTATGCAATGGGTGCTTTCTTTGGCTTTAAAGAAGTTCCTTATCAAACTAGAACCAGTAGGGAGTTCTTAGCTGATACTATGAAAAAAGATACTGGTCCAGACCCAGAGTTGAATCCAAAATGGGACACACTTACTGGTGAAATGAGGAGCATTGTAAAAAAAGATTTTCAACAAACATTTAGATACAACGAAGATGGACCAAGCGAAACATCGCATATGTTGTATGACTTCTTTAAAGGAAAACTTGACCTTAACAACATTGATAAAATGGGTGAACAGTTTAGAGAGAGTTATAAGGTAGACGAAGTAACTGGAGAGTTAAGGAGTACTCTTGGTAAAAAAGAAATGGAAGGCTACCAGAAAAGATATAAAGAAGATAAGACAAGTCAAGAACTGCAAGATATGGATATGCACTTTGCTGATGTTCGAGACGTACCGGGTACTTTGATAGGTAAAGGAGGTTATGTAGATAACTTATTTAAAGACTTAGGTTCTTACGAAAGAATAAGCATATCAACTGAAATTAACAAAGCTTGGGAAGGATTACATCTAAATGGAAAACCAAAGCCGGGAGCAGAGCAAGAGATTATTAAATATATTGAGGGCAAGACTTGGGGCAGAGCACTTAATGAGAAAGAAAAATCTTGGTGGAGAAGATGGGCAGAGCAGACAAGAAAGAAGGAGTTCGTTGAGCAAATTAATATTGTTGACCAAGAAATCTCTATTCAAAAAGGAATTACCAATCCCCTTGGAAATCGTAAAGAAATTAAACAAGAACCTCTTATTATTGAAAAACTATGGGAAGCAGAAAATTTTAGAACTACTAGGGAAAAATTAGATAAAGAAAACCCTAACAATAGATTTTTAAGAGTACTTGATGAAATAATATACAATGGTAAGTCTTATGATTTAAGTAGAGCTGAAGAAGGTATAGCAAGAGAACAGACTAAGTTTATATCTAAAGACAGTACAAAACCTTATTATGAAAATCAAGCCGCTGGAAAAGCGTATGCTAAGGGTTATATAAAGAATAGAATGAGCGAGTTAGTCAATAAGATGTATAAGGATGGCTACTATTACTTTGGAGGTAAAGGTGACGCTAAAAGAATGTATTTTATTAAGTTGCATCCAACTGTTGCAAAAACAACTAATAAACCATCCAAGGTGCAGAAAGGGATGGCGACTAGGTATCTTAAACAGATTAACAAGGTTATTGATAACTTTCTAAAGAACGCAGACTCTGCTAAATATCCAAATAAAAGAGCGGCGTTAGCTGTGTATAACGAGTCTTATAAAAAGTTTAAAGAAATGTACCCTACTGTTAAAAACCCTGAGCAGGTTTTTAAAAGAATGTTTGTTTCTAATGTACTTTATGATATACAAAACAATGGATTAAGTGTTAGACAAAAAGATTTTGCTAAGAATTTTGAAAAAGTATTAGGAGATGGTTTTATTAATGACCCTAGAGGATTTAATAAAAGACAGCAGATATGGTTTAACACAGGCTACTCTGCTGACCCTACTAATGTAGCAAAGTTATTAAAAAGCAAGGGTTTGACATTAGAGAAAGATGATAATGGAGACGTTGCATTTAGAGTTGCTATATATAAAGACGCTGAAAATAGGGACATAGCTACTAAAGAAGGTGCTATGCCATTGTTTGCTAAAGCAAATCAATATACTGAAGCTACAGATGGAGCTATCATAGGAAGAAACGCTGTAGTTGATGCTTTAAACTTCGATAAAGGTATGCCTACCGAAGGAAAGATGAACAAGTCATTCATTGTAGAGCCTTACGCAAATAACCCTGATTATGGGGCTTTATTAGGTAAGTATGCTATACACATCCCAAGCCCAGAACTTGCTACTTTTATGAAAAAGAATAAGATTCAAATGATGATGCCATTGTCAGCAATAAAACAAACTGGTGGTCGTCCTGTTGGAGAGTTAGCTTTTGGCAAGGGTAATGTTTTGCAATTTAAAGGGGACTCTTTTTTGTTACCTGTTAATTCTTTTAGAACTGTAATGACAGAAATAACAGCTAGAAAGTTCTTAAGACCTCAAAGAATGCCTAAACAAATGGCTTCTGTATTAAGTGAGTATGGTTTTTCTAACATAGACCCTAAGGTTATGCAGGATATGCAAGACACCTTAACTAGAAAATCTATCGAAGGTACTGTTGAAGGTAGGGAGACATTAGATACTTATTATAATAGTAAGACTCCAGAGAATATGCAGAAGGTAGTAGAAAGATTAGATGAAATACCTTTAGAAAAAGTGTTTGAAATAGTTAAGGATAAAGATAATCCAAAACTTGCACAGAAAGTATACGAAGAAATTTTAAGAGTTGATGCTGAGCAAATGAGACATCTAGCCGAAGAAGGGGAGATGAATAGAGAACAGTATGAACAAGTAATGAAAAATACTGTTGACTATGAAAGTATTATAGAAAGAATAGGTAGTGTATACCCTGAAGGAACTGTTGCCGCTTATCTACATAAGTTTTCTCGTGACTACAGAATGCAATCAATGCGTAACTATGTGGTCCATAAGTTTACTAGACCACAACTTGAAAACAGTGCCTCTTCAAGAATGAGACCTTATGAGCTAGGGTTACAAAAGAAAAACAAAACTAGAGACGATACAACAATATTAAATACTGATGAAGGTCAGAATGTATTCTTTTTAGATAATGGTTTTAAAGAATTAAAAATATATGACCCAATGTTTGGTAAAAAAGGTTTTATTACTTTAGGAGAGCTCTGGAAAAACAAAAATGAATATATAGGTAAGGATGCAACTCCTGCTATAAAAGAGCAGGTGATGGAAATATTTAATGCAATGGTTATGCGTGTACCTATGGATTCAATAAGTGGTGCACATAAGCTTGAGTTTAAAGGTTTTACCGGTATAGAAGGTTATGGTTCTTTACTACATCCAAGAACTATGAGAGCTTTAGGTGGTGCTGATTTAGATGGAGACAAAGCAACTATATTCTTTGGAGGAGAAGCTAGAGGATTTAAAAAGTCTTGGAAAGAAATGTATCATAAGAACAGAGATGAATATGTAAACCAAGAAAAACAAGTAGAGCAACATAATAAAAATGAAATAGACCCTGTTACTGGTCAGTCATATGCTAGTGCAATAGCTGAAAGAGACCCCAAGTTTATTAAAGAGATGGAGCATTTATCTAATCAATACTCTCCATATTGGCGTCAATATATCAGTCAACAGACATTTTCTGGTAGAGATAATTTAGGTGTGGCTGTTGTAGAAAGAGCTAGTGTTTTAGGAGCTTATAATCTTACTAGAAAAGCAACTTATGGTCCAGATAATAAACCTATTGAAAAACGAATTAACGTACCTTATTTTGAAAACAATAAAAGAAAATATTACAATGGTGTAACTGGCATAGGCGAAGGAAGATACTCTACTAACTATGCACATTATGATAACGGTTACACAATGAAAAGGGTAATCTTTACTGCTAAAACTAAACCAGAAGATTTAAAAAGATTTAGAGAGATGGCTAGAGCTATGATTGCTATTGGCTCTGACCCTATGGACGAAGCTAAAGTAAATGGTGGCTTAATACCTAAAAAGATTTTTGATACATTATTTAAGGTAGAAATATTTGACGCTAATCAAAAGAACGGAAACCCTACTAAGCGAAATGAAAAATTAACTAATAAGTATTATCAAGACAGTAACAGTTTTGAAGGTCATATAAAGTGGGCTAATAGAATAAGAAATGCGGGACCACAGTCAATGTTTAATGAGGTTAATAGAGTTTTGTATAGCAGAAACTATTCTGAAAATAGAAGATATAGTTATAGCGAGATACAAGATGGCGTTCGTAGTATGGATTGGATTCCTAATGAAATAAGAACAACATTTTTACCAAAGATTGCAAAAGAAATACAAGGAGTTGATTGGACTGACGGGTTATTTACTCGTATGGACTTTAAAGCTTTAAGAAAAGTTTATGATGAAAACACTAAATCTGTAGCTGACTTAGGTGGATTAAGAAAAGTTATGGGTAGAGATACTTTAAACACTCCTATGTCTCAGTTAATTGATATGGTATTTACTAGAAGACTATTTACTAAAGAAGGCAGAGCTAGGTTTATTAAAAACAGCGAAGCTAGTTTAAAACAATTTGATGACTTAGTAAACGATAGTTATACTAGAAAAAGAGATGGCGTTGTTGTAAAGAAAGTTGGATTAAGTGTCCCTGATAACAAGAAAGTAAACGACCCTAGATACAGAGATGCTTATTTACAAAAGCTAGTTATTAAAGCAGAAGACTTTATGATAAACGATTTGAGCGATATGGCTTCATTAAAAGTTGTTGCTGATGTAGTTAGGAAAAGTAATATACCTGATGAACGATTTGAATATATACACGAAAATGTTGACAAAATAAAATCTAAAGCTAAAAGTTTTTACACTGAAAGAACTAGGTTAGATAGAGAAATGACTGGTGCTGTAGACAACTGGTTAGTTCAGAAGTATGGCAATAAAGACATTCCTTTTCCTATGGAAGCTTGGTTAGATGGTAAGCTTAAAAAGCCACCTTCAAGAGAGAAAACAAGTGCAGTAAATGATGCTATTAAAACAGATAAAGAAATAAGAGACTTTAAAAAGACTTTAAAACTAAAAAGTGAAAAAGATTTATTTGATATGTTATATATGGGTACATATCCTAAAGGCAATCAAAAAAGATTAGATGCTTTATTAGGACTACCTAAAGAAGCACAAAAAGTACCTGACATTGCAGACGCTATCAAATATTTACAGGGTGCTAAAATTAAAACAGCCTTACTAAGAGAAGGACTAAGGTCTAAAGAAATTGACCCAAGTAATTTAAAATCTTTCTTTAACGAGTATGATAATCTTTTAAAAAAAGGAGCTAAAGGATTAGACGCTAAAGAACAAGAAAGACTATTAAAAGAAACTGAGACTAAAGAACCTCTGTCTAGTATTATGGATGAAAAAGGTAAGATGGTAGAGAATGAGTTTATTAACATTAATAAAATAGGCTCTAAAGACGAGATAAAATACCTTGATGAAATAGCACCCTTTGAAAAACTATACGCTGGAGAAGTAAAAGACCCAGAACTTAGACGTCTAAAGAAAAGTTTAGATGACCATATGGACCATTATCACAACCTTGATGTCATTAATCTTAATGGATTTTTTAGAGGTATATTTAACAAAGACATCAACAGAGCTAATAAACAAGATTTAATTAGACTAGATAAAATATTTACTGATATGCGTACTGGTAGTACTTGGAGCCAGATAACTGATTGGTTTACTGGTCGTGGTCCCAAAGACCCTATTCCAATTAAAAAGAGTAACTATTGGAAATTTCCAGAAGCTATTGAAAGAGACTTAAGAAGAAGTCCAGCTATGATGGATTGGATATCTGATGTAGGACCTTATAAATCTAAGCTTGGTAATACTATAGAAAACGCTAGGATAGTTAGACCTACTGCTACTATGGGTGAATTGCAACAAGTATCTGCTAAAGCTACAGAGCTTAGTATGAATGAATATGAAAAAGTATCTGCTGAATGGCAAGATGACTTAAGACCTTATGTTGCCGCATTACCTGAAGGCGACCAGCTATTTAGAGTTGCTGTTGCTAAGAGAGAATATGACTACGGAAGAGAAGTAATTGTTCCTAATACTCCGGGTAAAGAAGGTAAAGATTTAGCACAGCCTTACTTTAGACATTGGTCTGAGGCTAGAGGTGAGTACAATAGATTAAAAGAAATGAACTTTAATGTGCCTACTCTTGAAGGTTCTCAAAAAATGACTGGTCAACAAGTTATAGATAAAATTAACAGAACTATAACTAGATACAATATTAAGACGCATAGATTATTAACTGGTGATGAAGCTAAAATTCAAAAGTTTTTAGCTAAAAGTGAAGTAGGTGGACAGGTTACATTTTCTGGACTAGATAAATTAAGAAAAGACTTTTATAATTACTTAACTAAATCAATGAGAGAAAACATTAGATTACCTATTGAAGAAATAGGATTAGATGGATTAAGGAAGATTATAAAACGAATACAGTTGTCAAACTTGCCAATAGAAATGCGTCAAGGTAAAGAAGGTAGAAAACTATTAGAGAAATTAAGAAGAAGTATTGAAATAGAAACAATGGACACAACCAATAATCTTGGTTACGAATACTATTTCCCACATACAACTTTTGATAGAAAATCTGCTACAACTAACTTATTAAGAGCTTTAAAGAAAGTGGCTACAGATAAAGAATTAAGTCAAGGAGAAATTGATTTAAAGGCTAAGAAGATTATAGCACAGCATAAACAAATGACTGGTGATTTTATGCTTAAAGATGATATGGACAAGAACTGGAAAGTTGTTAAAGAAGCTTTAGAAAATATTGCAGAAGGTAGAACTAAAAGAGCAGAAACTATACTTAGTGATGGTTTAGTTAAAGTTGGAAATCAATTTAAAAGAGAAGCTCATATAGACGGATGGGAAATGACACCTGAAGCCTATGAAGGTTATATGAAAAACATAATTAACCAATTTTATAAAAGCATTGCACAAGTTAATTCTAGAACTGTAATGCACAATTTTAGACAAAGCTCTCTTAAGAAAGGTAATAGTGCACAGTTTACCAATGATTGGATGACATTCTTTGAGCTGTATACTCAAGCCGCAATGGGATATCCTGTTAGAATACCAGAAGCTGTTATGAACAATCCTAGAATGAAAATTGATGGTACTCCTTATAAGTGGATGGCAGATTCTCAAGCTAAGAAAAGAATTGATAAAATACGTAAGAAACTTGGTTTAGGTCGTGAAGAACTAGAAAAATTAGACTTAAGCGAAAAAGTTGTTGATGAATTAAGTGGTATAGAATATACACAACTTCAAAACTGGGGAGCACTTGAAGCAAAATACCAACTAGCATCGCTACTAGCTCACCCTAAGAGTGCAATAGCTAACTATTATGGTGGTACTGTACATACTTGGGTGAGTGCTGGTTGGGATAATCTTAAGAAAGCTAGAAACTTTGAATACTTAAGGACTAATATTAATCCTAAGTGGAAAAGTATGAAAGATGTAGAGAAATGGTTACAAGAACTTGGTGTTTTAGAAGAATTTTTAATTTATGAAGCTGGTTTAAACCCTCAGCTTAAATCAAGAAAGGCTCAAGACTTCATAAAGAACGCTACAAGAAAAATGCAAAAAGACCCTAAGTTTTCTGACAAGAGTCTTACACAATTAGCTAAAGAAGCAGGTTTAACTAAAAAGGTATTTGATGCCGCTAGTTCTTTTATGAGAGTTCCTGAACGAGCTTTGAGGCGTGATGCTTTTATATCTCATTACTTACAAGCAAGAAATAAATTTGGTGGTGCCATAGGTGATTACAATTCTCCTTTTTTAATTAAGATGGCAAAACGTGGTGTTAAAGCTACACAGTTTTTATACTCTGCTCCATATAGACCTATGTGGGCAAATAGCACTTTGGGTAGGGTGTTTAGTAGATTCCAAATCTGGAGCTGGAACAGTGTTCGTTTTAGAAATGACGTCCTAAAACAAGCAAGTTTAGCTGGATATAAACCCGGAACAAAAGAGTTCGAGACATTTAAAAGATTAGCTATGGCTGATTTAATGATGTTATCTCTTTCTAATCTGTTTATGTACAGTTTATTTGAAAACTCGTTACCAGCTCCTTGGAATTGGTTCCAAGATACTACTGATATGTTATTTGGTAGTGAGAAAGAAAGAGAAAGAGCGTTCTTTGGCTCTCCTCTTGGTCCCGTACAAGCCGTAACTCCTCCTATAGCAAGGTTATTACCACCTTTATTTAAAGGTCTAGTATCTAATGACTGGGAAAGAATGACAGATTATTACTTGTGGACAATGTTACCGTTTGGTAGATTAGCTAGGGACGTTGTTGGTCCCGGAGGTGTAATAGAAAATCCTTTTTATGCCGTCACTAAATTTA
>CENL01045649.1_pt1 | contig 20285 bp, 14 predicted proteins | sample 530221 | NCBI WGS metagenome assembly CENL01 (sample SAMEA2619791, study PRJEB7988) | marine metagenome | isolation source: saline water (ENVO:00002010), including
AGGACACCACCGGCGAGGGCGGTGATCACGACGCCGCGTACTACTGTTTTGCCAATGCATCCCATGATTGCCTCCAAGTGCTTCTGAGCCGAGCCGTTGTTTCCTGCAAATGCTCGGCGGGATTTGGTCATGCCGGTATTGGTTCTGCCCGGCGAGTGTTTGTTCGTTTCGAGCCGCGATGGCCCGATGGAGAGTGAGTGGGAATGCATCGCGGGCAATTTCACATCACGAAGAAATTTTCTCGATCCTGAGCGTGCGTTGCAGTGAAAACCGGATTTAGACCCGATAAGTGGGTATTTTGCACCCTGAACTATCTTTACTGGGTACAAACTCGGTAGAGTGTGGGACTGAAACCTGCCCTGTGTTTCTCGGAAGAAACCCGCGGATCGGCGCGAGGATCGCGCCGGAGAGGGTCTTACGCATGATGACGAATATGACCACCGGGTTTATCGCCCGGCTGCGTGACAACGACGAAGCCGCTTGGTTTGAACTCTGGGAAACCTTCGGGCCAGTAATCCGGGTTCAGCTCTCCCGCTGGGGACGCGGGCGCATCGGGGTGGAAACCGTTCGGGATCTTTCACAGGAAACCCTCGCAGCACTTTCAAACTCCATCGATCGATATGACCCGGCGAGGGGAGCAAGGTTCAGCACCTGGCTGCTCGCGATCGCGAAGCATGTGCTCGGCGACGAAATCGATCGACGAATGGCCCTCAAACGGGGAGGGGGGAAGGCGAACGCCCAGTTCGACGAATCCTGGATGAAAGCGGACGCATCGCAGGGTGTGGATGCCCAGTACGAGACATCGATCTTCTGTGCCAAGGTCGAGGCTGCGATCCGCATGGTTGAGCGGGAAACGGACTTCACCGACTTTTCCATTTATCGCATGCGTGTCCTGGACGGTCAGTCCGGCAAAGAGGTCGCATCCGCGATCGGAGTCAGTGAACCCACAATCTCGCGTCGTCTCACCAAGATACGGGGCGTGCTGCGTTCGAGGTTGGGCGAAGTGATCTCGACATATTCCTTCACAAAGGAAGAACTCGAGGAAGCGGAGCGAAACGGGCTGTCTCTGAATCCCAACAGTGAGGGCGGCGGGGAGGCCGGCCCTGCTGATAAATCCGCGGATGCCATGTTCGACGAGGCAATCGCAGAAATCTACCACCGGCAGATGCAGCTGCGTGCTGAGGACGAGCAATCCCTCTTGGGATAATCGTTCCGGACTCGCAGCTCGAAGGGGCAGCGAATCATGAGTGTGGCCACCTTAGTCACCGTACTCCTTGCAATCCTCGCGGGTGCCTTTGCGCTTGCCGCGATCATTTTCCTGATTGGCAAGATCTTTGGATTCACCTTTCTGATTCTCGGGAACATCTTCCGATTCATCGGCGCTGAGGTGACAGATGCGCTTCGCTTTGTGAGTTCCGTGCTCGCCAGTGTGCTCTTTGCCCCGTTGGTGGTTCTGAGCATCGTCATCGGACGCTGGTCCGCATCGAAGCACTACGCGGGATCATTGATGGACGAGCTCCGCGGCGCGACGCGCTGCGTGTACCGCTTCTTCATCGGTAACCCCGCCCGCCTGTTCGGTCTCGGCGGTGCTCTCGAGGGTGTTGAACGCCGCGTCCCGGATGCGATGGCTGCAGCACCGACCCGAGATAAGCCCAGCAAAAAACGCGTCGGGATGTTTGAGGGATACAAGATTGTTGGTTCGCTCAAGGGTGGCGGATCTGGCGGCAAGCTCTATATCGCGGAGCCCGATGAGGTGAAGCGTGCCGTTTTCGCGAAGCGAAAGCTCGGCGAGGTCGACCAGGTCGTGATCAAGGTCTTCTCACTTAACGATGGGTCGAGTCTGCCTCAGATCGTTCGCGAGAGCCGGGCACTCGATGCGGCACGCCAGTTGGGGCTGGTCCTTGAGCATGAGATGTCGCCAGATCGCTTTTACTATGTGATGCGATATGTCCCTGGTGAGTCGTTGTCTGTCGTGACCCAACGAATGCACACTCTGAGCCCCGCCGATGGGCTCGGCGACAGCGAAATGGGCAAGGCGATGGGTTACATGCGTGACCTGCTCGTCGCGCTCGATACCTACCACAACGCGGAGCTTTGGCACAAGGATGTGAAGCCCGACAATATCATCGTCGATGGGCGCGAGGATCACGCGCACGCACACCTGGTCGACTTTGGGCTCGTCACGCCCATGCGATCCGCGATGACCCTTACGACTCATGGCACGGAGTACTTCCGTGACCCGGAACTCGTTCGTCAGGCCCTGCGTGGTGTGAAGGTTCATCAGATCGATGGTTCGAAGTTCGATGTGTATGCCGCGGGCGCGGTGCTCTACTCGATGATTGAGAACTCATTCCCCGCCCACGGCGGATTGTCACAGATCACCAAGCGATGCCCAGAGGCGCTGCGTTGGATTGTGCGTCGGGCCATGGCCGAGTACGATCGGCGTTACCCGAGCGCGGCGGCGATGCTCGCGGATTTGCGGGTCGTGATGGAATCGTCCGATCCGTTCTCGCTCAAGCCCATCGATCTCCCGAGCGTCGCTGAGGGCGATGCAGCTGCTGAAGATTTGGTCGAGACAATCCCGGCCCCCGAGTGGGACGATAGTGTTCAGCCGGATTTCGCACGCCGTGCGGGCTCACCCGTGCCGCCGCGAATGAATCCGAACACGCCCAAGCAAGGGCGCGTGGGGCGTCCGAGTACCGTGACTGACTTCTGGTCAGGGCGGTACACCATCTCGGGCTCGCCCATCGCGACGCCTCATAAGAAGAAGAGCAAAGACGGATCAAAGAAGAAGCGATTTGTTGTGGCAGCGGGTGTCGGGAAAGACGGCCCGTTCATGAATGTCAATGACAATCCCGTCGGTCGTCGACCGTTGCGGGATCCCAACGATCGTCGCCCGGCACGCGAACAGGTAAAGAGTGCGCGAGCACGCGCCGAGCTGCGCCGCGCAAATGCCGCCAAGCGGATCCGCTCCGCTCGCGCACGCCGTGGAAATCGGAAGTCTGACTACTCAAACACCCCCGGTGCGGCTGTGGTGTTCGGTGGGCTCCTGGGAATCGCGGTACTCTTTGGGTTGGGAATCGTGGGGATTGCGGTCGTGAAGTCAGGGATGGAACAAAGCAAGGTGTCCCACTACACGCACGCTGATTCTCACGGCAGCGTCGCGATCGCACACAACGGCGAGGCGGAGTTCGACAGCGGACACAAGCACTACGACGATGCGTACAAAACCCCAGATATCGACCCGGCTGAGCTGCTGTCGGATGCGGTTGCTGTGCATCAGATCGACGCAGAACTGCTGCTCATTCCGATGCTCCCACAGCCGATCGAGCCCGAACTGATGAACGAACTCGTCAACGGGACCAAGGCGATGGAAGCCGCGGGCGTCTCATTCATCGGATCGATCTTGCCCGATGTCGAGGATGAGTATTCCATCGAACTGATTGCGCAGCTCCAGAACTCGATCGGGACCACCCCGATCGACTCGCATGAGTTTCACGAGATGGTGCAGGATTGGTTGCTTGCGATGCCGTTCGACGGCGTGCTCGTGCTCTACAACCCGCCGGTCGATTCCGGGCACACAGGCGAGCGTGCGTTTCTCATTACAGATCAGTTCTTTTCGGATCACGCGCTCGGATACGAGACGGTCCCTGTGTTGCTTCACGAACTCGCTCAAAACGGGTACGGCCAAGAGTAAACGAATCAGTCATATCACCCACGGCGCGACACTTCGATCAAGCGATCGAGTGTTGCGTTTGTCGTTCCGGTATCGAGCGCATCCTGCGCAAGCGTAATTCCCTGCTTGATGGACTCGCATGCGCCCGCGACGACGAGTGCTGCGCCGGCGCTGAGGGTGACCATATCCCGGTACGGGCTTGGGTTGCCCGCAAAGATATCGCGGATGATCTCTGCGCTGTGCTCAACGCTCGACGCCTGAAGCTGATCGAGACTCACGCGTTCCAGCCCAAGGTCCACCGCGTCGATGGATTCTTCACTGAGACAGCCGTCGCGGACATGCATAATTCTGGTCGGTGCTGTGGTAGAGAGCTCATCGAGCCCGTCCTTCGAGTGCACGACCATCGCACGGGTCGCGCCCAGATTCGCGAGTGTCTGAGCCATCGGCTCAACGAGCGCGTTGTCGTAGACCCCTATGAGTTGTCGATCCGCCCCCGCTGGATTCGTCAGGGGGCCCAGCGCGTTAAATATCGTGGGGAACCCGAGCGATCGTCGCGGCCCGATCGCGTGCTTCATGGCGGGGTGATGGTGGATCGCAAAGCAGAAACAGACCCCGGCTTCCTGCAGACAGATCGCCTGTTGTTGCGGGGTCGCATCAACATGCACGCCCAGCGTCTTGAGGACCTCCGCAGACCCTCGCCCGGTGCGTGAACGGTTGCCGTGCTTCGCCACGACGATGCGTGTGATCCCCGACTCGCTCGGCGGCGTAACAGACGCTGCGACGATCGCCGCCGCGGTGGATACATTAAAAGACTTGGGTGCGCCACCCGTTCCGCAGGTGTCGAGTAGGGCTTCTTTGGGCTGAAGTGAGTAGGGGACGCGTTCGACATTGGCCCGCATCGCGCGTGCCGCGCCCGTGAGCGTGGCAGCGTTCGGGGGCATGGTTTGTATCAATGAGAGCAATCCCCCGATCTGCGCCTCGTCAAAGTTCCCGCTTAGGAGCGCGAGGAAGACGGTTTCCGCTTCCTTCTCGCCCAAAGGGTGTCCTGCGATGAGGTCGCGGAGGATCAGCGTGATATCGAGAGGGGGGGCGTCATTGCTCATGCATCGAGCGTAGCACGGATCGACCCCGATGGGGTGCATCGTCGTACAGATGGGTGTTGTAGAATAAGGTATCCATGAGCGTGATCTCCACACCCAACTCAGTCCGAGCAGTTACCCGCAGCGCGAGGCGGGCGATCATCCGGCGTGACGCGATGAACCGGGTCGGTCCCATACTCGTCGCCGTGTTTGGTATATCGGCGCTCGTGATCCTGATTGATCGATTATGGATGAGCACACTCGGGCTCTGGTGGATCGTGCCGATTGTGATGGGTGGGCTCGCGGCCTTGTGGGGGTGGGCCGACGCGATTCGAAATGCGCCGAACAGCATGCGATCGGCCGGGGTGCTCGACGATCGGCTGCAGCTCAACTCCCGACTCCGGGCAGCAATGGAACTGCGAACCGAAGTGGATAACTCGGGCTTTGTGGAACTCGCGATGCGTGACGCTGAGAACATCGCTTCCTCGGTGAACGCAAACGCGGCACTTCCCGAGCAAAGGACGAAGCCGTATTGGTACGCCGGATTCGCAGCAGCGGTTTGCGTCGCGATCGGGGTCTGGGTGCCGACGCGTGCAAGATCGAATCCCGTGCCAACGCCAGTCCCACCGGCGAGGGCGATGGCCGAGATCGAGACAGCCGAGGAGATCACACGCGAGATCAAGCAGGGTGAGGACACGCCCGAATCTGTACGCGAGCAGCTCGAAGAGCTTGAAGATCTCAAAGAAGAGCTGTCGCAGGGGGTGACGAACGAGCAGGAGGCGGACGCTCGAACCGCGGCGAAGTTGGAAGAGATCGCGGACTCCATGGAGCAATCCGCCTCAGAATCGAAGGAGCGGGCGGACGCGATGAGCGAATCGCTCGAATCGCTCCTGAATCGCAAGCAAGCCGAGCAGGAGCAGTGGGACCCGCGACTGGAGGAGTTTGCTGAATCGCTTGAGCAGCAGAAGTTCGAGAACGCGGCCGAACAGATCGAGGAACTGAACCAGGCGATGGAATCCATGACTCCGGAGCAGCGGGAACAGATCGCGGAGCAGCTTGAAGAAATCGCAAATGCAATCGATCCGCAGGACATCGAAGAACCTGCCGAGCAGACCCCTGAATCAGACCCGGAACTGAGTGACGCGATGCGCGAGCAGGCCGAGCGGATGAGGGAGCAATCCCCTGTTGATGAGCAGGCTGAACCCCGTCCTGAATCCCGTCCTGAATCCGGGCCTCAAACGGAGCAGACAGAGGATACACGGCAACAAGACCAAACACAAAGCAATGAGCAGCAGGATCAAGGCGACCCGGAGCCCAGCGACCCGGAATCTAGCGAGCAGCGCGAGAACGAGCAACAGAACGAGCAAAGCGATAAGCCCACCGAGCAGCAGCAGCAACAGGACGAGACGCAGCGCGAGCAGGGCTCTGAACAATCACAGCAAAGCGAGAAGGGGAGCGAGCAGGGCGATCAGCCAACCGAGCAAACCAAACCAGAGCAGGGGAATGAGCAGCAGCCCACGCAGCGTGAGACGAATGATCAACAACAGCAGCAATCCTCCGAGACACAATCGGGCGATGAGCAGTCCAATCGGGAAGGCGAAGAGCGGGTTCGCGAGGAGCGTGGTGACCAGGGCGAGCCGCGCGAAGCGGTATCCCCAGAAGACCAGGATGGCGCTGAACAACGGGAACAGACGCCTGAGGAGAACCAGCAAGGCGATCAGCGGCAGGAACAATCACCACGCTCAAACGAATCGCTCGAAGATCGCCTACGCCAGATGGAACAACAGCAACGCCAGAATCAGCGGCAACGCGAGCGGGCGGAGCAGTTGCGTGAGCAGGCAGAGCGATTGATTCGCCGTGAGCCGTCCGAGGAAGAAGGCCAGGGCGCAGGCAGCGCACCGGACCGGACCACCCCGCCCGAGATGAATGAGGGTGGCGGGGACGGAGAGCGCGATCCGAACACGCCCGACGCGACCCCGAGCGGCACAGATTCAGAGTTCGTCCCGGTCGATGCGCGCGATCAGGAGAATGATGCGGATGGCAAGCCCATCGGTGAGTGGTACGCGCCCGATGGAGAGCCCGTCGCGCCGGGGACGAACGAACAGACCGCCCAGCGGTTCAGGCGTGCATCGCAGGAAGCACAAAGAGCCGTGGATGAGCAGCAGGTCCCGCGACGGTATCGGCACCTGATCCGCGAAGTGTTCCAACGCGTCCAGGAGCGTGCGGACAAGATGGATGGTTCGGGCCCGATTGCGCCTCAAGGACAGGACGCGGTGCCGAGTAATCAGAAATCAACAGGATCGGAATCGGGCGGGTGAATCTGCACATAGATCATCCCGTCTGGTTGGTACTCGCGGGCGTAGGGCTTCTCAGCGCGATCCTCGGGTGGCGGATGATGGTGGGCATCCCCAAGGGACGACGCGCTATGGCGGTCGCTTCGCGTGCGTTGCTCTTGATCGCACTCGCTCTCGCTATGAGTGGCGTGTACCAGATCGAGGAGGCCGACGAACTGACCGTGATCGGTGTCGTCGATGTCTCTGGGTCCGTGCAGAGTTTCGGATCATTCGGCACTGATGATCTCGGGCAACGCGTGGATATCGATCAGGCAGCACGGGCGTTTCTCGCGCGTTCGATCGGTGAAAAAGCGGATGAAGACCGACTGGGGATCGTTGCGTTCGATGGAACATCCTCAGTGATCGCGGCGCCTTCGCGGGCGGTGGTGCTCGATCGATCGATCGAAAAGCCGAAGGTCGATGGCACGGATCTCTCAGGGGCGATCGGACTGGCAAGAACGCTCGTCCCGACAAGTTCCAACACGCGTCTGATCGTGTTCAGCGACGGTCGATCCACCCAGAGCGGGCTTGAACGGATCCCCGGTGATGTCCAGATCGATGTCGTGCCGATCCGATACCAGATCGAAGAGGAGGTCGTTGTCGAGTCCATCGAGGTCCCCACCCGGGCGCTGCCGGGCGCACAAGTTGAGGCACGCGTCGTCATCCGGTCGCTCGGGCGATCATCAGGCGAACTGCGGATCACGGACAACGGCGAAGTGGTCGATCTCAACGGCTCTGCACCGGGCAGTGCCATGCGGGTCAATCTCGAACCGGGTCAGCGTGTGCTCATGGTCCCCATGACACTGGGCGTGTCTCGCGTGCACCGATTCGAGGCGAGGTATTTACCCGATGAGGTCGGCGAGGGTACGGGCGTCTTCGTTGGTGACACAAGCCTCCAGAACAACCGTGCGGGGGGGGTCACGATGATGCGAACCCGCGGTCGCGTGCTGGTTGTATCACCCAGCGGGAAATCGGGTGGATCGGACGGCGCCGAACTCGTGCGGGTCTTGCGTGATGCAGAGTGGGAGGTCGACACACGCGTCCCCGATGTTTTTCCGAATGAGTTACTTGAGCTCGAGTCTTACGATTTGGTGGTGCTCGTCAACACACCCCGCGATGCGATTCCATCGCAAGCAGATGTACTTCTCACAACCTACACCCAGGAACTCGGCGGCGGAGTGATCTTCGTCGGCGGGCGCGAAGCATTGGGCGCGGGCGGTTGGCAGGGATCAGATATCGAGCAGATTCTTCCGCTCAAACTCGAAGTCCCAGATGATGTTGTGGTCCCTGCGGTGGCTGTCGTGATCGTTCTCGATTCCTCCGGTTCCATGCGTCGCAGCGTGCTGGGATCGCTCAAGAGTCAGCAGGAAATCGCAAATAACTCCGCCGCCGCGGCGTTCGAGGTGCTCGATGAGAATGACCTGATCGGCGTCGTTGCATTCAACAACGGCGCCCGCGAAGTGGTCCCCATGGGGCCCAACAATCGCCCCGACGACACACGCGTGCGGATCGAATCGATCAGCCCGGGCGGGGGGACAAACATCGGCGCGGGGCTACGGCGTGCCCGCACCATGCTCGAAGGGGTTGAGGCTGGCAGCAAGCACATCGTGCTCTTATCCGATGGCGAGGATATGAAGCCCGAGGAACTCCCCGGTCTCGCGGACGATCTGAGCGGGCTCGGGATCAAGGTATCCACAATCGCGGTGGGGGATGAGGCGGACACCGGATCGATGCGTGAGATCGCGGTTCGATCGAATGGTGCGTTCTATCGCGTTCTCAACGCGTCCGTGCTCCCTCGGATCTTCCTCAAAGCCATCCGCATCGTTCGTGCACCGATGATCCGCGAAGGCGACTTTGACCCGATCGTGCTCGATCCGGTCTCTGTTGCGACGGGCCCGATCGGGGATCTCCCGACGCTCGGCGGGCTGGTGATGACGGATCGCATCGACGACGATCCACGCGTGCAGACGCCGATCGTCTCACCCAAGGGCGAGCCCGTGCTCGCGTACCACCAAACGGAGCTCGGACGCGTCGCGGTGTTTACATCCGATGTCTCGACCTGGTCGCGCCGGTGGATCGAGGACCCGGTGTTTGCACGGTTTTGGGGCACGCTCAGCGCCTGGGCGATGCGGAACAGTGATGAAGCGCCGGGCGAGCTCGCGATCCGCATGGAAGGCACCAGCGCGATCGTCGAGTACGACGCGATCGACGAGCAGGGCGCGCCGATCGATGGATTGGACATCGGGGTGCAGGTCTACGACGCGTCGGGCAACGCGCAGGATTTGTCGTTGACCCAGGTCGGTGCGGGACGGTACAGCGCCCAGACGCCCGCGCTCTCTCCGGGCGTGCATGTGGTCATCGCGTCACCGACCCTCAACGGTGAACCGCTCGCACCCACCATCGCGGGGTTGGAAGTCTCGGGATCAACAGAATACACGCACCTTCGTGCGGACCCCGACGCGCTGATCTCGCTGGCGCAGCGATCAGGCGGGCGAATCTTCGAACTGGGCGATACTGCCCCGGTAGATCTCTTTTCGCGCGAGGGACTCACGATCCGCCGATCGCTCCAGCCCGTGTGGACGACGCTCATCGCGATCGCGTTCGTGCTGTTCCTGATCGATCTGGCGATGCGTCGCGTCGCGTTCGATCGCTGGGTGGCGCAGGCGCGAGAGGACACAATCGCGGCGGCGCGAACGATCCGAGGCGAGCAGCTCCAGCAGGCCTTCGCAACCCGTCAGCAGGCCCGGGCGAGTGCGCCCGAGACGCCGGACATTGATCGCTCGCCGATGATGCGTGCGAAGCCGGAGAAGAAGTCAGAGCCCGAGCCGAAGGCGGAAGAGTCCAAAAGCGACAACCCGCTGCTTGCAGCCAAGCGTCGGGCGCGGGAGCAGTTTGACGACTGATTAGTTGAATCGACCAGGCCAGATTGAGTTCAGATGTTCTCGATCTTCAAAGGGTAGGTCATCCCACCAGATATTGATCAGAGCTAGATACACATCATTTGGCTTGCCTTCGAAGTGCGTGGACTGCATCAACTCCATATTGAGTGTGAGAAAACGAGCGACACAACAACGCTGAGACGCGTTGAGTAGATTCTGTTTTTCACCACTCCATTCGCTTTTGCTGGTCAGACTGAAGATGATCGAGTCCTGTCCTTTCCATGGATCACGATCTCCTCCGTCTAGGTCGTGATTGCCAACTGTTAGTTGATCAACCATGTATGCAGGTAGGTGGTATCGATATCCAATCGGATCAAGGAAAGCAGGTCCGATCCCAGACGGGTCGTGCTTCCGGAGATCCACCTCTGACCAGTGTTTGTCCCTTTGCTCAGCACGGATTCGTTTGCATTGCCGCTCACTGGCACCCGCATCGAGCGGCTCAACTTCCGCGAGTGAAGTACCGCCTTTCCGCGTGACATCCGAGAATGCCGCTCGTATGTCTTCGACGAGTGCATCTCGCTTTGCCTGAATCGCAGGGCGGGTTTCATTCATGCGCGCGAGCCAGCGCTCGTATTCTTCCGCCCACTCGTGATCGTTCATCTCAGATCAACTCACCATTCAGATTCAGCCGATCCGCAGCAGTGATCTTCGCACGGACCATCTGCCCGATGTAATCGCTCGGCTTCTTCTCACCATCGCTGGGCACATCGAAGAAGACGATCAGGTCGCCGTCGGTTCGTCCGGAGAGCTGGACGGTTTCGCCGATGGGTGTTTCATCGATTACCGCGACGGGTGCCTTGGATGCCGCACCGTTCACGGTGATGCCGACCATGCCCGAGCCGGGCTTGATGTCGGTGCCCCGTTTCTTATGCTCACGGCGAGAAAGCCCCTCGACGAAGATATCGAACTCGCGTCCGACCTGTTCGCGGGCGATCGAGTCGGAGATCTCCGTCTGCATCGCGAGCAGCTCGTTGTTGCGGACGCGTTTGATCGCGTCGGGGATGTCATCGGGGATCTTGTCATACGCGACGGTGCCCGGACGCGGGGAGTATTTGAAGATGAAGCAGTTTTTGTAGCGGGATTTCACCAGCATCTGCTTGGTGAGTTCGTGATCCTCATCGGTTTCCGTGGGGAACCCGACGATGATGTCGCCCGAAAGCATGAGCGGGCGACCGATCTCCGGCTGATCCAGGTGTTCGCGGACGCGATCGATGAACTCGTTGTACTCCTCGATCGTGTACCCGCGGTTCATCATCTTGAGCATCCGGTTCGACCCCGTCTGGGCAGGCACATGGATGTACCGGCAGATGCGTGGGCAATCGCGGATGACCTCGAGCACATCATTGCCGAAGTCACGCGGGTAGCTCGTCACGAATCGGAGGCGCTGGATCGCGGGGACTTCTTCATGGATCCGGTAGAGCAGATCCGCAAAGGTCGTGGTGTTCGCACCCGCGAACGCATCACGATGGTGCGAGCCCTTGTAGGTCCGCCCCTTCTGAGGCTGAAGCACGCCGTCGAGCGTGACGGCCGAGTCGTGCTCGTACCGGTAGTGGTTCACTGTCTGCCCGAGCAGCGTGATCTCGATGATCCCGGTATCCGCGAGGGCCTTGATCTCGTCGATGATGTGCTGGGGTGGGCGATGAATCTCCGCGCCACGCGTATGAGGCACCACGCAGTAGGTACAGAACTTGTTGCACCCGCGGGTGATCCGCACATACGCGCTGCGGCGTCCATCGGTATCGATCGGCGAGACCATGCGTCCCAGATCGAGCGATTCGAGCGAGTCGCCCGCCGCGGCAAGGGTCGATGATCGTCGCGAGGCGGCACCCTGCAGGGCGACCTGCTTGGCGCTGCGTCTGCGGGCGACATCCGGATCGTCCTGTGCGAGTGACGACTTGGTCCGCACCGCGTTGTCGAGGAGCTCGGGGAGCTTGTCGAGCTCCGCCGGGCCGCACATGATGTCGACGACGGGCATGCGTGCGATCAGGTCCTTGCCGTCCCGCTCGGCCATGCACCCGAGGACGCCAACGACGAGGTCGGGCTTATCGTGCTTCGCGTTACGCATATCGCCCAGGCGTGACCAGACCTTCTGTTCTGCCCGTTCACGCACGGAGCAGGTGTTATAGAGGACGATGTCCGCGTCCTTGGCGTCACGGGTAAAGGTGTACCCGAGGGCACCGAGGGAACCCGCGACGAGCTCGGAATCGAGCTCGTTCATCTGGCAGCCGAAGGTCTCAAGATATACAGTTTTCTGTGGCATGGACGGGTAGTGTACGCGCAGAACCCACGATACCCAACCCTTGCTCGCAACTTGGGATACACTCGGTGCAGTGACCACGATCGAGGACATCCGGGATTGGTTCGGGGAGCTGTCCCTGGCGACCAAGTGCCTGCTGCTGGTAGGGGGGGCGACGGCCCTCGTTATCACGATTGCGCTATCCCTGCCCCTTTTACGGATGAACGGGCTCGTGGGGACGGGTGAACTCGAACTCGCCCGGACGGTGTATGCGACTTGGATCCATGATAACGACCCCGGAGAGCCCTCTGAACAGATCAAGGCCTCTGGCGCGACGATCCAGTCATTCACCCGGAATCAGGCCGATGCGATGCTCGAGGACAACCGGTTCCTTGCCCGCGCGATGCAGCGTTTCAATCAATCCACCACCCGGGTCGAGCACTTCGATGCGGACTGGAGCGGGTGGAACCGGGTGTACCGCTACGCCCGCGCGGTTCGAGACAGCAACGCTCAGGTGACCGGTGTCGTCCTGCTCGAGCACCGCGCGGACGGCGCGGGGTGGTTGCTTGTCGTGAACCTGTTGTATGTCTTCATCGCGGGCGCGGTCGTCCTCGCGGTGGCGCTCGTCGTGTATGTCACGATCATCAATCGGCTGATCCTGAGCCCGGTCGCATCCCTGCAGAAAACCGCGGAGTTGGTTCGAGACGGGGATCTGGAGACCCGGTGCCAGATCGATACTGGCGATGAGTTCGAGGAACTCGCGGAGACAATCAACCTGATGCTCGCCGCGTTGACGCGACAGCGGGATCAGCTCCGTGACGCGAACAAGGCGATGGACATAAAGCTCGCGGAACTCGCGGAGGCCAATACGGCGCTGTTCGAGTCCGCACGCCTCAAGGGTGAGTTCCTCGCGAGCGTCTCGCACGAACTCCGCACGCCACTGAACGCGATCATCGGGTTCGCGGAGCTGCTGCTGGAGATCGCTCGCAAGGAGATCGCGGAGGCCGCCGAGGATGATATGGTTCCGACGCCGGGCCCCGGTCGCGAGATGAATCAGGAGTCGGGCGAGCTCAACAAGCGCGAACGCTACCTGGTCAACATCGTCAGTGCTGGGAGGACACTCCTGGAAATGATCGAATCCCTGCTGGAGATGGCGAAAATCGAAGCGGGACGCGTCGAGCTCAATCTCGCGCCCATCAGTCTCGGGGATACCTGTCAGGCGCTCGTTGGGCTGATCCATCCGCTCGCGCGAAAGAAGGGCATCACGGTCCGACTCGATGTCTCGCTCGATCTCCCGATTGTCGAGACGGATGCGAAAAAGTTCCAGCAGATCATCTTTAACCTCTTGTCCAACGCGGTGAAGTTCACGGGTAACGACGGCGATCAAGGGGAGATCATCCTCCGTGCCGAGCCCATGCGCGACGATGGAACGGGCGAAGATCGTGTGCGGATTTCCGTCATCGATAACGGTGAGGGCATCGCGCCCGATGATCAGAAACGGATCTTTGATAAGTTCCAACAGGTCGACTCGTCCCACACACGCAAACACGCAGGGACGGGGCTCGGGCTCGCGATTGTCATGGAACTGGCGAGACTGCTTCAGGGTGAGATCCAGCTTGTATCCGAGCTCGGATCGGGATCCATGTTCTCGTTGATCATCCCCACGAGCATCGACAAACATGAGTACGAAGAGGCCAAGCTCGAAGCCAAGTTCCGTGGTGCTCTCCGTCCGCCATCACAGTATGAACGCGTAGAAGACCTTGCGGAAAATGAGGAATCCTCGTCGGCAGACGAAGACGAGGATCAGGAATCGCTGACGCAGCCAGGGTAGTGTCGAATTTCGGGCAATCGCTGCCCGTGCACAAATCGCACGGACACAACATCGATCCGAATCGGGCGAGACTGATACCGCGGCACTTTCTTGATCGACTTCGCAAGTGAGACGAGCTTGGCCCGTTTTCTGGCAGTGATATTCGCGGTCGGGTCGATTCCCTGTGCACCTGCCTCCGCGTATTTGCGTGCTTTCACCTCGACAACCACGATCGTGCCCGACCGGCGTTCAACGCACAGCAGATCGATTTCGCCGTGTGGCAAACGGATGTTTCGCTCTATTGTGCGGATGCCTCGGCGTTTCAGGTATTTCTCTGCGGCTCGTTCACCCTGTTTCCACACGGATGGCTCACGCCGAGGTTGAGATCGATGCCAGAGTCTCATCGCGGCGAGGTTGGGGCGTATCGCTCTTCCGCGATCTCGAACAACCGCATCAGCACTTCGTCGCGCGACGACACGCGTGCACGCTCCTGCAACCGAGAAAGATACTGATCCCGTGCATCCTCGCGTCGCTCGAAAGTCAGCTCACGCTGAATCGCCAGCTGAGCGTCATAGAGCGAGATGACTTCCTGCTCCGTATCCTCATAGAGGATCCAGTAATAGCTCGAGCCTAACTCGACAGGGCCGGTATGTTCACCGATCGAGAGGTTGTGGGCCGCATCATTCAACTCGTCGCGCCCGAAGAACTGGGTTTCCTCGAAGCTATCCTCAAGCTGCTTTTTCAGGACCCCCTCGGTTTCAGTGCTGTAGTTGTTGAGATCGCTGGTAGCGATTTCTATGAAGGAGTCACCGTTCTCAAGACGGCTCGTGATTTCGTTCACGATCTCGTCCTCGTCCTTGAACGCTCGGATGACGCGCAAGACAGCCGAGGGTGGCGGGGCGAACTGATCGATATCGCGTTCGTAACGCTGACGGATATCACGCCACGACACATTGACCCGCCGATTGATCTCACGGATGAGGGTGAGCTGAACGAGCGTGTCTACTTCTTTCTGACGAAGCGCTTCATCGAGTGTCAATCCCTCTTGCTCAAGTATGCGCCGCTCAGCGAGTTGCGAGCTCCCAAGGTTCTCCGAGAGCAGATTGTTGCGGAAGTTACTCAGGAATGCCTGAAGCCCCACACGCTGAGTTGGGGAGAGTGCCGCGAGCGCCTCGGCTCGGAGCAACTCGTCGGCGATGATGCCATCGAGACGCTGTGCGATGATCCGCCCTGCGCTCGCCCGCCAATCGTTCAGGCTCAGTCGTTGTGCTTCGGCGAGCAATCGATCCTCGATCGGAGAGAAGAATGAGCTGGTGAAAACCGGCTTCCCGTTCACATCCCCGATCTTCGCGTCGAGCAGTTGCAATGACCCGATACCGTTGTCTCGGGCCGCGGACTGCGTTGGGTTCTCGATCTCGACCGGTCGGGCGACCGGGGCAGATCGGGCAAGGGTCACACCGTCCGCGTTCGTGTTCGATGAGTTCTGCCAGACGGAGTTCTGCCTGCTCGTTGGCGCGGCGCTGGCCTGCTCGGGTGCGGTTGGAGGGGCGACCTGCTCTGCCTGCTCCCCTCTGAAATCCGTGATATTGAGTCGCTCGGGGTTCTCGGTGCGTGCGCCGCCGACCTTGTCGAAGGAACATCCCGTCGAGAGCAGCGAAGCACCCGCGATCAGGGTAAACGCAAGTGTCTGAGCCGGGGTTGTGCATTGTGTATTACGGATCATGTCGTGTGCTTTCATGCCCTTGGGCGCTATGATGGATGATAACCGAATGGAGGCGGATATGTCCGACCCGGATACCCCGAAAATCATCGTGGACGACGACTGGAAGTCCTCGGCCAAGGCTGAAAAAGAGAAACTCGCTGCAGCGGAAAAAGAGAAGGCCGAGCAGGCCGGAGCCGCAGGCGGGATCCCCGAGCAGCTCGGATTTAAAGAACTTATTTCCTTGTTCGCGACACAAGCGCTGATGTACATGGGGGCGATCCCGGATCAGTCCGGGCGATCCATGGTGTCGCTTGAAGTGGCCAAGCTCAACATCGATCTGCTCGCTGTGGTCCAGGAAAAGACCAAGGGCAATCTGAGCGATGAAGAGCAGCAGATGATTGACGGGACTCTCAACGAACTCCGTATGACTTTCGTCGAGGTCGCCAAAGCTGTTGAGCAGGCCGCCGCCGACGGGACCCTCCAGCAGATGCAGGATCCCAATGTCGCCGGGTCGATCAATCCCAACGCGGGTTCTGGCCCAGATCTGAAGATTTGATCGGTTCTACCGGATCTTTTCCGGTTGGGCCGTCGAACTCAATTTAGCCGATACACCCAATATTCAACGAACGAGCATCATCGCTCACATGCCCAATCGGGCTTAAACAACCGAACCCGGAGTCTCAAGGTGAGCAACCCAGACGGACCCCTTCAGCAACATCACTTTCTCCTGCGTCGATTGCACTCGCTAACAGGGATAGTTCCCGTCGGCGTGTTCCTGATCATGCATCTCACGACAAACTCCACAATCGCGTGGGGTGGACTCAACAGCAGGGCACACGGAGATGGGTGGTATGATCGTGCGATCTCAACATTCCAGCACGAGGTAACCTTCATTAACGAGGCGCCGCTGCTCCTCTTGATCGAAGTCACCCTCTGGGTCTCTATCGCGTTCCATTCGATCCTGGGCGTGTACTACGCGATGAGTGGTAAGCCGAACAACGGCTCGTATAAGTACGGTGGCAACACCCGCTATCTACTCCAGCGACTCACTGGGTATTTCGGGATTTTCTTCATCTTCTACCACATCGCAACGCTTCGTTGGGGCTGGTCTTTCCTCGTTCCGGGGGGGACAAAGTGGTCTCACGAGTACGCGTCTTCGACCCTCGCCGCAGCGCTGCAGGGCAGCACAACCGATGGCATGCAGGCATCCGGCATCGCGATCTCGATCTTCTACTTCGTCGGCGTCTCAGCGCTCGTCTTCCATTTCGCCAACGGGCTCTGGACGGCTGCGATCACTTGGGGATTCACGATTTCACGCCCCGCACAGAAACGCTGGGGAGTTGTGTGTGCGGGCTTGGGGGCAGCGCTCATGCTCATGGCTTGGGCTTCGGTGATCGGATTCGCAACCCTCGATTACGACAAGGCGCGTGCGATCGAAGAATCCATGCTCTCGGGTGAAGAATACCCCGCCGAACTCCACGACGAAACGCACGCCGAGACAGCCGCGGTTGAGCACGACAACACCGACGGTTAATCCCCGATCAGAAGCACGAAAGTAAAGGCAAAGCCATGGCTGATGAAAAACGAGTGATTGTCGTCGGTGGGGGACTCGCGGGTCTCGCGGCATCTGTCCGCATCGCCGAAGCGGGCGTCCCGGTGGACCTGTTCTCGATGGTCCCCGTCAAGCGATCGCATTCTGTGTGTGCCCAGGGCGGCATCAACGCGTGCAACGAAGTCGCACGCCAGCAGGGATATTCCGAGTACCAGCATTTCGACGAGACCCTCATCGGGGGGGACTTCCTCAACGACCAGCATCCCGTCCTCGAGATGGCGAACTGGGCACCCAAGATCATCGATCTCCTCGATCGGATGGGCGTGCCGTTCAACCGCTCAAGCGAGGGATTCCGCGATCTACGCTTGTTTGGTGGCTCGCTCTTTAAGCGAACTCACTTTGCTGGCGCGACGACAGGGCAACAACTGCTCTACGCGCTCGACGAGCAGACCCGCCGCTTCGCCGCCGAGGGCAAGGTCAACAAGATGGAGTTCTGGGAGTTCCTCTGGCCGATCACCGAGGGTGAGGGCGAGGACAAGCGGTGCGTCGGTATCGTGGCCCAGGACATGCGGACAATGCAGATCCGCTCGTTCCGTGCGGACGCCGTCGTTATGGCGACCGGCGGGTGCGGGCTCGTGTTCGGCAAGTCCACCAACTCCATCATCTGTACCGGCGGTGCCGCGTCACGCTGTTACCAGGCGGGCGCATGGTACGGCAACCCCGAGATGATCCAGGTCCACCCGACCGCGATCCCCGGAGCGGACAAGTGCCGGCTCATGTCCGAGTCCGCACGCGGCGAGGGCGGCCGCGTCTGGGTCCCCAAGAAGAAGGGCGATACCCGCCGACCCAACGACATCCCCGAAAACGAGCGGTACTACATCCTCGAAGAGCGTTACCCAAAGTATGGGAACCTCGTGCCTCGCGATATTGCGACGCGTGAGATCTTCGATGTCTGTGTCAACGAGGGCATGGGGATCAACGGGACCAACCAGGTCTACCTCGATCTCACACATCGTGACCCCGAGTACCTGACCCAGAAGCTCGGCGGGATCATGGACATCTACGAGAAGTTCGTGGGCGACGATCCACGCTACACCCCGATGCGGATCTTCCCGGCCGTGCATTACACGATGGGCGGACTCTGGACCACCTACACCCCCGGCGATTATCAGCCCGATCAACCAATGGGTGAGCACAAGCCGGGCAACCCGATCCCGATCGATGCACAGCCTGGGCACGGACTCACGATCGGTGCGCACAACAACGCCATGACGAATCTCAAAGGGCTCTATGCGTTCGGCGAGGTCAACTTCGCCTATCACGGCGCAACGCGACTGGGTGCGAACGCGCTCCTGAGCTGTATCTTCGACGGGCTGTGCAACGGGGTGTCAGTCGTGAACTATGTCCGTGAGGGTGTCGAGGCCCCCGCGAGCGAGCTTCCGCAGACGCTCTTCGATCAGGCGGAGAAGAGCGAGCAGGATAAGCATGACAAGATTATGTCCTCAGTCAATACGGGCAAGGGCGATCAGGCCCTCAACCCATACCAGATCGCCAACGAGCTCGGCGAAGAGATGAACGCGGCATCGACGGTTGTCAAGACCGGCCCGCGTCTCGAAAAGTGCCTCGCCAAGCTCGACGAGCTCTGGGACCGCTACACCCGCATGGAACTCGGCGACGGCGCGATGTGGACCAACCAGTCCCTGAGCTTTGCCCGATCCGTTGGCGACATGATCATCTTGGGCGAGGCGATCGCCAAGGCCGGGCTGCTGCGAGAGGAGTCCCGCGGGTCGCACTACCGCACGGACTTCCCCGAGCGTGACGACGACAAGTTCTGGAAGGCTTCCGTTGCGAAGTTCAACTCCGACACCAATAAGAGCGATATCGAGTTCATGCCCGTCAAGGCAGGGCTCGTCAAGCTCCGGCCCCGCAACTACGGCAAGGTGGATTCCGGAACGAACAAAGAGAAGATCCCCCCCAAGCAGGTCGCGGAAGCGAAGGCGTAAGGCGGAGACAACACGATTTGAATCTGGCTGCTCGATGCAGGAGCAACCGAAAGGATACGACCCATGAGTGATGCAGAAGCACACGCATTCGACGCAGACATGCGACGCGCCAACCGCAAGAAAGCGGTCGAGGGACGCTCCGTGATCTTCAAGATCAAGCGCTGCGACGGACCGGGCAAACCGAACCGCTGGGAGTCGTTCAAGGTCCCCGTTGAGCAGGGCGCGAATGTCATCTCGTCGCTCAAGCTCATCGCGGCGAACCCGATCACCACTGAGGGCACAAAGACAACCCCGGTCGTCTGGGACTCCGGGTGTCTCGAAGAGGTCTGCGGTGCCTGCACCATGGTCATCAACGGCCGCGTGCGTCAGTCCTGCTCGTGCCTCATCGACGAGTACGCACCACTGGAGGGCGATGTCATCACCCTCGAGCCCATGAGCAAGTTCCCGGTTATCCGAGACCTATGGGTTGATCGCGATCGCCTATTCAACGCTCTCACTCGTGTGAAGGCGTGGGTCCCGATCGACGGCACATACAACATGGGCGCCGGTCCGAAGGAATCACCAGATCATCAGCAGATGCGCTATGCCCTCTCCGAGTGCATGAGCTGTGGGTGCTGTCTCGAAGCATGCCCGCAGTACAACAAGGAAGAGGACCCCGAGAAGTGGGATACGAGCTTCGTGGGTGCCCACGCGATCTCGCAGGCCCGACTCTTCAACGAGCACGGCACTGGTAAGCGATTGAAAGGTGAACGATACGACGCGCTTTCTGGCCCCGGTGGGGTTAACGATTGCGGCAATGCACAGAACTGCGTCAAGGTCTGCCCCAAGGGGATCCCGCTGACGGAATCCATTGGCGCTGTCGGACGCGGAACTACGGTCCATGCGATCAAACGCTTCTTCGAGGGGAAGAAGTAAACAGATCACTGTTTCAAACGATAAACGCGAGCCGAACGGC
>CENL01053897.1_pt1 | contig 20003 bp, 18 predicted proteins | sample 530221 | NCBI WGS metagenome assembly CENL01 (sample SAMEA2619791, study PRJEB7988) | marine metagenome | isolation source: saline water (ENVO:00002010), including
GCCGCGATCACGGGTGTCAAACAGGACCCGCCCGCTGTCGGTCGGAATATGGCCCGCGAGACAATTCAACAGTGTCGATTTGCCGGAGCCGGATTCGCCCACGATCCCCATGACTTCGCCGGGATAAAGATCAAATGACACTTCGGTGCAACCGATCCGTCCGCCGTAGGTTTTGTGGATGTCTTTGACAGACAAAAGCGGGACGGGCGCAAGCGGTGTGATATGCGCGTTCATTGGGCGGCCTCCTCGGTCGGGCTGAGACACCCACGGTGGCCCTTGGCCTGCCGTCCGGCGCAATAATCAGTGTCGGAACACACGAACATCCGCCCGCCGTCATCATCAATGATCACCTCATCCAGATACGTGTGTTCCGCACCGCAGAGATCACAGGGGTGATCGGCTTTGGAGGGATCAAACGGGTGATCTTCGAAATCAAGCGAAACGACTTTGGTGTAGGGCGGCACGGCATAGATGCGTTGTTCGCGCCCAGCCCCAAACAGTTGGATCGCCGCCATGTCCATTTTCGGATTGTCGAATTTCGGGATTGGCGATGGGTCCATGACATAGCGCCCTTCGACCTTGACCGGATAAGCATAGGAGGTGGCGATATGGCCGTGGCGCGCGATATCTTCGTAGAGCTTCACATGCATCAGGCCGTATTCCTCAAGCGCGTGCATTTTGCGCGTCTCGGTCTCGCGCGGCTCCAAAAACCGCAACGGCTCTGGGATCGGCACCTGATAGACCAAAATCTGCCCCTCTGCCAAAGGCTCCTCAGGGATGCGGTGGCGGGTTTGTATCACCGTCGCCGTGCCGGTTTTTTCGGTCACGGCAATCTCGGCAGTCTTTTCAAAGAACTTGCGGATCGACACAGCATTGGTGGTGTCATCGGCTCCTTGGTCGATGACCTTCAACGTGTCTTCCGGCGTCAAACAGGCCGCTGTCACCTGCACCCCACCTGTGCCCCAGCCATAAGGCATCGGCATTTCGCGGGAGGCAAACGGCACCTGATAGCCGGGGATCGCAATGCCTTTGAGGATCGCGCGCCGGATCATCCGTTTGGTTTGTTCATCGAGATAGGCGAAGTTGTAGTCGCTCATTCTGCCGCCTCCTTGTGCTGGGCTGCAAAGATTTCCGCACGCATTTTGCGGACCAATTCCATCTCGGATTGGAAATCCACATAATGTGGTAATTTGATATGTTCCAAGAATCCGGTCGCCTGAATGTTGTCACAATGATACAGGACGAATTCTTCGTCATGTGCCGGAGAGTTCGACATCTCGACGCCAAGCTCTTTGGACCGCAGCGCACGATCGACCAAAGCCATGGAAATCGCTTTGCGTTCGGTTTGACCAAAGGTCAGGCCATAGCCGCGGGTGAACTGCGGCGGCTCGATCTTGGAACCCGCAAATTTGTTCACCGTTTCGCATTCGGTCAACTCGACCTCACCGATCTCAATGGCAAAGCCAAGCTCGGGAATATCCAGTTCCACCGCGACCTTGCCGATGCGCAACTCACCGACAAAGGCGTGACTGTTGCCGTAGCCGCGCTGGGTCGAATAGGCCATCGACAGCACGAACCCTTCGTCACCCCGCGCCAGCGCCTGAAGCCGCAGCGCGCGGTTGGCGGGCAGTTCCATCGGCTCGCGAGTCAAATCCGGCGGCGTGTCCTCCGAACGGTCCTCGGTCTGGATCAGCCCCTCCTTGTTGAGAAACTCGGTCACATGCGGTGTCGACTCCAGTCGCGGCGCGGCCATCTGTGCCGCCATCGCTTCTCCATCCGCCGCCAGTTTGAAATCCAGCAAACGGTGGGTGTAATCGAAGGTCGGCCCAAGCACCTGCCCGCCCGGTACGTCTTTGAACGTTGCGGAAATCCGGCGATCACACAGCATGGTTTCGGTCTCAACCGGACGCGAATGGCCGATGCGCGGCAAGGTGGTCCGATAGGCGCGAATGAGGAAAATCGCCTCGATCAAATCGCCGCGCGCTTGCTTGATCGCAAGGGCCGCGAGATCGGGATCATAGAGCGAGCCTTCGGTCATCACCCGGTTGACGGCCAGCGCCAATTGTTCGCGAATTTGCGCCACCGACAGTTCCGCAACAGAGGGGTCGCCCCGGCGCTCCTCGGCCAGCCACGCATGGGCGTTGTCAATCGCCCGCTCGCCGCCTTTGACAGCCACATACATCAGTTCGCCTCCATCAGATCGGACACTCTGGTCGTGCGCGGCAGACCCGCAAGTCGGGTTCCGGCGGTGAAATAGAAATCAAGGCCCAGCGGGAACAACCCGGCATTCATTTGAAACGGCGCAAGATCGGGCAGAGCCAACAGGGCGCTGTCTTTGATCCCCGGCCCGCTCAGGCGCATCCCGTCTTGGCGCAGCGCCTCCATCTCCACGATCACCGTGGTCGAGCGATCCGGGTATTCCGGGGTGCCGATGGGGAAGGCCGTGATCGGCGAAAGGGCCTCCCATATTCCAAGCGCAAACATCGCGCGCTCTGGACCCACAATCGGCGCGCCGATGTGAAAGGCGACCCAATCTCGGATGTCCTGCGTGTCATGCGCCCCAGCCAGATAGATCGGTGTCTCCGGGTCACAGAGCGTCAGGATCAGGGTTGCCGCCGCTTCGGATACGGGTGCTGGGGCCTTGGCGCCCGAAATGTCATGGATCGTTCCGGGCCGCGCCAGCGTTTCAAGAGCAGCGCGAAAGGCGCGCGACGAGTCCTGTGGTGGGTTGGTGAAACCACCTGAGAGGCTTTGCATGTCCATCAATCTTCTCCCCGCACCATCGTAAAGAAATCAACCTTTGTGGCGGCTGCTTTTTCGGCGCGCTTAACGCGCTCTGACGCAAGCCCATCTGCCAATGGCGTCACAATCGTTTCCTGCACAGTGGACGCGTTTGCCCCCTGCATCATCGCATCCACGATCGCCGCCTGTTCGGCGTGGCGTGTGTCGCGGCCCTGCACATAGGCGTGGCCGACCTCGCCCGTTTCAAGGCGCAGCGAACAGCGCGTGGCGGTCATTTCGCCCAGATTAAACGCTGTGCCCGTGCCACCCATACGGCCGCGCACCATCACGCCGCCGATCTCCGGCCGACGCAGCCAGTCAAACGCCGGAAGCGCACCGTAAGCCGTGATTGCCGCATTCAAATCTTTGGGATTGGACTTTGCCAAAACACTCATCCAAGCCTTTCGTGCGGCGGAATCTGGCGCCTCATCTTGACTGGGGGTCGGGTTCATTTTGTTCATCTAGACACCTTGCGGATTTGTCTGTTATCCTATACAACTAGACAAATCATCCCTGATCCGCGCCCATACAGCAAGCCCTAATTCGTGAAATTATTATGACGGAGACCCCCATGCCCCGCACGATGCCCCGCACGCCCGTATGGAAATCCATCGCCGAAACCCTGAGCGAAGAGATCGCGCGCGGGCATTATAAGCCGGGGGATAAATTGCCAACCGAGGCGGAATTGTCCGCCCGGTTTGGCGTCAATCGGCATACGGTGCGTCACGCCCTGTCCGATCTGGGCGAGCGCGGCATCGTGCGTTCAAGGCGTGGCGCGGGGGTGTTTGTGCAAAGCGCACCGGTGGATTATCCGCTCGGCAAACGGGTGCGGTTTCACCAGAATATCCGCGCCACGGGACGGTTGCCCAACCGCCGGGTGTTGCGCCTTGAAACCCGGCCCTGTGATACCACTGAGGCCAGTGTTTTGGCACTTTCCCCCGGAGAAAACGTTTTGATTTATGAAGGCTTATCCCTGTCAGGCGACACGTCCGTCGCGCATTTCATTTCGATTTTCCCGATCACCCGGCTCGCTGGTCTCGACACCCATTTGACCCAAACCACCTCGGTGACGGAGGGGCTCAAAGCCGTTGGGATCGAAGATTATGTACGGGTCGAAACCCGCGTCAGTGCCGAAAGGACCACCACCACTCAGGCGCTGCACTTGGGCCTGCGCGAAGGGGACCCGCTGTTGCACACCGTCAGCCTGAACTCCACGCTCGACGGCATCCCCGTCGAGCGTGGCCTGACATGGTTTGCCGGAGATCGGGTGACGCTAACTGTCACACCGGACTGATCCAAACGTCACGCAGGCGATACAAAGCCTCTGTATTTATTCCTGAATTATTAGAAACGTCTTAAGTGGCAGGTGTGAGTTATGGCGATCCTTCCCCCGCTGCGCTTTACGGGCGCAACCCTTCTTCGTGACGGCATATTGCAACGCCGTTCGCTCTGTGTCGAACAGGGCCGGATTTCGCGCGGCGCCTTTCCCGAGGTCGATCTGTCGGGCTATCTGATTCTTCCGGGCATCATTGATTTGCATGGCGATGCGTTTGAACGCCACATCGCGCCGCGTCCGCGCGCGCCCTTCCCGATCCGCTCGGGCCTCTCCTCTGCCGCACGCGATGCGGCGGCGCATGGGGTCACGACGGCGTGGTTTGCCCAGTGTTGGAGCTGGGAAGGCGGATTGCGCGGGCCGGACTATGCCGAGGAGTTGCTCGGCGTGTTGCAGGCCTTTGCCCCAACCGCCCTGATTGATATTCGCCTGCAAATCCGCTGTGAAACCCATATGGTCGACAGTCGGGATCGGCTTTTGGCCGCGATCCGCCGGTTTGGCGTCGATTACGTGATTTTCAACAACCACCTGCCCGAAGCGATTGACGTCGCCAAGAAAGACCCGATGGAATTCGCCACATGGGCCAAACGCAGCGGGCGCAGTTCGGAAGAATTCATCAAGGTTTTGCGCGAGGCCAAGGATCGCAAATCCGAAGTGCCGCGTCACCTTTGCGCGCTGGCCGAGGCCTTTGATGTGCTGGGCGTCACCTATGGCAGCCACGATGACCCGGACGCGGAAACCCGCGAAGAATTCCGCCTTTTGGGCGCGCATGTCGCCGAATTTCCGATCTCGGAAAAGGCGGCGGCTGCTGCCAAGGCGATGAATGACCCGGTTCTGATGGGCGCGCCCAATGTGGCGCGTGGCGGGTCGCAGTCGGGCAACATCTCGGCCCAACGCCTGATCGAACGCGGCCTGTGTGACGCGCTGGTCTCGGATTATCATTACCCGGCTTTGGCGGCGGCGGCTTGGGCCTTGGTGGACAAGGGGGTGTTGCCCCTGCCTGCCGCCTGGGCGATGATTTCCACCAAACCCGCCGAGATCATGAACCTGTCTGATCGCGGCAATCTTGAATTTGGCAAACGCGCCGATTTCGTGATCATGGATGAAGAGACCCGCGAGATCGAAGCCACAATCTCAAACGGCCGCATCGCCTATCTGTCGGGGCGGGTCGGAGAACGCTTGGCGCGCTCCGGTCGGGATGTGCGGATGGCGGCGGAATAGACCCGCCGCCTGTCCACCTACCCGTCCGCCTATTCGTATTTCTCAAGAAACGCCTCGGCAGGCAGAGCGCGAAAATCGGCAAGCGCGCGCTTCAGCGCCGCATGGCTCCAGTCCCACCAGGCCAAAGCCTCCATCCGTTCGGCAATCCCGTCCGGGTAGCGCGCCCGCAGCGGCACGGCGGGCACGCCCGCGACAATCATATAGGGCGCGACATTTTTGGTCACCACCGCGCCCGAGGCCACGATGGCGCCATTGCCGATGGTTACCTCGGGTTTGATGATCGCGCCATGGCCGATCCATGTGTCGTGGCCGATGATCGAGCGCCGGGCAGAGCGCGCGGCAAAGAACGCCGGATCGTCTTCGGCATCGTCCCAATAGTAAGACGAGCGATAAAGGAAATGATGCAGGGATGCGTTTTTATAGGGGTGATCGGTGGGGCCGATCCGGGTGAAAGCAGCGATATTCGCAAATTTGCCCAAAGTGGTGTTGGCGATGTCCGCGTATTGATCGCAATAGGCGTAATCCATGAATTCGGAGTTCAAGACCCGCGCGCCTTTACCAACCTCGCAATAGGCACCAAAGGTCGACCGGGTCACCTCGGCTCCGTCATGGATAAAGGGGGCGGTGGCACTGAGTTTTGGCATGATTTACCTCGTTGAAATCGCGGATGCCTCCGGCGGGAGTATTTCGATCACGATAAAGACTGCAAGTGCTGTCTTCTTTGCAGATCAAATACTCAGTCGCCCTTGATCAATTTGCGCCGCAGCCAGCTTGAGATCGTGTCCATCCCCATCACCATCAAGACGATGAGAATGATGTAATAGGTGACCTCTTCCCAATCCTTTTGGGTGATCATGGCTTGGGTCAGCAAAAGCCCGATACCGCCGCCGGTGATCGCACCAATGATGGTGGCGGACCGGGTGTTCGATTCGAGGAAATAGAGCACTTGCGACAAGAGCACGGGCACGATTTGCGGCAGGACGCCAAAGCGGTAGCGTTGCAGCGGTTTCGCACCTGTGGAGGCGATGCCTTCGATTTGTTTGCCGTCGACGTTTTCCAAGGCTTCCGAGAACAATTTGCCAAAAGAACCGGTGTCGGTGAACAGCATCGCCAAAGCGCCGGTCATCGGTCCGGGGCCAAAGGCACGGGACAAAAGGATGGTCCAGATCAAACCATCAACACCGCGCAGAAAGTCAAACAACCGTCGGGCCAACAGCCGCACCGCGATAAAGGGCGCAAAATTTTTGGCCGCCATGAAGGCCAGAGGCAGCGCGATGATCGCCGCACCAAAAGTGCCGAGAAAGGCCATGAGGATGGTTTCAAACAGCGCCCAAGCGGTCTCGCCATGCCGCCAAATGGCGTTGTTCCAAAAGTCATGCCATGCGCCTGCGATGTTCGGTCGGGTCGGGTCGAGTTGCGGCCCGGTGAGGACCTCCATCAACGAATGACCCGAATAGGGGCTGTCCAACGTGACCCAGAACAACTCCCAGCCGAAGTCATAGACAAAGACCTCGGTGCGCGCTTTGGTCAGCGACAGGCGCGCCGCGTCGGTGGTTATGGTCACGCGGGTTTTGGAATAGGAAATCCAGTCCGGCAAAGCCGTGGTATCGAGATTGAGCGTCACGCCATCGGTTCGGTTTTGCGTCGCCTCGATGAGGCCAAACCCCGGCACGTCATAGCGGACAATGTCGCCGATAATCTCAATGGTGCCGCCATCATCAAGGGTGATCACAGCGGCGTCATCTCCGACCGTGACCCAGCCGGGATAGTTGCTGGCGTCATAGGTGCCTTTGCGTTCGCCTTCGACCGCGACGTCAATGGTGCCGGTCCGGTTGTTACGCTCGACCACGGTTTTGTAGCTGTATGTGTCCGAGACAAGCGTCACCGCATTATCGAGGCGGGCGCGTTCAGCCAGTCCCATAATGTCGAAGGCGAAGAAAATATAGACGAAATAGCCCAACACCAACACCGGCGCGACAAAGGTCAAAAGCCGTTTGCGGGCGATCATCGCGGCGGCGCGATTGTGCATATGTTTGGGATCATCAGAGGGGGACACAAAGCTCATTTGCCGGCTCCTTTGTCAGATCCATAGGTCAGGCGGTTGCGCACATAAGACGAAAGTTGGTCGAAAAACACGATGGTCAGGAACAGCAGGATGAACACGGCAGCGGCCTCGTCAAACTTGCCCTGCCCCCAGGAAATCGCGTTTTTAAGCTCGTAGCCAATGCCACCCGCGCCGACAAAGCCGAGGATCGCGGAGGCGCGGATGTTGATTTCAAAACGCAGCAGCGCATAGGAAAACCAGTTCGGCGCAACCTGCGGGATCAGCCCCAAAAGCATCCGCTGCGGCCAGATCGCCCCGACAGAGGCGAGGCCTTCGAGCGGCTTTTGATCGGCGTTTTCATTGACCTCGGAGAACAGCTTGCCCAGCGCCCCGACGGTGTGAAAGGCAATCGCGATGGCCGCGGGCACCGGCCCGCCGCCCAAGACGAAAATCAATACAAGCGCGATGACAATCTCAGGCACGGCGCGCATCAGGTCCATGATCCGGCGAAACACCGGGATCAAACGCGGCCAAGGCGCGAGGCCCCGCGTCGCCAGCATCGACAAGAGAATGGCAAAGAATGCACCAAACAGCGTGGCAACTGCCGCGATATTGATGGTCTCAACCAATGCCGGAAGGGCATTCTTCAAATGATCCGGCAGGTTGGCGCGTTTGGTCCAGGCCTCGGACATCACCTCGGCGGGGAAATCGAGAATATGCGGCAGACCGGGCAAAAACCCGCCGGCATTGCGGTCATTGGCAATGCCAAAGCCGGAGGCCATCAGTAGGACAAAGACCAAAAGCATGATCCCGCCATAGAGACGGCGTTGACGGGTCAGCGCAAGATAATGAGCGCGCGTCGCGTCCAGGGGCGCAGCGGAGAGATCGGCCATGTCGGGAGGTCCTTGTAAAAAGACCCCGCACCAAAGCGCGGGGTCTTGGTCAGATCAAATGATCTCAGTTGGCTTGCGACAGACGTGCGGCCACGATGGATTCGTAGGCGGCATGGGTGATCGGCTGGAAGCCCAAGGTTTCGCCCGCAGCCATGCCGTAGGTGCAATCGGCGTCGGTGTTGATCATATTTTCGACCAGCGCGGTCATGGTGGCTTTGACATCAGCCGGCAAAGATTTGCGCAGCACAACCGGACCCTCAGGGATCGGTTTGGAGCGCCAGATTTCCACGAAATCGTTCATGTCCACAAGACCCGCGTCCACGGCCTTGCGGAAGGCACCGGAGTTGTACCCGTCTTCCCATGCGCCCTGGCCATCGGCCCAGGTCACGCCAGCGTCGATATCGCCATTGTTGACGGCAACGATGGTCTGTTCGTGACCACCGGTGAATTTAACCTCACCGAAATAGTCGCCGGACTCCATGGTGATACCGTCTTTGTACTGCGGGATTTCGATGGAGGGGATCAGATAGCCGGAGGTGGAGTTCGGATCGCCAAAGCCAAAGCTCTTGCCAGCCATGTCGTCGAGCGAGGTGATGCCAGTCTCTTTGCGGGCAAAGCCAATGGAGTGGTAGCCATAGGAGCCATCAAGGTTGATTTTCACCAAAACCGGCTCAACAGCCTCTGGGTCTTGCACATAGATCCCCGCGTAGGAGGACGCGCCGAGCCAGGCCATATCGATTGTGCCGCCCAAAAGGCCCTGCATCACGCCGTTATAATCGGCGGGGGCAAAAAGTTTGACCGGAACGCCAAGGGCCTCTTCGGCATAGGCGCGCAGGCATTCGTTGGAATTCAGACGGTCTTGGGCGTTTTCGCCGCCCAAAAGGCCGATGTTGAATTCTTTGATCTCTTGAGCATGCGCCGCGCCGACAAAGGCGGTGGTCGCAAGAACAGCAGCAAGCAGGTTTTTCATCTGTCTCTCCAGGTTGTATGGCCCGCCCAAGGTTCGGTAAGAGGCGCGCCGGGATGAAAGCGATTAGATCGCGACTTCGGCATTGCGGATTTCGGCCGCTTCAATGTCGTGGTGATCGCGAATTTCGGTGGATGTGGCGGCCTCGGAAAAATCCGCGCCCGCGCCATAAATGTCGCGCGCCACACCGGTTGTGAGCTGTGCGGGGGTGCCGTCAAACACGACGCGCCCGTCACGCATCCCGATGATGCGGTCGCAATAGCGCCGCGCGGTGTCGAGCGTATGAAGGTTGGCGATGACCATGCGGCCGTCCTCGTCATGGATGCGTCTAAGTGCTTCCATCACGGTTTGGGCATTCATCGGATCGAGCGAGGCGATCGGTTCATCAGCCAAGATCACTTTCGGGTCTTGCATCAACGCGCGCGCAATCGCGACCCGTTGTTGTTGTCCGCCAGACAGCGCCTCGGCGCGTTTCTCGGCATGTTGGGCGATGCCCAGACGGTCGAGAATGTCGATGGCTTGGTGAATGTCGCTCTCGGGATAGAGGTTGAACATCGTCGCCAGGGTCGAGCGGCGGCCCAACGTGCCATGCAGCACGTTCGAAACCACATCCATCCGCGGCACAAGGTTGAACTGTTGAAAAATCATCGCGCAGGTCGATTGCCATTCACGCTTGGCCTTCCCCGCGAGCGGCAACACATTGCGCCCCTCAAAGGCCAAAACACCCTCAGACGCCTCGGTCAGCCGGTTCATCATCCGCAAAAAAGTCGATTTGCCCGCACCAGAACGGCCAATGATCCCGATCATCATCGGGCGGTCCACGCGAAAGCTGACGTTGTCCACGGCGAGGTTGCCCCCAAACCGCTTTGTCAGGCCTTTGACTTCGAGCATTCTGATCCCCTCATCTCGTTGCGGGGATAAAGCACAGAGTCTGAAACCTCTTTGTGACGCTCCGGCAAAAGATTTGTAACAGCCCCCCTGCCCCTCTTTTCGCGCCTCAGCGCCAAAATCGCAGATCACGCAGAACCCATGTGCGCAAAAACCGTGCAACTTACCTTGCTCCATGCCCTGAGCACAGTATGGTGCCCCCAACCGAAAGAGCCGAGGTCGTTACCTTGCCCCAGCCCCTGTCCCCCACACGCCCCGACCCCAAGCGTCTTGCGCTGATCGTGCTGACCCTGTGCCTCGGTGCCGCGGGCGGCACCGGATTTTATCTGGCACATTTGCCCTTGCCGTGGATGCTTGGGCCGATGTTGGTGATTTTCACCTGCGTGATGGCGGGCGCGCCGCTTGAGGCGCCAAACGCCTTGCGCCCCGTCGTGATCCCGGTGATCGGGGTGATGCTTGGGTCAAGTTTCACCCCCGAGACCTTTCACCATCTGGCGCGTTGGGGCCTCTCCTTGGCGGGGCTGTCGATCTATCTGGCGATGGCTGCGGCGCTGGTGGTGCCGTTTTACATCAAGGTCGGGCGGCTTGATCCGATCACCGCGTTTTTCTCCGCCATGCCCGGCGGCCTCAATGAGATGACGGTGATTGGCGGCGCGCTCGGCGGCGATGAAAAGCGGATCATTCTGGCCCATGCCGGGCGGATCGTCGTGTCGATCTCGATCATCGCGCTGTGGTTTCGGGTGATCCTGGGCTATGAGGTCCGTGGCGTGTCCTTGGCCTCGGACCCGGCCACGTCGATGACGGCTTTAAGTGCCTTGATCCTGATCGGCTGTGCGGTTTTGGGCGCATGGATTGGCGGCAAACTCCGCCTGCCTGCACCCGGACTTTTGGGGCCGCTCTTGTTGTCAGCGGCCGCGCATATTTCCGGGCTGACCCATTCCTCGCCCCCGGCGTTGATCATCGTAGCAGCACAGGTGATCCTTGGTTCGTCCATGGGCGCGCGGTTCAAGGGCGCTGGGGGGCGGCTTGTGGCCCAAACGCTGTTGCTCACTTTGGGGGGCACGCTTTTGATGATGGCGCTGTCGCTGGCGGTGGCCATGCTGTTTCACACTTTGTTTGGGCAAACCGTGGAACAAGTGCTTTTGGCCTATGCGCCGGGGGGCTTAACCGAAATGTCCTTGGTGGCTTTGGCGATGAATGCTGAAGTCGCTTATATCTCGATCCATCACCTCGTGCGGATCGTGATCATCGTGGCCGTGGCACCAACACTCTTGCCCAAAATCGCAAAACGGATCGGGTATTGATCCCGATCCGTTTAAACTGTGTCTTATAGCGGTGATCACGCGGCGGCGGATTGGCTCAGCCGGGCTTTGACCTCTTCGTACATTTCGAAATCAGGTCCAAAGGCCTTTTCGAGATTTTTCAAATCCTTGGCAGACAGGGTTTCAATCAGCTCAGAGGACTTGGTTTTGTGGCCGAGAGTGCGACGGGTGTCAACGATCTCCCCCGCAGCTTCTGTACCAAAACAGGTGCCAACGATTTTCTCCATCGCCGCATCCATCTCTTCCACCAGCCCGATGTAATCATAGTCAATCAAATCATAGCTGGTCTCTTTGCGCTGAAGCCGCCAATGCCGATCCAGATCACGCGCGCCCTCATCCTCGGCCAGAAGCGCGATGAATTGTTTGAGGGTGATATTGCTGTTCTCGTCGCGCCCAAGATAGCGCATCAGGCGGCCTTTTTCTTTTTCATTGCCGTCGATCTTATCGGCCCAGGCCGACACGGTGCGGCTGATCGGGTCGCGGATCACGGTGAATTTGAACACATCCGGGTCCGCCAAAGCGTTCATGATCATCTGTTCGTTCAAGGCTTTCAAACCGCTCATCACCAGGTTGGCGGGTGGGGAGTGGACCGAATTCAGCGTTTCCATCACGCCATTTCCCTCGTCGCCCCGCGCCCGTGCCATTTGCCGGATCAAGGTGGCCATCACCGTCGAACAGGCCGCCTTTGAGGTCTTCATAAACAAAAACTTCGATCCCGGCGGGGTAAAGGCCGACAGGTTCGCGGTTTGCAGGAAATGCCGGCGATGGATGTAATTCGCCATCAGATCAGAGGCGGAAACACCGCCCACGTCGACCGGAACGAACAGGTCGCTGGCATGGTCGCGAATACGGTCGCGGCACGCGCGGACCAGTTTGTTATCGACCTTAAATTCTTTGGCAACCTGACCAAAAGATTTATCGCCTTTGAGAGCCTCAAGACCAATCCGCGCCATAAAGGCCGGGTCACCAATGACCAACCCCTGCGCGGGGTCGGAGGGTTTCGCCTTGTTGTCTTTGGCGGCGGTGTCTTTGACCGCACTGTCATCGAGCTGCGGTTTGTGGCGGGTCATGATCGGCGCTTTGGCCGGATCAATGTCATGCTTGCGCAACAGCGAGGCGAGGAAGGATTTCGGGTGCGGTGCGCCGCCCTCTTTCTCGATCAGACGCATCCGCATCCGGCGACCATAGAGGTGCACAGAGGTGGTTTTGTCGGTCACATAGGGCGACACATCGACGTCGCGTTTCAACATGATCCGGCGGTCTTTGAAGGTGAACGGATAGAGCACCTCCTGTGGGAAAGCGTATTTTTCTTCGCCGGTTTGGTGCAAGAAATGGCTGACCGCATGTGGCCCCCAGACGCCCCATGGTTGTTCAGAGGCGTGGACCGGCGTGCCCTCGGCCTTTTTTTGTTCCAACTCGGCTTGGTATTTCTCGCCGTAATAACTTGGGATCGAAAACTCGTCGGAGGTGAACTCCAACAGCGCCTTCAACGCATCACTGTCTTTCGGCAGACCCAGCACACCACCGTTGATGTGTTTGTCGCTTTCCCAACCAAAATAATGGCCGGTCTCGGTCTCAAACGGGCGCATGCAATAGGCGTCCGTGTCGGCCCAGATCACATTGTCGCTTTTTTCCAACATTTTATAGCGGAAGAGATCGGAATGCAGCGCGGGCGAGCCGGTGCGTTCATGTTGCAGGAAATTCGTCTGCGGCAGGAATTCGTTGGCATCGCCAAGCTCGATCCCCTCTGGGACGTTCTCAAGCGGCCCGTAATGATACAGAACGACCTTATGCCCTGCATCGACAAAGGACTTCAGACAAAGCTGTTCGAGGTAACTCAGCGGACCTTCCATCCACAACGCACCGATCACTGGTAACTGTGCCATTTTTCCCTTCCAGAGCAAAAGACTATCGACTGTGACGCATATCGCAGAAGCATCCCAAAATACAGTTGAAAACAGCATTGTTTCGAATGGGAAAACAACTGCGGCACCGCCGCACCACTTCAACCGATAGCGACACAAATGCGCACTCTGAGCGCGAAACATAGGTCTGGGCCGAGACCGACCCAAGACCTTTGCTCCCGCGCGCTTGACTTGGCCCGGGCCATATGAGACCACAAAGGCCAGAAAAACAGGGCCGAAACGGTCGAACTTGGCAGGCATCTGGCACAGTTTGGACATCAGGCTCCGTCACGGTGCCGAATGACAGAGTCGCACAAGAGTTACGCGCGGACCATGCGCCGCAGCTACGGGTAGGTTAAGGGTGAACACACTCGCGATCACATGCATCCGCGACGAGGGGCCTTGGCTTCTGGACTGGCTCGCCCATCATAAAGCCGCCGGTTTTACCCATTTTCTCATCGCCTCACATGACTGCACCGACGGCAGTGATCAGATGCTCGATGCCTTGGACGCGGCGGGTCTCATCACCCATGTGCCTTTTGTGCCCAAGGGCGAAAAATCGGTGCAATGGCAGGCGATGAAACTCCTGTCCAAACACAAACGCTACCGGAGCGCCGATCTGGCACTGTTTTTTGATGTCGATGAGTATCTGGTGATGCAAGACGCCAGGTCTGTCGCGGAATTGATGCCCGAGACGGCAGACGCGATGCCGCTGCGTTGGCATCTGTTTGGCAACAACGGGTTTGGCACATGGGATGATGTGCCGGTGCCCGAGCGCTTTACCATGGCTGCGCCCGACGGCATCACCTTGCCCCTGGCACATTTTTTTAAAACGCTGCACCGGCCCAAGGCCTTTCGTGACTTGGGTGTGCATCGCCCGAAAAATCCCAAGGACCAAGATCTGCCAAATTGGGTGTCCGCGAGTGGCGCCGCCTTGCCCACGGCCTTTGCCATGGCCCAAGCCCGGATCAACCTGTTCGGCGTGCCGCATGAAAAAGAGCGCGCTTGGCTCAATCATTACTCCGTGCGGTCGATCGAAGAATTCGTGCTCAAATCCGCGCGCGGCCTGCCCAATCATATGCAAAAGCCGATCGGCGCGGGCTATTGGGCCGAACGGAATTTTAACGTCACCTCAGACACACGCATCGCCGCCATGCGGCCCGTGGCCCATGCTGTGCGTGCCGAAATGGCGGCGTTTGAGCCATTGCATAAGGCCAGTGTCGCCGCCCATCGCGCGCGGCTCAAAACCTTGTTGTCGCGACGCGATGTGGTGGAATTGATGTGGCAACTGACCCTCATGGGCGGCTCCACCCCGCCCGGCCCAACGCAATTGGCCGCGCATCTGGCGCGGCTCAAAACCCTGACACCAGAGGCCTGACCCAAGGCATGAGCCCCTCCTCCCCCATGACCCACCTCATCACACGCACCCTGACCCACCGCACACTTGGCCCCGCCACGCTTTTGGCAGCCATCGGGCTTGAAAGTGGCAAGGCCGAATTGTTTTTCAGCCGCAGCACTCAGATGAGCGAGGCGGTGGCACAAAACCTGTTGCTGGATGCTGAATTGAAATCCGTCGGCGATGCGCCCTGGATCACCGGCACTGTCCCACCCGAGGGCATCCGCGCCTATTTCCAAGGGGCGCTTTGCGACATCACCCCGATCACCCCCGAGCCCGCGCATATGGCCGGGCGCAACGTGGCGCTCTCCACCCGCAATGGCGAGAGCGCGGAGGTGGTTTTGGAGTGGCTGCGCTATCACGCGGTGCATCAGGGCATGAACGGGGCGGTGATTTTGGACCGGGCACGTCCCGGCGCGGATGGTGGGTTTGCCGAGGCTTTGGCCAAGGGGCTACCGGAGCTGAGTGGCGATATGGCGGTGGTTTTGGTGAATTGTGATGTGCCGCTGGGCCATCCCCATTTGCCCTCTGAAACCCATCCCTATGTCACCCCCGGCGCGCCCGGCAAGGACCGGATGGAGGTGCCCGAGGCCGATCCGTGGAGCGCGCCTTTGGCGGATGTCTTGGTCTATGAAATCCTGCGGCACCTGTATTTGCATCAGGCCCGCGCCGTGGCCAACATCGAGGTCTATGACCTGATCCCGCCCGCCCCCGAAGGCTCCGTGTTCGATCTGGCACAAGAGGCCGAACATGGGGTTGTGCAACTGATCGGCCAGCAATGTTATCCATGGCGGGTGCGCGAGGGCGACACGGTACAGTTTGGCGATCACGTTTGCGTCCAGTTCGATGAGAAAAAGCGCCGGGGGCGCTGGTGTGTGGCCCCCGCCAAACTGCCCGAGGGGGCGGTGTTTCGGCTGGTTCGGGTCGGCGGGGTCGAACCAACCACGCGCTACGGGTTTTACCGCTACATGGCGCTGCGCCACGTCGCGCCCACCGTGTCGCGGATCGTGCCGAAAGCCTCGCTTATTCATGCGCAGGCGCTCATTGACATGGCCGCCTCGGAATGGGGTCACAAACCGATTTTGATGCCCGAAGAAAAGGTGGCCAAACCGCCTCGCGGCGACAATTCGGTGGCGATTGTCACCTGTATGAAAAACGAAGGCCCGTTCATTTTGGAATGGATCGCCTATCACCGCGCCATCGGGGTCGAGGGATTTTTGGTCTACACCAATGATTGCACGGATGGCACCGACACGTTTTTGGACCTGTTGCAAGCCAAGGGCTATGTCCAACACCGCGACAATAAGTTCCACGACACGGGCCTCAAACCACAGCACCACGCCTTGCAAAGTGCCGAGAACGAAGAGGTGGTGACGGGCGCGGATTGGGCGATTTCGATGGATGTGGATGAGTTCATCAACATCAAAGTCGGGGATGGCACGATGAGCGCGCTGTTTGATGTGGTGCCCGATGCCAACCTGATTTCCTGCACATGGCGGCTGTTCGGCAATGCTGATGTGCATGAGTATGAGGACGCATTCCTCTTGGCGCAGTTTGATCGCTGTGCGCCGGAGTTTGCCAACAAACCGCATCAGGCCTGGGGCTTTAAAACCCTGTTTAAAAATGTCGGCCTGTTCAAAAAACTCGGCGTGCATCGGCCCAAGGGGCTGAAACCGCAAATCTGGGACAAAATCCGCTGGTACAACGGCTCGGCCAAGCCGATGCCGAAAAACGAGTTTCGCAACGCTTGGCGTTCGAATGCCTCGACCTATGGCTATGACGTGGTGCAGCTCAATCACTATGCCGTGCGCTCGGCCGAAAGCTTTTTGGTCAAACGCGACCGGGGCCGGGTGAACCATGTGGACCGCGATCAGGGGCTGGCCTATTGGTTCCGCATGAACAACAATTACGAGCAAGAAACTTCGATTCAGCGGATGATCCCGCAGTTGCAGGTGGAATTTGACCGCCTGATGGCCGACCCTGACATCCGCGCTCAGCATGAGGCCTGTGTCAAAGCGCACCGCGAGAAAATCGACGCGCTGCGTGCCACAGAAAACTACGCCGCGTTTTACCAGGAGTTGACTGGCTGGCGGATGGAAAAACTGGCGCGGATGCATCGGCATTTTGGCGCGAATGTCTTTTTGAATGGGCCACAAACCGTCCCTGATGAAATCGTCGCCAAAGACCCAGACGAGGATTTCTTTTTCACCGTGGACAAAGGGGAGACGGTGCATTGACCGAGACCGATCAAACCACTGATCAACCCCCTGTGCGCAAGCGGGTTCATTTGCATATTGGCCTTCATTTTGCCGGGACCACCCGAATCGTCGAGGGTTTGCGGCAAAATTCGCAAGGCTTTGCCGAACGCGACATTCGCACACCGCCAGCACGTCTCTATCGACGGGCGATGACCGAACTTTTGGAGCGTCTGGACGGTTTACCACCGATTGAAGCGGAAGAGATCGCGCTTTTGGACGAAATTCTTCAGGGCAACGCCGCCAAGACGGTGATCATGGCCGACGCCAACTGGGCCTCGCCCTTGGCCGAGGCGCTTCATGCAGATCGGCTGTACCCCGACATTGGAACGCGGGTTGCCCCAATTGCCGAACTGTTTGAAAGCTCGGATCTGCGCCTCAGCCTGGCCCTGCGCAACCCGGCAGTGTTTGCCCAAAACCTACAGGATTCCGGCAAGGCGCGGGGGGCGACGAGTTCGTTTTTGCGCAGCGTCCAGCCGGAAAACCTACGCTGGCACGACACGGTGGAGGCCCTGCGCAACGCCTTGCCCAACGTGCCCTTGACGCTGTGGTGCGAAGAGGACACGCCGCTGATCTGGCCGCGGGTGATGCGCCAGATCGCAGGCCTGCCCAACGACGCCAAATTGCGCGGCAGTTTCGCCGCTTTGCGCGATCTGATCCAACCGGAGGGGTTGAAACGGCTTCAGGTGTTTTTGACCAAACATCCGCCCGAAACCGACGCCCAATATGAACGCACGGTTTTGGCATTCTTGGATAAATACGGCAAAGAAGACGCGCTTGATGAGCCCTGTGATTTGCCGGGTTGGGACGCTGGCGTGATCGATATGGTCACGCAGCATTACGAAGAAGACATCGCGAAACTGTCCGCCCGCGATGACATCACATTCCTATTGCCTGCGACCATTGCAGGCTAACGACCCTTTCGGCGCTTATAGCACTTTTGCGGCAGCGGCGCGGATGGCGCGGATGTTGTCGCCATATGGCGCCGGGTTGTTCACCGAACCGCCTTTGAACACGGCAGATCCTGCCACAAGCGCATCTGCCCCTGCGGCCACCACCAACGGGGCTGTGATCGGATCAACGCCGCCGTCGATCTCGATGTGGATCGGGCGATCCCCGATCATCGCCCGCAGCTTGCGCACTTTTTCGACCTGAGAGTGAATGAATTTCTGACCGCCAAAGCCCGGATTCACCGTCATCACACAGACCAGATCGACCATATCCAACAGGTAATCGACCACCTCAACAGGGGTGCCCGGATTGAGTGCCAGCCCTGCCTTTGCGCCGGCCCCACGGATGGCTTGCAGCGTGCGGTGGATGTGCGGACCGGCCTCGACATGGGCGGTGATGATATCGGCACCCGCCTCGGCAAAGGCGTCGATATAGGGATCGACCGGAGAGATCATCAGATGCACGTCCATCACGGTCTTGATATGTGGCCGGATCGCCTTGCACATTGCCGGACCAAAGGTCAGGTTCGGGACGAAATGCCCGTCCATCACATCGACATGAATCCAATCGGCGCCCTCGGCCTCAACGGCTTCGATCTCACGGCCAAAATTGGCGAAATCGGCCGCGAGAATGGAGGGGGCAATTTTCACGGAACGGTCGAAAAGAATGTCGGTCATCTGGGCGATTCCTCAGGGTGGTCTATGCTTGCCCGTGGCCTTACCCGGTTTAGGCCGCGCTGTCACCTGAAGAGCACCATGCTCGCGAATGCAGCAAAACCGCGATTGCATCGCGAAATTTTCATGACGTGGCGGAATTTCATGCGATCCAAAGAAGGTCCTGTGTTAGGTTTTGCACATGATGCCAGCGAAACTGATCCCCATCGAGACTGCGACCAAAGACATTTGGGCCAAAGACATTTTAGCCAAGGGCGAGGAATTTCATTTTTCACGCTCAGTTTTGTCTCGTGCGCGGCCAAAAGCGCTGCATAACCAAGATTTTTACGAGCTGTTCTGGTTGCACAATGGACGGGCGCGTCTTGTGACGCCTGAGGCGAGACTGGCGCTGAATGAAGGTGACATCGTGTTTTTGTCGCCGGGTCATCCGCATGGATTGCAAGGCGTCGGCGAGGAAAGCCATATCGTCAATGTCATCATTCGAAAGCGCCGAATCAAAGAGGTATTGGCGCGATTTGCAGAGGTTGCACAGGTGTTCCCCGGCCCCGGTGCCGCACCGACCGTGGTCCATCGCGACATGCGGCATTTGTCGCGTCTTTCGGCGGCCGCCAAGGCGCTGGACGCCGCGCCACGCACCGCGCTCTACCTCGAAGCCTTTCTTTTGCCCCTGATCGCGGAACTGGCCAGTGAGGCGCGCGATCAAAGCGTCGCCATGCCGGTTTGGCTCAATGAGGCCATGATCGCGGCGGAGAAACCGGAGGTGTTTCGTGATGGCGCCTCCGGGTTGGTGGCGCAATGCGGCAAAGCCCATGCCCATGTCGCGCGCACGATGCAGGCGTCTTTGGGAATGACACCCTCGGATTTCGTAAACGGGCTGCGCATGGATTATGCCGCCCGGCAATTGCGCGGCACGCCGGATTCGCTCTCTGAGATTTCTGAGGAAATCGGCATTCAAAACATGAGCCATTTTCATCGGCTGTTTCGCACCCGTTTCGGCATGACGCCGCGGCAATACCGGGTGAAACATCAAAAAGGCGTGGCCCAGCCCATTTGACCAACTGGTCAATGATTGCCAAATCCCTCCACACATGCCAGCTTGTGAGTAAGCAAGGACGGAGCTTTCCATGGGCACACCCGAAATGACCAAAGCTGACACCAGTGCCGCCACCTCAGGCATGCATCTGCCGCAGATCCATGAACCGCGCAATCCGGGCATGGCGCTTGATCTGGATGTGATCCGGGGCGTTCAGGCCAACACCTCGGCGATTGAACGGCGGTGTGCCACCCTGCCGGGGCGGCGCAGTGTCAAAAAGGATCACCAGGCGGCGTGGCTTTTGAAAGCCATCACCATGATTGATCTGACCACCTTGGCGG
>CENL01031083.1_pt1 | contig 19945 bp, 19 predicted proteins | sample 530221 | NCBI WGS metagenome assembly CENL01 (sample SAMEA2619791, study PRJEB7988) | marine metagenome | isolation source: saline water (ENVO:00002010), including
CGCGCGCGGGTTGGTTTTGACCGAAGAGGCTTTGACCGAAGAGGGCGGGCGGGTTTTGTGCCGGTTGGACGATATTTCCGCCGTCGAGCGCGGCACCTTTGCGTTCAAGCCCTCGAACGGTTTCATGATCCGATTGAAAACCGGACAGGACCGGCCCAAATACCCGCGCGCTTGGGTGCCGGGTCTGTGGTGGCGTTTGGGGCATCGGATCGGTGTCGGGGGTGTGACACCGGCGGGACAGGGCAAAGCGATGGCCGATGTGATTGCGGCACGTCTTTCAGGCGCTGGCCGCATCGAATGATCGACCGTGCCATGTGCTCGCCCTCCCCGTGTAAAATGCGGGGAAGGCTGCGGGGAAGGCCTTTGAACGATCAGTCACTAAGCGTCAGTAATCAGTAATATCTGTTATATCTGCGACCGCCGCTGCCTTGATCCATGTTGGGATCGTCCGTGGTGTCCGTATTCGAGGACCCGGAGGAGGCAGACCCGTCATCAAACAAAACCTGTGTCGCAAATCGGGGTTTGGTTGTGACGGTGTCGGCAAAGGCCAGTTCCGCGAGCCCCACGTCAAACAGTGGCGACCAGGTGCGGACGGTTTCGACCAAAAGCACTTCTTCGCCATTGGCCAAAAGCGGCAAACGGTTTTCGACATCGGACAGGCTGTTTGTGGTCAACGGCGAGAAATCCCCCACGGCATAGGACCACACGAGACTGTAAGAGCCATTGCCATTGCTATCGAGCGAAAACTTGACCTCGGAGACGCGCATGTCGATGTCGCCGGAGTTGTTGAGGAAGCGATAGAGATCTGCGGTCCCGTTGAGAAAGGCCGGGGTGACCGGGTCGGTTTGCCGCGAGAGATAATCGGAGATCGTATAATTGGCTTTGTTGGCCTCGGATTTGGCCTGAAACGCAGTAAAGAACGTATAACAAAACACCAAAGAGAACATGATCAACGGCGCCATGATGACGGCTTCGACGGACCATGTGCCTTGGTCCTCTCGCTGGTAGCGACGGGCAAGAGACAGCAAAGGGGCGCGCAGAGAGGTCATGAGCATTCCGATCAGGTGTTGGGTTCGTTGACAAAGCCTGCGGTGGATACCATCGCATAGCCAGAGCCCGGAGTGCCTTCCAAAGCGGCCCCAAGCCAAGTGGTCGGGAAAATCGGATCGACAATCACGCAAGCGCGCACGAGCATCAGTTCATTCTCGCCCCCATCGGTAAAGGTGGTGGCGGGGGTGATGTTCTGGTTCCGGTCAATGCAATCCGCGATATTGGCGGGGCGCACGAAATTGTTTGCATCCACGGGTTCGAGGGCGATGTGCAGGTTTTCTTCGCAATTGCGCACATAGCGGGCATAGGTGCAGACGGCGGTTTTCAGCGTGGGCAACGTGACATTGGAGGCGGTGCCCAGGCGCACATCGCGCACGGCCAGATCAAGGCCACGGTCCAGCATGGAGGCGGAGACCGTATAATAGCCAATCTCATAGCTGCCCATCATCATAAAAGCGAACACCGGAAACACGATGACAAATTCGATTGTCGAACTGCCAGCCTCGCCGCGACGATAGCGGCGCGACAGGTATCTTAGGACGGAGAGAACATTCATTCGACCAACCTCAGTTCTGTCACTTTCGTGGCGATGGCGGCAAAAGCGTCCGAGATTTCCAGACCATCCACATCATAGTAATGAGCCGGAGAGGAGGCGCAGGAGATCAGCACTTGTTCGGCGTCGTTTGGGGCTTCAAACCCGATGGTAAAGATCAGAACGCCGTTGTTTTTGGCGGCCGTGCAAATATCGTTCAGGCGTTCGTTTTTGGTTGTGCCGCTCACGCCTGTGCGGGTGGCGCCGGTCCAGAAGTAATAGTCATTGGAGCTGCCGGAGCCATAATAGCGGGCATAGGCATGGCTTTCGACCGTGAAGCGCTGCCACACTTCGGGCCAGGTCAGGCGCGTGGCGTTTGAGCCGCCATAGACCGAGCTGTAGTAATTGCGGCTTTGCGGTTCATACCATTTGGTTTCGTTCCAGCAGGAAAAATAGCTGCATGTTCTTTTGCTGACCGGGAAAGAGACCCTACCGTCTGGCGCAAGATAGATATCCGAATCGCCGGAGCGGTAATTGGAGGGCATGTAATACTGGGTGGTGTTCACACCATCGGTCATCACCACCAACACCTTGAGGGTCGATGCAGAGGCCACAGCCGGGCGGCCCGCCATGGCGGAGGACACTTCTCCCGACGCGATGAGGGCACCGGTCAGCGGGGCTGCGGATGTGTCAAGCAACGCCGCGCCCCATTTCACACCGACATCAATCGACGTGTTGCCGTCGGCGCGCAGGTTGGAGATTTTGCTCTGAACCTCGGACAGCGAATTCGAGAACGGCAAAATCCGATTGTAGCTATGCGGATCGCAGACCTCCAGAATGGTGCCTTGGTTGAAGTCATTGTAATACCACGGGTCAAACGCCAGTGTTTGTTGGTAATATTTCGCCCCGGCATAGTCTTTGGGTTCGATGTTCGTGGTTTCAAAATCGCTTGAGGTGAAGTTCAGGCAATAGGAATTGCTATGCGCATCTGTGACGTTGAATTCCGACAGAATGGTCGGTCCCGCGTTCACCTGCGTGGAATAGGGCACCACCGACATGGAGACGGCATCCGGCGCGGAATTGTCGAAAATGGTTTGGGCAAATTCCTGTCCCGCAATGGACAGGTTGCCAATCCGGTTCGAGCTGTTCATTGAATTCGACACGTCAAGCACAAGCGAGATTTCGAGATTGGCCAAGCCTTGTTCTGCGGCGCCATGGCTTGCCAACGTCAAAGTGTCGACGGCGGCGAATTTCATGAAATAGGTCGGAATGTCTGCGGACACGGTTGCGGTCACACGGCGGCCCTGGCCGGACACTTCGGTTTTGACGTTTGTCAGATATTGCGACAGGCCGGCCTTGGCGAAATAGTCTTCGACCACGACTGTGGGGTCAAAGCTGTTTTCAAGGTTGGCGGCGGCCAGCACAGCACGATCAAGCGTGTTTTGCAGTTCGGTCCGCAGAGTTTCATGGCGTATGATATCGACGCCAATCCCGGCCAGAATCATCACGATGACAAAGGTGAACAGGCCGAACACAGCCAATGACCCCTGTTCCTCTTTGGCATAGAGGGCAGGGTGGGGCAAAGGCAGATGTGAGAGCAGGCTCTCGCGAAGTCCCTTACGCCGCAGCGAAGAAAGGACTTTTTTGCCACGCAGCTCCTGTGCGGCGTCATTTTGCGCCAAGCCAAGAGCCTGTTGTGTGTTCACCAAGTCTACGACGATTTCATCGCCGCGAAAAATACCTAACATGACACCATCTTTTCATCAAAGCGGTGCCCCCATTTCCCAGTTTGATAGCGAAAGGCCGGAATTTTCCGTGCTTTGTTCACTCCCTATCCAGAGCATGTTGATCCGCCATTGACTTGAAGTAAATAGAGGAATGCTTTGCCCTGATAAGGTCATAAATGCGGGCTTTCAAAGCGCTTTGAGGGGAGATTTCCGAGGATGATGGAAGGGGGTGGTCAAGATTTCGCCACAATCTGCCTTGGAAGCGCCATATTTGGCACCGTGTTTTGCCACAAAGTGATTCATCGTTGTTAAGGTGGAGTTAAGTCTGTGCGGACCTTTCGGCGGGGCAATGGGTCTTTTAGCCGCCGGGAAAGGTGAAAGTCAGAGCGCAGGCCCGAGGGTGAGCTGCTGACATATCCCCTTGATGCGCGGCCCCTCTGGACCTTGGCCGCAGGACGGAGGATACTGCCGCCCATGTCATTGCCACCCGGATTCTTGGATGAACTGCGCACCCGCCTGTCACTGACCGATGTGGTCGGGCGAAAAGTCATGTGGGATGCGCGCAAATCCAACGCCGGAAAAGGTGATATGTGGGCGCCATGTCCGTTTCACACCGAAAAATCCGCGTCGTTTCACGTCGATGACAAACAAGGATTTTACTACTGTTTCGGCTGCCACGCCAAAGGCGACGCGATCACGTTTGTGCGCGAGACGGAAAACGTGTCTTTCATCGAGGCGGTTGAAATTTTGGCGCGCGAAGCTGGAATGCCAATGCCTGAACGCGACCCGAGGGCGCAAGAGCAGACCGACAAGCGCAGCGCCTTGGCCGAGGTCAATGAGGCGGCGAACCGATTTTTCCGGCTGCAGTTGCAACAATCGGGCGGGGCACAGGCGCGGGCCTATCTGGACAAGCGCGGTATGAAACCCGAGACCCGAGATCGCTTTGAGATCGGTTTTGCCCCCAACGGCAACGCGCTTTTGCGCGCGCTCAAAGATCAGGGCATTTCCGCCGAGCTGGCGATTGAGGCCGGGGTTGCCGCCAAGCCTGACGACGGCCGCGAGCCGTATGATTTCTTTCGCGACCGGATCGTGTTTCCAATCCGCGATGGCCGGGGGCGGCTGATTTCCTTTGGGGGTCGCGCGATGGACCCGAATGCGCGGGCAAAATACCTCAATGGCCCGGAGCGGTTGCTGTTTGATAAGGGCGCGGCGCTTTACAACAACGGTCCGGCGCGCGCCGCCTGTGGCAAGGGGCAGACCTTGGTCGTCTCCGAAGGCTATATGGATGTGATCGCGCTTTCGGAAGCCGGGTTTGAGGCCACGGTTGCGCCACTGGGCACGGCGATCACCGAGCGGCAATTGCAATTGATGTGGCGGATGTCGTCGGAGCCGGTGATTGCGCTGGATGGCGACACAGCCGGGCTGCGTGCCGCCTACCGGGTGATTGATCTGGCGATGCCGCTGCTTCAGGCCGGGCAATCGCTGCGCTTTGCAATCCTGCCCGAGGGCCAGGACCCCGACGATTTGATCAAGACCAAAGGCGCGGGCGCGATGCAAGAGGTGTTGGACGCGGCGGTGCCGATGGTCACGCTGTTGTGGCGGCGTGAAACCGAGGGCAAAGTGTTCGACAGCCCGGAACGGCGCGCCACATTGGACAAGGCGCTGCGCGATGCGATTAGGCCGATCACCGATGCTTCGATCAAAGGCCATTACGGCGAAATCCTGAAAGAAATGCGCTTTCAACTGTTCCGGCCACAAAGGTCGGGCAATGGTGGGGCGCGTGGCGGGGGCGGCAACGGCGCGCCAAGGCGCGCTTGGGTGCCGGGATCGGGCGGGCAGGGCCGCTATCAGGTTGCCGCAGTCCCCACCGCAGGGCTGAAGGCCTCGATGATCGTCTCGGGCGATGACAACAACGCCGATTTGATGCGCGAAGCGGTGGTTTTGGCCGTGTTGATCTGCAATCCAGGTCTGGCTTTGCAGTTCTTGCCGCAATTGGAAGGGCTTCATACCCGCACCGAGGAGCACGGCGCGTTGCTCCACGCCATCCTGACCCATGCCGAGGAGACAGACGCAGCGGCTTTGCGGCAAAATGTGATCGCCATGATTGGGCAAGAGGCCCTTGATCGGGTGATGTCGCATCCCCATGTTCAAATCGCACCGCCCGTGCGCCGTCCCGATGCGGACACGGCGCAGATGTGCCTGACCGAAGAATTGACCAAGCTCAAAGCCAGGCGCGGCTATCGCGCCGAGTTGGACGAAGGCGTCGAGGCGCTTTTGGCGGCGGATGATGAAAAATTGACCTGGCGGTTGCGACAGGCCGCCGAGGCGCGCAATCGGGCGACCAAGGCGGAGGCGGAGGACCGCACCGAGTTTGATGTGGCTGACAACGGATTGGCCTTGTCGCGCAGTGAACGCGAGGCGTTTCATGCGCTTTTGTCCAAGATCAATCCGCAAAAGTGAGCGCGTTGAGGCGTTCATAGATGTGTGAGAGGTGAATTGAGGCAACTGTGCACTATCTGTTGCGCGAGAGGGTGGCGGCGTTCGGTGGCCTCTGGTGCAGGAATGGTTAAGGAAATATGGGTATTCGGGTAGCGAATCGGCGAATCGCATGACATGATTCGTTTCATCCGAAGATCAGCCCTTGGGACAGGGGTGATTCGCGGGTCAACCACAGGGGGCGTCGGGCCTATCCGATGCGTCTGATGGGGCCCAACAGTGACGTGAAGGGGAGTGCCGTATGGCCGCTAAGGACAACGACGACGCCAAGACCGAAGATCAAGATCAGGATGGCATGCTGGATGTAAGCCAGACCTCGGTCAAAAAGATGATCTCTGAGGCTCGTGAAAAGGGCTACATCACCTACGACCAGCTCAACAAAGTGTTGCCGCCGGAACAGGTGAGTTCTGAGCAGATCGAAGATGTGATGTCGATGCTCTCAGAGATGGGCATCAATATTATTGAAGATGAAGAGGTCGAGGACGAGGACGCAGGCGACGCCAAGGGCGGTGCCTTGGTTCAGGCCACGGGCTCGCGCGATGTCGCGATGGCGGCGTCCGAGACCGAGAAACTGGATCGCACCGACGACCCCGTGCGGATGTATCTGCGCGAAATGGGCTCTGTCGAATTGCTGTCGCGCGAAGGCGAGATCGCGATTGCCAAGCGCATCGAGGCCGGTCGCAACACGATGATCCTGGGGCTATGCGAAAGCCCGCTGACCTTTCAGGCGATCACCATCTGGCACGACGAGCTTTTGTCCGAAGACATTCTTTTGCGCGATGTGATCGACCTTGAGGCCACGTTTGGCACGGGCGTGGATGGCGATGACGAAGAAAGCGTTGTCGGCGGTCTGGCCACGAGCAGCCCTTCCTCTGAGGATGAGACCAAAGAGAAGGCGCAAGAATACGACGCCGACGGCAATCCGATCTCCACGGATGATGATGACGACGAGGACGACGACGAACAGGCCAACATGTCATTGGCGGCGATGGAAGCGGCGTTGAAGCCGCAGGTGCTTGAAACCCTCGCGCGCATTTCCGAAGACTTCGCCAACCTGTCCGAGATGCAGGATCAGCGGATGTCGGCCACATTGAACGAGGACAACAGCTTCTCCGACAATGAGGAAGCGATCTATCAGAAACTGCGCTCCGAGATTGTGGTTTTGGTGAACTCGCTTCACCTGCACAACAACCGGATCGAAGCGCTGATTGACCAGCTTTACGGCATCAACAAACGCGTCATGTCGATCGACTCCAACATGGTGAAACTCGCCGATCAGGCGCGGATCAACCGCAAAGAGTTCATCGACGAATATCGCGGCTATGAGTTGGACCCGTCTTGGTTGGATCGCATGGCCGAAAAAGGCGGGCGCGGCTGGCAGATGTTTGTCGAACGCCACACACCGAAAGTCGAAGAGCTGCGCTCTGAAATGGCCATGGTTGGTCAGTACGTTGGTGTGGATATTTCTGAATTCCGCCGCATCGTGCAACAGGTGCAAAAGGGCGAAAAAGAGGCCCGTCAGGCCAAGAAAGAAATGGTCGAGGCCAACCTGCGTCTGGTGATTTCGATTGCGAAAAAATACACCAACCGCGGTTTGCAATTCCTCGATCTCATTCAGGAAGGCAACATTGGCCTGATGAAAGCCGTCGATAAGTTTGAATATCGTCGCGGCTATAAATTCTCCACCTATGCGACTTGGTGGATTCGTCAGGCGATCACCCGCTCCATCGCGGATCAGGCCCGCACCATCCGTATCCCTGTGCACATGATCGAAACGATCAACAAACTCGTGCGCACCGGGCGTCAGATGTTGCACGAAATCGGCCGCGAACCGACGCCTGAGGAATTGGCAGAAAAGCTGCAAATGCCTTTGGAAAAAGTCCGCAAGGTGATGAAAATCGCCAAAGAGCCGATCTCTTTGGAAACCCCGATTGGCGACGAAGAAGACAGCCAACTCGGCGATTTCATCGAGGACAAAAACGCGATCCTGCCACTGGATGCGGCGATTCAGGAAAACCTGAAAGAGACCACCACCCGCGTGCTGGCCTCGCTCACCCCGCGCGAAGAACGCGTCCTGCGGATGCGTTTTGGCATCGGGATGAACACGGACCACACGTTGGAAGAAGTCGGCCAACAGTTCTCGGTCACCCGAGAACGCATCCGTCAGATCGAAGCGAAAGCTCTGCGGAAGCTGAAACACCCAAGCCGGTCGCGCAAACTGCGGTCGTTCTTGGATCAGTAAAGTTAGAGGCGCCTCCCGAAAGGGGGGCGGTTCACTTTGGCGAGGTTGAATGGTTAAGAAAGAACAAGAATTTATATTGAAGCAGTATGAAATGATGTCTCAGGAAGTTCTTGAGATACACTCACGCACTGACAGACTTGAGCAATTTTTTGTTGCTGTAATTGGTGCGATTTACGCTTTTGCTTTTCAAAAAGTTACAGGTCTCAATGATCTGATATTTTTTGTTCCGACAATCATTTCATTCTTTGTGTTGGTGCGCCTTGAATTGTTGAGTAAGGTTCGCTCGATATTGCGAGTCAAACTGATTGAATTTGAAAGAGAATTGGGAGCCGAAAATGCTGATGGAGGACAATATCAACATAGCCAAAAGCACTTCTATGGAACAAGTGACGCAAAATTCCGAGAGGCGTTTGCTTGGGAGAAATTATTTCTCGGAAAAGTCTCCGATCGCGCCTTACTATGGAAAGTGAGCTTGTGGGCGACAGGATTGGCTGCATTAGTTGCTAACTGGTCTACTATCCAATCTTTGGTAGATACGCTTTGTTCATCTGGGCGTTAAATGCCTGCGATCCTTCTGCTATTCGCCAGCCCCCGGTCAGGCGAAGCGCGGCTTGCACTCCCCGTCGCCGCCCGTCAAACTGCCTCTCAAACTGGAGGCCCGCATGTCCCTTTTCTCGAAACTCTTCGGTGGCGCGTCAAAGCCCGCCGCCACGTCGCAATCCACCGCAAAGCCCGAGCTTTACGGCAATGACTACCGCATCTTCTCGGAGCCGATGAAGGCCGAGAGCGGCTATCGCATTGCGGCACGGATCGAAAAGGATTTTGGCGGCGAGACCCGCGCCCATATGATGATCCGCGCCGATACGATGAGTGACATCGACGATGCGCGGCGGGAAAGCCTGCGCAAGGCGCAAATCTTTATCGACCAGATGGGCGACGCGATTTTTGACGACTCCCGGATGTGACCCCGACCGCGGACGGTCAGGGTCGTGAGGCGCAGGATCAGAGCGCGGCTTTGATCGTTTCCGCAATCGGTTCGGTCGGGCGACCGATCAGCTTTGAGAGCGTTTTGCTGTCGTCAAACAACGCGCCCTCAGCCGCCTTTGCGTCCGAATCCGCCAAGATCGCGGCAAACCCTGCGGGCAGGCCCGCGCCGACGAGCGCTTCGGTGAATGCCGCCTCTGGCATGTCGGTATAGGTGACTGCTTTGCCGGACAGCTCAGAGACAAGCGCGGCATAGTCTGCCAGCGTGTAGCCCTCATCGCCGGCAAGCTCCAACACCTCCCCATCATGGCCCCCGGCCAAGACAACAGCCGCCGCATCTGCGTAATCCTGACGCGTGGCGGTGGCGAGTTTACCCGCGCCAGCCGCCCCAAAATGTTGTCCTAATTCAAGGTCTTGGTCCAGAGTCATGGTGATGTTTTCGGAATACCAGCCATTGCGCAACAGCGTGTGGGCAATGCCCGAGGCAGCCAACATATCTTCGGTGGCTTTGTGCTCTTCGGCCAGCGCCATGGCGCTGTCTTGGGCATTCAGGATCGAGGTGTAAGCGATGAAGGACACGCCCGCCGCCTTGGCCGCTGCGATGACATTGCCATGCTGCGCGGCGCGTTGACCAATTTCGGAAGAGGAGATCAAAAGCAGGCGATCCACCCCGGCAAAGGCCGCCTCGAGCTTGGCTTTGTCGGTGTAGTCGCCAAAGCGGGTGGCGATGCCTTTGGCGGCATAGTCTTCTGCGGCTTTCTCCGAGCGCACCAAGGCGATGATGTCGCTTTTGGCAACGCGGGCGGCGAGGGCGTCGATGACGCGTTGACCCAATTGGCCGGAGGCGCCGGTGACGAGATAGGTTGTCATGTGTCTTCCCTTTCAGTGCGGAAATGAGTATAGGTCTCACCTAGAGACTTATGTCGGGCGTGAAAAGGAGGCACTTTTTCAGTCCCAGGGCACACAGAGGGAACCACATCAGATGCGTGACAGCGCCCAAAGCCGGATAGAGCAATGGAAAGCCGACGGGTTTGACCCGAAAAACTGCCCGGTGCAGCAGGTGTTGGATCATCTGGCGGCCAAATGGACGACACTGATTTTGCTGGAACTGGAGAATGGTGCACAGCGGTTCAATGCGCTGGGGCGGGCCTTGCCGGATATTTCCAAACGGATGCTGACGCAAAGCCTGCGCGATCTCGAACGTGACGGGCTGGTGCGTCGTGAGGTGTTCGACACCAAACCGCCGAGCGTCGCCTATAGCCTGACCGATCTTGGCCGCTCTTTCCTGATGCCGCTGCATGCGATGATAGATTGGGCAGGGCACAACATGCCTGATATTGCGGCGGCACGGGATCGTTTCACGGCGTCCGAGGGGTAAAATCTAGTTATCCACAAAAAGCTGTGGCGGCGTTTAATCCGAATTAACCTTTGAAGCGTTTCCTCTGTGTAGATCCACGGGAGAGCTGTCATGTCCTGGACGACCAAAGCCTTGATTGCCATGACCCTGATCGTTGCCGGGGCCGCGCTTGCCATGACCGATGGGACGGCGCAAACGCCGGCACTTGCCGACCCTGAGACCATTGTCATCACCGTGCTGCCCGAAGACCTCGACCGCTGTGTCGCAACGCTCGAATCTGTGTTTTTCGCCCCTGTCCATGCCGCCACGGTGGTCAGTGCCACGCTCTCATCGGATGCTGCGGGGCCAACCGTGACCTGCGTGGCGCAATAGCGCGAGAGCGCCCATTTCCATTCGCGGCCCACGCGGTTAGATTTGCCGCGAACAGGTTTGTGTAAGGGGCCAAGATGGTGCGATTTTCGATTGGGTTAGGTGTGTTGCCCTTGTGTGCGATGCCTTTTGGCGCTGTCGCTCAGGCGGAGCCGCTGTTTCAATGCACCTTTGCAAATGGCAAAACGGTGGTGCTTGAAACCGATGAGACGGGCGTGGTTTACCGTTTTGGCCGCCCCGGTCAGACGCCGGAGTTGACCCTGCATCGCCTATACGATCAGATCGACGTCACGCCTTGGCCCGGTGTCGGCCGCTCAATTTGGGAGGATCTCAGCCTGCACAACGGCGCGGTGACCTATCGCCTGTGGGGCGCGCTGGATCGGATGAGCGAGGATCATGAGCTGTCCGCCGGGCTGATCGTTGAACAGGGCGAGGACGAACTCGCCCGGCTTGAGTGTCTCCCCGACAGTATAAATTACGCCGTGTTCAGCTTTTCGGACGCTTATGAAGCCGCGGGCTATTGCTGGAACTATGAGGGTTTCATCTGGCAGGAGGCCTGTGAATGAGCCACCATCTGTTCGAAATTCCAACCCACGGGCCAGGGCTGTATGAGATCGCCGCGGATGTGGCGCGCTGGGTCGCGGGGGAGGGACCGATGGAGGCGGCGCTGACTCTGATGGTCCAACACACCTCCGCCTCCCTCGTGATCCAGGAAAACGCCGACCCCGAGGTGCAAACCGATCTTGCCGCATTTTTTCACCGGCTGGTGCCGCCTACGACGGACCCCGGCATGGCCTATTTGACCCATACCTATGAGGGGCCGGACGATATGCCGGCCCATATCAAATCCGCCTTGCTGCCGACAACGATCACAATACCTGTCATCTCGGGGCGAATGACCCTTGGCACATGGCAAGGGCTTTACCTTTTCGAACATCGCGCGCGTCCGCATCTGCGCAAGCTTGTGGCCTTGCTGCGCTAAATGAATGTGGCTACCACATGTCGTGGTTAAAATTTGATCTACCCAAATTCTAGGCTTCCCCCTATAGTGCCTGTGGATAAGTGGGGCAAAGACCCCACAACAACGAGGCAGTGAACAGAAGAGGGGACGCGACATGCGTTGTCCATTTTGCGGAAATGTAGATACCCAAGTGAAAGACAGCCGTCCGGCTGAGGACCATGTCGCCATTCGGCGGCGACGGTTTTGTTCGGCCTGTGGCGGTCGGTTTACCACCTATGAACGCGTGCAACTGCGCGATCTGGTGGTGGTGAAAACCAATGGTCGCCGCGAGGATTTTGATCGTGATAAACTCGAACGCTCGATCCGGATCGCCGCGCAAAAACGCCCGATTGAACCGGAGCGTCTGGATCAGATGATCTCTGGCATCGTGCGGCGTCTTGAGAGCCTGGGCGAGACGGATATCCCATCGAAAACCATCGGTGAGATCGTGATGGAAAGCCTCGCGCGGATTGATACCGTGGCCTATGTGCGCTTTGCGTCGGTTTACAAAAACTTCCAGGCCGCAGACGATTTTGACAAATTTGTCAGTGAGTTGCGCCCGGAAGGCAAGCACGACGAGTAAGCCCCTATGCCCGATGTCGGCCCCATGCGGCACGCGCTCTCTCTGGCGGCGCGCGGGCTTGGCCGCACTTGGCCAAACCCGGCTGTTGGCTGTGTGATTATACGTGAAGGACGCGTTGTTGGGCGGGGATGGACCCAGCCCGGCGGTCGTCCCCACGCCGAAGCTATGGCTTTGGCGCAAGCGGGCGATGCGGCGCGTGGGGCCACGGCCTATGTCACGCTTGAGCCCTGTTCTCACCATGGCAAAACCCCGCCCTGTGCTGAGGCTCTGATTGCGGCGGGCATCACCCACGTGGTCGTGGCCTTGGGCGACCCGGACCCACGGGTGAATGGGCGCGGCTTTGCGCTTTTGCAAAATGCGGGGATAAAATTAACCACGGGTGTCTGCGAAGCGGAAGCCCGCGCGGCGCAAGAAGGTTTCCTGTCCAAGGTGATTTTAGGCCGTCCGATGGTGACACTGAAACTTGCACTCTCGTGGGACGGTCGGATTGCGACGGCGACGGGTGAAAGCCAATGGATCACCGGCCCCTTGGCGCGGCGGCGTGTCCATGCGATGCGCGCCACTCATGATGCGGTTTTGGTCGGCGCGGGCACGGCGCGCGCCGATGATCCAAGCCTGACGGTGCGTGGTCTTGGCGTGTCGCATCAACCTGTGCGCGTGGTGATGTCGCGTCGTCTTGACCTGCCTTTGAGCGGGCAACTGGCGCGCACGGCGCAGGAGGTGCCGGTTTGGATCGTCCATGGCCCCGATGTCTCACCCGAGCTGAAATCTGTCTGGGCCGGGCTCGGCGCGGAGCTGATCGAGGCCCCCGTGGTCTATGGTCAGCTCGATCCCAAAGCGAGCCTTGAGGCGCTTGGCGCGCGCGGTTTAACGCGGGTGTTTTGCGAAGGCGGCGGGGCATTGGCGGCCTCGTTGATGGGCGCGCATTTGCCCGATCATGTGGCACTGTTTACCGCTGGGCTTGCGATTGGCGCGGAAGGGATGCCGGGGCTAGGTGCGCTTGGGATTGACCGATTGCGACAGGCACCACGCTACGCATTGCAGCGCGTTGAGCAGATCGGTCCAGATGCGTTAAGTCATTGGAAACGCGCGCAACCTACCGATTAAAGCCAAGGGTCGCGGCGCGCAATTGGCGCAGCTTGGCCAGCATGGCTTGCACCAAACGGCTGCGGCCTTGGGGCGCTTTTGCCAAAAACTCCAAGGCCTCTTCCGGTGCAATGGCCGCCCCGGTTTTGGGATCAAAGTAACGCGGATAGTCAATCAGAACCGCATGGGCGAGGGCGTTGAGCGACGGGCGCGCGGCGCGTCGAGCGGGCGTGTTGCCAAGGTCACGCGTTAGACCCCATCCAGCATAAAACGGCGCGCCGGTGCAGGTCACAGGAGTACCGCGTAACAGCGCCTCAAACCCGATCAACGAAGTCATGGTCCAGATCTCATCACAGGCCTCAATCAGCGATAAGGGATCGGCAGACTGCGCCACCACATCGGCGATTGCATCGGCATCCGCCACTTTGCCGCGCCGTAGGCCCGCCTCGACATCGGGGTGCGGTTTGTAGACGATCACAGCGCTCGGATGCGCCGTGCGCGCCGCCAAAAGCAGGGCGCGGTTGGTGCAAATCTCGCCCGCGCCAAGGCTGACGGAGGCATCATCTTCGACCTGCCCGGCGACGAGAATGCGGTGACCTTCGGGCAGGGCGGGGGCCCCCGTGCCGACGTTGTATTTACTGAGATTCAGCGCTTTGAGCCGGGTGAGAAACCGTTCAATGCGATGCGCCGCACTGGTAGAAAGAGTGGTGCGCGCAGAGATCAGAGTTTCGAGACGCGAGGGGCGTGTGGGGTCAAAGTACAGACCTTGATCATCCAAAATCAACGACACGGGCCGCACGAGAGCCGCACCAAGACCACGTGAGCGGAGGAACCCGTCCTCCAGCCGTAGTGCCGCTTTGGGATCAGCGCCCCAAGCCAGATGTTTTCGGCCTTGGGCGAGATGGGCGGCGATGCGTTCTGGCTCATCGGTGAAATGGACGCCGTTTGAGCCGAAATATTGACGCAGAAACGGACGTTTCCAGCGTAAAATATGACTGGCGACATAGCCGTTGGCATCCTCGCGACGGGCGCGCCCTGTGGCTTCGAGATGGGCGAGGATGTCCTCAAAAGCACAAGGTGTGCCATGGCGATTTTGCCAGTTTGGAGTGATCAACATCGCGGCGGCAAAGGCTTGGGCGCGGGTGAGGCGGCGATGTTGATGCGGATCGGGAGCCTCATCATGGGTGAGATCAAGGCCGCCATACCACGGCTGGCCAAAGACGCGCGGGCGGTGACCAGCGAAAATGGCGTCAAAGCCAAGGCCGGAACTGTGGGTGTAAACGGCGGTGGCGGAGGCGAAAAGCACCCAAGGGTTGCTTTTGGGATCGGCAAGGGTGATCCGCTCACTTGCCATGTCGGGCTGCGCCACGCCATTTTCGCAAGGCAAGATCACAACGTGGCTGTTCAAATGTTCGGTCTGGGCAAACACCAACATTTCCTGAAAATCGGCCCTAGCGAGGACTGGGTCGGCCTGATCTATAACCAGCACATATGGTGCATTCGGATGTGATACTTTCTCTTGAGCGACCGGGAATTTGCACAATTCAAGTTTGACCAGCCAATCCATCGCATCGCGCGCCCGGTTCAAAAGCGCGGCGTCATCCAAGGGCGCGTCACGCAAGACCGTGGAGAGTTCCATGCCGATGTTTGCCACGGGAGCGGGCAATCCGGCATCCTGTAACAGCTCCATGAGCAGAGGCTGGGCAGAAAAAAGCCGCCCCTGCACTTTAGCAGGGGCGGCCGTCCTGTCAGGGTCGTGAGCGACCATAAGGTTATTGGCCGACGGCAGAACTCAGCGTGTTGGCCGAGGCAGCCGTACCGGTGATTGCCGAAATTGATTTCTGCCACTGGACGAATGGAGCTTCGGTCACATAGACGGTGTCCTCGTCGCGGATCAGGAAATCGCGGGCCAAGAACAACCCGTTCGGTTGGGTCAGATCCAGCACATAGATCAGGCGCTGCGGACCGACGAGGTCGTCGCGGCCCAACACCAGTTTGGAAATCTCTTCAGACTCGTTGCGATAGACAAAGACGCCGGTTGGATCGGCGGCATTGGTTTGCAGACCGCCGACCTGCGCAATGGCTTCAAGCGCGGACAGATTGCGCGATTCGAACGGCACAACGCGTTGCGCACCTGTCGCACCAAGCGCGGTGAAGGAGCGTGGGTCGGCCTCGACAAGGATGCGGTCGCCATCGCGCAGCGGAATATCGAATTTGGGGTTTTGATAGAGGTCCTGGAACCAAATCGTCCCAACACGCGAACCACGGATGACTTTGATCTGTGCCACTTCGGGTTCAACGCCCACGCCTCCCGCACGGGCCAGCATGGCGGTCAAACGACGGGTTGGACGCTCGATCGGATAGACGCCTTGGCCGTTGATCTTGCCGGTGATGGTGACGGTCGCGCCATCGCCCGCAGCACGGGTGACCATAACCTGCGGGTCCGGTGTCTGTGTGTCGAGTTTTTCGGTGATGATGCGGCGAATGGCTTCGGGGCTATTGCCCGCAGCTTTGATCCGACCCGCATAGGGCACGAAAATAAAGCCGCCGCCGTCCACCTGGACCTCGGAGAGCACGGTGGCATTGGCGCCTGCGCCGGCCAAAAGACCGTCATCGACGTTTTCCCAAATGCGCAAGGACAAGACATCGCCGGGGGCGATCGTGTCGGACCCGATCTCGCCCGCGTTCAAGAAGGTGGAGGAAAATCCAAGCTCATTGTTGAGGGCGCTGGCGGCGTTCACACGGTCGTTGACGGTGACGACAAAGGCATCGCCCTCATTAAGGATAGACCCTGCGAAGACTTCGCGTTTGTTCGGACCGGATCTTGGCAGACCACAGGCCGTGAGGCTGGCGAGCACGGCCACAAGCGCAACCGCGCGAGTGGTCCGCGATGTCAAAAATGTCACTAATAAATCTCCTCTGCCCCGATTTTTATTGGGTTTAATCAGAAGGCTAACGAATAGCGAGTCAAAAATCCAGCTTGGCGGTGGTGTGGTTCGTCGACTTTGGCAGTGTGTTGCAGGGAGGCCTCTGCAGTGGCAGGGGATGTGTCGGATTGAAAAATTGTCTCATGATATAGAGGGGCTAGGCGGTGTTTTTGATGTGGTCGCTACTGCGAAACCCAAGTGCGATCCGATCTGAGCCGAACGCGCGCGCTGTCTCCGTTGATGTTCCCGTATCAGGTGACGATGCGCAGAGGTTGGCGAGGATGCGCCGTGCCATGTAACAGCGCCTCATCCGGGGCCTCTTTCGCCAACATCAGATCTACTACAAGGCGCAAAAGCTGTCTGCGACCACGGGCGGAATAAAAGCCGCCCGGAATTTGCGAGGTTTCCAAAAGGAATTGTCGGTAGTCGCGATAGGCGCGGGTGTCGGGCCGCTCCGGGTGGGTGAAAAACGCCTCCAGAGTCTGGTGGGAGACGAATTCCGGCTTGTCATAGACTGCCCGCCCGAACACTTTGAGCGGCAGGCCGAGGGACAGCACCTGTTGCCCCGCCGTGGAATTGACCGTGACGGCAGAGCGGGCGGTGTGCAGCAACCGCTGAAGTTTGCCGCCGCGCACATAATGAACACGGTCCGCAACACCGAATTCGGCAGCGATGCGACGGACCTCATGGGTGAGGTTGCGACGGTCGTTTTCCAAAGGATGGGCCTTGAACACCAGATGGTGGTGGGGGGGGGCACCGGAGGCAAAGCCCGCGATTACATCAGCAATGAATTCGGGCATGGTCGCATAGGGCGAATGGATCTGAAAACTTGTGTCATGTTCGAGTTGCAGCAGTGCGATGTGAAATGGAAAGCCACCCGTCAGCAGTCGCCGCGTGTGCCATGCGCGTGACATGTAATGTTGCGGCATCATGATCAAGCGTTTGAAATAGAGTAAAAACTCCCGCGTGACCGGCAATTCGCGATGGCCGCGATAATGCCGGAAGGCGGAGTTTCGAAACATCACGAACCAATGATAGAGCGCGCCATAAAAGATATGTTGGCGCATGTCGCCCCAATGCGCAGGCGGTTCGATGTTGTCATGGTCAATCGTGTCGAGCGCCTTGCGCATATCCGCAACAGTGAGGGTCATCAGCGAAGAGTTGCCATTGGACCCACCGCGTTCATAGGTGACCCAATAGGGGCGGATATAGCCCTCTTCAAACACATGGATGGTCAGACCCAGCGCCCGGGCGCGTTCAATCGCCAGGGCATGAACGGGTCGGGTGTCGCCATAAAGCACGATGTCGGTGACGTTTTTATCGGCAACGATTTGAGCAAAGTGATCGGGCCAATCATCGGCGAGGCCAGAATAGGGCAGGAAGGTTTTGGTCGAAAACCAAAAGGCGCGATCGCCGGCGTTAAAGCCCACCCGCCACACTGTCGCCCCCGCCGCGCGCAACATCCGTCCAAGCGACCAGAAAAACGGCCCATGTGGTCCCTGAAGCATCAGGAACACCCGTTTGGGGCCGGTTTTGCTGTTTGGTGTGATCCGCATGTTGCTTTCTTGAGGCATATGAGGGGCAATGTCTTTGTTATTTTGACGATTAGATTAAGAATTAGGCGGATTTGTGACCTGAAGGGCGCAGCGCGTGGCCAGATCGCTGGTGAGAAAGAGCAGGGGTCAGTTTGGCGCAAAAAGATGAACAAACCCTCTGCGCCCGTCATGCGGGTGCTTGCAGGGGGGCAAGCGGGGCGTTACCCCTAACGCAACCCAACGATCAACGCGTGGAGGCGGCATGTTTACAGGGATCATCACCGACGTCGGAACAGTGCTTGAATTGGAGCAGCGTGGCGATTTGCGGGCGCGGATCGGCTGTCGCTATGACGTCGATGGGATCGAGATCGGCGCATCCATTGCCTGTGATGGGGTGTGTTTGACGGTGGTGGCGCTTGGCGTGTCGCCGCAAAACTGGTTCGACGTGCAGATCAGCGCGGAATCGGTGTCAAAGACCAACATCGGTGCCTGGGCGGTGGGCAAGCCGGTCAATCTTGAACGCGCCTTGAAGCTGGGCGACGAATTGGGCGGACACATTGTGTCGGGGCACGTTGATGGCGTGGCGGTGATCACGGCGATGGTGGACGAGGGCGAGAGCACGCGGATCAGCTTTGAGGCCCCCGAAGCTCTGGCCAAATTCATCGCGCCCAAAGGCTCGGTGGCGCTCAATGGCACGTCTTTGACGGTCAATGAGGTGGCGGGCTGCAGCTTTGGCATCAATGTGATCCCGCACACCCAGGAGGTGACCACATGGGGCGCGGCCAAGGTCGGTGATCGGGTGAATTTGGAGATCGACACATTGGCGCGCTATGTCGCGCGGCTTCAGGAGTGGCAGGCATGAGCGGCATCGGGCACAACAACGGCCCGGCCTTTGATCGCGGCGTGAGGTTTCGCACCGTGGCTTGGAGCAAAGCGCGCAAGGGCTTGTTGGGAGAGACATTGCCGATCGAAGTGATCCGGATGCGGGTGCGTCGGGCCGCAGAGCTGGGCTTGCCGTATCGGTCTTACGCCTCGATCCGGGCCAGCACCGGGCGCGATGTTTTGGGGTTTCTGTTCTCGTCGAACGCGCTGCGGCTGATCCGGGTCGGGGACGCTTTGCCTGCGCGCTATTCCGACACGCTGGCACAGATCAAAGCCACGCGGATCGCGGCGGTTCACCGGCCCTTGAAACCCGAAACGATTGCCGCACTGGCGGGAATTGATCGCGCAGGGCGCGCGCCTGCGCCCCTTACCGGATGGGGCGCGCAGCGGGCGGCGTTGAATGCCTTGTTTGAGGGGACAAAGCTGCCGCGCGATTCTGTTTTGCTGATCCATGATGCGCCGTTTGAGGCGGAATGGGTTGCAGCCGGGAAATTGGCGGGACTTATCCCGGCGCCCGTGTTTTTCACGGACTGACCTGACGGGGCTTGGAGAATTGCGAAAATGCAGCGCAATTGTGCGCGCATCATTGCCTTTGCCCTGCGCGTTTGACTGGCATTTGCGATCATGACGCTGTACGGAGAGGCACCCTAAGGATCAAGAGGCCGCCCGAGACCATGTCCGACATCACAGAGACTGACAGCTATGACACCGCGATTTCCCCGATTGAGGAAATCATCGAGGATGCCCGCAACGGGCGGATGTTCATCCTGATTGATCACGAAGATCGCGAGAACGAAGGCGATCTGGTGATCCCATCGCAAATGGCCACGCCTGAGGCGATCAATTTCATGGCCACCCACGGGCGCGGTCTGATCTGTGTGACGCTGACCGGGGAACGGATTGACGCGCTGGGCCTGCCGATGATGGCGTCGCACAACTCCTCGCGCCACGAAACCGCATTTACCATTTCGATCGAGGCGAAAGAGGGCGTGTCCACCGGGATTTCCGCCCATGATCGCGCCCGCACAGTGGCCGTGGCGATTGACCCGTCGAAAACGGCTACGGATATTGCCACGCCGGGCCATATTTTCCCGCTGCGTGCGCGTGATGGCGGCGTTCTGGTCCGCGCCGGTCACACCGAAGCCGGTGTCGATGTGGCGCGTCTGGCAGGGCTT
>CENL01045251.1_pt1 | contig 19875 bp, 12 predicted proteins | sample 530221 | NCBI WGS metagenome assembly CENL01 (sample SAMEA2619791, study PRJEB7988) | marine metagenome | isolation source: saline water (ENVO:00002010), including
GGTTTGCCTGCTGCTGTTGAGGAGGAGTGTAACTACCGTTTCCATTTCCCTGCTGATGACCGCCGTTGAACTGTCCCTGCTGTCCACCACCTTGGAATCCACCCTGCTGACCACCATTGTGACCGCCCTGAGCAGGAGGAACTGGTGCAGTCGGTTTGAGGCTGACAGTTCGCTGAGGTGTAGCCCCACCCTGTGGTGCGTTCGAAGTTGTCAGGTGGATGAGTTCCTGTGGCATCGATTTAGCCTGCAGATACGCCACATCCATCTTGCTGTCATACTTCAGGATCACAGCGGGAGAACCGACCAGGGAATCCTTGTCACGGGAAGGTACCTGGGGGTAGGCAATTTGAACCCTGGTGGCATCTTTCAGCAGAGCGAACGTCAGGATAATGCGACGTTCCGTATCGACGACCCACCCGGGCATCACCATGTGCTTGCCATTAGCGTAGAACACGATCACATGCACGGCAGCCTGCTCAAATGAGCCGGCAATTTCTTGAGGTACCGTTCCCCCCATCAAGGCTGCCGGGTTCGCTACAGGAGATTGAGCAGTGGGAGTTTGCGGAGCAGGTCGTTTGACTGGTGCTTCTGATCCCTTCTGAGCTCCCTTGCCAGGAGTGCCACCAGGATAATCAAGTCCCCACTCTTTATACTCGGAAGCATCAGAGATCGGGTCAGCTGCGACTGCGAAACTCGGACCGCCCAGCGTGTTGAAAGCAACAGCTCCGCAAAGCAGGCTTTTAACCAGTGTTTTGTTGCAGAATTGTCGAAACAGTTTTGTGTTAATGTTGAATGTCATGTCAGGCTCCAGCAGAAAAAGGTTTGTGTTGTTGAGGTTGATCTCGTTGAGACAGTTCCCTTACACGCCACCCTCTGAGTTGTGACACACCAGACGAGTTTTTTTCAATTATTCTGATGTTTTGCGCCCCGTCCGCGGAAAATATGCCCTGAATTCGATCAAGAAACTCTGGTTTCACCAGTGTGCCCCCGCCCCGACCAAGAGACGTAACATATAAAATTAAAACACTTAAAAAAATGTCGCTACATGAAAACGAACTCCCCGAGTTCGGTGCGAAAGGGCCCGCCAAAGTCGTATCGATCGATGCCTGCCCGCCGATCAAATCAGGGAAAGGCAATGTCGTCACCGGTAAATTCATCCACGAATCCGACGGCAACCTGATCGATCTGAAGATTGAGGGCCAGAAGAAAGCCACCACTGTCACCGCCAACCACCGCTACTGGTCAGGACAAAATAAAGGTGTCCGGAACCAAAAATAGTTTTCTTGGGCATTCGTAAATTATTTCTTCTGTCTACGCTGCTGTTTGCGAACAGTCTGCTCTGCTTTTCGACAGGCGGCTTCTGTCTGTTTAAGTCGGGCATCGGCCAGTCGGTCGAACAACCGGCGGTCGCAGCAAGTGCTCCTGTGAAGACAGCACAGACACCTTCACCCACGGGAGAGTTCAAGCTCAAGTCGGTTGCCGACTTCAAGGTGGGCGATACGATCATGGCCCTCAATCATGAGACGGGCCAGCGGGAGCAGAAGACCGTCAAGCAGACGTTCCAGCGGCAGGTGGATCATCTCCGCATTCTGGAACTCAAAAGCGAGGATGGCAGCACCCAGACGATCAAAACCACTGACGAGCATCCCTTCTGGGTTCCCTCAGCGGACGAGTATGTGGAAGCCAAGCAGCTAACCCCCGGCACTGCCGCCACCGCTGGTAGAGTGACGTAATTGGGGAGCGGAGCAAAGAGTGGAAAACGAGGGGGCCAGCGGGAAAGGTCTGCGCAGAAACCGTGTTGGCCGATGAAAAATAATATGCTCGGCAGCGATTCCCGGATTTCAGCAACAGAAGGGCAACAAAAGTGGAGAAAAATCACTTCGCGTTAGACACGAGGGGACCGCAGTGGTTATAGTTAAAAAAATCCATGCCAGGAGCGGTTCCAGGCTGATCCATATGGGGAATCCCAGTTTATCCTACCCGGACCATTCAAAAGCTAGGAGTCTTCCGTTTATGTCTCCACAACTTATGAGATATCTGAGCCTTGTTCTACTCCTACATGGAGTCTCTGCTTTATCCGAGGCAGCTGATCGTAAGCTGGCCCTCGTTGTCGGTGTGAACAGCTACGGTGAGAATTCTAATTTACCCCAACTGAATCACGCTGAGAATGACGCCACTCGGTTGAGCGAGGCACTTCGCAACGCGGGGTATACCGTCTTCGAGATGACGCACGATGTTGCCCGTGAGAAGGGGAAAAAAGTCTACGCCCCCAATTTGGCGTACATTCGCGATCAGATCGATGGAGTCTTGTCTTTTCCCAACATAGGGGCAGGCGATTCTGTGCTGATTTCATTGCACGGTCACGGTGTTCAATTCAATGAGGTCGACGACCAAGGTGCGAAAACATCGCGTTTCTATTTCTGCCCGGCCGATTCAACTGTGAAAGATATTGATACTGCGAACCAGTTGACAGTCCGCAACCGGCTGCTCCCACTGGACGAATTGTACAAATCACTTGACTCATGCAAGGCGACCAGAAAGCTGCTGATCGTCGACACCAGCCGAAAGGATCCCACTAGGCCGGACGTCTTTCGTTCCGGCTTGCCGAGTTCCACGCTGCCCAAGCTTCCACCTCCCCCCAGAGGAATTGCGGCATTCTTTAGCTGTAAAGCCAATCAGCGGGCGATTGAAGATCCCGAGCTCAAACAGGGGGTCTTCACACATTTTCTGGTGCAGGGATTGGAAGGCAGTGCGGATCAGCCGGTGCTGGATCAACCAGTTGACGGCGTGATCACGATGGCCGAGCTGACAAGTTATGTTTCCAAGAAAACGTATGCTTATGTTTATAGGAAATATAATGGAGCTCGTCAGTCGCCTGACATCAAAGGCGAGTTCGACACCAACTTGCCAGTTGCAAAGATTCTCTTAAAGCCCCAGCCTTTGAAAGCGCCGTTCACGAAGGAAGAAGCTGTCGCCGCCCAGAAGACCTGGGCCAAGGAGTTGGGAACAGAAGTGGAATTTACGAATTCGGTCGGAATGAAGTTTCGGGTGATTCCCCCGGGTGAGTTCATGATGGGTTCTCCTGCAGACGAGAATGGTCAAAATGACGAACACCCGCAGCATGGCATCGAGCTGACGATACCGTTCTCTTTGCAGACGACCGAAGTGACACAGGGCCAGTGGGAAGCCGTTATGGAGACGACGCCGTGGAGAGGTGAGGATTACGTCAAGGAAGGAAAGAACTACGCGGCCACATTTGTGACCTGGGAGGACGCGACTGCGTTCTGCCGCAAGCTGAGTCAGAAGGAAGGGAAGACATACCGCCTGCCAATGGAAGCGGAATGGGAATACGCCTGCCGGGCCGGAACCACCACGATGCACAGTTTCGATGATAATGTGGCGAAGCTGGTCGATTATGCCTGGGTCGAGGAAAATGCCCTGTATAAAGACGAGAAATACGCCCACATAGTTGGCCTGAAGCGTCCGAACAACTTCGGCCTGCACGACATGCACGGCAACGTGTGGGAGTGGTGCGGTGACTGGTACGCCAAGGATTACTATGGGAAGTCACCAGTAAAAGATCCTACTGGCCCCACAAGTGGTAAATATCGTGTGTCGCGCGGCGGGTCATGGGATGCTGGCGCGAGGTTCAATCGTTCTGCAGATCGCCGCCCGGCCCGCCCCGGCTTTCGTCACTTCGGCCACTACGGGTTTCGCGTTGTTATTGAGTAATATTTTTCCTTGGATCCTGATGTCAAACTTCAAAATCGCTATCGTCGTGGATATGTGGTTGTCGGTTTTCGATGTTCCCTCGTTGGACAGCATCTACATCGACAAACCGGTGAAACGCCATAACTTGATCCAGACGATCTCCTGTGTGAATAGAAGCCTGCTGTATATGTGTCGTGGCCTTGCCCCGGAGAGGGTCTGTGACTTCACAAGAGGATTTGCAGTAACCGTACACCAGAACCAGTCATTTCGCTGGAGTTGATTATTTGCCGAGACGGCGTCGGGCTCGACGCTTGCGTTTGCGGTCAGTGGATTGGCGACGCTCGTCCTGGCGGTACATTCGAATCGATTCAGGGTGGTCCACTCTCCAGGCGTGCGATGCCAGCCCGGCCCAGTCCGTTTCGCCGTCAAGGGCACGCTTCAACACGTCGTGCAAGTAAGCAGCTACGTCCAGGTCGTTACGAATCGCCGTGCCCACGATCGTCATCAGATTCGCCGCTCGATCGCCAGTGAACACCGAACCTTTAAACATCCAATTCTTCCACCCCGTGCCCTGTTTCAGTGCCCTGCTAAACCTTCACGATTGGAGACGATAACGTGAATTACACACAACACATATTCCGTCAAAGTGCGTTTAATAAAGAAGCATCAGTGCAAGTAACCGACGAAACAATTCAGCTGCTCGACAAAAGTGGAGCGATGAAGCGGGAAATCCGTTTCGAGGATGTCGACAAACTGCATATTTATGATGGAGGTTACGCCTTCGACGAGAACAAAAAGTCGTTCACGTACGTTTTCGCACGCATCATTCCTAAGCAAGGGAAGTCGATCCTGTTTCTATCGAGTTACTTTTTGGGGTTTGGTCGTCGAAAAATAAAGGCTAGAGATCTTAGTGATACTTTCAAAGATGTATTAGAGGAATTGAAAGCAGAAGTAAGACGACGGAATCCAGACGCTGTGATGATTGAGGGCGACCGCGGTTACTCCATTCTATGCTACACAATGTCCTTGCTTTTTGGATTGGGATTTCTTGTGACTTTGCCCTCCCCAATCATCACCATCTACTATCCGAGATTGGCTAAAGGAGAATTGTGGATATTTTGGATCGGGATGCTTTTTGCCTGCTTCATATTCACTCGTTTTTTCTGGTATATGGCACAGTCATATGCGGTCACGCGGACCAAACTCTCAGAAGAATAACTACGACTTTCTCTCTCTCTTCTAGAATGAGCCTCCACAACTGACGGATTATCGTACAAGACACGAAATTATCAAGCATTGAGGTCTATGTGTTACTTGGAGGGTTATCAATACGAAAAGACCCTCTTGACGTGCCTCTTCCTTAACCAGACCAGAACTTGAGATACTATTCAGGCTTCTGGACTAATTGAGGATGAGGCGAACGTGTCTTCGTCGGGCCTGAGGTCTCCCAGCTCTTTGACATCGTAGACCGGTTAAAGGTCTTGAGGTATTTCATTTTGAGGTCTTTGAGGTTGTCTCCCGCCTGTTCGCCCAGCGACGCAAGACGGGTGTGCTTTGCGGCGATATCAACGCCGCTGGAAAGTCGAACACACCATGAACTGGCTGTTCGATTTTCCTCGCCTGGTAATACCGTATGAACGATACAGTCATTTGTTTTAGGATTCGCACAACTCGCGCGTATGTTCATCTTACTTAATAAGTTGTGAACCCAGTTCTAGGATGTCGTGACAATCAGAAAGGCAAAGCGTATGGCCGAGCCGATTTTGTCAACTGCTAAACTGGCCAATCAGCAGCTGTTCTACTAGCAAAGCCAGACTTTCTGATATTCATTTGCCAACAGGAGTTGCTTTTGGCTGCCCGACGATGAAGAAGCTCGCCCAGAAGAATGGGTGAGCAGATCCGCTTTGAGTCCGCCTCTGTAAAATGAGTTTTTGCTGGGCAAATTGCAAGGACTTGACTTGATCGCCAGTTTGTACGAAATGCTGATAAAACAATCCCATCAGTTCGCGCGTCTCTTTATCCGGTACTTCGAACATACTCATCAGCAGGCTATGGGCTCCAGCAACTAAAAATGCGCGTTGCAATCCCCGCACCCCGTGCCCCAATTCAGAATCTCCCAGGCCGCTCTCGCATGCACTTAACACAACCAGCTCCGTATTGCGAAAATTCATTGATGAAATTTCCTGAGCAGTCAGCCAACCGTCCTCAAGATCGACGGTTCTCTCCTCACTGTTTGTCGCCAGTTGATTGGCTCCAGCGAGAACAAGTCCGGATCGCAACAATGGATTGTTGACGTAGCGCAGTCTTCCCAGAGCCGAACCAGAAGATCGCTTCACGGATCGACTCTCGTTGAATGCTCCGGCAGTTTCATGAGGGAGATAGAATCCGTGAGTTGCAAGGTGTATGATCCTGGGAGAAACCACAGTCTTGAAGACTTCTTCAGCCGCGTCCCCTCCATAGAAAACCTGCACGGGACCGTAAATGGAATCCTTCAGTTGAGTCTGAACAGATTCCGCTTCTTCCCGGGCGCCCGGTAGTGGCCGCCACCGGAGCGATCTCAGTTCCATCTGCCCGGCACCGCGCAGTGCAAGGCTGAGAGTAGGTGACAAGTCGATTCCCAGTGATTTCGCTGTCGTGATCCGTTCCTTGCGAGTCGCGTCATAATCCGGATCGGCCAGCACCAGAGTCCCGCGTCCGGGCGCGGCATTTTCCCGGAGCAGGTCCCGCCCGGAAGAGACATAGCTGATGGCCAGGTCCTCAACCAGATAATGACCATTGGCACGGTTTAATGCGGCAAACGGAATGAAATGGAGCTGCCCGTCAGGGGCGATGACGAGGTTTTCAAGGTTCGATAATTCCGCGTCAAACGGCTGCAGGAGATGGCGGTACAGATTGGAACTCAATTCCTGATACTGAGACTCCAGTTCTTCCTCGGACATGAAACGCAGCGACCGGGGAACACGTTCAATATGACCCCGAAGTTTCTCAATCTGATCGTTGATGTCCTTCATTCGCCCCAGATCGACGAGGCGACAAGCCCGCGTTGTATCGGATGGCAGAAAGAAGGCGAGGAGGTGCGGGTCGTCTCCTACTCGCGAGGCCGGATCTTTCAGATCAATCAGGCCGCTGACGACAAACTCGATGAGAGCACTACGAGGAGCAAGTTTTCCGCGTATCTGCTCGACATCCACGCCCGTCAATTGCAATTGTAGACCGGCCCCACGGATGGCGAGAGCGACCTGTTCTTGCAGTTCCTGTATGCGGAGCACAGTTTTGGTTTGACGGTTCGGAACGAATTTCATCCCGTCATCCGCCAGTTGCTGCTCCTCGACTTCCACTCCGGTCACGCTTAACTCTGCCAGCCAGATCCTGAGCTGCTGGATTTCCTGGAGCTTGCTGGCGATGTTTTCGTCATGAATCAGGGCGTTCTGAGCAGCAGTCATCTGACAGGCGATGTCTAATGCCAGCCCCTTGCGTCCCAAGAACCGCGAGAACACTTCTGAAACAGAACTCTCCGGAAGCTGCCCTGAGAGTTGCAGAGTCACGAGTAGTGAATATAGATTAAACCGGTTGTTCAGGAGTTTGGTCAGAGCGGCTTCCGGTCGTAGGACTAGATTTGACATCAAAGAACGTTCATCAATTTCAAAACAACGCTTCAGGAATTCCAGGGCGTCAGCGGTCTTACCCAGGCGAGCCTTCACTTCTGCCAGGTTGTAGAAAATCAAGAACTGAAGTTCGGTCAATGCGCCGCTGCGGTTAATTCTGGAACTGTTTGCTTTCTCGAGATACTGCTCTGCGTGTTTGAGGTCGCCGCGATTGAGGGCCACTGCCCCGAGATTGTGCAGGAGCTCTGAAATCTGTGGATGACTGGGGTTTTGGTAGAACTTTTTATAAATCTGCAGCGAATTCTGAAAATACTTCTCAGCTTCCACATACTTCTTCTGATTGAAGCTCAACATGCCTCGGAGCTCAAGTGCATTCGCGTAGGCCTTCGAATCGGGATCTGTCGACTTCAGTTTCTCAACCAATTCATCAACGACTTCCTGTAAAGGGGGATGAGAGAGAGGAAATTGCAGGAGTTGCCAGCCGGCTGCAAGGATGAATTCGGTCTCAGCACGGGGATCAACGCCAAGACCATTGACGATTTCCATGGATTCCAGCAACGGATAGATGGCCTGCATGTCATTCCCGAGGGCTGAATAAATTGCAGAAAGCGTTTTCAGGGCTTCCGCATTCTTCATACTCATTTTACCAAAGACGGCTTCAAATCGCTGACAGGTTGATTGAGCCAGTTCCAGCGCTTCGGCATACTGCCCTTGATAACTGTGATACTTCACAAGCCGATGATAACTTTCCGCCAGGGCCGGAGCGTTCTCCCCCAAAATGTCCGTTTGAGTTTTGATCGCCTCATTTAACCATTGCTTAGCCTGCTGAACTTCTCCGGCCGCCAGCGCACCGAGAGCGGCCTCTGATTTCGCTTCCGCACTGTCCGCGTGTTGATCGCCCAGCAAATCGACTCGAATGCGGACGGACTTGCGATAAGACTCAAGAGCACTGCTGATCCGTCCTGCTTTCCTCTGGAGCTTGGCCAACTCAAGACAGGTGGTCGCGATATCGCGGTGTTTGAGTCCCAGAATCTCAGTCCTGGTTGCCAGCACTCTTTCCAGTAGAGATATCCGATCTGCCGTGGCCTCGCTCTCGGACTCATCGAGCGCCTGTGACTCCAGATCCTTAGCCTCCTTCAATTTCTTACGTGCTTCAGAAGACAGGCCAGCAAGTTTCCGTGCCTCACGCAGTTTGTTTTCCGCATCGGCCAGATGCCACGGTTCACTTTGAGCCAACTCTCGGGCATGATCTCGGATAACGCTGAGAACACGCAAGTGTGGCTCCGGGTCCGAAAACTGCCTGGCAATCCCCTTCACCTGCTGGAGAAATCTCAACCACTCTCGTGCCTTGAAAATCTGCGGACGTTCCAGCTTTAAAACGGGAGAATGACCGTCTTTCAACATCGACGCTGACTTCGGCGAGTACGTACCTTTGTCGAGCACGTTCCACAATACCTCAAACAGCTTAACCGCTTTGTGTGGATTTTCGTCCCTCTGCTCAAGCGAGATCTGTGCCAGTCGAATATCGCACCAGAGAGGAGAGATTTTCTGATCCTGCTGCAAGGTCCCATCCAGTTGGTCGAGCAAGCTGCGTGCCTCGTCATACCGTTCCTGCTCCTGATACATGGAAGTGAGTGTCAGCACGGCATCAACCTGTAATCCCCGATCGTACAAACCGGGTGTTTCGACCATTTTCAGAAATCGTCGAAAGAAGTCTTCCGCGGATACGTATTGTTGTTGCTTGCGATAGAGTCCCGCGACGTTCTTCAATGTGATCAGATGGCTGCGGGTGGGAGGACTTGCAAGTTCATCGAAAATATTGACCGCTCGCAAATAGTTCTGAAGTGCCTCATCGGTCCGTCCCAGAGTTTCGTAGATCGTAGCGACCTGATTGCAGGTTTGGGCGGCAAGACCTCGATCGGCATTCAGAAGCTGCCGCGCCAATTCCTCTGCGATTTTGCAATAAGGAATCGCTTCAATTAGCTGACCAGTATTACGGTAGTAGAACAGAAGTTCGTTCATAGTGATGAGATATTCGATGCCGCTGGTGAGGCGAAGCGCTTTCAGGACGCCTTCCGCCTTGAGCAGCGCGTCGATGGCGTTATCATGGCGCAGTGTATTTCGTATCCGACCGACAATTCGCAGGGCGTGTGCGTATTCCCAGGTCTGGTGCCAGGAATTCTGCTCGTAGACCCCAATAGCGGTCTCAGCCTGTTCCAATGTTTGTGCGGAAGCCGGTTCTGTCCAGTCTGCAATTTCGATCAAAAGTTCTGCGTACGTCGGATGGTCATCCCCCAGCACCGTGCTCATAGGTTTGAGAAGCAACTTGTAGTGGGTGAGCTTTACATCGCGTCCTTGCATGTGTTTCGCGACCTGAAAATCCGCACGTATGGCTGACGGAGTATTCTCCCCGAACAACTTCCGGATCAGCCCGTAATACTCACGGCTCAATTTCAACGCCGCGTTTCCGTCTCCCGCATTCTTTTTTGTATCAATCAGTTTTTGCAGAACCAGGCAACGGTCCATGTCCTGCAATGAATCTTGATTCATTTTTCGACAGCGCCGCAAAACCTTCAGTTCCCACTCAATGTCCCGTATCTGGTACTGACTCTTCCCCGTATCGGCTTCAATCTGTTTCAGGGTGGTAAGGCTGTTTTCGAGATAGCTCTGAGAGGTCTCCCAGTTATGCTCCAGCAACGCCTGTTGACTGAGATATTGCTCCAGACTGACGAGGTTGTACTCAAGCAGTTGCGTCTGGGAATTGATGAGGCCGACTCGATTTCTCAAGAGATGGCAGGCTTTCTTCAGCGCGTCATGGGCTTCGGCATACCGGCCGGTCTGCATCAGAAGCAGACCGTAGTTGTTGAGAGTGATCGCATAATCCGGCAGGAAATCCGTGTCGGACTGCTCGTAGATTTCAACGGATTTTCGGAAATGGTCATCGGCGGGCTCAGTGGCGCCAGTATACAGTGCCTGGTCGGCCCAGACTTTATGTAAGTAACCATGTACGGGATGCGGACTCTTCGTGACCTGAGGAATCAGTTGATCGAGCCGCTGTATTTGTGTGACCGAGGAACTCGGGTCGTTCATCACAATCAAAAGGTCCTGACATCTTAACAGAGCTTCGATCACGCTGAGATGGCGATCTCCCAACAGTTCGAGTAACATGCCAGCGCGCAGACGATTCGCCTCTAATGCGCTGCGATAGTCGTTATCAAACAAAGCTTTCAAACAGTCTCGTTCTATATTATGAAACTTCATGCGTTTCGTGAGAGGCAGGTCGGAGATCGCGGTCAGAGTCTGTTGAAAACGAAGTGCGTCTTCAGTTTTCCATGACTCGGGCTGATGCAGACTCTTGATAATTTCAGACGACTGCTTTGCGTACTGTAATGCGGCATCAACCTGATTATTTTCCTGTGTAAAATTTGCGAGATCGCGAAGCCTCCACGCTGCCTCGTCTGACCTGGAACCATAGATCTGCTGTTCAAGTTGGTAGACCTTCTTGGCGAGCGCTATCGCTTCCGTGAGATTCCCTTCGAGCCAAACCGCTTCCATCCTTGTCAGCAGCTTGCGTCTTTGATTTGCAGCACTGGTGTTGGAAGTGATTGCAGGCCGCGGTGCAACAAGCGGCTGATCGGGTTGTTGCGCTCTAAGAAGCTCTGGTTGAAGTGCTACTCCCGGACTGGCAAACCAGGCGCAAAGTGAGAACAGGAGAGCGAGCCCCCCCACGCCCATGGCAGAGAATTTTTGGGATGCTGGCACGTACTAGACTCCCAATAATTGTTTCTCTGGCAGGTGTCCCATCGTTCTGAAGACTCCGCAATCGTCATACAGTGAGAATCCGAGCTGAAGTATTCTCATTATCGCCTTAGCTTGAACAGAGGTCAAGTTAGTTTATCCCGTCAGAATGTCGCACCACGATCCAAATGCCGTTTCCAGCAAAACGTCCCCGGCTCAAATCCGATTCCCAGTCAACTCCCAGTTATCCACGGGAACGCTGTTCGTTACCCGGAAAAGCACATATGAAGAACGGAAACGTGGAATCAGTTCAGGACAAGTTGAGGAGTGTTTACTCATTCTCAAATAATTGCTGAGCCTCCAGAAGGCCCACTGCGTAATTAGCAATGGCGGCTTGACTACAAAGAATCGCGACCGCATAATGTACGGGAGTATCAGCCCCCTGATGTGTTTGCTGCAGGTTGCGTTCTTCGGGGTTTTGATATGATTCCAGCACTCATCGAACCACAGTTCTCTCTTTGACGTTGAACAAAAACTGGGAAGGTAAAATCACAAACAAGCACCGGACTCAGACATTTCCGATCGAGATGGATTCTGATTTCCTGTGTAATAACTTTTTTTCATAATTTTTTTGCAAATCGCCTGTCACAAGTCGAGTGGTCCGCTGTACGGGAGAGTGCGCTGGTGCAAAGTCGAAAGTTCATACTTCGAGGTTTGCACCTGATATTTTGCGAAATGTAAACTGCATTAACACGCAATACTGTTCCCCAGCTGGAGAACATGAGCAACCCAACAGGAGATTACTATGAAAAAGATGAAAAGTTCCATTCTGACTGCATGTATCGCCGGTAACCTGGTCTACGTATCCCTGAACCATGTTGCTGCTCAGGAAGTTACATTCCCCGATGCATCGTCACGAATCACAGACCCCGCTTCAAACCTGGAAGTCTCAAAGGCTTCCGCCTCCGGTACGATTGCGAAACCACCCGAAGCAACCTCTTTTACGCGCCAAGATACTGCCACTCAGTTGGCGGCCGGTTCCCTCAGCCGGAACAGTCAATCAGACAATCGAAACGCCGTTCTGAACAAGAATGAGGCGATCGGTCAACTTGGCCGGACATCGTCGTCCGTGGCGTCTTCTACCAAATCGGATTCGTTGAATTTTTCGCTCAATACTACGAAAGCCGGGAACCAGGGCCAGATCAGTTTGCCTGCCTCCCTGTCGGCGAGAAATGCTTCCGATGGGACAGGCGAAGAGAATTCTTCGATCAATCTGGATGTCTTCTCACAGTTGCGTCTTGTGGACTAGTGCAACGGGCACCTTACTAAGGAAAGGGAAGACAATGATTAATCTAACTAGGTCGCTGCTTTGCATGCTGTTCCTGGGGATGTTCCTCGGGACGCTCCCCGAACGATCGTTCGGGGAGGTGACCGATAAGCACCGTGAGGTTGTGAATCGGGTGACGAAGAGATTACTGGCCGTTATGGAGAAGCCAGAAGGATGGGAAGTCTGGCCGCCCAAAGTCACCGTAATCGATCCCGGATTTGCCAACGCATTTGCGGGATTTCGAACTGAGAACGGTGTCGATGTCCCGTTTATTGAGGTGACAGTCGATACGATCGAAAAGATTGCCAAATTTGATGAAGAAGCTCTGGCATTCACGATTGGCCATGAACTGGGGCACCTTTACTATCGACACAGTCATAAGAAAATGGAATTTTTCCAGAAGTTTGGGAACGATCTGCAGATGGTCCGACTCGCAACCGATCGCGAAAAGGAACTTGAAGCTGACGTTTACGGGATGAAACTGGCATTCAAAGCCGGTTATACCCGTCGTGGGCTTGTCAAGGATCTCAATGGATGGCGTGGCAACGGTCCTCCGTATTGTCGTTTCGAAGGGCTGAAACTGAATCACCCCTCCTGGGAAGATCGCGCTGTCTACCTGTTCGATGATGAGAGAACTAAGGCCTTGTGGCAATCGCTCAGTTCGTTTCAGACCGGTGTGATGTTCTTGGAAAATCAGCATTATCCGCACGCGGAAATCTGTTTTCGAAACGTCACCGAGGAATTTCCAGAATGCTACGAAGCCTGGGCAAATCTTGGTTATGCACTGTTGATGCAGTACTGCGACGGCCTGGATGCGAACGACCTGCGCAATTTTGATGTGGGGCAACTCGTTGTCGGAGGTTTCTATCGCCGACCGGACTCACTGGAACCCGCGGTTCGCGGCGTAGATGAAGAGTTATGGTTTGAAGCCGTCGGTGCCTTCCGGGAAGCGTTGCGACTCAAGGAGCGGTTAAGGTTGAAAGATCCGTTTCTGATGGTCAAAGCCAATCTGGCAGTAGCCTATCTGGTTCATCCCGGCGGCAAAGACGTTGGTCAGGCGGAACGCTGGTTTGATGAAGTGTTTACCGCTCTCAAGGATGAAAATCAGGCTAAAACACTTGATCCCCTGGTTCATGCTTCCATTCTGATCAACTCCGGGTCGGCACGCGGATTCAGTCCGGAACTGACAGCTTCCACCTTACGGTTGCTGGCAAAAGCCAGAACGGTACGTGGCAATGGAGCAGCCGTTAAAGCGATGGAATCTGCATTACGGTTTAACCAGGCCAGAACTCTCACCGTGAATCAGGAACCGGACAAACAACAGACGGCTCTCAAGCTGTTTGAAGAGTATCTGGACGGCATGACCGCAGCTAGTTCCTGGTGGCCGATCGCCTATGACGAATACGTCAGTCTGGCGAAAGCTGCCGGGGTCACGCCGAAAGCCAAGGGTGAATTTCGGAAACCCGGTGTCAAGGACTGGCGGCCAGTGACGGTTGTCAAACTGCCCAACGGAAAAGCAATCGGGCTTAGCCAGAGCCTGAAACAACTCATACAAGATTTAGGACCAGCTGACGTTAAAATTCCGGTGGTAGAAGGAACGAATCTGAAATACTACAAGTATACAGATCTGGGTATTACAGTGCTGGCGACACGGGAAGTATTGGCAGTCATCCTTGACGGTAAGGCTGCCCCCTCCATTACTGTCAATCGCCCGGGGCTCGGCGGAGAATCGATCAAAGTTTCCGTGGGCATGCCAAGTGCTGAAATCCAAAAACGATTCGGTGGTGAATGGGATGTTGAACTGGCACATCTGTTCGACGTCAAAGAGTACCACCAGTTGTATCGCGATCTCGGGCTTGCTGTTCAATACGACAACGGAGTCGTAAAGGAACTGGTCGTGGCGGTCGTGCCGGTCAACGAGACACGCTGAAGCAGCGCAGCTTCAGAAAACTGACTGGAATTAGCTTACTACTTAAACCTCAACAATACTGATTCAGAATTTACAGATTGGAAACCAGAATGAACCTGCATTTAATGATTCGAACTCTGTTGGCTTTGACCTTGCTTGTTATTGTAACCTCTGACAGATCTGCCATCGCCCAGGAAGAGAAAAATAAGGAACAGGCAGCAGCTGAAGCAAGGGAGAAAGCAACAGCACAGTTGAAAGCAAACCTGGAGAAAATGTCGGACAATGTCTTTCTGCGTGAACGGACCTTAGACAGTGGTAACAAAATATTTCAGTTGATCTGGGAGATGGATGGAGATACTTCCAAAATCACATTCGAACTTCGCGAACTGGGACATTTCCGTGGTGAACTTGTCTACGGCATCCTGGCATACTCACTCGTGTCTGGGGTCGAGGAAGGCTCCCTGCCTCCGGCTGTTATCAAGGCAGTCGCCACCAAAAACGAACGAACCGGCCTGGGCTATTTCAGCATGCCTGAAAAATTTAATACGGTCTTCATCAATATGAGTGCACCGTCAGACACACTGACTCCCAGCCAGCTCTGGATGATTTGCGCCTATATGCACCAGAACCGGGTGGGATTTAAAAAAGAGATCGAGAGTCTCTTGAACGCATCGGGACAGTAATCCACTGCTACTTTATCGCGCAACAAATATTTCGCAAAGGTTTGGTCGACTGGTCAAACCTTTGCGAGATTCTTTTTTTCACAGGAGGAGAAAGCTGAAGCCAGAAGATCAAGCCGAGACGCATATTCACGCTGATACGACTTACGTCGGCACAGTTGCGGGCCAGCATCAACCGCCAAATGAGGCTGTCGCACGGGTTCAGCTCCCCAGCATACCGGGCTTCCGTCTGATCTCGATTCTCGGCCAGGGGGGAATGGGATGTGTCTATCTCGCACAACATCTTGACCTGGAACGGCTTGTCGCGATCAAGCTTGTTGCCCCGGGTGGGGCCACCTCTCCTTCCCTGTTGTCACGCTTTCGAGAGGAATCGAGGGCTGTCGCAGCCGTAGCTCATTCGGGTGTCTGTCAGATCTATGAAGCTGGGGAGGAGAACGGTCTGCCTTACCTGGCAATGGAGTATATCGATGGTGTGACGTTGTCCGAATCCCTGCGAGACAAATTGCCATCTCCCATCGAGTCAGCAAAATTGGTTCTTGCGATCTCCGAAGCACTCCAGGCGTGTCATCAGGCCGGAATTCTCCACCGGGATCTCAAACCATCCAATGTCATGCTGACACAGGATGGGAGCATCAAGGTAATGGATTTCGGTCTGGCGAAACGTCTGAATTACGGCGACGAACAGAATACACAAACCGGCGAAATCATCGGAACCCCCAGTTACATGGCGCCGGAGCAGGCGAGTGGTGTTGTGAAGCAGTTTACGCCGGCCACCGATGTCTACGCCATTGGAGCGATTCTGTATGAGCTCCTGACCGGTCGTCCTCCCTTTCAGACTCCCGACCTGATGCAGACAATCATGATGGTCTTGACCGAGGAACCAATCAGCCCGCGCAAACTGCAACCGCGAGTCCCCGCTGACCTGGAAACCATTTGCCTGAAATGTCTCGAGAAGAAACCCCAAAAACGCTATGCGACAGCCGCAGAGCTCGCCGAAGACATTCGCCGCTTCCTGGATCATCGCCCCATCCAGGCACGACGAACCCCCTACTGGGAAAAAAGCTTGAAATGGGCTCGTCGGCATCCTGTCTACACGATATTATCAGCCGTCTCCTTCCTCGCAATTTTTGCGGCAGTCCTCGGAGTATCATTTCACGTTGATCGTCTGCAGGTCGCCCTGAATCGATCCGAACGACTGTTCCAGGGGAGCCAGGAACTCGGAAACTGGCTGGTGAATGAGCATATTCCTCAGATTGCGCGGCTTCGCGGCGGAAGTGAGCAACAGGAAAACCTGGTTTCAAAAACACTCGAACATCTCCAGCAACTCGAACAGGACGTCGCCGCTGACCAGACACTCGCTGAATACATTGCGCTAGCCTACTTGAGAATCGCCGAAATTCAATCCGATCCGTTCTTTGCCACCGATGTGCGTCTCCAGCAGGCTGTGGACAGCTATCATAATACGTTGCAACTCTACGCAGACCTGGAGCAATCGGGGGCTGCAGCCTCCAGTCTGGCTCAGCCGCGTGCCGAAATATTGATGCAGCAGGCTCAATTGAAACAGCAACTCGGCCAAAATGATGATGCCCGCAAACAGGTTCAACAGGCTGCTGATTTACTGGCCACCATTCAGCGTCCCGATCGCCAGATTCAACTTCTCAGACTGAATGCAGACCGATTGATGCTCCAGTTCGATCAGAAACAGCTTCCCAGCCGGGAATGCTACGATCGCTGCCAGAAACTGATGACAGCAAGTCGCGACCTCCAGAAAGCCGGCGACGAACCCGCCCTCAAAAAGTTCCTGGCGCGACTGTCCCTGTTGATGGCGGATGTGGTTGAAACATCACCGAAAGGTACCTTTGAAAACAGATTACCCCTCGTCGGCGAACATCTGGAAAACGCCATTTCCTACTTCGAGCAACCCGCCCGCAAAGACTTGCATCTTGTCTGGCAGCAGGCAAAGGTCAGATCCCGTCTGGCGGGAATACTTGAGACGCAAAATCTGCAGGACAAGGCCGACTACGTACTGACGCAGGCTATCGAACAACAACAGGCGCTGGTCCACGAAATTCCGGAGAGCCCAGTTCTCGTCCTGTCCTTATTGACGTTTCTGGAACAGCGAATGACATTGGAGATCGCCAGACCTGATCTGGAGGCAGCTCTGGAAACGGCGCAGTTACACCAGAATTTCTCAGAGAGGTTGTTTCTCTCCAATCCGAATGAATTCCGCAATCAGTATCTGCGCTCCCACGAACGGATGGCTGACGTACAACGGCTTCGATTTCGTCATGAAGTGGCAGCTGACCATCTACGCGAGGCCATCGCTCTAGCCCGAAACGATCATTCCCGACAGCAACAGTCGATCCTGGCCGGTTTACTCAAATCGTACGCTGAACTACTCTTCGAAGGCGATCGTCAGCATTCCACTGCTCCCGAACAGCTCAAGTCGCTGCAACAGGCAATCACAATCTTAAACGAGAGCCTGCAGATTTATGAGAAACTGGACACCGCGACCGAGAGCGATCACGATTCCCCGTACTGGAAAACGGTCGCATTGAAACATCAACTCGAAGGGGAATTGGATAAACTGAAGCTGCGCAGCCTCGAACGAGAACGCACCACAGCACCACCGAAGTTGGATGCTTCCAAACCTGGAACACAATAGTAGCTGGAATCCCTGACAGAAACCATAACGCAGAAACCATCACACCACAGTACCCCCCCTGGAAGATTGAGATGTCAGATCTGGAACCTGAAAAATTTGTATCCCGTTTCGACGGACAGCCAACACGTTGGAGCGTCATCCAAAGGGCTCATGGTGAATCGCTGGATGGCAGCGCCGAGGCAAGACAATATCTGGTGATGAGATATTCCCCTGCAATCCGTCGCTACGTAAGAGCAATCACTCGTGACGAGCATCTGGCTGATGAAATTTCTCAGGATGTTATGGTCCGCCTGCTTCAGGGAGACTTCGCCGGGGCAGATCCACAGAAAGGGCGTTTCCGAGATCTGCTTAAAGTCGCAGTTCGCAACATGGTACGTAACCTGTGGGCGAAACAAAAAGTCCGCCGGACTGTCGATTACGATCTGGACCTGAATGCGGACAGCTCTGAAAACGAAACAGATGCCGCCTGGACGGAAAGCTGGAGAGATCAGATTCTGAATCTTGCCTGGTCTCAGCTCGAGAACTATCAGCAGAACCACGAAGGAAGTGTGGCTTACAGCATCCTGAAATTTCGGACCGATGATCCAGATTGCTCTTCGGAAGAGTTGGCAGAGCGGCTGAGCCAGGAGATCGGCAAACCGATTCGCGCGGATCAGGCTCGCCAGCAGTTGCGCCGGGCTCGTGTCCGGTTTGCTGAGTTTCTTGTTGCGGAAGTCGCAGACGTGGTTAATGTCACCACCCCGGAGCGACTCGAAGATGAGCTGGCCCAGCTGCAGTTGCTGGAACGGATCCGTGATGTATTGCCGGCAGACTGGTCTTCAAATCCCCGCTGAAATCAGGGTTTGAAAACGAGAAGAGGCCGCCCTGACTTCTGTTGAAGCTGAGCGACCTCTTCGAATCGGCTTGCCCCCGTCTCTTTACCGGGCCGATTCTGAAAATAAGGAATCTCGGATTCTCCCCAGGCGACTCATCAGGGAGCCGCCTGTAGTGGATGCCAGTTACTCTCCAGCAGATCCTGATTCGGGTTGTACAATGGATCGTTTGTGATGATATAGTCACCGAGCCCGTTGGAAAAAGCGTACTCGTAGTCCTGTGGCAGTTCCACATCATATCCCGTTTCCGGGTCATGATACGTTTCGACTTCACGGATGGATTCGCTGAATTCCCGAGCGACATGATCGATGGACTCCTGCCGATGTTCCCAGGATTTCTGCTGTGACTCACGCATTTCTTCGTACATCTGATTCATGATCTGCTGACGACGAACGGCCCCCTGCTGACGAATGCGTGCCATGTTCTTATGGAACTGGTTGATGGCTTTCAGCCAGGCGGGATTCTGTCGCATCGAACTCAATGCGGTAGCGTAGATGATCTGATGATCTTCCCATTCTTTTTCAGGAGCCTTGAAAAGGAACATGTTCGAAGCTGTAAAGGTCTGCATGCCGGTGGAAGAAAAGTCGCTTCGGAACAATTGAACGACTGCTGACTCCACATACCGTACTCCGTTTTGAGTATACGCGATTCGTGCTTCAACAAAATCCAGAGTCACCCGGCAACCATTGGCTTCCAGTTGGGCTAAACCCAGTTTGATCAATTGTTGACGCAGTGCGTTGGCAAGATCGGGTCGTGGCTTTACCGAAACAACTGTGGCTCCCGGACGGTAGTTCGGGATGATATATTGCTGCACGACTCCGACTGCATCCAGCGGTGGTGCCAGACGCGCGCCGCTGCCACTTTGAACCAACATCTGACGCAGTGAGGGATCGGTGTACCAGATCCAGGAATACGATGGAAGTAGATCAAAGCCGACTTGTCCATCCGGGCTCACCGCGGAAAAACTTTCGAAATACGCCGGCTGATTCGGGTCGTAGTGCGTATTCCACTTCACTCCCCCGGCAACCTGCCAGTCTGCCGGCATGAGAAAGGTCCGCGTAACGACGGGTTGTTTGAAACCGTTCGAATCGTAGAGCTTCACCTGTTTCATGTGAAATTTCTGACGAGAAGAGGCGGCTTTTGCCGTGTAAAAGAACGAGTTCGCGAGCATGAGGCAGCTGAAGCAGGCGAGAAACGTAAACTTCGATCGTGTCGTGCAGCGAGGAGTTTTCATCGTCGTATTCCTTAAAGAGAAAGAGTTGTGTGCGCCTTCCCATACCGGTCTGCAGCTCGTTTGTGACGACAATTGGACAGTTTTTTGCAGAGAATGTTTCAGACCACAAAAAAGCCCCCGTTCACGAAGAACG